>NPIE01004131.1_pt1 | contig 23398 bp, 25 predicted proteins | sample 8637661 | NCBI WGS metagenome assembly NPIE01 (sample SAMN07420842, study PRJNA396082) | bioreactor metagenome | isolation source: sample BA12 brine-fed electro-methanogenic bioreactor BA | place: Japan: Kochi | collected 2016-12-09
TCGGTAATGGGACAAAACAGATCGGAGAGCTCCAGACGTCCGTCATCGTTCACGGACACCTCACCCACCGAGGCGATGTGAGACCAACCGACCCCATCCACCGTAGCAATCAACAGATGCTGGCGCCGCTCCGCCATTTCAACAGCCGCTCGATACAGTGCGTGATTCATCTATTTCTCCTTATCTAATGATGCGCACTCCGCGCTCTTCTGTGAGTGAGCCCGACGAATTACCTCAGCTAACTGATCAATGGCGACGTCCTTGGAGAGACAGGAGACAGCGCCGGCCTCCATTGCCTGTGCAAACAATCCAGAATCGGGATAGCTGGTCAGGGCAATGACAGCGGTTGAGGGGGAGAGACGGCGGATGCGCCGGGTGGCCGTGACACCGTCCATCTTGGGCATCACCAGATCCATAAGTGCCACGTCGGGCTTTAGACGAGCGCAGAGCGCAGCCCCCTCCCAACCATCACCGGCCTCTCCTACTAGTTCCAGATCCTCAAAAACCTCGAGGAAGGTCCCAAGTCCATCGCGAATCTGCTCAAAGTCATCCACGATAACAATCCGGATAGGAGAGGTGCGGGATTCCGAGTGCACCACAGAGAGATTACTCATACCTACATGATACTGGAGGAGTCGTGGAAATGCTTCCGGCATTCAGGGGATTTTCGGCGGTCGAGGGGAGGATTTCCAGATCCATCTTATGGGGGATAGAGCATCGGTCAACCGACCAGCCCCACCCTCCCCAGGCTATGGTATCATAGAAATGCAGACCGAGCACGCAGGAGGTCAAAGCCATCATGACAGTGCCAGCAGCTCCCTCTCTTCTCCTCGACGCCATGCTGGGCAAACTCGCGCGTTGGTTGCGCCTGCTGGGTTACGATGTGGTCTACATGCAGGCAGAAGATCACGTCCTCGCCCGGCGCGCCCGAGCCGAGGGGCGCGTGCTGTTGACCCGGGATCGCGAATTGGCCCGCCGTCGGGGCCTGGAGGCTCTGCTGATCACCTCCCAAGAGCTGGCAGCGCAGCTGGCGCAGGTGCGCCGGGAACTACCCGCTCCCTCTCCTGATGCTCCGCCGCGCTGTATGACGTGCAATGCTCCGCTGAGCGAGGTCAGCCGCGAAGAGGCTGCCGCCCACGTTCCGCCCTACGTCGCGCGCGTCCATTCCTCCTTCCGCCGCTGCCCCGTCTGCGAGAAGATTTACTGGCCCGGCACCCACTGGCGGAAGATCGAGGCTCGGCTGAGCGATCTGGAAAATCCTCACTGAGCAGTTGACAAAAAATAGGGGGCGGTTATAATATCCGGGCAGCCGAACCCCCAGGGCTCGGCTCCTATTGTGTATCGGGGAGGAAGCATCGTGTACGCAGTTATTAGATCAGGAGCACATCAGTATAAAGCCACCGTCGGGAGCAACATCGTCGTCGAGAAGCTCCCCGAAGAAGTAGGTGCGCAAATCGAAGTTGATGAAGTATATCTCGTGGCCGATGGCGACGAAATTCTTGTAGGCCAACCCACCGTGCCGGGCGCTCTGGTGCGCGCGACCATCGTGGAGGAGTTCCGGGGGCCCAAGGTGCGCATTTTCAAGCACCACCCGCGCAAGCGCTATCGCCTGCACAAGGGTCACCGCCAGACTTACATGCGCCTGCGGATTGACGAGATTGTGAAGGGAGCGTAGGAAGATGGCGCGCAAGAAAGCAACAGGTACGAACGGGCGCGACAGCAAAGCCAAGCGCCGAGGCGTTAAGAAATACGGCGGCGAGCGCGTGAAAACGGGCAACATCATCGTGCGCCAGGTCGGGACGCGAATCAGGGCTGGCGAGCACGTCGGCGTGGGCAAGGATTACACCCTCTTTGCCCTGGTCGATGGGATCGTCCGCTACGACGTCCGCCGGGGCCGCAAGCGGGTCAACGTGGACCCCTTTGAGGGAGGCGCCGAGTCATGAAGAATGATATCCATCCCAAATGGTATCCAGAAGCTAAGGTGATCTGCGCGTGCGGCAACGCGTGGACCGTCGGGGCAACCGTTCCCGAAGTGAAGGCTGACGTCTGTTCTCAGTGCCATCCCTTTTTCACCGGGGAGCAGCGCATCGTCGACACCGAGGGACAGGTCGACCGCTTTATGCGACGCTTGCAGGCCCGGGAAGAGGCTATTCGCGAGGCCGAACGTCGCGAAGAAGCCCGCACTTCCCCCGAGATTCTGCTTGCCGATCTCAACCTCAAGTCTCGCGTGTTGAACCTGCTCGAAGAGGCCGGCTACACCAAGGTCGGTGACGTCTTGGAGCAGTTAGAAGCCGGCGGCGAAGATAGCCTGACCGACATTCGGGGCTTCGGGCTGAAGGCCCTGGCCGATCTCAAGAAGACCCTCCGCGCCCGAGGCTACGTCCTACCGGGCGACGAGGCAGAAGCAGAGCCAGAGCCGCAAGAAGAGGCGGAGGCCGCATAGCCAAAACCAAAGGGCAGGACGCCAAGTCCTGCCCTATTCTTTTTCTCTCTCCCCCCTCAAGATCTCTACTTCAACGAGTCGCCATGGGGGATACCGCACGAACAAAGATGAAGTAACGTGTGCACGTATTCCGCTTGCTGCTTACCGTTGGCTATCTGCCGTTTGCTAATTTGCCGATTTTCGAAGGAGCGGGGACGCCTCGGCGAGACGTCCCTACCTAACTATTTTTGAAGGGAACCCTACCAGTGTACGGAACACCCAGTGGTGGCTGGATTGAGATCATCTGTGGGAGCATGTTCAGCGGCAAGACCGAGGAGCTCATCCGCCGCCTCCACCGCGCGCAGATCGCCCGCCTCAATGTGCAGGTCTTCAAACCCATCATCGACCGGCGATACGACGAACGCGCCATCGCCTCCCACAATGGGCTGCAAGAACAGGCCCTCCCTGTCCAGGACACCGCCGAGCTGCACATCCGCCTCGACCCGAAAGCCCAGGTCATCGCCATCGATGAGGTACAGTTCTTCGACGGGGCTATCGTGTCCCTCTGCCAGGAGCTGGCCCAGAGCGGCAGACGGGTGATCGCCGCCGGGCTCGACATGGACTTCCGGGGTGAACCTTTCGGGCCGATACCGCAGCTGCTAGCCATTGCCGAGCGCGTGGACAAACTCCAGGCTATCTGCGTCGTCTGCGGCGGTCCAGCCAGCCACTCCCAGCGCCTCATTGATGGGGCCCCCGCCTACTACGAGGATCCTGTGGTCCTCGTGGGCGCCAGCGAAGTCTACGAAGCCCGCTGCCGGGGCTGTCATCGCGTACCCCACCGCACGTCACAAACGTAAATCTTGTAGCGGTAAGGGGACATGAGTAACGTGTAAGAGGGGTTGGCATCTTGCCCCCATCACTCATTTCCCATCACCGCTTACCAGTTTTGTAAGGAGTTAACATGGAACTATCCCTTCCCAATTCCATTGACCGTGTGCTGTTGACCGAGGAGCAGATCCAGGAGCGTGTGCAGGAGCTGGCGGAAGAGGTAAGCGCCGACTACGAGGGCATCGAGCACGTAGACTTCATCCTCGTGGGCGTGCTGAAAGGCAGCTTCATCTTCCTTTCCGACCTGGCCCGCCGCCTGACGGTGCCCCACCGCGTGGACTTCATCGCCCTCTCCAGCTACCAGGAGAAGGCCGAGGCCACCGGAGAGGTGCGGCTTATCATGGATACCCGCGTCGATATTGCCGGACGGCACGTCCTCGTCGTCGAGGACATCCTCGATACCGGTTACACTCTGGCCTATCTGGAGCGCCTCTTCGGCGCCCGCCAGCCGGCGAGCCTCCGCTCCTGCGTCCTGCTCAGCAAGCCCCAGCGTCACCGCGTTGAGGTTCAGGTGGACTATCTGGGCTTCGAGATTCCTGATGTATGGGTCGTGGGCTACGGTCTCGACTATGCCGACCGTTTCCGCACCCTCCCCTACATCGCCTCCCTCAAACCTCGCGTCTACGGGGGGCCAAGTCAAGGCGAGGCTTAAAAGCCCCCTGCGCCGATGAGCGGATTCAATAGCTGTGATTTTGGAACTTGTATTAACAACCGCTAAAACGGTTACTACGAACCTGAACTTCGTTCTACTGAGGCTTATCTTGCGTTCGCCATTCGCCATTCGCTATTCGCCGATTTGCACATTTTCCAGGGAGTGAACTCATGACCACCATGTACGATGATATCGAAAAAACCCTCATCTCCGAAACCGAACTCGCCGGTCGCATCAAAGAGCTGGCTGAGGAGTTGAATGCCGTCTACTCCGACGCTGATGTCCCCCTCCTCGTCTGCATCCTGAAGGGCGGCTTTATGTTCCTCGCCGATCTCGTCCGCCACCTCGACTTCCGCCACGAGGTCGATTTCATGGAGATCTCCAGCTACGGCGCGTCGACCAAGAGCAGCGGCATCGTCCGCATCCTCCTCGACCTGGCGACAAATATTGAGGATCGACACGTGATTATCGTTGAGGACATCGTCGATACAGGCCACACCCTCACCTACATCCTGCGCAACCTGCGCACCCGTAATCCCGCCAGCCTGCGCGTCTGCACCCTGCTCAACAAGCCCAGCCGTCGCGAAATCGAAGTTCCGGTCGATTTCATCGGCTTTGAGATCCCCAACGAATTTGTCATGGGCTACGGCCTCGACTATGCCGAGCAGTACCGCAACATCCCCTTCATCGGCGTCCTCAAACCCAGCGTCTACACCGAAGCCTAGACCCACGCAATCTCTCGGGTGAGACGGACTCACGTCCCACCCGCAGCAGTCTGAAAAGGCTGAAAGCCGACCGCTGACTGCTGACCGCTGAAAAGGAGGCAGATCATGACCGTAACAACCGTGGTGGGCGCCCAATGGGGGGACGAAGGCAAGGGGCGCATCGTTGACTATCTCGCCCAGGAGGCAGAGCTGGTCATCCGCTTTCAGGGGGGCGACAACGCCGGACATACCGTCATCAACGAGTATGGAAAGTTTGCCCTGCACCTGGTCCCCTCAGGCATCTTCAACGCCGGGACCCGGTGCATTGTCGGCGCGGGGACGGTGGTCAACCTCGACACCCTGCTCACCGAGCTGGCCGATCTGGAGGCTGCCGGCGTTGAGACGAGCCAGCTCTTCATCGACGAGCGCGCGCACCTCATCCTCCCCTTCCACCGCCAGCTCGACGGCGCCGAGGAACGCGCACGGACCGGCGACTGGGCCGTGGGCACGACGAAGCGGGGCATCGGCCCCACCTACGCCGACAAGTCCGGGCGCCACGGCATCCGGGTGGGTGAGCTCCTCGATCCCGCCTGGCTGAAGGAGCGTCTGGAGCAGCTCGTCCTGCGCAAGAACCGGGAGCTGGCGCACTTCGACCTCCGTCCGGTGAGTGTGGACGAGCTGCTGGCCCTCTGCGCGGGATGGCGGGAGCAGGTGGGCGGGCGCATCGTCGACACCCTGCCGCTCATCCGGGAAGCCGTAAAGGCGGGGCGCGACATCCTCCTCGAAGGGCAGCTGGGCGTGATGCGCGGTCTCGACTGGGGCATCTACCCCTTCGTCACCTCCTCCTCGCCGACGGCGGGCGGAGCCTGCGTGGGTGCCGGCATTCCCCCCCGCGCCATTGACGAGGTACTGGGAATCACCAAGGTCTACGCCACCTCCGTCGGCGGCGGACCCTTCCCCACGGAGCTGGAGGACGAAACCGGCGAGCGCCTCCGCCAGGTAGGCGGCGAGTACGGCGCGACGACGGGCCGGCCCCGGCGCTGCGGCTGGCTCGACGGCGTCGCCCTGGGATACGCCGGCTGGATCAACGGCTTCACCGGCATCGCCGCGACCAAGCTGGACGTACTCGACAGCTTCGAGGAGCTCCGGATCTGTGTGGGCTACCGGCTCGGCCAGGAGGTGCTACGCCACGTCCCCACCACCCGCGTCCAGGAGCAGGTGGAGCCCATCTACGAGGCGTGGCCCGGCTGGCTGGCCGATACCACGGACATCCGCCGCTGGGCAGATCTACCCGGGAACGCCCAACGCTACCTGCGCCGCGTCGAGGAACTGGCGGGCGCCCCCCTGCGCTACGTCTCCGTCGGCCCGGAGCGCGAGCAGCTCATCGTCCTCTGATGGAGACCTTCACCCACGAGGCCTACCTCTCCCCCTTCACCTGGCGCTACGGGAGCGAGGAACTGCGCCGCATCTGGTCCGAGGCCCACCGGCGGCAGCTCTGGCGGCGGCTCTGGGTGGCCCTGGCGACGGCCCAGCACGCCGCGGGCCTGGTCAGCGCCGACCAGCTCGCCGACCTGCACGCTCACGCCGACGAGGTGGATCTGGCCCGCGCCGCCGCAATCGAGGCGGAGATCCAGCACGACCTGATGGCGGAGGTGCGCGCCTACGCCGAACAGTGCCCCGTGGGCGGCGGTATCATCCACCTGGGCGCAACCAGCATGGACGTGAAGGACAACGTCGAGGTACTGCGCCAGCGCGAGGCTCTCGCGCTGCTTCAGCAGCGACTTCGTCCCCTGCTGCTGGAACTCGCCGACCTCATCGAGGCCCGGGCCGACCAGCCCTGCATGGCCTTCACCCACCTCCAGCCCGCCGAGCCGACCACCGTGGGCTACCGGCTGGCCCAGCTGGCCCAGGATCTGCTGGCGGATTACGAGGCTCTGGCGCGCCTGGAGCGGGGGCTCCGGGGGAAGGGGATCAAGGGGGCGGTGGGGACCTCCGCCTCCTACGCGACGCTGTTAGAGGGCACGGGGATGACGCCCCGGGAGCTGGAGGCGCGGGTGATGGCGGAGCTGGGACTGGGGTCCTTCCCCGTCGCCACCCAGACCTATCCCCGCAAGCAGGATTGGGAGCTGCTCAATGCCCTGGCGGGATTGGCGGGCACCCTCTACAAGTTCGCCTTCGACCTGCGGCTGCTCCAGTCACCGCCGTTGGGGGAGTGGAGCGAGCCTTTTGGCGCCCGGCAGGTCGGCTCCTCGGCGATGCCCTTCAAGCGCAACCCCGTCAACGCGGAGACGATGGACTCCCTCGCCCGCTACGTGGCGGCCCTGCCCCGCGTCGCCTGGGACAACGCCGCCCACTCTCTGCTGGAGCGGACCCTCGACGACTCCGCCAACCGCCGGGTGATCATCCCCGGCGCCTTCCTGGCGACGGAGGAGCTGCTGCGGCGGGCGGGGCGCATTCTGGGCGACCTGCGCATCAACGACCGGGCGGTAGCGCGGAACCTGCAGGCCTACGGGACCTTCGCGGCGCTGGAGCGGCTGCTGATGGCGCTCGCCCGAAAGGGGGGCGACCGGCAGGTGCTTCACGAGGTCCTACGGGAGCACGCACTGGTGGCGGGCGCAGCCGTCGCCGAGGGGCGGGAGAATCCGCTGCCGGAAGCGCTCAGTGCGGATCCCCGCCTGCTGCGCTACCTGCCGCCCGAGGAGATCCGCACCCTCCTGGACGCCGGCGCGTACGTGGGCGACGCCCCGCAGCGGGCGCGGGCACTCGCTGCGCAGGTGAAGGAGACGCTTTGAGGTGGGACGCACTTTCCAAGTGCGTCCCACCTACGTGCGGTAGTGCGCGCCCCGGGAACGGGGGTTCGCCAGGGCGGCCCGGGCGACGAGCAGCGCCGCCTCCACCATATTCCGCAGGGCGATGAGGTCGTCGTCGAGGCGGGCCTCGGCGTAGGCGACCGCCGCCCGCTCCCGCAGCGCCGCCAGTTCAGCCACCGCGTGTTGCAATCCCGAAGCCTCCCGCACCAGCCCGACGTGGCGCCACATCAGCACTTGGAGCGTCTCCACGTCCCGCTGTACGGAAGCGGGATCGGCCCGCTCCCGCCCGACCTGGGGGCGCCAGGGCGACACCTCCGCCGCCGCTCCTGCCTCGGCGGGAAGGGCGGCGATATCCCCGGCGGCGCGATGGCCCCAGAGCAACCCTTCGAGCAGCGAGACGCCCGCCAGCCGATTGGCCCCATGGACGCCCGTGCAACTCACCTCTCCCACCGCGTACAGCCCTGGGAGCGCCGTCCGCCCCCGGTCGTCCACCGGAATGCCCCCGCAGAAGTAGTGGGCCGCCGGCACCACGGGAATCGGCTCCGTCGTGGCGTCGATCCCCACGCGGCGGCACATCTGGACGATGGCGGGGAAGCGCTCTTGAATGTGCTCCGGCTCCAGCACCGAGGCGAGGTCGAGGAGGACGTGGGGATAGTCGTGAGCCACGAGCACGCGGTGGATGGCGCGGGCGACGACGTCGCGGGGGGCCATCTCGGCGCCCTGGTCGGCGTAAGCTTCCATAAAGAGGCGCCCGTCGGGGGTACGCAGGCGGGCGCCCTCCCCCCGCACCGCCTCAGAGATGAGGAAATTGTAGCCGCCCTTGGGCGCCAGGGTGGTGGGGTGGAACTGGACGTACTCGGCGTTGGCGATGGAAAGCCCGGCCCGGTGGGCCATCGCCACGCCGTCCCCTCGGGCGCCCTTGGGATTGCTGCTGTGAAGGTAGACGTTGCTCAGCCCGCCCGTCGCCAGCACCGTCACCGGCGCCAGATAGCGGTGGATCTCCCCGCCCTCCCGCTCCAGGACGTAGGCGCCAAGGCAGCGGGGCGCCTCCCCGGGCGCGCGGATAAGATCGACGGCGGTGTGAGAGGTGAGCAGCGTCACGTTAGGCAGCGCCCGCAGCGCAGCGATGAGGGCCGTCTCGATGGCGCGCCCCGTGGCGTCCCGCACGTGAAGCAGACGCGGCAGGGCGTGCCCCCCGCCCCGGGCGTAGGCGAAGCCACCCTTCGAGTGGCGGACAAAGGGGACGCCCAACTCCTCGGCGAGCAGCTCGTAGACGAGGGGCGGGCCCTCCTCCGCCAGCCGGCGAACCGCACCTGGATCGCTCAATCCCGCGCCCGCCCGCAGGATATCGGCGGCGAAAACGCCAGCGGAATCCCCGCGCCCGCGCGCTGCAATGCCCCCTTGAGCGTAGAGGGTATTGGACTCCCTGGGCTTGCGCGCCCGGGTGATCAGGGTGATGCGGCGCTCCGCCTCCCGGGCCAGGCGCAGGGCCGCCGTGGCGCCGGCGATTCCCGCGCCGATGATGAGCACATCGGTAGTGAAAGGCATGGGTTCCCCCTTGAGCAGCGATCAGGCGTCAGCGATCAGGCGTCAGCGGTCAGCAATCAGTAAAAACCGTTATACCACAGATTACGGAGGGTAGAGGTGCCAAAACGCCGGACTTCGGTATAATAGTCTCGCAAGGGCCCGAACCCGCGCGGACGTTTTGAACGGACGCCTCGGCGAGGCTTCCCTACCTGACGATTCTTGGAGGAGAAAACTATGTGGATACGACGAACCCTGCTTGGAGCCTTCATCATTCTGACGCTGGTATTGAGCGGGTGTGGGACCCCCACCGCCGAGCCCACCCCCACGGCAACGCGCACCCCGGTCCCGGTGGCGACGGAGACGCCCCTGCCCACCGCGACCACCACGCCCACCCCGACGCCGGAGCCGATAGTAGCAGCAGAAGCCACACCCTTCCCCCCGGACGTCAACCCCCTGACGGGGTTGCGCGTCGATGACCCGGAGCTGCTGGAGCACGCCCCCATCGCCATCAAGATCTCCAACTCGACGGAGGCCCGGCCCCAATCCGGAATGAGCATGGCCGATCTGGTCTACGAGCACTTTGCCGAGGGCGGTGTCACCCGCCTCACCGCCATCTTTCACGGGACATATCCCGAATACGCCGGCTCGGTGCGCAGTGGACGGCTCATCGATTTGGAGATACCGGCGATGTACGGTGGCATCTTCGCCTTCTCCGGCATGAGCGGCGGCGTGAAGGAGCGGGTCCGTGCCTCCGATCTTTTCCCGGCCCGGGTCCCCTCACCCGATTTCGGCCAGGGGCAGCCCTACTTTTATCGGATTCCACAGGAAGGCAAGGCCTTTGAGCACACCCTCTTCGCCAACCTGGAGGCGCTGCAATCCTTCGCCGCCACTCATGAGGTGGATGGGCGCCCCGAGTATCCCGTCAATATGGTCTTCAACGAGACCTTGCCCGGCGGGCCGACGGTACAGGAGCTCGATCGCTTCGAGATCGTCTACCTGCCCAACGCCTTCACCGCGGGGTGGGCCTACGACCCCGAGTCGGGACGCTGGACACGCACCATGGGCGGCGCCCCTCACCGGGATGCCCTGACCGGGGAGCAGATCACGGCGGCGAACGTCGTCATGGTCTTCGCCCACCATATCGAGACGGGCATCTGGGAGCAGATGATCGGAGATCAGAGTAGCTGGATCCTCTCCGTCGAGATCCAGATCTGGGGCTCCGGCCCGGCCCTCATCTTCCGCGATGGGCGCATGGTGCAGGGCTACTGGCGGCGGGAAGCGCGGGATCACATGCTCACCTTCTGGGACGACGCGGGGAATCCCGTGCCCCTAAAACCAGGCAATTCCTGGTTCCAGATGGTACCACTGGAGACACCGGCGGAGGAGCTGGACAGTGGCACGCTGCGCTTCACGCCATCCCGCAACTTCAAGCCGTAGGGATCTTTGATGCCGAGGTGCAACGCACGGCTTACCGGAGTGAGTGCCACCTGCGTTGCACCTCGGGAGAAACGTTGACGAGAAGGCGTTTTAAGGTATAATGCGCACTGTAGACGCCACCCTAGCTCAATCGGCAGAGCAGACGCTTCGTAAGCGCCAGGTTCCGGGTTCAATTCCCGGGGGTGGCTCTAAGGCCCCGCCGCATACGGGGCCTTTTGTTTAGGAAGGGATCCATGCGAATTCGCAAGATACTAGAAGGGTCATGGAGGTGGCTGAACAGTCCACCTCTCTTGCTCGGTACCTTGACCTTTGTAGCGCTCATCTCCCTGCTAGCCCTGCTTCTACCTCAAGCACCCGTCCCTCCCGCGAATGCGGTCATCTTCTCCCGCTGGCTCGCGGAAAGCCGGATCCGGCTGGGCCCGATGGCCCCCATCCTTGCCGACCTGGGCTTGCTCTCGCTGCGCTATTCCCTCTGGATGCGCTTCCCCCTGGCCCTGCTCTTGCTCATCGCAACAGCGCGGGGGATCCGGCTTATTGAGGCCTGGAAAGCGGAGGCGTCGCTCCCCCGCCTGCGCCACTTCCTTATCGTAGCCGGCGCCCTGAGCCTCCTACTCGGATGGGGAGTGCAACTCCGCAGCGGATGGATGGAATCGAGGGTTACAGCCTGGCCCGGGGAGCCTTTGTACCTGAACGAGCACCCCCACGTCCTGGCGACGGCGGGGCAGCTGGGCCCCCTCACGTGGTACGGCGGCAACTGGTACGGAATCCGGGAAGCCCGGGGGCTGGGATTGGAAGTAACCGCGCGGACTGAAGAAGGCGAAGAGCGCCATCTCCTTCCCTCCGTCCGCAGCGAGCCCCAGCAAGCACTGCGGTTGATGCTTACGGCTCAGCGCCCCGATGGGTATTTCACCATTACGGAGAGTAGCCTCGTCTTCCGCGGCACGCTGCTGGAGACCGCCCCCGATCCCAAGGTCCAGGTCCAGGTCTACCAGCGCAGCAGCGGCAGCCTCATCACCGAGACTGAGTTCCAAAGCAGCGGAATACTCTTCACCGAGGATCTCCGTCTAACGCTGGATCTTACGCCCCTGTCCCAGCTGCGGATCCTCTACAATCCAGGTGCCCCCCTGACCCTCGGCGGCTGGCTGCTCCTGAGCGCGGCGGGTGGACTGATCCTGGTATCTCACCAACAAACTGAAGATCCGGAAAACACTTCTAAGGAAGGAGAGGGGTGAGCATGCAACCGATCATTATCGGCGTAGCCGGAGGCACCGGTTCGGGAAAGACGACGGTTGCCAACCGAATTCTAGAACGGGTGGGGACAGAGCACATCAGCTATATCCCTCACGACGCTTACTACCGGGATCTCAGTCATCTCCTCCCGGAGGAGCGCCGCAAGGTCAACTTCGATCATCCCGACGCGCTGGAATCGGAGTTGATGGTGGAGCATCTCAAGCAGCTGCGCACCGGAGAGGGAGTAGAAATCCCCGTCTACGATTTCACCCGGCACACCCGCACCGACGAGCGACAGGAGGTGGTCCCAGCACCGGTAGTGCTAGTGGAGGGCATACTCATCTTCGCCGAGCAAGAGCTGCGGCCTCTCTTCGACGTGAAGTTGTACGTCGATACCGACGCGGATATCCGCTTCATCCGGCGCCTGCAACGGGATGTGGAGGAGCGCGGACGCACCTTCCAATCGGTCATCGACCAGTATCTGCGCACGGTGCGACCTATGCATCTGGAGTTCGTGGAGCCGAGCAAGCGCTACGCGGACGTCATCATTCCGGAGGGGGGCTTCAACGAGGTCGCCATCGAGATGGTGGCGGCGCGCATTCGAGGATTACTACAAGGAGATCAAGCGTGATACGAACAGAGGTCAAAATCCATCCTACTGCTGACGTTTCGGATCAGGCCCAGATCGGCGCAGGCACCGCCATCTGGCATCAATGCCAGATCCGCGAGGGGACGCACATTGGGGAGAACTGCATCTTCGGCAAGGGCGTCTACGTCGATTTCGGCGTCACGATCGGTGACAACGTCAAAGTACAGAACTACGTGTCAATCTACCACGGTGTGGAGATTGAGGACGGCGTCTTCATCGGACCGCACGTCTGCTTCACCAACGACAATCTGCCCCGCGCCATCAACCCCGACGGATCGCGCAAAGCCGCCGATGACTGGGTGCTGGGGCGGATTCTGGTCAAGCGTGGCGCGGCGCTGGGCGCCAACGCGACCCTTCTGCCCAAAGTCGTCATCGGCGCGTGGGCGCTCGTGGGTAGCGGGGCGGTTGTGACGAAGGACGTACCCGATCACGGACTGGTCATCGGCAATCCCGCCCAATTAGTAGGGTTCGTCTGCCCCTGCGGCCACCGGCTGCGACCCGGCCCGGTGGAAGGAGCCCAAGTGCAGGCCCACTGCTCAGGGTGCGGCGGGCGCGTCGAGATTCCGCTGACGGTGTGGCGGCAGCAGCAAGGAGTAGTTGAGCAGTAAGCGGGGAACGGGGAGCGTTGGACGAGGACCAAGCCCTGCTCCCTGCCCACCCGTTACCAGCAAAGGAGCTAAATACAATGATTCCTATCGCCAAACCCCAGATGGGGGCCGAAGAAAAGCAAGCCGTATTGGAGGTCCTGGATTCGGGCATGATCGCCCAGGGGCCGCGCGTCAAGGCCTTCGAGGAGGCCTTTGCCGCCATGTGCGGCGTGGAACACGCCGTCGCCACCAGCAGCGGCACCACGGCGCTGCACGTGGCGCTGCTGGCCCACGGGATCGGGCCGGGTGACGAGGTCATCACCTCGGCTTTCACCTTCATCGCCTCGGCCAACAGCATTCTGTTCACCGGGGCGAAGCCGGTCTTCGTCGATATCGATCCGGTGACCTTCAACCTAGATCCAGCGCAGATCGAGGCGGCCCTCACGCCCCGGACCAAGGCCATCATGCCCGTGCATCTCTTCGGGCTGGCCTGCGACATGGAGCCGATTATGGCCCTGGCAGCCGAGCACGGCCTGGCCATCATCGAGGATGCCTGCCAGGCGCACGGCGCGGAGTACCAGGGCCGGCGCGTGGGCAGCTTCGGCACGGGGACCTTCTCCCTCTATCCCACCAAGAACATCACCTCCGCCGAGGGGGGCATGATCACCACCGCTGACAAATCTATCGGCGAGAAGTGCCGCGTTATCCGCCAACACGGGATGCGACGCCGCTACTACCACGACGAGCTGGGCTTCAACTTCCGCATGACCGACGTTCACGCCGCAATTGGGCTGGCGCAGCTGGGCAAGCTGGAGCGCTTCAATGCGGCGCGGCGGGACAACGCGGCCTATCTCAGCACACACCTCAAGGGCGTGATTCCGCCTCGCGAGCCGGAGGGGTACCATCACGTCTACCATCAGTACACGGTGCGGGTTCCTGAAGGGCAACGGGACGCCCTGGCTGCGCATCTCAGAGAAGCCGGCGTGGGCAACATGGTCTATTACCCGGTGCCCATCCACCGGCAGACCTTCTACGTGGAGGAGCTGGGCTACGGGGAGGTGCAGCTGCCGAAGACCGAACGCGCGGCGGCGGAAGTCCTCTCGTTGCCCGTGCATCCCGCGCTGAGCCAGGCGGATCTGGAGACCATCGTCGCGGCTGTAAACACGTTTACGGGATAATATCATGACGTTGGATATCCAGGCATTGAGAAGCGTCTTCGAACGGTATCCCGGCGTACAGGCCGTTTACCTCTTCGGCTCCTATGCTGAGAGGAAAGCACAAGCGGATAGCGACGTAGATCTCGCCATCGTGCCCGAAGACGCATCAGTGCCCGAACAGCGACTGGATATCCTCACCGATCTGGTACGCGCCGGATTCGAGCGGGTGGATCTCGTTTTTCTGAGTAATGATGATCTGGTGCTGCTGTACGAGGCGGTGCGCCACAACTTTATCGTCTACCAGAAGCCGGATTTCGACCGCGGAGGATTCTACTCCTATGTAATCCGCCGGTACTTCGACTTCCTTCCCTATCTTGAGCGGCAACGAGCAGCATACAAACGGAGGCTGCTGAATGATCAAACATGAGGTTTTGCGCAGAAGGCTGCAAAAACTGGATGAGTACCTGAAGATTCTGCAGGATTTACGCGCATATAATCGGGAGACCTTTCTGGCAACCCCCGAGCGTTACGGTAGTGCAGAACGTTTCCTCCAACTGACCATCGAGGCTTTCAACGATATGGGAAGCCACCTCATCGCCGACCTGCAGTTGGGAATGATAGAAGGCTACCGGGATGTGCCCCGGATCTTGATGGAGCATGATTACCTCTCCCCTGAATTGGGAGAGATGTGGATACAGATGATCGGCTTCAGGAACGTACTGGTACACGACTATCTGGACATTGACCGGGGACTCGTTTACCAAACACTCCAAGAGAATATCACCGACATTCTGAATTTGCGCTCCGTATTCGCGCAATGGCTTTAAGGGAGAAACCAATGACTACAACATTGAAAGCCGCCGTGATCGGCGTGGGTTCGATGGGCCAGCATCACGCCCGGGTGTACACGGAACTCAAAGAGACGGCCCTCGTGGGCGTCGCCGACGCCGTCCCGGAGACGGGGCAGCGGATCGGCAGCAAGTACGGCGTGCCCACCTATACCGATTACCGGGAGCTGCTGGAGCGGGAACAGCCGGACATTGTCACCGTGGCGGTACCCACCCAGGAGCACCGTGCTGTGACGGAAGCGGCCCTGGAAGCAGGCTGTCACGTCCTCGTGGAAAAGCCCATCTCGGCGACCCTCGCAGAGGGCGAGGCCCTCATCGCGCGTGCGGCGGCCCTGAACCGCAAGCTGATGGTGGGGCACATCGTGCGCTTCAGCCCGGTGATGCAGGCACTCAAGCAGCACCTCGACGCCGGCGAACTGGGCCGCATCTTCCAGATCGTCTGCCGGCGGGTGGGTCCCTTCCCCGCACGCATCCGGGATGTAGGGGTGGTCATCGATCTGGCCCCCCACGATCTGGACGTCATGCGCTTTATCACCGGGGATGAGATCGTCCGCGTCTTCGCGGAGACGGAGCAGCAGATTCACACGGCGCACGAAGATCTGGTGCTGGGGATGGTCCGCTTCCGCAGCGGCATCTCGGGCGTGCTGGAGATCAACTGGCTGACCCCGCAGAAGGTGCGGGAGGTCGTCGTGCTGGGTGAGCGGGGCATGTTCCGCGCCGACGATCTCACCCAGGACCTCTACTTCCACGAGAACGCGGAGGCCAACGGGCTGGAGTGGGGCCACCTGAGCCTGCTCAAGGGCGTGAGCGAGGGGCGCATGGTGCGCTATCCCATCCAGCGGCACGAGCCGCTCAAAGCGGAGTTGTCCGCCTTCGCCGGTGCAGTGTTGAACGACACGCCCGTCCCCGTCAGTGGCGAGGATGGCCTCGCCGCGCTGCGGCTGGCCCTGGCCCTGGTGGAATCGGGGACGACCCAACAGCTAGTGCGGATGGGTGAATGAGCGAGTCGACGAGCCGGCGAGTCAGCGAGTCCAAGGCTACACTGGACCTTCTACAGAGCAAAATAGCGGACAGAAGCGCGAAGCTGGCCGTCATCGGGCTAGGCTACGTGGGGCTGCCGGTAGCGTGCCTCTTCGCCGAGGCGGGCTTCGACGTGCTGGGCGTGGACCTGCAGGCGGAGCGCGTGGCGCGGATCAACGCCGGCGTCTCGCCCATCGACGGCGACGAGCCGGGGTTGGCGGAGCTGCTGGCGGCGGTGAGCGACAGTGATCGCCTGCGGGCCACCACCGACTACGCCGAGCTCGCGGATCGGGAGATCATCCTCATCTGTGTGGAGACGCCGGTGGATGAATGGCACGTGCCCCGCTACGTGGCTCTGAAAAGCGCATTGCGCTCGTTGGGGCCGGTGCTCAAAGAAGGCGCACTGGTCATCGTCGAATCGACCATCGCGCCGGGCACCATGGCCCGGGTGGTGAAGCCCCTTCTGGAGGAGAGCTCGGGCCAACGCGCAAACGCGGACTTCTTCCTGGGCCACTGCCCGGAGCGGGTGATGCCGGGCAAACTGCTGGCGAACCTGCGCGGCGTGAGCCGGGTCTGCGGCGGGGAGACGCCGGAGACGGCGGCGGTGATGATCGCTCTGTACCAGCACATTGTGCAAGCCGAGCTGGACGCGGCGGATTGCGTCACGGCGGAGCTGGTCAAGACAGCGGAGAACGCCTACCGCGATGTGAACATCGCCTTCGCCAACGAGGTCGCCCTGATCTGCGAGGCCGTCGGCGGGGACGTGTGGCGGGTGCGGGAGCTGGTCAACAAATCACCGGGGCGGAACATGCTCCTGCCGGGCGCGGGCGTGGGCGGGCACTGCATTCCCAAGGACCCGTGGCTGCTGAGCTATCAAGCGCGGGAGCAGGGCGTGCCCGTGCGGCTCATCCCGGCGGCGCGGGCGGTCAACGAGTCCATGCCCCTGCATATGGTCGAGCTGCTGGAGGATGCGCTGGCAGAAGCGGGAGTGGCCCTGGCGGACGCGCGTGTACTCGCCATGGGGTACGCCTATCTGGAGAACTCAGACGACATGCGGCACTCACCCAGCGCGGTGGTGGTGGCGCGGCTGCAAGAGCTCGGCGCGGAGGTGGTGATCCATGATCCGTATGTGCCAGGGTATCAGGGAGATGTGGTCGAGATGGCGCAGGGCTGCGATGCGGCGGTGGTGATGGTGGCGCATGGGGTATATCAGGAGCTGGATTGGGCGGCTTTAGACGTCAGTGTGCTTGTAGATGGGCGGCACATCGCGACACACCTGCCAGCTGCTCTGATGTACCGGGGCGTGGGACAAGGCTGATGAAAGTTGCGACCATCGTGGGCGCACGCCCGCAGTTTATCAAGGCTGCGCCGGTGAGCCGGGCATTGCGTCAACAACATACGGAAGTGCTGATCCACACCGGGCAGCACTACGATGACGCCATGTCAGCGGTGTTCTTCCGCGAGTTGGAGATTCCCGCGCCGGATGTCAACCTGGGTATCGGTTCTGGCCCGCATGGACAGCAGACTGGCGCCATGTTGGCAGGTATCGAGGAGGTACTGCTGGCAGAGCAGCCCGACTGGGCGTTGGTTTATGGAGACACGAACTCGACGCTGGCGGGGGCATTAGCAGCAGCGAAATTGCACATCCCGCTCGCCCACGTGGAAGCCGGATTGCGCAGCTTCAACCGGCGGATGCCGGAAGAGATCAATCGGGTGCTGACGGATCACGTTTCCACATTGCTTTTCTGTCCCACGCAGACAGCGGTGAATAATCTGGCCGCTGAGGGCATCGCCCAGGGCGTCCATCTGGTAGGCGACGTGATGCACGAGGCGCTGCTATGGGCTGCCGAGCGTGCCCGCACACGCAGCACTATCTTGGTGCGTCTGGGATTACAGGAGAAAGTCTATCTGCTGGCGACGGTGCATCGCGCCGAGAACACCGATGACCCGGCGCGGCTGCGCGCCATCTTGGACGCCTTCGCCGCATTGGATGAGCCGATTGTATTCCCCGTTCACCCCCGCACCCAGGCGCGCATCGAGGCCCTGGGTCTAAAATCCAAATTCCGAAATCTAAAATCCATCGCTCCGGTGGGCTATCTCGATATGGTGCAGCTGGAACAATCAGCCCGCATGATTTTGACCGATTCGGGCGGGATTCAGAAGGAGGCGTACTGGCTCGGCGTGCCGTGCGTGACGTTGCGCGATGAGACAGAATGGGTGGAGACGGTGGAAGCGGGGTGGAATGTGCTGGTCGGAGCGGAGATGGAGCAGATCGTGATGGCGGTGAAAAACCCGATATCTCTAAATCACCACACTCAACCCACAATAATTCGTTCAACCTCCCGCGACATTATAGATGTATTGAATTGCTAATAGTCTGGGGAACACAGCCGCACTATGACGATCGAGAAAGATCTAAGTAACAAACTCATTGCCGCGATGATAAAACAGCATACATGGCGGCAATCTTTTAATGGCGCAAATATCGGCTTGGGAACAGATCCCTATGCACCACTTGAATCCTATCACTACCCTGAAGCATATGCTTTGTGGGGACGAGGTTATAGTAGCCTCTACGCACTTACTGACCAATCACTATTTTTAGATCTAGCGCGAGTCAGCGCTACCTGGTTGATAGATAATACCAATCCTAAGTACCGTCATTTCTCTTGGGGACTACCCTGGACGTGGAAGGCCTGGCAAGCCCCCCCCGATATCTCTTATGTAACCACAAGTGTAGCTGCTGGGGAGCTATTGCTTGACCTGTCCATGCTAACCAAGAATGACAGTTACCTGGAGGTTGGCCGCAGCATCGCTGATTGGATTGTTTATGAGAACGGGATGGAAGAGACAAAAGATGGGCTATGGCTGAATTATGCGAATTTTCCGCCATTAAGATTCCCTGTTTTCAATGCAATTGCATTAGCTAGTGGCTATTTTGCTCGTTTGCACTTTTTGACAGAAAAACCAAATTATCGTGAATTATCTTTGAAAACCGCGCGTTTTGTACTGGCCCACCAGCGTTCTGATGGCAGTTGGCCTTATTCTGTTGAATCTCAAGTAGTGGATAATGTGCATACGGCTTACACTTTAAAGGGATTATGGCACGTCTATCCTCTTTTAACCCTTGAGCAACAGCAAAAACTGATACAGGGTGTGCAATTTTATAAACACAAACTCTTTGCCAAAACCGGACTTGCCAAACAACGAACATTTTTCACATTCCAAGATTTGAAGCACGTTTCCCTAAAACGCTGGATAGCTGATCAATTGGCACGTTTAGGACTGTTATCTAACCGTGTTGCTGAGGCTCCTTTATGGAGCTACGGGGCAGCCTTGAATGTTTTTGCTATTGTAGGGCAAGTTCAACCGGATTACTGGATACAGTCTGAACGCATTTTCGATTATGTGGAAAAGCATTTAAATCTACCCAACGGCAATTATAGTTACCGTTATGGAGAAGACACTCCCTTTATTCGCCATCAAGCATACTGGTTCGCTGGTATGGGAGTTCTGGCAAATTCATTACTAAAATCATAATGATATGCACGAACAAAAAGGGCCTATATCACCACTCGCAGATTTAAGCCAACGCAGTATTACATCACTGAGCTGGAATCTTGTTTCCAGCTTACTGATGGTAGTTATTGGATTTATCAGGTCAATTCTACTAGCCAGATTGGTTTCAGTAGAAGCTTTTGGTATTTATGGTTGGGCCGGCTCCTTCGTTATGTTAAGTGGAGTTATCGCAAACTTTGGGCTTCCCAATGCTTTTATCCACCGTTCGGCAGAGACCGAAAATGAAAATGACGCTGCCGCCAGTTATTTTGCATTACGAATTCTTTTATCCGGAGCTTGGTTTGTTCTGCTCAGTGGGTATACGCTTATCTGTACAACGAACGATACACGAGCAGCATTACTTGTAATAGTTATCACCACTTTTTTTGGTGGACACCTAACTCAAATACCTCGGTACATACTAGTACGGCGTGTTGTACATCAAAGAATTGCCTTATTTCAAATTTTGGATATGATTATTAGCTCTCTTGCTGCATTATACCTGGCATGGCGCGGAGCAAATCTCTGGGCATTATTGATCACGGACATTATCGGATGTATTCTGAGTATTGTACTTTTCTATCTATGGAGACCGGTTTGGCGTCCACGATTTTCTTGGAATGCACAACACTTTCGTTACTATTTTGTCTTTGGGCGCAAACAATTGTTTGCAGATGTGTTGTTGAGCGCGCTTGATCGAGTGGATGATTTGTGGACCGGGTTTGCTCTAGGTGATCTGGCCATGGGATACTATTCCAAAGCTTACGCCTTTGCCACATACCCGCGCAAAATTATCGCTACACCGGTCAACCAGGTTGCTCTAGGCGCGTATGCCGAGCTCAAAGGTGATCGGCTCCGGTTATCACAGGCATTTTTTCGCTTCAATGCGTTGCTGGTGCGCAGCGGCTTTCTACTAGCCGGCTTGTTGGCTCTAATTGCACCGGAATTCATCCGGTTGTTATTAACAGATAAATGGATTCCCATGCTGGATGCTTTTCGCCTGATGCTTTTCTACACCTTGTTTGATCCGCTCAAAATGACCATCTCGTCAATATTTATCGCCACAGGCAAACCGGAACGCGTGGCACGTGTCCATGCCATACAATTGTTGATTTTAGTCGTAGGACTTGTGACGCTAGGACCATATTTCAACATCGCAGGCGTTGCCCTGGCGGTCAATCTAATGCTCGTCGTCGGCATTGGCCTATTCCTCTGGCAGGTGCGTGAATATGTGGATTATTCACTCCCTAAGCTATTCGGAATTCCCTTGTTAGGACTAGGCCTGGGAATAGCATTGACACATCTGGCCCTGCAATGGCCGGGCGTTGCCGGATCGGACTGGCGCACTGGTGCAGTCAAACTCGTGGTCTTCACGCTGGTATACGGAGGGCTCCTGGCACTGCTGGAACGCCGCAATCTACTGTTGCTGTGGGCTATGCTCCGCAGACAGCTTCTCAGAGTATAACGAGGGGCTATGAGACAACTTACCCTAGCCATTCTGGCCTTTTCTCCGATTCGCCGCGATGCACGTGTGCTCCGACAAATCGCCTACCTCTCCGAACATTTTCGACTGGTGGTTATCGGCTATGGATCCCTGGAGAATTTGCCCTCCGGCGTTGACTATCATGCTCTCACCCCTCCTGGGGGATTGGGATTGGGTCGCAAAGTACGCAGTACACTTTACCTTCCTCTCGGTCGGCTATTCCCAACCTGGGCGTATGAGGCCTGGTACTGGCAGCGCTCTGACAGACAAGTCATGCTTGACTTGCTCAAGGAAACACAAGCGCACTTAATCCATGCCAATGATTGGCACTCTCTGCCTATCGGGGCACGAGCAGCGCAGACCTCCCAGGCCCAGCTAGTCCTCGATTTACACGAATACGCTCCCTTACAGTATTCCCCACGCAGCTATCGCGGATTATTCTTCAATCCATTATCAGATCATCTAATCCACAAGTATGGCGGGCACGCTGCAGCCACGACAACTGTAAGTCAGAGTATTGCCGAAAAATACCATCAAGTCTACGGGCTAAATCCACAGGTTGTGATGAATGCACCACCCTATAATCCGGCGGTCCGATTCACACCTACGAACAAACAGCACATCCGTCTGATCCATCATGGGGCCGCCATCCCTGCACGGCGTCTCGACTTACTTATTCAAGCGCTGGCCCACACTGACCCGCGCTACACCCTGCATTTTCTGTTTACTAATCTAGCCTCTTCCTATGTCTCCAGGCTACAACATCTCGCCCAGCGACTTGCTCCGGAGCGAGTTTTCTTCCATCCAGCTGTCAAACCCGAAGAGATTGTCCCGCGGATTGCAGAATTCGATATGGGGTTCTATCTCTTACCTCCGGCTTGTTTTAATCAAGCGGCTGCGTTACCCAATAAGTTTTTCGACTTCATCGCAGCCGGGCTTGCCGTCTGTATCGGCCCCTCGCTAGAGATGGCCCATCTGGTCAATCAGTACAGATTCGGCGCTATTGCTTCCTCTTTTGATCCTGGCGATGCCGCCCGACTTTTGAACAGCCTAACAGCCGAGGATATTGATGAAATGAAACACAACGCTTTGGAAGCGCGGAAGGTTCTTAACGCGGAGGTCGAGATGTCGAAACTCGTTGATCTATACGCCAGTTTAAGTTGATAACCAATCCGTATGAATACCAAACCTGATATAGCAATCCTATCCTTTTCCAATATTCAGCGCGATGGCCGTGTGCTACGCCAAATCGAATATCTATCACGTCACTACAGGGTCAGTGTCCTCGGCTACGGAAAATTACCTCCAACCTTATCTGACCAAGTACCTATGTACTCCATTCAGCCGCCAACCAGTCGCGCCCGGCGATTGCGCAAAGCCTTATGGCTACCCTTAGCTAAATTCACTACCGCGCACTTCTATGAAACCTGGTACTGGGGCGAAGAAGAGTTCAAGGCGGCTTATGCTATTTTGTGTCAACTGCGACCCACCGCTATCCATGCCAACGATTGGGAAGCGTTGCCGGTGGCTGTGCGTGCGTCTCAGGAAACTGGTGCGCTGGTGGTGGCCGACCTGCACGAATATGCACCACTCATGCGCGAGAATCGCCCCTATTGGAAGCTATTCTACAAGCCCCTTATCGAGTATTATCTGAACCGCACGTTGTCCTGCGTTGCGGCTAGTGTAACCGTAAGTCGAGCCATCGCCGACCGGTACGCATCAGAATATGCAATCCAGCCCATTGTGGTGATGAACGCGCCCAAGACTTCCCCTTCTTTGACTTTCAAACCAACTCAATCCGATGTGATCTCACTGGTGCATCATGGCAACGCCAGTCGCGACCGACAGCTTGAGCGCATGATCGAAACTGTCGCCTATCTCGATCAGCGTTATCACTTGCATTTGATGCTTGTTAGCCGGGATACCAGATACCTGGCTGCGCTACAAGCCCTAGCTGTCCGACGTGCATCTGGGCGTGTACACTTTGTATCTCCGGTTCCGCCAGATGAGATCGTGGCCCGGATTGCCCGATTTGATATAGGGTTTTATCCCATCCCCAACACAACCTATAACCATCTCGCGGCCTTGCCCAACAAATTCTTTGACTTTGTAACCGCCGGTCTTGCCGTCTGCATTGGCCCTTCACTGGAAATGTCGCACCTCATTCATGAATATGGATTCGGAGTCGTTGCACCGGCGTTGACCCCTAGCATCATAGCCGAGACCCTAAATCATCTGACGACGGATGCCATTGACGCTATGAAACACGCTGCATTTCAAGCCGCACGGCGGCTGAATGCCGACATAGAAATGCAGAAGCTGATCAATCTCTACCAGAAGCTGATGGTAAAGCGTAAAACATGAATACATTAGAGTTTCCGACTATTCTGATGATCATGCTTTGCCGTAACTGCACCCTCGGTGGA
>NPIE01006692.1_pt1 | contig 23391 bp, 19 predicted proteins | sample 8637661 | NCBI WGS metagenome assembly NPIE01 (sample SAMN07420842, study PRJNA396082) | bioreactor metagenome | isolation source: sample BA12 brine-fed electro-methanogenic bioreactor BA | place: Japan: Kochi | collected 2016-12-09
AATTGCATATTTGATCCTCCTGAGGGCATCTTCCAGGTTTTCTCTCGGACAGGCAAGATTTAGTCTCATAAACCCCTCTCCTCCCTGACCAAACATTGAACCCCTGTTCAATCCAACATCAGCTTTATTGATAAAGAAATCCCAGAGGGCATCATCACCAAGTTGCATTTGCCTGCAATCCATCCAGAGCATATAAGTGGCTTCCGGTTTCAATGCATGAAGCAGTGGAATATTTTTTTCAATATAATCACATGCATACAGAACATTTTCATGGATGTAGCAAATTAATTGGTCCAGCCATTCCTCCCCATAAGTATAGGCTGCTTCCGATGCAACTGCTCCAAAAAGATTGCCCATGCCCACATGTACCTGTTCCAGTACTTTGTCAAACTTTTCCTGTAAGACCGGGTTTGAGATGATGATCGAAGAAGTTCCCATCCCCGCCAGATTAAAAGTTTTGCTGGGTGCAATGCAGGTCACACAATTGTTTGCGAAGTTCTCAGACACGGAGGCCAAAGCTATATGTTGTGCACCTGGTAGAACAAGGTCACAGTGTATCTCATCCGATATGATGAGGATGTTATGTTGGAGGCAGATATTGGCCAGTTCACTCAGCTCTTCTTTAGACCAGACGGAACCGCCCGGGTTGTGCGGACTGCAAAGAAAAAGCATTTTGGTACTTTCATCGATCTTTTTTCGCAGGTCCTCAAAATCCATGCTGAGCCTGCCATTTTTTATTGTCAGTGGATTGTTAACTTGGATTCTGTCATGGTTATTGATGGCTGAGAAGAAGGGAAAATAGACAGGTGGTTGAACGATGATCTTGTCACCGGGTTCCGTAAAAGCCATTACACAAAAGTTTAGCGCCGGCACAATGCCCGGACTGAATTTTATCCAGTCTTTTTCGATCACCCAGTCGTGCCGCCGTTTTTGCCAGTCGATAATCGATTGATAATACGATTCAGGGCGGACGCTATAGCCAAATACCGGGTGCTCTGCACGCTTTATAACAGCATCCACTATAAAGTCCGGTGTTTCAAAATCCATATCAGCCACCCACATGGGAACAATATCCTCCTTACCAAAAATTTCTTTCCTCATATCATATTTCACACTGTTGGTAGAGGATCTCTCAATAATCTTGTCGAAATCATATTTCATAGTTCTTGTTTTAGTCATTTTTAATAAAATTCAAGGCGTTTCCTGTGCTAAAGACTCATGCAGGAGCTTTCAATTTCTTTGCCAGAGTACATTGGTAAAATTCTTTTCTCCGTCGGAATAATGCTTCAGGACCTTAAAACCTGATTTCTCAGCCAGCATTTCAATATCCTTGAGATCAAACTTCCGGGAAACTTCCATAAAAATATCTTCACCTTTTTCAAAGCTGAATGTTCGCTTCAGCTCCTTAATATGCACATCCTGGCGGCAATTACTTCTCAAATAGCTCTTTGCTTCCCCTCTTTCTTCATCATAACAGGGCTTGTGCAGGAATTTGCCAGGATCAAAATCTCCCCCAAGCTCCCTGTTGATGCGTTCCAGATAATTCAGGTTGAAATCCTTTGTAATTCCTTTGCTGTCATTGTAAGCTTTCAATATTTTTTCAGGATCCTTTTTCAGGTCCAGGCCGACAAGCAGAAGGTCTTTGGAATCAAGTTTTTCGTGCAAAGAGCACAGGAACTTTACTGCATCCTTATGCTCAAAGTTCCCAATATTTGAACCGAGAAACAATACAACATTGCGCCTGGCTGCAACTTTATGCAGTTCATCCAGGGCTTCAAAGTAATCCATATTCATGGGCTTTACCTTTACTTTGGGCAGGATGCGATGAAGATTATCTATTAAAAGGCCCAGCACATTTTCTGAAATATCAATGGGGTAATATTCAAAATCAGCCTTATGGCAAAGGAAATAATTTAACAGGATGCGGCTCTTCATGCCATCACCGGGACCAAGTTCTATAAGATTAAATCCCTCTCCATCCGAAGAAAAATGGGCAAGCATGTTCTGCCTGTATGTGTGCAGGATTTCTTCTTCCGAACGGGTAAGGTAATACTCTTCCAGCTGGGTGATCTCTTTAAAAAGCCGGTCGCCCTCTTCATCATAGAAATACATCGAAGGAAGGTACTTTTTACTGCAGGAAAGTCCACGTAAAACATCTTCTGCAAAAGAATTCATGAAAATAAAATTGGTTTATGGCTTTCAAAGATAAGGATTATCCCGCAGCATGTTTTTGCGAAGTTAACGATCTAATATACAAAACGGGAAATAAAAAACCCTGCGATCCAGGGTTTCCCTTAATTTATTACTGATTATTGCCAAATAAAGGAAATAAATCTCTTTACGGAAACCTTTGAATCACAGGGAACAAAAAAAATCAATGAAAATCGAAAACGGTCTTTTCGCCAGGACTTTTGCCACTGATGGCCTCAAACAGTTTGCTGTACTTTTTTGCGTATTTGCGGCTTTGCTTTTCACCGTCAATGTAAAATTTATTATCGGAAAGTTCGATTGTAGTCCTTTCATTGCGGTCGATCAGTCCATCTTCAAGCAGTTCTTCTTTAAAACGGCTTTTGATAAAATGATCTCCAAAAAAGAGATGCCCGTAAGCCCTGGATTGATCTGCATATACTTCGGAAGGGATGCTGGGGGTCGATTTGCGGATTTCCTTCTGCAGTGATAGCCATTCATCCGAATCATAATATTCACGAAGATCTCTGTGCAGTTCTGCCATCTCAGGCAATTCCGGCATGGCAGGCATCTCTGGCAATTCAATTCCTTCAAAGCACAAAGGATAATCATTGCTGAAGAGGCTGTCGCCATATACTTCTCTTAGCTTTTGCTGTTGCTGTTCGATCAGCTCCCGGAATTTCTTTGTTTGCAGGATCTGTTGCTTCTCAATATTCTCTCGCATGGCTTCAATCTGTGCTGCATGCTCCTGATGCCAGGCACGCATCTTCTTATTCATCTCCTCCTGATTGAACTTTTCCATGCGTTCCCTGACCTTTGCTTCGATCTTTCTGAGTTCTTCTTCCCGCAGGGCAAGGTCCTCTTCCATTTCCTGCATTAATTTCTTCTGCACCTGCAGTTGTTCCTCCAGTTGTTTATCTTTTTCCCGAGCTTTTTCTTCCAGCTTCTCAACCTGCGGCATATGCTTCTTGTAATCAGCTTCATTGATTTCCTCACCCTCCACGATCATTTTTACAATTTTTCCATCTTCACTTTTCACCACCAACATTTTCTCATCAACTTCGCCCGCAATGCTTCTTGTTTTCTTTTTTTCTTTAAGTGTATCGGGCTGTAGCAGATTTTTTTGAATTGCTTCACTGGGCTCAGCCTTCACCAGTCCTGCTTCAGTAACATTTTCATAAAATACATCTTCACTGCTTGAACTTGATATTTTTCCACTTGCAGTAAAAACGAGCAGGCTGCCAAATACCAGGGTCACGGCCAGCAGGCCGGACAGGTAATTATTATTCCGTTGTTTTTTCATTGTCAGTCTTTTTATTCTGTTTAACAAATTGTTTTTGTTGCCTGAAAAGGCAGCAGCGTATACCGGTATATTTTGTCTGAACTCCTCAATGCTTGCCAGGGCCTGTGCATATGAGATCTTATCCTGATAAAACTCCAGGGCTTTCTCATCGCATGCACCTTCCCTTTCCCTGCGGATGATCCCTGAAATCCACCATACAGCAGGGTTGAAAAAGAAAAGGATTTCCATGATGCGCAGAAGTATATTGATCATATTATCGTGGCGCTTTAAATGGATGAGTTCATGCAGGAGGATGGCTTCGAGCTGACTGGCGGGTATATGGCTCACCAGACTGACGGGCAGCAAAATAACAGGTCTGAGGTAACCTGCCAGCATGGGGACCCTCACCCATCCTGATTGCAGCAATTTAACTTGCTTTCTAATATGTAGCCTTTGCTTCAATTGCTCAAATTTTTTCATGAGGGAAGCAGGAGGTGATTCAATGGCAATACTTTTCAATCGTTGTGTATAAATGATTCCACCGAAAAAACGCAGACTGAACAGGCTTATACCCATAAACCAGAATCCGAAGATCAAGTCTGCATGGATATTGTATAATTCCGAAAGCGTGTTCAGGAAACTGATCTGCATTTCAGATGCTATCGAAGAGGCAGGAGCCTCGTTTTGCAGAAATAAAGCTGTTGCGACCAGGGTTTCGTTCCTGCCTTCATCAACTGCCTGGTAATACCTGGTAAATGTGAAAAGACTTCCTCCAAAGAACAACAATAGTGCTGTTATTGAAAATAAATACCTTTTCAGCGAGATTGCTTTCCGGAGTGAAAACAGCACCAATCCCAAAAAAACAGCAATAAGCAATCCCTGCCACAACGAGTGGAATAGTGTCCAGGCTATGGCTTCCCTCAGGGCTTTCGGTAATATTTCAAGAATACCTTCCATTTACTTCCCTCCTTCGAGCTTTTCGATGAACTTCCTGATCTCCTCCAGTTCTTTCTTGCTTGATCTGTGATTTCCCAGAGCCTGCATGACCAGACTGCGGGCAGAGCCCCCAAAGGCTGTATCAAGCAATCTGTTGAGCAGTTGTCCCTGGGTGATCTCTTTGTCTACCCTGGCACTATATATATGTGTGCGGGCCGAAGTATTCCTTTTGAGGAGTTGTTTTTCAGTCATGATCTGCATGATCTTCAAGGTAGTCGTATAACCCACTTCCTTTTTATTATTCAAACACTCATTGACCTTTCTCACAGTGCTGGGTCCCTCCTCCCAGATTACCTTGAGAATCTCCAGTTCTGCCTCTGTCGGATATTTAATATTCTTTGTCATTCGATTTACGAATATTTTCGTACAAATATATACGAAGCATATCGTAATTTCCAAATTTTAATACGAATATTTTCGTAGAATTTGTATGAAGGCTCTGATCAAACCATCTTAACTAGCTGTTGTTTATCTATTTAAGATTATACAACAGGGATTGTTAAAAATTGTTAATCAGTATTAAAAAAGAATTTCCTGTTCGATTCCGGATATTCTGAAGTACTCCCCGTTGCGGATCAGTAATCCGTAAATGCGTTCACCTGGCTCACAAAAGGGGGCTGAAAGTGCGATGATTTTATCGTTAAAAAGTGATTGGATTTGTTCGGTGATCGTGTGCCCAACGATAATGTGCTTTACCTGATAGAATTCAAGCACTTCATCCAGTTCTTCTTCTGTGATCTTCTCAAACTCGGTGCTGTTCCAGAGATATCCCCGATACCAGAAGGGGCCGCTCATTGAAAACAGGGGATCCTTATAGTTAACAAGATAGTTATCAAGCTTATAGCGCACCGCTGCATTGATATCTTTTAGGCTCATTTTTTGTTGATAAAAGCTATAGGATATTCCTCCGTGCACAAAAAGATCGTTATTGATCCTGACCACTGAATTATGGGCTCTGAGCCATTTTCCAAAAAAGCTGTTCCGTGTGAAGAACATAGAATAATTCCACCCGAAGTGGTTTGAAAAGAAGCGGTATTTGGTGGCGAGATATCGGTTATCATTTTCCAGGATCATGATTTCATGGTTTCCCAATAAAAAATGAACATAGCCGCCGGCTGCTTTCGCTTGCTTTTCCAAATGGTATATCAACCAGAGTGTTTCGGTTACCCCTTCACCCCTGTCAAAAACATCACCATTAATGACAAGGTGTCCTTCTCCAAAACTCCATTTCAGTTCTTTATCTATCACGCCATTTTCCCAGAGGCTGTGGATAAATTTATCATAATGGCCATGAATATCATTGATGGCAAAAACTTTTTCAACATTGCTGAAGTCATCTTGCTGAGGCAGCACAGGCAATTCAATCCGGTAGCTCAAGGTGTCGAAAACAAAACCTCTAAAAGTAAAACTGCCATTCCTGGTTTTAAAAAGACTGTCAATACGCTTTACGGATGAATCCGAAACGTCATAATAGGTATACAGAACATTGGCCAGGGAATCATTCAGGTAGGTCACATAGGGGCCATCCACATAATCATGCCGGGCTTCCACTTGTTCTCTCATAAAGATGCGTGTATCCATTTCATATCCCGTACTCTCCTCACATTTGTATACTGCAAGCCTCACGCTGTTGTTACCGGCATCATCCTGGCGGTAGATATCCGCACCATGGCAGATCAGGAGTTTCATGATTCCCGCATGATCCATCCAGGCTGCCATCATCAAAGCCGTAACACCCTGTTTGTTTGCAGCATCAACTTCTGCCCCATATTCCAGCAATAACTGCGCGCCTGTGGGCCGGTTAAAACGCGTAGCCCACATCAGCATATTTTTATTCTTATACCATGTATCTGGATCAGCTCCGAAATCCAGTAAATACTTTAAGGCCGTGTTGTTACTGAATCGCAAGGCATAATATAGCAATGGGCGTTTAGCGGGCTGATAGTTAGCCAGTAAACCGTTTTTTAGCAAGTTTAGAAAATCTGCATTCTGTTCTTTGCGGATCATTTTCCGGATTTCATTCTCCTCAGGAAACACGCTCTGGGCATGAATGGATAAAAACAGACCCGTGAAGAAAAACAAAAGCAAATAGTATTTAAATCGTTTTATTTCAATCATAACAGTATTCCTCAAAATAATCCGGCAGGCGATCCGGATCTTCCAGAATGTCAAAACGGTCTTCCAAAAATTTCAGTATATGCTTTTTCTGTCGGTTGCCAAGCAACCCAAAGCTTTTCACAGATTTCAGAATAGCCTCTTTCTTGCCGGAGATTACCTGGATAATGGCCTGGAAATCATCTAACGACTGGGAGTATGCTTTTATTTTGGCTGTGGACCTATCTGGATCCATCCCCGGGTTTTTGTCAATATAGGATGGCCTGACCAGGAATGAAAGATCAAAATCATAAGGCGCAATAAAAATATTCGTGCTGTCGGCCTCTACCAGGGGAGAAATGTTTTTTGGTAGCATGACCGACCAGTCGGTATTACCGATAAGAAACTGAAATACACTTACTAACTGATAATAATTCATATTCAAATGATCCATGTTCAAATGATCACTCTCAATAGATTGAAGATCTGTTCGATCGGCCACTTGTTCAGCCTTTTCCACAAAAAAGGCATAGCGATACTGCTGTTTGTATTTACGGAGTATGTCATGATATTGCACCTTTACCAGCCTGACCCTGTGGCTGGTATTGTGCAGCTGGTTGAAAATCCTGTATGCCAGATATTCACTCATGAGGTAGTCTTCCGCACTACGGTCCAGGTTGTTGCAGTGCGTTACCAGTTTGATCTTATCAGCCCCTTCGAAGAGGGTGTTTTTAATCTGATCTTTTTCAAAGTTTATTTTGATGGGGGGAAAAGGGCAAACATCCGCCCGTCTTCGGAAATTGCCCCGTGTTTTCAGTTCAATATCAAACTTCAGCAACTCTCCGTGTGGTTCTTGATATAACAATAAACCATTGTGATAATCCCTTTCTTCACCGATATCATGCAGGAGGGCATCCATATCAGCATAAATTGAAATATGCATGATCTCATCCTGCTCAAATAATTTTGGAACCTGGGTAAATACCTGTTGATGCAAACTCATAAATAGCAAGCCCAACAAGCATATATGGCGAAGCTTGCTGCACATAGGCTTAAAGCTCCGGATTATTGTCGCTGGCTTTTTCCGCATAAAACTTGGACGCGGTTTCATCTTCAAAATAATAAATTGTGATCTCAGCGGTATTTCTGTAAAAATTGATCTCTCCCACTTCCACCCTCTTGATCTTAAGCCCGGTGCGTTTTTCAACATCCTCAATAAACAAAGATTCGTTTTCGGGTTTGAGCAATTCCAGTTTATCATATACCAGCTTTTTACTTGATTCATGCTTGAACATCCAGAAAAATTCCCCCGCCTTGGTAATGATAACCACAAACACATTGGTGAGCAGCAATTCAGCATAACTGATATTTTCCGTTGTCAGGGCATTGATGATTGAAATCGCAATGATCACAAACAAATAGGTCATCTCCTTGATTGGGATGGTGCTGGTACGGTATCGGATAATCCCGAAGATGGCAAAAAGCCCCAGGGCAAATCCAAGCTCCAGCGTAACATTTTCCAGCAGGTAGGCCAGCAAAAAGACTGTGGTACTGATAAGTATGTAAGTAAATAGATAATCCTTGCGTTTTGCGGCACGGTAATAAATATACCGTACAATGATGATTACTACCAGGAAGTTGAACGCAAACCTGAATAACAATTCCATAAAATTGCGATGGTTCAGGAACTCTATATCAAAAAGTGAAAGTATCATGGATGCAAATATACATTTTGCCATTGAAAATAACACCCTTGGCTGTACGCTTTTGCATTTACTAAACAATACAAATCAACCAGTCCAAAAGCTCTGGTGCATGAATATATCATCTCAATTCCCTATCTTTACCGCATCTTCAATTATAAATTGCACTAAAAATGAAAACGTTATTTGGATTATTCTTTAGCCTCACATGCCTGCTTATGCCTCTAATGGCCCAGGAAAATATTAGCTATCAAAAACCTTCGGAAGAAATCCTGGAGCTTGTGGATATTCAACTGGCACCCCGGGTATTGATGGACGATAATAAAGATTTTATGGTTTTCCTTTACCGGGATGCTTTCAAGACCATCGAAGAACTCTCTCAGGTGGAAATGCGCCTTGCCGGATTGCGCATCAACCCAAAGACAAACATTGGTAGCCGGGTGACCTATTACAATAGTATTATGGTCAGAAATCTCGGAAAAGGCGAAACACAGCCGGCTCCTGTAGAAGGCATGCCGGAACAGGCATTGCTTTCGAATTTCTCCTGGTCACCCGACCAGCAAAAAATCGCTTTCACCAATACAGTATCCAATGGAGTGGAACTATGGGTGATGGATCTGGAAAAACCCCAAGCATATAAGCTTACTGGTCCAGGCGTAAATGCCAATATGGGTGATGAGATCAATTGGTTTGAAGACAGCCGTTCCATGCTGGTAAAGATGTTGCCTGAAGACCGCCAGGAGTTGATTGACAAAGAGGATGCTGTACCCACGGGACCTACTGTTTCCGTTAACGAGGGGAAAAAAGCTCAAAACCGTACTTACCAGGATTTGCTATCCGACAAGATCGATGAGCATAATTTTGAACAACTGGCACATTCGGAGATACATAAGGTCAATCTTGACGGTACACGTGAAAAGTGGCTGGAAAGTGCCATGTATCGCGGAATCAGTTTTTCGCCTGACGGGGAATTTGTGATGGTGACCGAAATGCACAGGCCTTTTTCCTACCTGGTGCCTTATTATCGTTTCCCTTATACAAGCAGCATTTACACCAAAGATGCCCTGAAAGTAGAAACAGTGCTGGAGGTTCCCCTGATCGAAGAATTACCCCAGGGGTTCATGGCTGAAAGAACCGGCAGACGTGATCTGAACTGGCGCTCTGACAAACCCTCTACTTTGGTATACGTTGAAGCACTGGATGGCGGAAACCCCGACAGCACTGTTGATTTTCGGGATCAGGTGTTCACGCTTGAGGCACCCTTTGCAGGGGATGGAAAGCCTTTCCTGAAAACGCAAAACCGATTCAGCGGGATTATCTGGGGCAATGATCGATACGCCATTGCCTATGATTACTGGTGGAATACGAGGAATGTGAAGACGTATGTTTTCGATCCGTCGAAGCCGAAAAAAGAACCAGTGATTCTTTATGACAGAAACTACCAGGACCGCTACAACGATCCCGGGAATTTCCAGACCGAAAGAAATGCCATGGGAAGCAGGGTGCTGATGATGGAAGGCAAAAATGCGTTTCTCATAGGAGATGGTTATTCTGAAGAGGGTCAGTTCCCATTCCTCGACAGGATCAATCTGAAAAACAAAGAAACGGACCGCCTCTATCAATCGGATTATACCGATAAGCTGGAGGATCTGCTAGAATTTGATCCCGACAAGCATGAATTGATGGTGCGAATTGAGTCTCCGACAGAATACCCGAATTATTTTTTCCGGAATCTGAAAACCGGAGAATTGCAACAACTGACATTTTTTGAAAACCCTTTCAAGAGCCTGCAGGATGTTCACAAGGAAGTGATTACCTACAAGCGGGATGACGGTCTGGAGCTAAGCGGTACCCTTTACCTGCCGGTCGGTTATGATATGAATAAGAACAAAGACCGTCCCATGATTCTGTGGGCCTATCCCAGGGAGTTCAAGGACAAAGCCAGTGCATCGCAAAATACGTCCAATCCCAATGAATTTATTTACCCCTGGTACGGATCACCAGTTTACTGGCTGACAAAGGGCTATGTGGTTCTTGATGATGCAGCTTTTCCGATAATCGGAGAAGGCGATGAGGAGCCCAACGACAGCTTTCGTGAACAACTGGTAGCCAATGCCAAAGCAGCCATAGATGCTGTTGACAGTCTGGGTTATATCGACCGGGAAAGGGTAGCCGTTGGCGGACATAGCTACGGAGCTTTTATGGTTGCAAATCTGCTTTCACATTCGGATCTCTTTGCAGCCGGGATCGCACGCAGTGGCGCCTACAACCGTACCCTCACGCCATTTGGCTTTCAGAGCGAGGAACGCAACTACTGGGAAGCACCCGGGGTGTATTACGGCATGTCACCTTTTATGCATGCGGATAAAATGAAAACCCCACTCTTGCTGATCCATGGCAAAGCCGATAACAACAGCGGTACCTATCCCATGCAAAGCGAACGATACTTCAATGCCCTTAAAGGCCTGGGCGCCACCGTCCGCCTGGTGATGCTGCCCAAAGAAAGCCATGGTTACCGGGCAAAAGAAAGCATCTTGCATATGCTCTGGGAACAGGATCAATGGCTTGAGAAATACCTGAGGGATGAGTAGCTATTTAAATCGCCACTCCTTTAAATCGTGCAATCATCCAATCCTTAAATAAAATAATTATTTATTATTTTGATCTCTTCGAACAAAACCGCTATAAGATAAAACTCCTAATGAAATCATTATCTTTGAAAAGCAAACCAATCAATCTTGCAATGAAAGTAAAAGTTCTTCTTCCAGGCCTGCTTGCAATCCTGTTTCTGATACTGACCGATTCATGCAAAAAAGCTACCGAACAGCCAGAAATAATAAAGTACAAAGTTGCCATGCTAGCACAGGGCAGCACCTTCGATGATATGGGTTTTTTGGCTTCCTGCAAGGATGGTCTGGAGAAGGCAAAATCCGATTTTCAACTGGAAACTGAATGCAACATCGATACCAGCAATCAATATACACAGCGAATAAAAACTTACTGCGATGCAGGTTATGACCTGATCATTGCCATTGGATATATGTGGAATGATGCCATTCTTTCACAGGCAGATAATTATCCGCAGGTCAGGTTTATCCTGGTAGATACGGAGCTATCACAGGCCAGAGACAATGCCATCAGTATTCTCTTTGATGTGGACGAAGCAGCTTTTCCACTTGGTTTCCTGGCGGCATGGTGGGCCCATTCGCAGGACGGCGAAAATCCTGAAATTGCTTCCATAGGAGCTATGGAAGTGCCCCAGGTAAGGCAATTCATCGAGCCTTTTGAAAACGGGGCTGCCCTTTTTAATGATCTCTATGAGAAGAATGTTGAAAGCATTCATGCCTATGCAAACTCATTCATCGATCCGGAGCAAGGCAAACAACTCTCATCTACATTAATTGAAAATGGTGCAGATGTGATTTTCGGCGTTGGCAGCTTGACCGGCAATGGCGCACTTTTGCAGGCCAAAGAAATGGAGGTTCAAGGCATTGGTGTTGATGTTGACCAGTATTTTTCCTTTCCTGAAGTATCGGATATCTTATTGTCATCTGCTGTGAAAGGCCTGGGGAATGCCATTTACGAAGTGATCAGCCTGTTTGTCAGTAAAGAATTCATCGGTCAGGGGGTTTATACCGGAAATCTTTCCAACGATGGAGTGAGAACCGCCCCCTATCACAATTATGAAAGCCAGATACCTGATTCTGTAAAATCACAGATTGACGTGATTAAAACACAAATAATCAATGGAAGTATCTCAACCGGTTGGGTGGAATAAATGCAATTAACCATATTGTATTGTAAGGAATCTACTGCCGGATTGAATTTATTGGAAAAGTACAGACACCCTCAAAGGCCTATAAATAAGACATCCCAGACGCATATATTGAAATATACAACACTGTTGTATTATTCAGCAAACTGCCTAAAAGCTTGCCGGGCTTGTCTTTCCTGATTTTTATCATGATATGTGTTGTATTATTAAACATACCATTCTGTAAAATAACTATACATTATTCTTTCTAGAAAGCTCATATACAGGCTTGTATGGCTATATGATAGTTTTGGTACAATAATAGAAAGCATGATTACAGAATGTGTTAAAACTAAAACAATGAATATCATGAAAAAGTCCATTTTATTAATCGTAGCAAGTGTCTTCTTCCTGCTTCAATATAGCATTGCACAGGATAAGTCACAGCCCGAAAACGGCACGACCGTAATGAGGGTATTACTTTCACCGGAAACCAGCCACCTTGCCATGCAATGGGCAAAGGATTATATCAGTGAACATCCCGACATGGATCTTCAGTTGATCCCGCCAGGACAGTATACCTTTAATGAAGAGATCAAGGCAGACAACTGCATGGCACTGATGAGTGAGGAAGACCTTATGAATTTTGGCAATGCTCAACTATGGAAACTGCCCGTTGCCAGGGAAATCATTGTCCCTGTGATGAACGCCGGCAATCCGCTTGCTGGGGTGATCAGTGAAAACGGGTTGTCGCCCGCAACGCTTGCAAACATGCTGAACAAGCCTGAGGAGAATGGGTGGGATGTTGCAATAGGTCAGGGCAATCACATCCCGGTACATATATATTCTATTCAGAATGTAAATTACGACAGAGAATTGAAGGCTTTCTTCGGAAGCAACACTCTGAACAAGCAGCATATGCAGCTTGGAAGTTGCTGGGACCTGATCAATAAATTGCAAAATGATCCGAATGCACTGGCCTTTTGTAAACTCACTGACCTGATGAAACCCGGAGCAACCGAATTGCCGGAAAACATTGCCCTGGTTCCGATCGACAGGAATGCAAATGGGAAGCTTGAATACTTCGAGCAGATCTACGCAAACCCGCTGGATTTATACCGCGGTGTATGGATCGGGAAGTTTCCAAAGGAACTGATCAACGAAGTGTATGTTGTATGCAGCAAACTCCCCGGAAACGAACAAATGCTTTCATTCATGAAGTGGATCATGACTGACGGGCAGGTAGTACTTGAAGAAAATGGTTTCAACCAGCTTGTTTCGAATGAGCGGAACAGCAAGATTGAAAAACTGACCCTGCCCGCAGGCAGCATGGAAGCCGGGAAAGATGAATATGCAGCATCTAATATTTTCCTGCCAGCAGTGGCAATACTGCTACTGGTTGGTTTATTGTTTGGTTTATACCTCTGGATCAGAAAACGCAAGGAAAGCAAAATAATCCCTGATGAACCGGTTGTTGCGGGTGTGATCAATGAGGCGAAGTTGGCTTTTCCTGGTGGGCTTTACTATGACAAAACACATACATGGGTATTCATGGAGCAGGAAGGCGTGGTCAAGATCGGTGTGGATGACTTTCTCCCTCACATTACCGGAAACCTGAGTTGTGTGAAAATGAAGCAAGCGGGAGAATATGTCAAAAAAAATGAAGAATTGTTTTCGCTGGTGCAGGATGGCAAACACCTGAATATCTCCTCCCCTGTCTCAGGAAAGATCAAGCACATCAACGACCGTGTAGTGGAAAACCCGGGATTAATTAATAAATCCCCTTATGATGAAGGCTGGCTGTTTCTCGTGGAGCCCTCAAACTGGCTCAGAGAGTTACAGTTTATGGAAATGGCCGAAAACTATAAGAATTGGATCAGGAAGGAATTCCAGCGAATGAAAGATTTTCTGAGCAGCTCTGTCAATCCATCATCCCTGGAAGTGGCCGGAATTACGCTGCAAGATGGTGGTGAGATCAGTGATCATCCCCTGGAAAACCTTGATCCACGTGTATGGGAGGATTTTCAAAAACAATTCATTGAAACGGCCAACTAGGGCAATGTAATTATTAACTACGATAAAACTTTAAAAAAATGGGAATTGATAGAAGAAACTTTTTCAGGGTGCTGGGTGTGACAGGTACTGCACTTGCCCTGGGAAATGAAATAAAGGCTGCCCCAGCCACAGCCGAAGGTGAAGAGACCGAATTTTACGGGATCCTTTTTGATGCCTTTATGTGCGGAGGTTGTCAGACTTGTGAATATACCTGCGCCGAAATCCATGGCCTTCCCGTCCCGGAAGATGTCCCCGAGATCGGAAAGAAAAGGAAAACGGATGAAACAAGGCGAACTGTTGTAAATGCGTATGATACTTCGGGAGGTGAAGTGGCCGTTAAAAGCCAATGCATGCATTGCGACAATCCTGCATGTGTGTCTGCCTGCCTCACCCAGTCAATGTATAAAACAAAAGAAGGCCCGGTGATCTGGCGGGAAGACAAATGCATGGGCTGCCGCTATTGTATGGTATCCTGTCCTTTTGATGTACCCAAATTCGAGTATCACAGTCCCAATCCGAAAATTATAAAATGTGACATGTGTTACGATCGCATTATGGAAGGTAAACAACCGGCCTGCGTGGATATTTGCCCGGCCGGTGCCATGGTCTTTGGCAAAAAAAGTGATCTGATCAAAGAAGCCCGGAAACGCATCCAGGAATATCCTGAATGGTATACGGACTATATCTATGGGGAACAAGAAGCCGGAGGAACAGGCTTTATGTACAATGCCCCGGTTCCCTTCCGGGAACTTAACTTTAGGATGAATCTTGAGAAGAAGCCTTACCCGGAACTGACAAAAGGTTTTCTTTACAGCGTACCAAGCGTATTTATTCTTTGGCCTACCCTGCTATTGGGTATACACGAGGCCACCAAAGACAACAAATCCAAAAACCCTGACGATAATGAATAATCACACAAGCGCATCAATCAAACAGGAAAGGGAAGAAAAAAGCACCTGGCAATACTTTTTGCAGGAACTCAAGCCCAAAGGCAAATTGCTTACTCCTTTCAACATCATCTCCATACCCATTATCATCCTGGGGCTCATATTGATCATCATCCGTTTCTGGGAAGGGATCGGTGCCATATCAAACCTTACACAGGAAGTCCCGTGGGGCCTCTGGAAAGGTTTTAATGTGGTTACCGGTGTTGCCTTTGCGGGTGGTGCCTACGTAATCACCTTCATGGTTTATATTCTGAACATGAAAAAGTATAAATCCATTGTGCGTGTTACCGTGCTCAATGGCTTTCTGGCTTATGTTTTTTATGCAGGAGTCCTTCTGCTTGACCTGGGCAAACCCTGGAACGTGATTAATCCTATTATAGGGAACGGTTTCGGAGTTAGCTCGGTATTATTCCTTGTGGCCTGGCACTTCCTGCTGTACATGATCGCCCAGCTGATAGAATTTTCCCCTGCCATTGCAGAATGGCTGGGTGCCCGCAGGATACACAAAATCCTTTCGGGCATGACCCTGGCCGCTGTGATCTTTGGGATCACGCTTTCAACGCTACATCAGTCAGGGCTTGGAGCTCTTTACCTGATGGCCAAAGATAAGATCTTCCCGCTCTGGTGGTCGGAATTCATACCCATCCTCTTTTTCGTCTCCAGTATTTTTGCGGGGCTTTCCATGGTGATCTTTGAAGGCAGTATCAGTCGCAGGGTTTTCGGCGACCAAATAAGTGAGCAAAACCACAAAAAGCACAACAACATATTGCATGGATTGTCAAAAATTTGTGCTGTTACTATGTTCGCCTATTTCTTTCTGCAGATCATCACCTTTGTGCATGGTCAGCACTGGGATCTGATCAATACACCCCTGGGCTACTGGTACCTGACCGAAATGATCGGCTTTGTGCTCCTGCCCATGGTACTCTTTATCATCAGCTACCGCAAAGTAAATGTAAAGCTTATCCGCATTGCTAGCCTGATCACCATGCTGGGCATCATCATTAACCGCCTCAATGTAACCGTGATCGGTTTCAGGTGGGATGCTGCAAACCACTATTATCCATCCTGGATGGAGATCACAGTAAGCCTTGCAGTTATTTTTATCGAGATATGGATTTTCCGCTGGGTGATCCGGCGCATGCCCGTTCTGCGTGATGCACCCGGGTGGGCCACAAAAAAATCATAAAAATCAATTATAAAAATTAAAATCATAGCAACATGGACGGATACACATATCATAACATCTTTGCAACCAAAGGGATTGAATACCTGGTTGTAATTGCCTTCCTGCTGATCATTGCTCCATTCTGGATCATTGTTAACAGGAGACGCAATATTGCCACGCAATTAAACGAAACACTCGGTATACTGAGTGCGAAACTTCTCAACATACCCCAGGGGTATTATTATACAAGAAACCATATGTGGGCTTTCCTGGAACGCTCAGGACTGGCCAGGATCGGTATGGACGACTTCGTTGCCAATATCGTGGGCCAGGCAAATATACAACTCTTTGCCAAGGAAAATGATTTCATCCGCAAAGGAGAGCTCATGGCTGAGGTCCTGCAGGGAGACAAAAAACTGCAACTCCTTGCCCCGATTAGCGGAAGGATCAGCAAAAAAAATGACCTGGAAGGAAAAAGTGCTGAAAACTTAAACAAGGACCCTTACGACTCCGGCTGGTTTTACGAGATCAAGCCCAGTAAATGGAAAGCAGAAACAGCGAGCTGTTTCCTTGCAGAAGAAGCCAGCAAATGGTTTGTCAATGAGGTGAAAAGATTCAGAGACTTCATTGCCATTGAAGCCGGCAAAAAGCAAGGAGAGACATTTGTCTTCCAGGAAGGTGGCGAAATTATGCAACATGCATTAAAAGAACTGGATGAGGATGCCTGGCTTGATTTTCAGAAAAACTTCCTCTCCAGAACAGAAGTGTAAAAAAAATATACAAATTTTACGTAGACATTTAATATATGTAGTTTTATTTTGTATATTAGGTTCATGTTTCCGGCAGCATGATATCCCGGGAACACGAACCTTTTAACAATATCGCTCTATGGAAGCTCCGGAAGAAAATACCTTGAAGAACAATAAGCTTTACCGGGTGTACAGGAGGTTTCTCAGATTTCACTCCTCCATATTTGGCCGGGTAATATACACAATCAGTATTCTTTCAGTTATACTTTTTGTTTCTTTCGGACTTATTTTCCGATCAGTATACGAAAACTATCTGAATACCGTGATCCGGCAGAATGGCAATAACATTGGTTCCATTGTGGAAGGGGCTCTGTATCATTCCATGCTGAAAAATGACAAAAGTGCCCTGCAAAGTACGCTGGATATTATCAATACCATGCCGGGGATTGACGAGGTAAATATGTACGATCACCGCGACAGCCTGGCCTATTCAACCATTGCCTTCGCAAGCCGCAACCAGATCAACCCGAACTGCAAGAACTGCCACGATGATATTGTTTCCATGTTCCCGGGTGAGGAAAAGTCCTACCGCATTGTTGATGAAAAAAGTGCCTGCAGCATGACGGCCAGCGGCGACGGTCACCGCCAGCTGCTGATTCGTTCTCCCATCTACAACGAAATATCCTGTTATACAGCAGCTTGTCATTATCACCAGCCCCAGGATCAGTTGCTGGGATCCCTGATCATCAAAGTTCCATTGGAGCAACTCGATATGGCTGTAAGCAAATCATCAGGGGATTTCTTCCTGCTGGCTGCCCTTACTACGTTTTTGCTGGTGGTATTCATCATCATTTTTACAAGGAAAAAGATCAATAGTCCGTTAAAAGCCATTATTTCTGCCAGTGAGGCTGTGGCAAGGGGCGATAAAAGCAAGCGCCTGGATATTAAACCCGGCCTGCTTTATGACATGCGCATGGTGTCCGTTGCCTTTAACAATATGCTGGATAATCTGAGCATGGCAAACAAAGAACTGGAAAACTGGTCCCATCAGCTGGAATATAAAATACAGAAGAAATCCGAGGAGTTGTCCTCTATACAAAGTGAACTGATCCATGTGGAACGCATTGCCAGCCTGGGCAAGCTTTCTTCTTCCGTGGCCCATGAGATCAACAACCCCCTTTCAGGTGTACTGACTTATACCAAACTGATCCACAAACAACTGAGCAAAGTTGACTTTGACGGGACATCCAAGGAGAGCATGCTCAAATACCTGACAATCATTGAAACGGAAACAAAACGCTGCGGGGATATTGTAAAAGGACTTTTGGATTTTTCAAAGAAAGATCAGAAAAATTTCCAGGTTTGCCACCTCCATAAGATGCTGAAAGATACGTATAACCTGATGGCCCATCAAATGAAGATGGCTGAGATTTATTTTTATACGGATTTTAAAGCGGAGTCTGATCTGGTGAGTTGCAGTGAAAACCAGGTAAAACAAGCCTGTGTGGCGATACTGGTAAATGCCTCGGAAGCGATTACTGAAAATGGCGAAGTGATCATGCGAACTAGCAATCCGGATCCCGATCATGTACGCCTGGATATTTCCGATAATGGCGTTGGAATATCACCCGAAGACCAGAAGCACATTTTTGAACCTTTTTTCTCAGCCAAGCAAAAAGCAAGTGGTATTGGCCTTGGACTGGCCATTGTCCATGGCATTGTGGAAAATCATAAAGGAACCATTGAAATTGATTCAAAACCGGGAAAAGGAACCACCCTGTCCATTACTTTTCCCCTAGCAAATAATAAGGAGCTCAAGGATGACAAAGAAAATTTCACTACTGATCGTTGATGACGAAGAATCCGTCAGGGATTCTTTGTACAACTGGTTCATCGAGGATGGTTATTATGTCGACTGTGCTGAAAATGCAAAACAAGCACTGTCGATGCTGGAATCCAGGGATTATGACATCATCCTGGCAGACATCAAAATGCCGGGCATGGATGGTATGGAAATGCACCGCAGGATCAAATCCCTGAACAAAGACTCCATCGTAATCATCATGACGGCTTTTGCCTCGGTTGAAACTGCAGTGCAGGCCCTGAAGGATGGGGCTTATGATTATATCACCAAGCCTTTCGACCCGGATGACCTGTCGCATTTGGTGCGGAACGCCTCCAGCCAGATCCGACTTAAAACCGAAAATGAAGCCTTGAAAGATAAGCTCATTTCTCTTGAAAATATTGACAACATCATCGGCAGCAGCAAGGCCATGATCGATGTTCTGAAAGAGGTGCAAAATGTGGCCCAATCAAATTCCTCGGTTATTATTACCGGGGAAAGCGGCACAGGGAAAGAACTGATCGCCAAGGCCATCCATTCCAATTCTCCGCGCAAATATTTCCCCATGGTGTCGGTGCATTGCGGAGCCCTCACTGAGAGCCTGCTCGAAAGCGAACTCTTCGGTCATGAAAAAGGCGCGTTTACCGGTGCCATGTTTAACCGCAAAGGCCGCTTTGAAATGGCTGATGGCGGTACCATTTTTTTGGATGAGATCGCAACCATCTCCCCAAAAATGCAGATAGAACTATTGCGGGTACTTGAAACCAAAAGCTTTGTGCGTGTGGGTGGAAACAAAGAGATCAAATCCGATTTCAGGGTGATCTCCGCCACCAACCGTGATCTGAAAAAAATGGTGGATGAAGGGAAATTCAGGGAAGATCTTTATTATCGCCTGAATGTTGTGAACATCCATATCCCGCCCCTGCGGGAAAGACTGGAAGATATCCCGGAACTCGTGGATCACTTCATTAATAAATACTGCACCTCCATGAGCAGGAACACTGTGGGTATCGATCAGGCGGCCCTGAAAAAACTGCAGGAATATGACTTTCCGGGAAATGTAAGGGAACTGGAGAACATGATCGAGCGAGCCATTGTTGTCGGCAACGGCAAGGAGATCCTGCTGAAAAACCTGCCACTTGGTAAAGATCAAATGAACACCTCCTACGAAAGCCTGCAGGATCTTGAAAAAAAATACATCAGGGAAGTACTCGACAAATATGACTGGAATATTTCCAAATCAGCCCGGGCCTTGAAAATCGACCGGGTGACCCTGTACAATAAAATCAAAAAATACGATCTGAAGTCAGGGAAAAAGAAATGATATTTGCCGGCTAGTGGATAAATACCAAAAGGATTTTTCGTTGGAAGACAAAAGCATATTACTGATATCACACGGGGCCTTTGAGAAGTACCAACTCGAAACGCTGGCAGAAAAGATCAATTGCAGCTTGCGTTATGCGGTGATAATTAAGGAAGGCAATGCAGACCTTGGGGAGTTTTATGATCCCATTAGACGGCAATACGATGCAAACAAGATACTGAAGCACCTCACAGACCTTCCAAAAGATGGCATCATCAAAACCATCGGACTGTTTCGTGTTGACCTCTTCATTCCCATCCTGACCTATATCTTCGGACAGGCTATTTTTAAGGGAGATACCGGCCTGGTGTCTGTTTACAGGCTTCGGAATGAGCAATACGGCCTGAAGGCTGATGAAGAACTTCTGCTTGAACGCCTTGTTAAAGTGGTGATTCACGAACTAGGACATTCTTTTGGCCTCATCCATTGCCACGCTCCCAATTGTGTGATGCGTTCAAGTACTTACGTGGAGGATGTGGATCAAAAATCCGAGCGCTTTTGTACCAGCTGCCGCGAAGCCATAGGGCTCCTGCCCTATGCGCAGTGACTAGAAAGGAAGGGTTTGTGGATACAGACTGACCACGATAAAAAAGATCAGGAAAGCAAATACTGAGAGCAAAACAAACATCCACCCCAGGAGTTTTTTCTTCTTGGAAATAAAGACAATCCCGAGGACAAGAAAAATAATGGCAAATATGAATAATTGTATGATCATTTCGCGGCAATATTACACAATTTAAACAAAACAAAAAAGGCCGGGATCAAACCGGCCATGCATATTATGGGATAATTTATCTGGTCCCTTGCGGGAAATTGATTTTTTGAATTCAAAATGAATAATCCTGCATTTCCAAATGGTAATCAGAACAGGATATTAAGCTCTGAATGAAATAAGTGACTAACTCCTGTCCTCTGCATTCAGCTCAATGATAATGCCTACTTCATCATTGATGAATTGATCCTTCAGGTTGTCGAAGATCTTTTTTGATTTGTAATTCACATCCCACTCTGTACGGTCGATCACAAACTGTGGGGTTACCGCATAGATAGTACCTGACCCGGGTTCAATCCTGGCGTCAAAAGAAATGCCTTTTGTGATCCCTTTGATGGTGAGATTGCCACTGATCTTGTGCGTTGGCGTTATACCGTCTACAGTTTCCGGATTCTCAACTTCGTCTACTTTGATAATCTCAAACAATGCCTCCGGATAGGAATTAACATCGAAGAAATCTTTTGACTTGAGGTGGTTCACCAGCTTGGTATGATATTCCGGACTATCCCTGAGATCATCATTGTCAATGCTCTTCATATCCACCATAATGGTTCCGCCCACCAGCTCTCCATCTGCCACTTTCAAAAATCCCCTTGCAAACTCAACCGTTCCATTGTGCTCACCGGTTGGTTTGGCGCCATGCCATTTCATAACACTTTCATCGGGTAGGAGGGCATATGTTACAGCTTCTATATCGGATGAACCCGATTTCATGGCTTCACCCGTATCTGCTTTTTTACCTTTGGGGCCGCTGTTACATGCCGAGATGGCAAACAGGGCTAAAATTGCTAAAATTCCACTAAGTTTTTTCATGTCTAAAAATATTTTAAATTTTAATTGTTGTAAACAAATTCTGATCCAAAATCAAAAAATGAAGTTTTGGCAGTTAACTCTGCTCTAAACAATAAAAATCTCAGAATGTTCAAAGGCAAAGTTTTCCCCGGCATGGAAATCCTTCGGAATGTATTAATTTCGCAGCCTCAAAAAGCACAGCAGTGAACAGGGATATTTTAAAATTGGCGATACCATTTGTGATCAGCAATATTTCGGTACCCATACTCGGGATGGTCGATCTGGCATTGCTGGGCCATCTTGACACCCCTGAGCCTGAAGATTACATCGGTGCCATCGCCCTGGGCGGAATGATCTTTAACATCATCTACTGGGGATTCAGCTTTCTCAGAATGGGAACCAGCGGCTTTACCGCCCAGGCCTTCGGGAGAAAAGATGAAAAGGAAGTTATCCTCATCATTTCCAGGGCCCTGCTGGTAGCCATTGCCGGTAGCTTCCTCCTGATCATCCTGCAAAATCCCCTCAACACACTCAGCTTCTGGATCATGGATGGCAGTCCTGAAGTAGAGCGCTTAGCATCCGAGTATTTCCATATCCGGATCTATGCAGCACCTGCCACAATATCCCTTTATGCCTTTACCGGCTGGTTCCTGGGGATGCAAAATGCGCGTTATCCCATGATCATTATTATCCTGATCAACCTTTTAAACCTTGGCTTCAATGTGCTCTTCATTTACGGTTTTGGCATGAAGCATGACGGTGTGGCACTCGGAACGGTGCTGGCCCAGTATTCCGGTATGATACTGTCAGTGATTCTGTTTTACAGATCCTACCGGCACTACTTCGGAAAATGGGAATACAGGGCCATGGTACAATGGAAGGCCATTAAGCAATTCTTTATGGTTAACAAGGATATCTTCCTCCGCACCCTGCTGCTGATCTTCACTTTCAGTTTCTTCACCAATGTTTCGGCAGCCATGGGCGATGCCACCCTGGCGGTGAACACCATGCTGCTGCAATACCTGTTTATCTTTTCCTATTTCATCGACGGTTTTGCCAATGCGGCAGAAGCAATGGTTGGGAAGTTTGTGGGAGCCGAAAAACCCGATATGCTCAAAAGGTCCATCAAGAAATTGTTTATCTGGGGCATATCCATCAGCCTCCCATTCAGCTTAATGTATTTTCTTGCAGGGAACAACCTTATGTACCTGCTTACCAGCGAAGCGGACGTGATCAGTCGTGCGGAACCTTTCCTAATCTGGGTGGCCCTGGTGCCGGTAGTTTCTTTCGCAGCTTTTATCTGGGATGGGGTGTTTATCGGGGCCACTGCAACTGCTCCCATGCGCAATACCCTCATCGTTGCCACCTTGCTGATCTTCCTTCCCTCCTATTACTTATTGCGCGAGCCACTAGGGAACCATGGCCTCTGGCTTGCCATGATGCTCTTCATGCTTACCCGCGGCATCATGCTTTCCCTGATGGCAAAAAAATATGTGATCAGGAAAGCAAAGTTATAGAATGATCATAGCAGTAAACTCTTAATTCTCCATTCCCTGAGGTTATGAAAATTAATTTTGAACGTGTTGTGCGCTATGGGTGAAATCCATAAATAATCAAGTCATACGTAAACCATAGTTTAAACGAAGTTTGTACGTAATTTATCGTATAAACTACGTATGAACTACG
>NPIE01010920.1_pt1 | contig 23363 bp, 17 predicted proteins | sample 8637661 | NCBI WGS metagenome assembly NPIE01 (sample SAMN07420842, study PRJNA396082) | bioreactor metagenome | isolation source: sample BA12 brine-fed electro-methanogenic bioreactor BA | place: Japan: Kochi | collected 2016-12-09
CACTATCCCAGGGGGATGGGACCGTGGGAGATTTCGCGCAGGTCGAGCAGGCCAGCGAAATGTTCGAGGTCGAAGGCCTGCACCTCCACGTCCTGACCCTCGACGCCCTCATCCAGAGCAAAGAAGCCCTCAACCGCCCCCGTGACCGCGAGGCTCTCCGCCAACTCCGAGCCCTGCGAGACCTTTGTGGCGACAAGCCGTGACAGGGGCCCTCACGCTGGCCGGGTGGGGAGAGCATACCACAGTTCCGTACTGTCTCTTGATAGAAGAAGCCCCGGTTTTTCGGACCGGGGCTTTTGTTTTGCGCTGCGGGATGGTATGCTGGGACCCGAGACAGGAAGGACCGCAAGGACGGAACGGAAAGGACGTTAGTGTTTGTCTCGCAGGCTGATCCTCCGGTCGGCCCTACGGGCCTCCCTCCGGCTTACCCTGCGAGAGAAACACTAACCCCGACTCTCATAACACCTGGTACATAAAATGGGGGCAGACCACTACGAAGTTCGAGAAAGAATTCGGAATCACACGATCGCTTATGGTTTTGCGTGAGAATCGCGGTCGTTTGGATCAAAGAGTTGAAGGTATACGGTCCCCTTCGATGTGCCCGCCTACCGGTTGAAATGCCGGTAGAAGTCTTTGCGGTCTCCGACACGCAGGACGAGGATGCGTAGGACGTTCCGATGGACGGTGTAGGCGATGCGGTAGGGGGTGGAGCGGATGCGCCGGATGTCTTGCTGGCCTTTGATCTGCTGGGCGTCGGGTGGGAAGGGGTGTTCGGCGAGGGAATCGATGCGAGCGGCGACTTGGCGCTGAGCCTTCTTGGGCAGGGTGGCCAGCGTCTTGACGGCCTGGCGGTCGATTTCGATGCGGAACGCCATGATGGGTTAGAGGCCCAGTTCTTTCCTGGCCTTCGCCCAAGAGACGGTATCGTTGCGTTTGAGGGCTTTCTTCGCCTGCTCCAGGTCGATGCGGTCTTCGAGGGCCTCCAACAGTTCGGCGTCTTCACAGGGGACGACGGCGAAGAGCGGCTTTCCGCTGCGGGTGACGGTGATGCGTTCTCCGCCGTAGCTGACGCGGTTGGCCAGATCGGCGAGCTGTTGTCGGAAATCACTGGATGCGATCGTAGTCATGGACGAATCTCCACATACTGTACATTACGTACTTTGCGTTCAAATGGTGCAATATGTTCAATCTGGTGGCAAGGGTTCTTTTGCGTCAAGAAGAGAAGGGGTGCGGTCGGCAAATGGTGGCGGATTCGGGCCACGCTCTATGACCAGCAGGCCTCCCGTTTGTCATCTCGGCCGGAGCGAAGCGACGTGGAGAGATCCGGTGACGAAGGAGTCAGTCGCCCGGCCCGTATCTGGACCCGTGGAATGGTTGGCCCGTTGCTGCGTCCCACAAACAGCGGCGAAACGCAGGGTATAGCCAGTTCGGTGCCAGATTCCTCCATTCCGCTACGCTCCCGTCGGAATGACAAATAGGGCGGGGCGGCGTCGGGCGATGGGGTTGGACGCGTGGGTTGAGAACCCACCCTACGGGATATGATGCGGGAATGTGCGGAGCGGGGGGCACTTATACGGTCCGGCGGGCAGTGGGGTGGAATCGGTGCTGGCGGGGTGTGGGGGCGGTATTGATTGTAGGGGGGGCGAGGGTAGGATGGAGGCTTACGGGGTCGGTGGCGTTGCGTGGGAGATGTTGACGGAGGCTTGCGATGAGTGACGGGATCGGGCGGGGATCGATAGGGTGTCTTACGCTGTCGGTGGTGTTTCTGCTGCTGGGTTTCTTGGAAGGGCGGGATCGGAGTCCGGTCGAAGAAATGGTTCGAGAGGAGCTATCGGGCACGGAGTTGGATCAGGCGCCTGGCCCGGCCAATCAGGTACCGCCTGGTGATATGCAGACGATGTTCAGGGTGTTCAAAGTGCGACTGGTGGCGGAGGTTTCGGGGTTTCCGATCGAAACGATGGAGCAGACGAGCGCCTGGGGGGAGCTGCAGCAGCAGGTGGCCGGCTACGATCGGGAAGTGGAGCGCATACGGCGGGAGATCATGCAAGAGAAACTGCGCATGTCCGAACTCCTGTCGGCTTCGTACGCGCATCACTCCAGACGTGGAATGCGGATGTCCTGGTTTGCCATCCTCTTCCTGTTGGGTGGTATCGCATTCATGGTCGTCGACGCCATCAAAACGCAGCGGGCGATTGCTGAACTATGAGGCGCCAAGGGCATGCGGGAAGACGGTGCGTCTGAGGGCGGGTCAATAGGGCGGAGGGGCGGCGGTGGCGATGGGGTGGTGTGCGGTGCACACCCTACGGGGCGTGGCGGAGAGGGTTTGGCTGGGTCAGTCGGAGACGTGGCCGGTCTCGCGGCGGAAGACGGAGCGGACGAAGCGGACGAAGATGAATCCGGCCTGGCAGATGTTGGCGATCAGGGCGGTGACGTAGAGGGCGGGGGCGTTGGCGAAGTCGAGGCCCAGGACGATGATGGCCAGGCTGACCTGCTCGATGAGTTCCAGGGAGCCGACGAGGGCGACGGCGGGGCGATCGGGCGGGAAGGTGCCGCGTACGGGTTTGTAGGCGTTCAGGAAGGAGACGATGATGCCGTTGTCGAAGACGAGGAAGATCAGGGCGGCGAGGCGATAGGTGAAGTGGGGGCTCAGGCCATACCCGGCGATGCCGACGGGGATGAGCGAGGCGGCGACGCCGGCGACGCTGCTTCCGATGACGAGCTGGAGGCGGAGGAGGTCGTGTACGGCCTCGCCCGGTTGTTCGGAACTGGGTCGAATGACACTGACCAGAGCGGCGAAGCCGCCAAAGGCGGCCGCAATCTCGGCCAGGGTGAGAAGAGTCGCAGTGTTCTCAAGCATACGTCTCCCTTGGAGCCAGATTGCTTTGGCAGGCGCGGCATCCTGCGCGGGTCGCTGCGGCATACCCTGCACCGGTGGTGGCAGAGCGGCCTCGGCTGCGTTCTCCCGGGTTCCGGCCCGGATGACAGGCAGATGATCGCCTGGAGGGAGAGCAGAGGTCAAGGAAGAAATTGCCGGCAGTGACCGGGGGCCCACGACGGTGCGGACACTTCACGCATATCAGACCCGTGCGGATTTGCGTCTGCTCCAGGGAGTCGCTCGTCGATCGACAGGATCACGCGGGGCTGAGAGAGACGCAAGATGGCAAACAGAGTCCAGCGCAGACGTCGGGGCTAGAGGGGTTTGATGGTGATGTTTCGGAAGCGGACGCCGCCTCCGTGGTCCTGGAGCATGATGTGACCGGCGGGGAGTTCGCCGAACTGGGGGCGGTTTTTGAACTTGCTCTGGGCGACGGCGGCGCGGAAGGCGGGGCCACCTCGTTCGTAGGTGAGGACGCGGGCGCCGTTGAGCCAGTGTTCGCAGGTGGCGCCGCGGGAGACGATGCGGGCGGTGTTCCACTGGTCGAAGGGCTTCAAGGCGGCGTCGTGGGCGGGCAGGAGGTCGTAGAGGTCGGCGGTGGCGTGGAGGGCGGAGATGTCGGCAGTGGTGGCGTAGATCTGGTATTCGAGGCCCAGCTCGGTGTCGGGATAGACGAAGTACTTGACGCCACTGTTGACGGCGGTTTCGGGGGTGGGGGTGTCGAGCTTGAATTCGAAGGACAACTCGAAATCGGAGAACGTCTGGTTGGTGAGCAGGCTCGCGTGGGCGCCTTCGGGACGCTCGCTGCGGGGGATGCTGATGAGCTGACCGTCTTCGATTTGCCAGCAGCGGGCGATGTCTTCCTGCGTCGTCGAGCTGTGCCAGCGGTCGAGGGAGCGACCGTCGAAGAGGGCGGGCTCGCCTGGGGCTTGTCGGGTGGCGATGGGGACATAGCCGATTTCGAGGCCCTCGGGCGGAGTCAGGATCAATGCGGGGTCGATGGCGGCGAGGGTGCCCCTCTGCGGCGGGCGGAGGTACTGCTGGTCCTTCGTCCAGTGGCGGTGGAGCATTTCGACGCGCTGCTGCAACCGTTCGCGCTCCGCGTCGGTGAGGTCGGCGTTGAGGAGGGCGGGCTGGTCGGCGAAGCGGTACCAGTAGTAGGTGACGACGCTGCCGTCTCCGGGGCGGGCCTCGAAGGGCCCGGCGACGGGGCCGGGCTTTTTCCAGCAACCGTCGGCGTCCTCAGGCGTGACGTAGGGCTCGGAGGGTTCCTGATGCGGCGGGCTGAAGCGGACGTCGGCGAGTCCGGTTTCGGGCGGGACATCGGCGGCGGCGACGGGGACCCACCTGGATTTTCCGTTGTCGTCTTGGTCGAGGCGGTAGTATTCGGGGAGGGTGACGAGGGGGCAGGAGTCGGTGTTTTGCTCTGTGACGAGGTCTTCGTTCCAGCGGTAGCCGAAGGTGGCGGGATCGAGGGCGGCAGGGCGAGCGAAGGAATCCCAGGCGATGGGGACCCTTTGTTCTCTGGGTGTTCCGGGGGTGTAGATTCGCCAGGTGGCTCCGCCTCGTCCGGGGAAGGTGTGTACGATGCTGCCGGCGGGGTCGAGAGCGGGGCGGGCGGGTGCATCGCCTTGGAACCAGGCTTCGACGCGGTCCCAGAGGGCGCTCTTATCGTAGGCGGTGACCTGGTGGACGACGGGGGAGTCGCCCTGGTTGGTTCGCGGGAAGGAGGTGGGGGCGATGCGGGCGTAGGCGGGGCCCTGATCGCTGGTGGCGAGGCAGGCGGGGACGTACTGGGTCTCCATCTGGAGGGCGCGATTGGGGCCGGAGGGACGGGTGTCGAGGAAGAGGCCGGCGAGGTTGGGGTCGTCGACGGTGGGTCGCGAGAAGAAATAGGGGGTGAAGAAGGTGACGGGGCCCCTGAAGTTGGCGGCGTTGAGGAAGAGGGTCCAGCAGTGGTTTCCGGTGGGGACGTCTTTTCCGGCGGTGGTGGTCTGGGGGTCGGTGAGGGGCAGGGGGTGGTATCCGTATCCGAAGAGCTGTCCACAGGCGCCTTGTTGGAGATTAAGGCCATCGGGGGGCCAGAGGAGCCAGGGGGTGAGCTGGGCGACGGCGTACTTGCCTTGCGGGCGGTCCCAGTCACGGCCCTTGCCGGCGCCGGGGCCGTTGGCCCAGGCGACGAAGTTCAGGGCGACGCCGCCCATGATGAACTTGGGGGTTTCGGTGGCGAAGCGGGTGTCGCGCCACCAGCCGAGGCCTCCTTCGATGTCGGAGTACAATTTGCCCTCGGGCTTTGGATCGTCGTATTGGGCGTGCATCCAGGTGCCGAAGAGGCCGGTCTGGAAACGATTGCCAGGGTATTCGGCGAGCAGGGGCCATGCGGCGACGTACATGGAGAAGCCGGCGTTGTAGGTTTCGGGGACTCTGTTGTTGGGGACGAGGAGGTAGCCGGCCATTTCGCCTTGCTCGAGCTGGTAAGACGCGGCGAGCAGCGGCGTCAGGGGCAGGGCGAGCAGGAGGGCGAGGGCGGAGATGGACGAGACCAGGCAGTTTCTTTTGGACATCAGGGACTCTCCGGGCGATATTGCTTTATTTCTCCGTGGCCGCATGGAACGGAGAACGGGTGCAAGATACAACAGGGGGCGGAGGGGTGTCAAGGACGGGCCAGGGGCCATTGATGATTGATTATTGATGATTGGGGGGAAGTTGTCCAAAGTGCGGGGGCGGGGGATATATCCTTGGGGGTGGGGGTACGGCAGGGGTGCGGTGGGGTACGGAAAATGGCGAAAGAAAAACGCAAAAGTTCATTGTGTTGGGTTGCCGATCTGGCGAAAATAGAGAAGCTGGCCCAGTGGTTGGAACGGGTCGGCGGGTGGTTGTGAACAGGGCGAATGGGCCGGGCGTAGAAATGATGTAAGCCATTCGCAGATGAGAGGTTAGCACGCCGCAGGTTATGACGGGTGTTTTCGACGGATGGACGCTAAGGAGGTCCGAAATGCAAATGCACGGTATCACTGAGACGCGCGGCGATGGGGGGCGGAGACGCAGGGGTGCGTTTACGCTGATCGAGCTGCTCGTGGTGATCGCGATTATCGCACTGCTGATGGGGATCCTGATGCCTGCTCTGCAACGGGCGCGGGAGCAGTCGCGGAAGGTGACGTGTGCGAACAACCTGAAGCAGTTGGCGCTGTGCATCCACATGTACGCCAATGAAAACGACGGGAAGCTGCCGCTGAACGCGGGGGGCTATTGGCTGTGGGACATCTCGTACTTCACGAGCGACTTCATTCTGCGGAACGGCGGGAGCCGGGACATCTTTTATTGTCCGGCGGACCTGTCGAAGAACGGGGACATGTCGATCGTCTGGCAGTTCGGGCAGAACCCGCCCTACGGCACGCCGATCAACCAGGTGGATGAGGCGGCGGTGACGAACCGGCAGGGCACCTACCGCGTGACGAGCTACTTTTTCATGATGGACACTCGCGAGGGGCGTCCGGGGGATCATCCTCTGTATGAGGAAGGGACACCGCCGAAGAAGTGGGTCAAGACGCTCAACGAGAAGGGCGCCGGGCAGGCGGAGCTGATTACGGATGCGACATTGAGCACGACGGCGGACCCTGAGACGGCCAACTTCGTGGAAGTGGCGGGCGGCCTTTTCACGCGTCACCAGCTTTACGACCGGACGAATCACTTGCGTCGTGGGGATCGGCCGGAAGGGGCCAATGTGATCTTCCTCGATGCCCACCAGGAATGGCGGAATTTCAGTGAGATGCAGCATCGGTACTCGCCGGGCGGCGGCACAACGGGTGCTCCGTACCATTGGTGGTAAGCTGAATTTGACGGCTCGCGCAGGCGAGTCGAGACCCAAGAATCCTTCAGACGGTCAAACCGCAGCGGCAGTCCTTCGGGGCTGTCGCTGCACCGTTTTTTGGGGGGGCGTATCTCGTGTCTTGTATCTCGTATCTCGTGGGTCGCAGGTTGTGATTGCTGACTTGGGAGTCGGAGGTAGCGTCTTACGACGCCACTACGAGCGGGGGGTCAGGGGCAGAGGTGTTCGAGGTCGGGGAGGGTGAGGCGGTCGAGGCGGTCGACGATCTTCTCGGCGCCGGTGAGCTTTTCGGCGTCGTAGGTGTTCGTGACGGCGACGGTGTGCATGCCTGCGGCGCGACCGGCCTGGAGTCCCCAGTGCGAGTCTTCGATGATGACGCACTGGTGGGCCTTGATCGGAGAAGCGACGCGCTGGTTGAGCTTCTGGAGGGCCAGGAGGAAGCCATCGGGGTGGGGTTTGCCACGGCGGACCTGCTCGGCGGAGACGACGGCGAGGAAGAAGCTGCGGAGCTTCGAGTCGTCGAGGATCAGCTCAATCTCGGCGCGGAGGGCGCCGGAGCAGATGGCCAGGGGGACGTCGGCGGAGCGGAGGAGGTCGAGGAAGGGGCGGACGCCTTCGATGATCTTGCCGTCGGTGCGGGCCAGCTCTTCGAAGATGATTGTCTTTTTACGGATGAGACGTGCCACCTCCGCCTGGTCGATTTGCAGGCGGCCTTCGTCGATCAAGGTCTTATAGCAGTCGATGTCGCTGAGGCCCAGGTAGCGGGTATAGTATTCCTTCTTGGTCAGTTGGAGTCCGTGCGCCGAGAGCACGCGGTTGAAGGCGCGGAAGTGCAGGATCTCGGAGTCGGTGATGACTCCGTCGAAATCAAAAATGATGGCTCCCAGCATGGCGGCGGCTCTCCCGGCTACTGTTCCTGGACGGGTCCGACAAGGGCTTCGTATTCGTTGAAGGTGGACTTGTCGCCCTGGGTGATCAGGTCGGCGAGGGCCTTGATCTTGGGGGCGTTCTTCTCGACGTAGCGGCGGGCGACCATGGCCTTGCGGTGACGCATGGGGACGGTGGCGCCGTCGGCAGAGGCAGGATTGGGGGCGACGGGGACGTCCATCTCGACCTTGGTGCCGGCCTGATCGCAGAGGAGGTAACCGTTGATCAGGGCGATGGCGATGTCGGTGAGGGCGCGGCCATAGAGGTCCATGTAGTCGTTGCCCTTGTCCTTGACGAACTCGACGGCGGCCTGGAGCTGTTCGACGCCTGCGGCGAGTTTGGCGAGGAGGTCTTTGACTTCGGGGGCGTAGTCCAGGGCGGCGAGTTCGGCGATGTATTTTTCGGCGGTTCCGCTGCACACGCCACGGACGGCGGCGACGATCTGGAGCTGGCTGGTGCCTTCGTAGATCGTGGTGATGCGGGCGTCGCGGGCGTGACGTTCGCTGGCGTAGTCGCGCATGTATCCGCTGCCGCCGAGGACCTGGATCGCGTCGTAGGCGACCTGGTTGCACATTTCGGAGCAGAGGTACTTGGCCATGGGGGTGAGCATGCCGGCGTAGCGTTTGTAGCTGCGGGCGTCGTTCTTGAGTGCCTTGAGTTCGGTTTTGTCCTCGGGGGGGTTCTCTTCGACGCGTTTGTTGTAGGCGACGGCGAGGTCGACGACGCGGCTGGTCTCGTAGAGCAGGGCGCGTCCGGCCTCGAGGGCGATCTTCATGTCGATGAGCATGTCGCGGACGGCGGGGAGCTTTTCGATGGCGACGTTGAACTGCTTGCGGCTGGCGGCATAGTCGCGGGCGATGCGATAGGCGGCCTCGGCGATGCCCATGGACTGGGCGGCGATGCCGATGCGGGCGCCGTTCATCAGGGTGGCGACATAGGGGGCGAGACCGCGACGGCGCTCGCCGATGAGCTTGCAGGGGGTGTTGTCGAAGAAGATCTCGCAGGTGGGCGAGCCATGGATGCCGAGCTTGTCTTCGAGACGGCGGATGTGGACGGTCGGGCCCGGCTCGCAGACGAAGAGGCTCAGGCCGAGTCCGCCGGCGCGGTCGGGCTCGCTGCGGGATAGGACGAGGAGGACGTCGCCACAGCCGTTGGTGATGAAGCGTTTGACGCCGTGGAGGAACCAGTTGCCGTTTTCGTCTTCGTAGGCGCGGAGCTTAACGGCCTGGAGGTCGGAGCCGGCGTCGGGCTCGGTGAGGACCATGGCGCCGGTGACCTTGCCCTCGGCGAAGGGGGGCAGGTACTCCTGCTTGAGTTCCTCGGAGGCGAAGGCGTTGATCGTCTCGGCGATGCCCTGGAGGCCGAAGATGTTCATGAGGGAGGCGTCGGCGCGGGAGACGATCTCGGTGGCCATGGAGTAGAGGAGGTTGGGGAAGTTGAGACCTCCGAAGCGGTAGGGCAGGGTGAAGCCCATGACCTCGGCCTGGGCGAGCTTCTCGAGCGACTCGGCGATGCCGGCGGCGCGGGTGACGGAGCCATCTTCGTTGAGGGTGTTGCCCTCACGGTCGACGCTCTCGGCGCGCGGGGCGATGAAATCGGCGCTGAGTTCGCCCATGGCGTCGAGGACCATCTCGTAGTTCTGGACGGCCTCGGTCGCGTCGCTGGGGGCGTAGTCGAATTCCTCGGTGAAGCGGAAGCCCTCTTCCAGGAGGGAGGCGAGGCGGCCCAGGTCGATGTGCTTAAAGAGGAACTGGATGTCGTCGTTGTCGCGGTAAAAGTTGCCCATGGCTATCCTGTCGTCCTATCGGTTCTGCGAGTCTTGGCGCCCGTCGGCATCCTGGCGGAGATCCTTCGCTCCGCTCAGGATGACAGAGGGGGACTGCTCTTATCATTGGCCTATGGTTCTGGTTCGTTGCCTGTTCGTCGATCATCCTGAGGGGAGGTCCTTCGCTGCGCTCAGGATGACAAACTTACGTCACTATGGTCGTCCTCACGCTCGCGATGACGGCGCGGGTTTCAGTCTTTGATGGCTTTCTCCTTGATGGCACGGATCATGCGGGGCACGACGTCGTTGAGATCGCCGACGACTTTGTAGTGTGCGATGCTGAAGATCGGGGCCTCGGGATCGTTGTTGATGGCGACGATCTTCTGGCTCTGGGCCATTCCCGCCTGGTGCTGGATGGCGCCACTGACGCCGACGGCGATGTAGAGGCTGGGTCGGACCGTAGTTCCGGTCTGTCCGACCTGGTGGTCGTGATCGATGAACCCCAGATCGACGGCGGGTCGGGTGGCGGCAGGTGCAGCGCCGAGGCAGTTGGCCAGGTCATAGATGAGCTTGAAGTTTTCCCTGCTGCCGACTCCTGCGCCTCCGGCGACGATGAGTCGGGCGGCCTTGAGGTCGACCTTCTTGGCGCGGCGGTGTTCCTGGAGGATCTCGAGGGGGAGATCCTCGGGAGTGATGGTGACGCTTTCGGTGACGATCACGCCATGATGGTTCGGATTGGGCTCGGGCATCGGCATGACGCCCTCGCGGACGGTGGCCATCTGGGGCCAGCGATCGTAGTTGATGATCGTGGCGACGATGTTGCCTCCGAAGGCGGGGCGGATCTGGAAGAGCAGGTTCTCATGGACCTCGCCATTGCGGGGGGTCTTGTGCGTGCCGATCTGTAGATCGGTGCAGTCGGCGGTGAGGCCCGCCTTGGCGGCGCTGGCGATGCGCGGGGCGAGGTCCCGTCCGGCGGGCGTGGCGCCGTAGAGCACGATCTGGGGTTTGTGCTTCTCGATCAGCGCCAGGATCGCCTTGGCGTAGCTGTTGGTCTGGCAGGTCTTGAGCAGCGGGTCCTCGACGAGGTAGACCTTGTCGGCGCCGCTGTGGATCAGGGGCGTGGCCAGGTCGCGGACGTTGTCACCCAGGAGCACGGCAGCGAGGCGGACCTTGAGGATGTCGGCCAGGTGGCGTGCCTTGCTCATCAATTCGATCGGGGTCTCTTCGAGTTTGCCATGTTGCTGCTCAGCGAAGACCCACACTTCACCTTGTCTATTCACTTCGATCATATTTCGTATCTCGTCGTTCGTATCTCGTATCTCGTTAGGCCTGGGATGGCCATTCGGCTCGCCCGTAAAACAGCGCCGCGATGCTGCACCCGTTCGGCTGCGCTCCGGGCGGACTCTGCGACGAAGCCGGGCTGCGAATGGGAAACCCCCTCGGCGTCGCGTTGTCGTCCTTGATCGCGTTACGCGATGATCTTGTCGTCGATGAGTTCGTGGATCATGGCGGCGATCCCTTCATCGGTGGGCTCGACCTCCTTGCTCTCCTTGGCGGCGAGGACCACGCTCTGGATGCGGTGGACCTTGGTGGGCGACCCGTTGCGGCCGCACCAGGTGAGGTCCGCTTCGAGGTCGTCGAGGTTCCACTGCTGGATGAGCAGGCCCTTGGCCTTCAATGTGGCACAGCGCGTGTCGGCCAGCTCCTTGATCTCGGCTTCGACGGCGTCGGGATTCATCGCGCGGATCTCGTCGGCGATCTCCGCAGCGGTGCGTGCCTTCTTGTGCTTCATGAGACGCTTGGCGGCGGCCACGCGCGGGGCGTTGGCGTCGCCGATGACCGTCAGGAGCACGGGCAGCTTGGCTTTGACCGACTGCCATCCGTTTCCGATGTTGCGGCGGAGCTGGATGGTCTGGTCCTGGAGATCTTCCAGGGCTTCAATATAGGTAATCTGAGTCAGGCTCAGTTTCTCGGCGAGCTGGGGGCCGACCTGGGCGGTGTCGCCATCGATGGCCTGGCGACCGCAGAGGACGATGTCATGGTCGATCTTGCGGACGGCGCAACTGAGGATATAGCTGGTGGCCAGGGTGTCGCTGGCGGCGCAGCGCATGTCGGTGACCAGGACGGCTTCGTCGGCGCCGCGGTAAAGCGCTTCGCGCAGCATGCGCGTGGCACCGGGCAGGCCCATGGTGACGACGGTGACCTTGCCGCCGAAGCGGTCCTTGATCTGGAGCGCCATCTCCAGGGCGTTGAGGTCTTCAGGATTGAAGATCGCCGGCAGGGCCGAGCGGTTGACGGTTCCGTCGTCGTTCATGACCTTGCCGGTGATCCGGTGCGTGTCGGGCACCTGCTTGGTCAGCACAACACAATTGTAACCCACGTAGAATCTCCTATCAGTCCTTCCTTGCTGAGGTCGATCATCACAAACGCGCAAGTTTATCGCGGTGGTCGTTGAGGTCAAGTCGAAAACGGGAGGTTGGGCAGGGTGGATTTTTCCGGTCGTACAGGCGGAGTTGTGACAAAAAGGTCTAAACCCCTGTGGCGAAAAGGACGATGGAGTGGTCGACAGCGTCGCGCGCACGTCAAAAAGGGGAGTTTTTTTTTGACAGATGCGGGCATAACCAGATAATGATCGCCGGCGGTGGCTTTATCGGATGTGACCACCGGAGCCGAACGAGCGGCTAGCTGGCGTAGGGATGCGGCCCCTGGGTGATCTGGGGGATTCTGAATGGCAAGTGAAACGAGTTACGACACCGTGTTTGGCAAGATGGCCGTGGACCAGGGGCTCTGTACGGACAAAGAGCTTCGGCACTCGATTCAGGAGCTTCAGGAACGGCGTAAGATCAATCCGGTCATGCTCCAGGAGTTGTTGATCGAACTGGGGTACCTCACGGCGACGCAGGCGGAGCGTCTCAAGCAGAGCATCAAGGAGAACAAGGTCGCGGTCCACCAGATCCCGGGATACAAGATCCTGGGCAAGATCGGGGCGGGGGCGATGGCGTTCGTGTACAAGGCGAAGCAACTCAGCCTGAACCGGACGGTGGCGATCAAGGTTCTGCCTCGCCGTTTCACGGAGAACCCCGAGTACGTGCAGCGATTCTACAAGGAAGGTCAGGCGGCGGGGAAGCTGAACCATCCGAACATCGTGCAGGCGATCGACGTGGGGGAGGCGGGGGGCTATCACTACTTCGTGATGGAGTACGTGGAGGGGAAGACGATCGCGGACGATCTGACGGGCGGGAACCCGTTCGGTGAGCAGGAGGCGATCGAGACCATCATCCAGGTGGCGCACGCGCTGGTACACGCGCATTCGCACGGGCTGGTGCACCGGGATGTCAAACCGAAGAACATCATGATCAACAAGCAGGGGGTGGTGAAGCTGGCGGACATGGGTCTGGCGCGAGAGACCACGGACATCGAGGCGGCGCAGAGCGAGGCGGGGAAGGCGTACGGGACGCCCTATTACATCGCGCCGGAGCAGATTCGCGGCAAGATCGACATCGACGGCCGGGCGGATATCTATGGGCTCGGCGCGACGCTGTATCACATGGTGACCGGTCGGGTGCCGTTTACCGGTGATGACTCGGCAGAGATCATGAAGAAGCACCTTCGGGAGAAGCTGATTCCGCCGGACCATATCAACACGACGCTGTCGGCAGGGATCTCCGAGGTCATCGAGATCATGATGGCCAAGAAACGTGAAGACCGGTACAACAACGTCGAGGAGTTGTTGATGGATCTGGAGGCCCTGCGCGAGGGCCACGCGCCGCTTCAGGCGCACAAGCGGTTTGACGTCTCCATGCTCGAACAGCTCGAAGAGGGCGATACGGTCGAGACGGAGAACCTGGAGTACGCGGAGGAGAGGCTGAATCGGTATCGGTTGGCTGTGCTCGTTCTCGGCGCGGTCTCCGCCATTTCCGTCCTCATCATCGTGCTGATGGCTGTGCTGTGACGCGATGCGTCGCTCGTGCATGAGCCCGTCGGCTCGCATCGAGAACCAAGCCAATGCCCAGAGGAGGAGCCAATTTCGCATCGGAGGAGCTGGTTCGCGTCCTGAGCCATTACGACGTGGGGATCGTACACCGCGTCAAGCCGCTGGCGGCGGGCAACCGGCGGGCGCCGAAGGTGATCGTGCATGCCGATAAAGGGACGTTCCTGCTGAAGCGGCGTCCGAAGGGGCGGGATGACATGAGGCGGGTCGCGTTCGCCCATGCGGTGCAGCGGCACCTGGCGGCGCGCAAGTTCCCGGTGTCGTCGCTGGTGCCGACGAGCGACGATTATAAGACGGCGCTGAGTCTGGAGAACCACATCTACGAACTGTTCACGTTTGTCACGGGATCGCGGTGCAACGCGTCGGCGGAAGCGACGGCGGACGCGGGCAGGCAACTGGCGAACCTGCACTTGCGTCTACGGGATTTCGCGCACGATTACGAGCCCTTTCGGGGTAGCTTTCACGATTCCGCGACGGTGCGGAAACATCTGGAGATGATCCGGGGCGATGTGCGGACGGGGCCGCTGGAGCGGGCGGAGGCGGTGACCCACTCGCTGATCGTGCGGTACGACCGGTCGAGCAACCGTGTGAATCGACTGGGCTACGAGTCGTGGAAGCGGCAGGTGGTGCATGGGGACTGGCACCCGGGGAACATTCTGTTTTCGGACTGCAAGGTGGTGGGGGTGGTGGATTTCGATTCGATTCGGATCGCGCCGTCGGTAACGGACCTGGCGAACGGGATGCTTCAGTTCTCGATCGTGGGGGATTCGCCCGATCCGACGGAGTGGTCGGAGGCGTTCGACCAGGAACGGCTGTATCAATTCCTGGCGGGCTATCGCGAGGTGGTCCGGCTGAGCAAACGGAAGCTCTACGGGCTGGTCGACCTGATGATCGAGGCGATGATCGCGGAGGCGGTGCTGCCGGTGGCGGCGACGGGCTTCTTCGGGGACCATTCGGGCGTGGATTTTCTGCGGATGATCGTGCGGAAGACGAAGTGGCTGCGGCGGCATCGGAAGGAGATGACGGACGCGATGCTGGGGTGAGTCCTGCGCGCGATCGAGCGGATGACATTGCGTCGACCTGACGGCGGTGGCTGGTCGGGTCGGTTTCCGCGGGGGACTTCTTCGGGGATGCGCTAGTCGGCGAGGCGGGCGGGGGAGCCGCCGGGGTGGGGGCTGGGCTGCCAGAAGTCGGCCTGGGAGGCGTTGTTGGGATCGGAGGCGAAGGGGTCCCGGCTCTGGAGGGAATGGCCTGATCCATCGGTGGAGTCATACCAGCGATCGTCGTAGTGGACGTCCATGATGGTGTGGCCGAGGGCGTCGCGGAGGTGGATCGATTCGCCTTCATTGCTCAAGGCGCCGCTGTACTGTCCGGCGACGCTGGGACCAAACCCATAGCGGCGGGTGAAGGCGTCGAGGTCGCGGACGATCACGGTGGTCTGACCAGGGGCGAGCTCGAAGGGGCCAAAGGCGAAGTCGATTCCGCTGGTGATTTGGACGAGGTTGAGATCGATGGTCTCGAGACCGACGTTGGCCAGCTCGACGAACTCGGTGTCGGGCTCGGGCGGATGGTACATCAATTCGGTGATGCGGAGGTTCTCGGCGACGGGACCGATGGAGAGGACCGCTTCGGTCAGCGGGCTCCAGGCGCCGGCGCGTCGGACGCGGGCCTGGATCGGTGTACTTCGGGTCAGCGCGAATGGCTGCACGAATTCATACGCTGTGTGGGCGACGTGACCGGAAGCGAAGGGGCGGTTGCCTCCGAAGAGTTCGGTGGAGAACAGGAAGAGGTTGTCGCGGCCGCTGTCGAGGGCGTGGATGGCCAGGAGATTGGGCCCAGGGTGCAGGAGGTCGGCGGTTGCGGAAACGGCGAGCCAGACGGGCGGCGCCGCGTCGCTGCGGTCGTCGCAGCGGGCGTTCCAGGCCAGCTCGTCGGGGCGATTGAAGGAGGCGACCTCGGTACCGTTGAGGTAGACGACGCACCCGTCGTCGCACTGGACGCGGAGTGCCAGGAAGGGAAGAGAATCGCACTGCTCTGCGGTGAGCTCAAAGGGGATGCGGATATAGCAGGAGGTTCGTCCGCGCATGGCGCCGGCGAGGTCGTAGCTGACGCGCTGATCGGGAAAGCGGCCGGAGACGTAGCCGACGGCGCCGAGTCCGCCTGGGGTGGTCGGGGTGCCGGCGGTCCAGTCCGCGTCGTCGTAGGGTTCGCTGCCTCCGGTCCAGTCGGCGCCGATGTCGGCGGTGGGGACATGGACACGCTTGGCGGCGTCGGCGGGGATGAGTTGGACGAGTTCGCTGGCGTCCGTCACTACGGCGGAGAGGCGAGGATCGGTGCCGTCGGTGGTGTAGTAGATCGTGCCGGTCTCGTTCGGGTTGACGATCGCCAGCGATGCTCCCATGGGGGCGGGGTGTGCGGTCAGTTCGATACCATCGACGGTCAGTAGAGGGGGCTCGGTGGACGGGTAGAATCCGGCCTGGCGGAGTTGATCGAGGACGACGTCGGTGCGGAGGGGAAAGTAGTCGGTGACGAGTTGGTCTCGCTGGGTCTTCCAGTTGTTCTGCCACGAGTAGGCATCGTCGGGTTCGCCATCCGTGGCCCAGCGTGCGGCTTCGGCGAGGAGGGCGGATTCGAGGGGGGCGGCGCGGTCGAGATAGCGTGCGGTGACCTGCTGCGGGGTCAGAGCGCCGTGGCGGAAGAAGTGGCGATGGACGTGGTCGGCTACGGAGATGCGGAAGTCCTCGTTGGTCGCGAGGCGATGGAAGAGGTAGTGCGGGTTGTTCGTTCCGGTGACATTGACGCGATTCTCTTGGAGATCGCTCAGGCTGAATTCGAGGTCCCAGGCGAAGAAGAGGAGTCCTCCCTGGGCTTGTCGCGGATAGACGGCCCAGAAGTTGCGCGGTCCGGTGGTGCCGAGTCCGGCGGGTCCGTCGGTGGTGCCGATGTAGAAGACCATGAGCATGTAATCGATCAGGGAGGGGACGTTGATGTAGCGGCAGGCGAGGGCGTAGTCGGCCTGGCTTTCGACGCCGGCGTCGGCGAGGGCGAAGATGGTTTTCCAGGCTTCCAGGTCGCCTGCAACGGCTTCGACGGGCGAGGGGTCGGGGTCGGAGACGCTGCGGGCCTTGAGGGCGTCGTACTGGTCTTTCGTGCCTCCGAGATGCGCGGCGGCGAAGCCATCGTCGGGGCGTTCGACGAGGATGTAGAGTCCCCAGTACTGCTCGTTGATGTAGACGTGGACGGGGCAGCCATGGGGGGTGAGGCGGCCCATGTCGCGAATGGTGTCGCGGGAGAACTGGTCGCGGAGGTACTGGCCATAGCCCCCGAGCCAGGAATCATGGAGCGTGGTGCGGAGGACGAGGGAGTCGAATTGTGTGACATCGGTGTCCGAGAAGAGGGGGGCTTCGAGGGTGGAGGGGCCATAATCGCTCTTGAACAGGAGGCGGAGGGAGTGTTTGGGGGTTCCGGTGCTGCGGCTGGCGCCGCCATGGATGCGGAGGCCGGCGTTGGTCTGGAGGGATATGCGATCGTCGGGATCGATCCATTCGACGGAGACGGGGCGCTCCCACGCGAGGCCCCTTCCCATGGGGTTGGCGTTGATTCCGATTTTGGCGTCGAAGAAATCGTTGGGCTCTATGGCGAGGCAGACGGAAGGGATGGCGCGCAGAGCGGCTTCGAGGTTCGGATCGAGCGGCAGATCGGCGGGTGGGTCGGTGGCCTGTGGGGGAGCGGCGACGCCGGGGCGGCGCGGGGCGTTGGAGGCAGGGGGCTGCGGCGGGGAATACCACTGCTTCTGGATGTCGGTGGGAAAAAGATAGGTGGAGGCGGTTTGCTCGGAGTCTTTCCAGCCGGGTCTGGTGGCGATCGCGCGGACGACGGTAGTGCGGTCGATGCGGATCGGCTCATCGTAGAGCTGCGTGGTGAAGGCTTCGTCGGGATTGGGGCAGGGTGTGGTGGCGTCGAGGGTGTACCAGATTCGGGCGTCGGGGGTATCGGTGGCCAGGGCGAGGGTGAAGGGGGCATCGAAGAACCCACGGTCGACGCTGAAGGTCACGTGCGAGACGACTCCGTGGTATGGGGGCGCGTTGGCGGCGGCGGGGGCGGGCGTCGTCATGAAGGCCCAGTCGGAGGCGCCGTCGGGGTAGCGTCCGAAGGAGACATCGGTGCGTTGGGGCCCGAAGACGACACGATCGAGCAGCGTGGCGCCGTCGGCGTCGAAGAGGGCGACCTGTTCGCCCTCGGCGCTGAGCTTGAAGCCGGCGTGCAGGGCGTCGGCGTCGGCGTTGCCGTCGGCCCAGATCAACAGGAAGGCGCCGGCGGGGATGATGGTGCCATCGGGAATGCGCCACCTGGCGGGCTCGTCGGCGTCGTCGGTCAGGAACATGCCACTCACGTCGGCGGGGGTCGGGGCGGGGTTGTACAGTTCGATCCAGTCGCTGTACCGGCCTTCGCTGTCGGCCAGCGTGGTCGCGTTGGAGGCGAGGAACTCGTTGAGGCAGACGGCGCTGGGCGGCTGGGCGTTCAGAACGGGGGCGAAGCCGAGAAGGATCAGCATCCACCAGGTTGGATGAGCTATGCTTCGCATACGCCCGGTTCCAGGCCAAGGGCCGCCGCATTGCAGTCATTTCGCCAAGGGCCATTATAGCAGATCGTGTGGGAGCAGGGCGGGAAATGTTGCGCGTCGGGGCATGGGGTTGCAGATGTGCGGCAGTGGTGCAGAGTGCGGTTGTGCGCGATGCATGCGATACGTGGATGTTGTCTCCGACCATCGCGGCACCGCTGGTGAACTCAGGATGACAGGAAGGAAAGGGCCCGTGCGACTGGTGGGTTGCGCGGGCCTCAGAGTGCGTGGTTGGGGTATGGGGAGGGTCAGTATGGTTTCATGGGCTGGGGCTCGGGGGTGGGCTGGTCGCGGCGTTCGAGGAGTTGCTGGATCATCTCTCGCATCTGCTGGATCTGCTGGTTGAGGCCGTGGACCTGTCCGCGCAATTCCTCGACCTGGCGCTGGACGTCGGGGGGGGCCTGCGGACTGGAGACGCGGGCACGTGTCATAGTGCGGGCGTAGGGGTCTCCGTAGGGGTCAATCCGGGAGGAAGATGTCGCGCGTCGTTCGGTGCGGCGTTCATCCGGATCTCGCTCGCTGCGCACGCGACTGAGAAGGTGCCTCTGTGCTTCGATCCGTGCTTGGATGGCTCTTGTTTGCGACTGCAGGCGAGCCAAGTTCCGGCGAAGCTCGGCGGCTTCGGCGGTGTCACCTCGACCCTGCTGCTCGAGGTCAAGAAGTCCGCGCTCCATGCCTGCGATTTGTCGGGCGATTTCGCTGACGAACTCCTCGTCCATGCTGAGCCCACGCTCCAGTTCCCAAACGTGCATCTCGGGGTCGAGGCGCTCGAGTTCCTCTCGAACTTCGGCCCTCTCTCCTTCGGACTGTTCCAGGGTCGCGCGGCGGTCCCGGCTCTCTTCGCTATCCGGGTCGTCGGACTGCTGCAACGATCGGGCCATTTCCGCGATCCGCCCATCGAGTTCCAGCAGGCGATTCCGGAGGTCGCGTACGCGGGCGTCGGGTTCCCGGTCGCGTCTCTCTTGCTCTGCCGCCCGACGGGCCGCAGCTCGCCGTGCACTCTCCGCCCTCTGGCGTGATTCGGCTTGGCGCATCTCGAAGTCGGATCTTGCCGCCCGGGCTCTGGCACGCGCTTCGGCTTGTCGGATCTGGACGTCCAATCTTGCCAACTGCTCGCGGAGTTCGCGGGCTTCCTGGTGGTCGGGATCGTCGATCTCGGCCAGGCGGCTCTGGATTCGCTCCTGTCGGCGGCGGAGGTCGTCGAGCAGGTCGGCGGCTCCCGGCCTCTGCCTTTGCTGGTCCAGGAGCGGGCGCTGGGGCGGGACGGGTCGGCCTCGGCGGTTGAGCGTATCGAGTTGTCGCTCGATGGCGCCAATCTGGTCGTGCAGGGTGCGCAGCTCGGCGCGCAAGACCTCGGTCTCTTCGTCCGGCTCGTCGCCTCGCTGCTGCAAGGTGCGTTCGGTTTCTTCGGCCTGAGCGACGAGCTGGTCGAGCAGGCGTTGCAGGACGTTGCGCCGGCCGGTGAGAGCGGTCTGACGCATAGGCTGGGGCGCTTCGTCTCTTTCGCCCTGGACCATGGGATCGGACGGCTCGCGCGGGGCAGGCTCACGCTGGGCGAGGGCGAGGGCGGTCGTGGCCAGCATGAGAAGGCCGGTCAGGGCCAATGTCCAGCGCCGGCTGATTCTCGGGTTGCCCTGTTGGTCTTTCACGATTCGGTAGATTCTCGCTTTCATGGTTCTCTCCTTGCCTACAACGGTGGGCAGAAACGCCACGCGTCTCTGCGGTGAAAGATGCAGTAGGGATTCGGCGTAATCGGCGGCGGGCTGTCCGGCGGCGAGGACCCAGTCATCACAGGCGTGTTCGCTGAGCCGGGCCAGGCGGGCTCGCGCGCACCAGATGAGCGGATGCCAGGGGACGGCGGCGGCGAGCAGTTCGGCGAAGAGTCCGCTGTGGTGGTCGCGCCGCTTGAGATGGGCCAGCTCGTGGCAGAAGATGGCGGTCCAGTCGGTGTGGCCAGGCAGCGCGGGGTCAGCGTGGTGGACCAGGAGGACGGGCGGGCGGCTCCAGCACCAGATGACGGGACTGTTCACCTTCGGATGGCGCGCGATCGCGACGGGTTGGCGGATGCCGAGGCGTGTCTCGGCGGCGTGGAGCGCGGTCGGCAGGGAGCTATCTTCTACCGGCTCGCTCGTACGTAGGAGGCGCAAACCGAGGCCGAACTGAAGCAGCAGGCGAGCGAACAGGGCGGTGGAACCAATGGCCCAGCAGGCGAGGCCGATCGTGGTCCAGGGCACGGCGGCTGTCCTCAATTCTTCGACGGCAGCGGGCGTTGTCATGGGTGGGATGAGGTCGGTGGCGGCAGGCTCGTAGTCCATAGGCTGCGAGATGGATGCATCGATGAAGAGGACGTCGGTGACGACAGGCGTCAGACGCTGAGATTCCTCGACGGCACGTGGCTGATAGGGCAGGAGGCCCAGGTCGAAATGGCGGGCGAGGAGGTACGCGGCGGGCGTGAGGACGGATGCGATCAGCGCGATCGTGAGGGCGTGATGCGCTCGGGCGGGGCAGCGGCGCAGCAGGTAGCTGGCCAGCAGGCCGGCGGCGATGCACGCGGTGCTCTGGAGCAACAGCAGGGCCCAGAGCGGGGCCTCGGACAGGAGAGAACCGATCATTTCCGCTTCTCCTTTCGCTTTTCCTCGATCATCTTGCGCAATTCGTTCAGATCCCCGTCGCTGAGATTGCCTTCCTGGATCAGGTGCTGGAACATGGCGACGGCGTTTCCGTCGAAGACGCGTTTGACGAAATGTCGGACGGAGCCGGCACCGGCCTGTTCGCGGGTTTGGGTGGGGAAGTAGACGTAGCTCTTGCCCTGGGGGCGGTGGTCGAGCCAGCCGGAGCGTTCGAGTTTCTGGAGCGTGGTCAGGATGGTGGTGTAGGCGAGTTGGCTGCCGCGGTCGAGGGCGTCGCGCACCTGGTGGACGGTGGCTTCGCCTCGCTCCCAGACGATCTCCATCACGTCGCGCTGCAATTGGCCCAGGTCGTCGAGTGCGTGCCTGCTCATCGCGGTGATCTCCGTGGTGAACCTTCCGTATCTCGTCTACTGTTACGGATCGTACTATGATGCGTAGTAGTTGTCAACAGAGAAAAAAGGATTTCTCAAAAAATCTTGCAGGGGGTGAGCCCGCGGGGCCATCCCCGAGCCGCTGGCGTGTTGCTGTCGGAAACCAGCCCGCGCCTGGCGCCAGACGCGGCAAGAGCATAGGTCCTAAGAGACGCGTCGGATTCACAGGACCTATGCTCTGCGGGCTCAAGTTCTGTCGGCGGTCGGCGTCGGCCGACCGAAGGCGGCTACCGGCATGGCAGGTAGTATCCGCGTGCGGTGCCGACGGCGTAAGGATTCTCTACGTAGACCACTTCGACCCGGCGGGGCTCGGCGAGTTGCTGTCGCAACTGGACGAGTTCGTCTCGCAGCAGTTGGATCTCGACGTCGACGTTGGTTTCTGAGGGCACCGTCGTGGTCCGTCGCGTGATTCGCGTGCGTTCGGTTCTCCGGACGGGTTCCTCGACGCGGACCTCCGTGCGCTCGGTTCGCCAAGCGGGTTCCGAGACGCTGACCTCGGTGCGCTCGGTCCGCCACCCGGGTTCGGAGATGCTGATCTCGGTGCGACGGAGGTCCTCGAGTTCGGTGCGGATGCGCTGGGCCTCGCCACGGGTTCGGTCGATGGCGTTGTGGATCACCTCCTCCTGTCGGCGGTTCTGCCCGATCCGCTCATCGACGTTCCGTCGCACTCGCGAGACCTCGTTCATCAGCTCGCGAAGGCGTGCGTTGAGTTCGCGGATCTGGTTTCGCGCGTCGACGAGTCGCTCGAGATGCTCCTGGCGGCGACGGTCGAGGTTGACGAGCTGGTTCTCGATGTTTCGCATCTGCTCGTGGATTTCTTCGAGTTCGGTGATGATCTCCCGTTCGCGATTGGCCAGGTGATTGCGGAGATCCCTCAATTCCGTGGTCTGGCGGTCGGCGCGGTCGACAAGCTGCTGGCGGTGCCGGGTCAGTTCGCCGACCTCGACTTCAACCTGTACGTCAGCGCCCGGTTCGGTGCGGACGACCACCTCGGTGGTTTCCTGGGGCCAGGGTCCGGTTTGGCTGCTGAGGCTGTCGAGTCTCTGCTCGGTGCGGCGGATCTGCTGCTCCAGGGAATCCAGATGCGTACAGAGATCGGTGAGTTCATCATCGCGGACGGTTACGCGGGTCTCGACGGGGGCGCGGCGCTCGCCAAAAGAGCGGTTGGCCTGGACGTCCGCCATGAGTTGGGCGTGCTGGTACGAGAAGGGGCCTGGCTCCATCTCGACGGGCTGGGTTTCGGCGGGGCCGGCGGTTGCCATCGCAAGGATGATGGCCAAGGCGAGAGGCAAGGTCAGAAGCCCGAGAGAGGGCCGGCGGCGCGATGCCGGCTGCGGATGCGTAGAAGCATGGCTTTCCATAGCTTTCTCCTTTCACTCCGTTTGGACATGAATTCGAAACGAGAACGCTTTTCACCACACCCCTCAGCACCTACTGGCCCGGCTGGGCCGGCGTTCGACAATTCGGCGAATCCTCCTCCTGCGGATCGAAAACAGCCAGGTTGTACCGTTTGGCCAGGCAGGCCGTGTTCACGCTCAGCCGCGCGGGCGCCTGCCAGGCATCGACTGTATATAAGGATACGCGCGGGGGACGGTTCGTCCAGTCCGGGGCGGGATGGAGGCGTCGTCAATTCTGATGACAGTACGAGATCGCCATCCCCAAACGCTGCCGCGTTTGAGGCGGGCGACCGATGCGGGGCAGATCCTTCACTCCGCTGCGCTCCGTTCAGGACGACAAAGAAACGCCTATGAACCCTCTCCGGTCAGCGTCAACAGGCAGTGGGGTTCGGCGCTCGAGACGATCGCCGTGGTGCTGGGGTATGGGTGCGGACGTGGAAAAAAACGGGCCCCGGCGGTTGGGAGTCCGGGGCCCGTGGGTCAATTCAGAACTCGGCGCGTGCGGAAGGCTACTCGGCCTCTTCCTCGCGCTTGTGGGCGGCGACGATCTGCTGCTGCACGTTGGGCGGCACCGGCTCGTAGTGGCTCAGCGACATGGAGTAGCTGCCGCGGCCGCCAGTGACGCTCTTGAGCTGGCTGGTGTACTGGGTTACTTCGGACAGCGGCACCTGGGCCTTGATGACGATGAAGTTGCCGGGCAGCATCTCCTGGCCGACGACGCGTCCGCGCTTGGAGGAGAGGTCGCCGGTGATGTCACCGACGTTGTCGGCAGGGATGGTGACTTCCATGTTGACGATGGGCTCGAGCAGCGCGGGCTTGGCCTTGCTGACCGCATCGATGAAGGCGCCCTTGCCGGCGGCGCGGAAGGCGACTTCCTTGGAGTCGACGGGGTGGTAC
>NPIE01000233.1_pt1 | contig 23349 bp, 20 predicted proteins | sample 8637661 | NCBI WGS metagenome assembly NPIE01 (sample SAMN07420842, study PRJNA396082) | bioreactor metagenome | isolation source: sample BA12 brine-fed electro-methanogenic bioreactor BA | place: Japan: Kochi | collected 2016-12-09
TGTGGTTTACCCGCGGTCACCGATTTATTTCTTAGGGGTGGTCACAGCGAGCTGGCGCCGGCCACGGGAGCGACGACGATTAATGACCTGACGCCCCTTTTTGGTCAGCATCCGCTTGCGGAAGCCATGGGTTCTTTTACGACGAATACGACTGGGCTGGTAAGTTCTTTTGCTCATTTATGCTAGCTCCTCTGGAGTAATTGATTCTTAAGGCGAAATCAAATAAAAAGCATATCCACAGATCATTGTCAACACTGTTTCCTGTTCAGGGCAAAGAAAACAGTTCAGTGCCGCAACCAACAAATCCCCTTGAAATTAACGAGCTGCTCTGTTAGTTTATAGTGTTTCTAATTGTTTTAAATCACTGTTTTCGCTTACAAATTCCACTTTATCCACACCTGTTCACAATATTGTTAAAAACCTGGTAGGCAGATGTGGACTGCTCTTCTACCTCAAAAAAACGAATCGATTTTATGGATACTCTCTGGCGCGAGACTCTCGAACAGCTGGAACAGAAGCTGAGCCCACAACTTTTTTCGACCTGGATAAAACCCATCGAATTTATCCGGGTAGAAAAGTCAAATGTCTTCCTTCGGGTTCCCAACCGTTTTTTTCTTGACTGGATCCGGGACAACTACGTTCGCAAAATAGAAGAAACCCTGGCCGACGTAGGCGCCGTCGAGTACAAAGTTGAATTTGAAGTTTCATCGCGCCCCCGGCAGCAGGAAAATTCGCCGGCTAAAAATTCGGAACAGACAAAAAAGGAATCTTTCACGCCCGCACCTCAGGCGGCGTCCGCCAAACCCGCGGCAGAAAACTGGAATACCAATCTCAACCCAAAGTACATTTTTACCGATTTCGTATCAGGATCTTCCAATCAGTTTGCCCATGCAGCCGCCATGGCAGTGGCCAACAATCCCGCCACGACCTACAACCCCCTGTTTATTTACGGCGGAGTGGGGCTGGGCAAAACTCACCTGGTCAATGCCATCGGCAACGCGATCCTCAAGAAAAACAGCTCCATGCGGGTGTGCTATTATACGTCCGAAAAATTTATGAATGAATTGATCAATTCCCTGCGTTATGCACGAATGGATGAATTCCGCAATAAATTCCGCTCAATGGACGTTCTTCTCATCGACGATGTTCAATTCATTGCAGGTAAGGAGCGCACCCAGGAAGAATTTTTTCATACCTTTAACGCTCTGTATGAATCACACAAACAGATTGTCGTCACCTCGGATAAATTTCCTAAAGAAATTCCGGGTCTGGAAGAGCGATTGAGATCGCGCTTTGAATGGGGCTTGATCGCCGATATCCAGCCGCCGGATGTTGAGACAAAGCAGGCTATCCTCAAAATGAAGGCTGAGAAGAACAGGATCAACCTTCCCGAAGAAGTCATCCAGTTTCTGTCCAATTCAATCACCAGCAACGTCCGTGAACTGGAAGGTTTCCTGATCCGCCTCGGTGCATACGCCAGCCTGACCTCTACGCCGATCACCCTGGATCTGGCTCGGGAGGTGCTCAAGGACATCCTGGTAGAAAAAAACAAGGAGATCACCGTCGAAGAAATACAGAAGGTGGTCGCCCAGCATTTCAGTCTCAAGGTTGCCGATCTCAAGTCGCCCAAAAGGCTCAAGGCGCTGGTGCTCCCCCGTCAGATCGCCATGTACCTGTCGCGCCAGCTGACCTCCCAGTCTTTTCCGGAAATCGGCGATAAATTCGGTGGTAAAGACCATTCCACAATAATCCATGCCATCAAAAAGGTGGAAAAGCTCATGGAGGATGATTTTCAACTGCGTACCACCGTCGGCAATCTCAAAAATGCCCTGAGTCGCTGACACGGAATAAGCTGTGGATGGAGGAGTGCACCCACCGGGGATAAACCAGCCGCCGTGAGTCATCCACAAATTGCCGGTTTTTATGCCGCCTCCAACCACGATTCAATCAACATAGCAAACGCGGGCGGTAACCGGACTCAACCATGCTGTTCACAGTTTCCACAGACAACGACTATTTGTTACTATAAGTACCTTTAAAACCCATAGTCTATAATCATTTCCTGTTGATCGGAGGATTCATGAAATTCGCGGTGGAAAAACAGGTCTTCCTCAAAGGCCTGGCAAAAATTCAGGGAATCGTTGAGAAAAAAAACACTATCCCCGTCCTGGCCAATGTTCTGATCACAGCGGAAGAGGACCGTCTCTGTCTCACCGCCACCGATCTCGAAGTCGGTATGCGAGCGTTTTATCCGGCTCGCATCGAGAGTGCCGGATCAATCACCGTATCTGCTAAAAAACTGTACGAAATTATCCGGGAACTCCCTGAAGGCGAAATTTCTTTTCGCGCCAAGGAAAACTGCTGGATCGAAATCCGGGGAGGAAAAGCGCTCTTCAACCTGGTCGGCCTTTCCCCGGAAGAATTTCCCTTTTTTCCCACCGCCGACGATAATGAAACCATCAGCCTGCAGAGCGATATTCTCTCAACAATGGTCGAGAAGACCGCATTTGCCATGTCCGCGGACGAAACAAAATACAACCTGAACGGTATCTTTTTTAAAACCCGCGAAGAAGATGGAAAACACGCCCTGGTCATGGCCGCCACAGACGGCCATCGCCTGGCAAAAATTCAGCGGCCTATCGACCAGACTTCCATTGCCCAGTTGGAGAAAGGAGTCATCTTTCCTCGCAAAGGTATCTTCGAACTGAAAAAAATCGCCGAAGAAGGGGATAATGAAATTAAACTCGGATTTCTGGAAAACAGCGCCATTATCAACAAAGGTGACACGACCGTCGTAATGAGACTGGTCGATGGAGAGTTTCCCGAATATGAGCGGGTGATACCGACCAGCAACAATCTGACCGCTCACATCCCTTCTGAAACTTTTCTTCACGCCTTACGGCGTATGGCAACTCTCTCAAGCGAGAAATCCAAAGGCGTTCGCATCGCTCTCAAGGAAGGATTGATGGAAATCTCGTCCTCAAATCCTGAACTGGGCGACGCCCGCGAGGATATTGAAGTTGACTATTCGGGTCAGGAGGTTGCCATCGGTTTTAACGCTCGCTACCTTCTCGATATCCTGCAGAGCATCGACGAGGAGCAGGTTGCTTTTCATCTCAAAGACAATCTGTCGCCCGGTTTGATGACCCCGGTCGAAGATAAAAATTATCTGGCAGTGATTATGCCGATGCGTTTATAATGAGCAATTGGGCTTCGAAAACTTGAAAAAGCCTTTGATTAAAAGGCTTTTTTTTTGGGAGTCCGCCTGATATGCTTATAAACGCTCTCAAATACTTGAATTTTCGTAATATCGCGGCGGAGGAACTGGCACCTTCTGAGGGGTTCAATGTTTTCTGGGGCCAGAATGCTCAAGGGAAAACCAATCTCCTTGAAGGCATTTACCTGCTGGGAACCCTGAAAAGTTTCCGTTCTTCCCGCATCGAAGACCTGCTTCAGTTCAAAACAGACCGGGCGCGTTTGAGTGCAAAAATAACCACAGCCCGGGTTGATCGTCATCTTTCCCTTATTTTGGAAGCCCAGGGGAAAAAGATCGAACTGGACGGCAAGGCGGTCCGCAAGGCGACCGATGTTTTAGGTACCCTGCGCCCGGTGCTTTTTTCGCCGGAGGAAGTTTCCCTGGTGAAAGGCCCGCCGGGGGGGCGACGGGATCTGATCGACCGTGCCCTACTGCAGGCGGACAGCGGTTATCTGCAGCGTTTCAATGAATTTCTGCGTATTCTGCGTCATCGCAACCAGTTGTTGAAGGACGATGCTCCTGAGCGTATTCTGGCGCCCTGGAACGAAAGCTATCTGCAGGCGGCTGCGCGTATCTCTGCCGACCGTTATGCTTACATCGAAGCCATTCGTCCCGGATTGCAGAAGGCTTATGCCCATATTGCCCAGAACGGGGAATGCGCCGATCTTCACTGTCGGGCACCGTCAAACGGTGGTTTTTACGACGATCTTAAACAAGCTCTGCAACGCAGCCGTTCAACTGAGCAGCGCCTTGGCCAGACCCAGGTCGGTCCTCATCGCGACGACCCGGGTTTTATGGTCGACGGTCGGCCCCTGCGGATCTTTGGTTCGCAGGGACAGCAGCGCTGCTTCATCCTGGCTTTTAAAGCCTCGCAGATTGCCCATCTGGAACGGGAATCCGGCGAACCGCCTGTGCTGCTGCTCGACGATATCACCAGTGAACTGGACGCTCACCGCAAAAACTATCTGTTTGAGTTTCTGCGTGACCGTCGCGGACAGGTTTTTCTGACCACTACGGATCCCGAAGCGTTGTGTCGCGAGGGACTGGAACCGGCACGTTTTTATCACGTGAAAAAAGGACAATTGCACCATGAGTGACAACCAGCAAAATATCCTGCCCCCCGAAATTAAAAAAGACTACGGCGCTGACAGCATCAAGGTGCTTGAAGGGTTGGCGGCGGTGCGCAAACGCCCGGCCATGTACATCGGCTCTACATCCGTTCAGGGACTGCACCACCTGGTTTACGAAGTGGTGGACAATTCCATTGACGAGGCCATGGCCGGTCACTGTGACGAGGTCTTGGTCACCCTGCATATCGACGGATCCTTGACGGTTGAGGACAACGGACGTGGAATTCCGGTGGATATGCACCCCGGGATGAAAAAAACGGCGGCTGAAGTAGTCATGACGGTGCTGCATGCCGGCGGAAAATTCGATAACGACTCCTACAAGGTCTCCGGCGGGCTGCACGGCGTCGGCATATCGGTGGTTAATGCCCTCTCCTCACGCCTTGACCTGGAAATTCGCCGCAACAATGTTATTTACCGCCAGAGTTACGAACGTGGAGTTCCTCTTGCTCCGCTGGCCGAAGATGGTGCAACCAAAAAACGCGGAACCAAAATTACCTTCTGGCCGGACGCCGAAATTTTCGAAACGGTGGAATTCTCGTTTGAGACCCTCTCCCAGCGCCTGCGCGAGCTGGCATTTCTCAATGCCGGCGTCAAAGTCAATATTTTCGATGAGCGCAGCGAAAAGAAACACGAATTTCATTACGAAGGCGGCATCGTCTCCTTCGTGGAATATCTCAACCGTGCCAAAACTCCGCTGCATCCTCAGCCGATCTATTTCAAAGGAGAGCGTGAAGGGGTCGAAGTCGAGGTGGCGATCCAGTACAACGATGGTTACGACGAGAAGATCTTCTCCTTTGCCAACAATATCAATACCCATGAGGGCGGCAGTCACATGGCGGGTTTCAAGGGGGCGCTGACCCGCACCATGAATAACTACGCCACTGCCAATAACCTGCTGAAGAACGTCAAGACGTCCATCAGCGGTGATGATCTGCGTGAAGGGATGGCGGCTGTGCTTTCAGTCAAAATACCCGATCCGCAGTTCGAGGGGCAGACCAAGACCAAACTCGGCAACTCCGAAGTCAAGGGCTATGTCGAATCCCTGATGAACGAAAAACTGGCGGAATACCTGGAGGAAAATCCCCAGGTGGCGCGCAAGATCCTGGAAAAGGGGATCGAGGCGGCCCGTGCCCGCGAAGCGGCGCGCAAGGCCCGCGATCTGACCCGCCGCAAGGGGGCTCTGGAAGGATTGTCGCTGCCAGGCAAACTGGCCGATTGCCAGGAGAAGGATCCTGCTCTGTCGGAAATTTACCTGGTCGAGGGTGATTCGGCAGGCGGCAGTGCCAAGCAGGGGCGCGACCGACGCACCCAGGCTATTCTGCCCCTCAAGGGCAAGATCCTCAACGTCGAGAAGTCACGTTTTGACAAGATGCTGACCTCGGCGGAAATTCGCACCCTGATCACCGCCATGGGCACCGGCATCGGCAAGGATGACTTCGACGTCGCCAAGCTGCGCTATCACCGCATCATTATCATGACCGACGCCGACGTCGATGGTTCCCATATCCGCACCCTGCTGCTGACCTTTTTCTTTCGCCAGATGCCGGAGCTGGTCGAACGCGGCCACCTCTACATCGCCCAGCCGCCGCTGTACAAGATCAAGCGCGGCAAGAAAGAGATCTACCTCAAAGACGACGCCTCGCTGCTCGACTACCTGCTCGACGAAGGTACTGAGGGCGCAACGGTACAGATGGAAAAAAGCGGCAAGGTGCTGCGCGGCAAGCAGATTATTCCGACCCTGCGTAATATCATCGATTACAACAACCTTTTCGAGAAGATGACTCACAAGGGAATCAACCGCGAAATTCTGCGGGTGTTCGTTACCGGCAAGATTCAGAATGGCTTTGCCGACATGCTCGATCTCACCCCTCTTGCGCAGCGGCTTGAAGAGGTTGAGCCACGGGCCAGCTATCAGGTCCTCGAAGATCCGCCGCGCATCCTGTTTACCCTTGGAAACCTGCGTGCCCGCCTCGACCAGAACGGCCTCGAGATCCTGTCCAGCCCCGAGTACAAGATGCTGCTGCAAGCCTACCGCAAGGTGGAGGAAATCTGCCTGGAGGAGAAAGCCTTTATCTCCTACGAGAACAAGGACGTGCTGGAGGTGACGGATCGCCAGGAGCTGCTCGATCATTTCCTCGAGCGTGCCAAGAAGGGGCAGTACATCCAGCGCTACAAGGGGTTGGGAGAGATGAACCCGGAGCAGCTGTGGGAGACCACCATGGACCCGGACAAGCGGGTGCTGCTGCAGGTCAAGATCGAGGATGCGGTAGAAGCCGATGAGATCTTTACCGTGCTGATGGGCGATCAAGTGGAGCCGCGCCGCGAGTTTATCGAAAACAACGCCCTCAACGTCTCAAACCTCGATATCTAAAAATCGCCGGGCGTGCGGCGGCGAATAATGCCGTCGGCGCCTGCTCTTACAGAGGATCAGCGAACCATGCAGGAACAACCACCTTCAAATCGCTTCACTGTCAATATCGAAGACGAAATGCGCAAGTCCTATATGGACTACGCCATGAGCGTCATCATCGGACGTGCATTGCCCGATGTACGCGACGGCCTCAAACCGGTGCACCGGCGAGTGCTGTTCGCCATGCACGACCTGGGCAACGAATGGAACAAACCGTACAAGAAATCGGCGCGTGTGGTCGGTGACGTTATCGGTAAGTATCACCCCCACGGCGATTCGGCGGTCTACGATACCATCGTGCGCATGGCGCAGGATTTTTCCATGCGCCATCCGCTGGTGGACGGTCAGGGCAATTTCGGTTCAATCGACGGCGATTCCGCCGCCGCCATGCGTTACACCGAGGTGCGCATGGCACGGCTGGCTTCGGAGCTGCTGGCCGATATCGAGAAAGAAACCGTCGATCACGGGCTTAACTACGATGAATCGTTGAGTGAACCCCTGGTTCTGCCGGCTAAATTTCCCAACCTGCTGGTCAACGGCTCCGAGGGGATTGCGGTCGGCATGGCGACCAAAATTCCCCCCCATAACCTGGGAGAAGTAATCGACGGCCTGGTGGCCATCATCGATGATCCGCGTCTGCAGATCGAAGAGTTGATCGAAAAGATCCCGGGACCGGATTTTCCCACCGCCGGCTTTATTTTCGGTGTCGAGGGGATTCGCGAAGCCTACCGCAATGGCCGCGGCATCATCCACATGCGGGCGCGCGCCCTGGTGGAAGTGGACAAGCGCACCGGTAGGGAAGCGATCATCATCACCGAAATCCCTTATCAGGTGAACAAGGCAAGGCTCATCGAAAAGATCGCCGACCTGGTCAAGGAGAAGAAGATCGATGGGATCAGCGACCTGCGCGACGAGTCGGACCGCGACGGGATGCGCATCGTCATCGAACTCAAGCGAGACACCATCCCGGCGGTTATTCTCAACCAGCTCTACAAGATGACGGCGATGCAGTCCTCCTTCGGCATCATCATGCTCGCTATCGTCAACGGGCAGCCGCAGATTCTCGACTTGCGCCGCCTGCTCGATCTGTTCATCGATCACCGCAAGGAAGTGGTGACGCGGCGCTGCATTTTCGATCTGAAGAAGGCCGAAGCCCGCGCCCATGTTCTGGAAGGCCTCAAGATCGCCCTCGAGAATCTTGACGAGGTGATCGCGATTATCAAGGGCAGCTCCAACTCCGGGGAAGCCAAGGAGCGCCTCATCGCGCGTTTCCAGTTTTCCGACATCCAGGCTCAGGCCATTCTCGATATGCGCCTACACCGCCTGACCGGTCTGGAGCGCGACAAGATCATGGCCGAGTACCAGGAGGTGCTGGCCCTGATCGCGCGACTCAAGGAGATTCTGGCCAGCGAAGTGGAAATTCTCAAGATCATTCGCGCCGAACTGATCGAGGTGAAGGAAAAGTTCGCTAATCCGCGCCGTACCGAGATCGTGGCCCGCACCGGTGAACTGTCGTTGGAAGACCTGATCGTCGAAGAGGATATGGTGGTCACCGTCTCTCACAGCGGCTATATCAAGCGCAATGCCGTCTCCCTCTACCGCGCCCAGCGCCGCGGCGGCAAGGGCAAAACCGGCATGCGCCCCAAGGACGAGGATTTCGTCGAGCGGCTCTTCATCGCCTCGACGCACAGCAACGTGCTGTTCTTTACCGACCAGGGCAAAGTCTACTGGCTCAAGGTCCATGAGATTCCCCAAGGGGGCCGCGCTTCGCGGGGCAAGGCGATTGTCAACCTGCTCAATCTCGCCCCCGGCGAGAAGGTGATGACGGTGCTGCCGGTGAAGGATTTCGTTCCCGGCAAATATATTTTGACAGCCACCCAGAACGGCATCGTCAAAAAGACCGACCTGATGGCTTATTCCAACCCCCGTGCCGGCGGTATCATCGCCTTGACCATCGATGAAGGAGATCGCCTGATCGCAGCGCGTCTTACCGATGGCGACATGGATATCCTGCTCGCCAGTCGCAACGGCAAGTCAATCCGCTTCCATGAAACGGATGTGCGTTCCATGGGTCGCACTGCGCGCGGTGTACGCGGCATGGCGTTGGAAGGTGATGATCTGGTGATCGGTATGGAGACGGTCACCGAATCCACTGCCGCCACGCTGGTGACCGTAACTGAGAACGGCTACGGCAAGCGCACCAGTCTGGACGAGTACCGGGTGCAGAGCCGCGGCGGCAAAGGGATCATCACCATCAAGGCTTCGGAGCGCAACGGCAAGGTTGTTGATATCAAGCTGTGCGAAGAGGATTCGGATCTGATGTTCATCACCGACCGTGGCAAGGTGCTGCGCACATCGGTCGGCCATCTTTCCATTATAGGGCGCAATACCCAGGGGGTACGCCTGATGGTCCTGGAACCGGATGAGCGGATTGTGGCGGTGGCCAAACTCGCCGAGAAGGAAGAGGATCAGGAACTCGACGAGGTGCTGGAGCAGGCCGATGGGGACGCAATCGACGACAATCCCGACGAAACGCCGTAAACAACCGCGAGGCATCATTTTTGCCGCGCTGTTGTTCATCATTGCCGCGGCCCTGGCCGGTGCTTGGGGATACTTCAACCAACCGCATCAGCGCATCTTACGCGGCAAGGCTCAGGTCGAGCGGCTTTTGATGGAACAGCGCTTCACGGAAGCGGCTCAATTGCTTCGCTCGATGCAGCAGGAAAATCCTCTCTTTTCCCAAGGGGCGGATTTTCTTTTGCAGGCGGGTGATGTGAGCCGGATTCATCTCGACCAACCGCAGTGGGCGCTGCTCGACTACCTTCTGCTCATTCAGAAATATCCCGATGACCCGGCGGCGCTGAAAGCACAGCGGCGAATTGCCGATCTGTATTTCGATCGATTGCAGGATTACCCGCGGGCGATCACTTTTTACCATGAGCTGCTGGAAGCCGGGGCTCCCGACCAGGGCCTGCTGCATTATCGTCTCGGTGAAGCCTATTTTCGCCAGGACAATTTTGAGCAGGCCTGTATCGAATGGGGACAGGCTCTGGAGTTCTATCCCGATTCGCCGCTGGTACCCGAAATTCTCTACCGTCTCGCCCGGACGCGCGCCCTGCAGGGACATGCTGATGAAGCCATTCAGTTTTATCAGACCCTGACGGAAGATCATGCCGGCGATCCTTTTGCGAAAGAGGGGCGCATCGGCCTGGCAGCAACCCTCGAGGAGCAGGGCAGACTGCGGGAAGCCCTTGATGTCCTGGAAAATTTGCAGGAAGATTCGCTCGACAGTCCTGCGCTCATGAGACGCATCGAACAGGTACGCGGGCGCATGGAACGAAAAAAAGAGGCGATCTGAAAAAAGCTGGGGGAAACCATGAATATTGCAGTGATTGGAGCAGGCAGCTGGGGGACCACTCTGGCAGATCTACTGGCGCGTAAGGGCTACCAGGTGACCCTGTGGGCGTATGAAGCCGACCTGGTTGAACGAATGAGCGCCAACCGGGTGAACGACCTGTATCTACCGGGCACCGTTCTGCATGAAAACCTGGCTTTCAGCAACGATCTGCCGCAGACCGTAACAGGTAGGGAGGTTGTGCTGCTGGTCCCCCCGTCCCAGGTCATGGCGGGCCTGATTCGCATCGCTGCTCCGCATTTTTGCGAAGATGCGCTGATCATTTCCGCTTCCAAAGGGATTGAGACCGAAACCCTGCGCATGATGTCAGAGGTGCTCGAGGATGAGCTGCCTGCCGCGCGTCATGAGGGGTTGACTTTCCTGTCCGGCCCCTCCTTTGCCAAGGAGGTGGCTTCAGGCATGCCGACGGCGGTGGTGGTCGCCAGCCGTGATCCGCAGCAGGCGCTACGGGCTCAGCAGATCATGAGTACCGAAAGTTTTCGGACGTATACCAACAACGACATTATCGGGGTCGAACTCGGCGGTGCCCTTAAAAACGTCATTGCGCTCGCCGCCGGGGTGGCCGACGGCCTCGGTTTCGGATACAACAGCCGGGCGGCCCTCATAACACGGGGGTTGGCCGAGATAACACGGCTTGGCATAGCCAAGGGAGCCAGTCCCGACACTTTCGCCGGACTGGCCGGCATGGGTGACCTTGTGCTGACCTGTACCGGTGATCTGTCCCGCAACCGCTCGGTGGGGATCGAACTCGGCCGCGGCCGCAGCCTCGAGGAGATTATGTCCGGTATGAACATGGTTGTAGAGGGGGTTAAAACGACCCTCGCAACCTACCGCCTGGCCTCCAAGCTGGGTGTTGATGTCCCGATCACCGAGCAGATGTACAAAATTCTGTATGAGGGAAAACCTCCACGGCAGGCCGTTTCTGACCTGATGGCGCGTGATCTCAAAGGGGAAGGGTTTTAAGGAGTGGTTATGAAATTGATCAAGGGACTCGTTCTGTTTCTGCTTCTGTCCGCATCTACGGTTATGGCTTCAGAACCTCAGGCGGTGATTCTTACCGATCACGGGGAGATCCATCTGGAACTCTACGAAGAGCAGGCGCCGCAAACGGTGGCCAATTTCAGGAAACTTGCCAAACAGGGTTTTTACGACGGCCTCAGTTTTCATCGGGTGGTTCCCGGTTTTGTCGTCCAGGGTGGAGATCCGGCCGGTAATGGCTCCGGAGGGCCGGGATATGATCTGCCGGCCGAAATAGACCCGCAGCTCAAACACCGCACCGGTACCCTGGCCATGGCCCGCAAAGGCGATCAGGTGAACCCTCAAAGGCGCTCCTCGGGCTCGCAATTCTACATCTGTCTTGCCCCGCAGCCCCACCTGGATGGTGCCTATACCATTTTCGGCCAGGTTAAGGAAGGGATGGATGCAGTTCGCAAGGTACGCGCCGGGGACCGTATTCTTGAAATCAAATTTGTCGAGGAGCGTTGAAAAATCGCTCTTCAATTTGATTGATGTCTGGTGTTTTGCGTTGAATATTTTATAATTTCCACTGCTTGTCGTTAAACAGCCCCACACTGGAAGGACCCTGCGCTAAAGGGCTGAAATCGGATTTTTCAGGGGAGCAGCGGAAATGTCTTCGACCATCATCCGCATTATGACCTATCAGGTCGACCATTGCCGGGGGCGTGACGGAAAGGTCGATCCCGACCGCATCTCCCAAGTCATCGCCTGTGCCCGACCGGATATCGTCGCCCTTCAGGGAATCGATGCCGAAGCCCCCTTTGACCATCTGATCCGTCTTGAGCAGCGCCTGGGGCTGAAAGCCTACAGTCCAGGGCGTCGCGATTGCAATGCCTACCTCTCCTCCTTGCGCCTCGCCGGACTGCGCGAATACGATCTCGGTCAACAGGGTGTGTGTCTGCGCGCGGACGCCGATGTCCATGGCAAACGCCTGCATCTGTTCAATATTCGCCTGCAACCGACTCTGGCCGGCAGAATCCGCCAGATTCATGCCCTGCTCGGCAGCGAGCTTCTCGGTGACGACGCGTTGGTCTGTCCGGTCATAGTCCTTGGTGACTTCGGCGATTTTTTCTGGAATTTAGGCAATCTGGAACTCAACATGCGGTTGCGTCCGGTGGCACGACCCCTCTGGCGTGCGACCTACCCGGCCTGCTTTCCGGTGATCGGCCGGGATCGCGCCTATCTGCGCGGCCAGGTCAAGGTGACGGATTCCTTTATCGAACGCTCCCCTCTGGCGCGGGAAGCATCCAGCCACCTGCCGTTGATTCTGACCACGGAAATCCATGAACCCGCACGCACTCTGCGCGTCAAGGAGATCAAGCGCACCGGCATGGAGGTGGCTGCGGGATAGCGATCGTAAAAGGGTTGTGGATAAATCTGTGAAAAATGTGAATAAACACTTTGATCCGTCAAATGAAGTTGATTGTAACAAGGCTCTTCGGGTTCTCGGTGCACTGGAACTTGCCCACCAGGACGCCCATTGCGCGCTGCATCATGAATCCGCCTGGCAGCTTCTGGTGGCGACCATTCTCTCCGCCCAGTGTACCGATGAGCGGGTCAATCAGGTGACACCCGCGCTGTTTGATCGTTTTCCCGGTCCGCTAGCCATGTGCCAGGCCCCGGTGCAGGACGTCGAAGAGTTGATTCGATCGACCGGATTTTTCCGCAATAAGGCGCGTCATCTGCTGGGGTGCGGATGTGCGCTGGCTGAAAAGTATCAAGGGCAGGTTCCCATAAGAATGAACGATCTTGTTCAACTGCCGGGGGTGGGGCGCAAAACGGCCAATGTGATTCGCGGGGTTGCCTTCGGACGTCCGGCGGTGGTGGTTGACACGCATGTCAAACGCATTGCACAAAGGCTGGGATGGACTCGTAAAAACGATCCTGTCGGCATCGAACGGGATCTGATGCGGTTGCTGCCCCGCAATCGCTGGACTCACACCGGGCATGTGATGATTTTTCATGGGCGCCGCATCTGCCGTGCCCCCACACCGCAATGTTCAATTTGTCCCGTAGCGTCTTATTGTCCCCGCTACGGTGTGGACAGATCACGGTGATATTTATGAAAATACGGATTTTGCCAGTTGTCTTGGCTGCACTGTCATGCATTTCTGCCGGCGCGGGGTGCGAGAAGCGCGGGCAGGGACTGCGCCTGGGGGGAGGACCCAGCGGCGGTACGTTTGTTGTTGCGGCACAGGCGGTCGCTGAAATCCTGCAGGAGGATATCACGGGGTTGCGGATCATCGTGGAACGCAGCGGCGGATCTCTGGCCAACTTGCAGGGCATTGAAGAAAAAGAACTGGATATGGCGCTGGTGTATGGTGCCGATCTGTATCTGGCGGCAACACCGTCGGATGGGGGCAGCAGGCTGCCTTCTCTGCAGCATACCCGGATTCTGGCCCGTCTTTACCCGGCCGCCGCACAACTGGTCGTTCTTGATGACAGCCGGATCAGGCTGCCGAGCCAACTGCGCGGGGCCCGTGTTGGAATCGGCAGCCCGGGCTCCGGTGCGTCCCTGGCTGCGGAGCGTTATTTTCGGGCCCTCGGCATCTGGGACCAACTTACACCGGTCTATATCGGCTATGAAGCGGCGATGGCCGAATTGATGCGGGGAAATCTCTCGGCGGTCTGGGAGATAGTCGGCGTGCCGAGCCCGTCGGTCACCCAGGCATCATCCAAGATCCCTCTGCGACTGCTCAACCTGCGCAGTTTGGCGGAACACGGCAATTTTTTTATTTCCAACCCTTTTTACCAGCCGATGGATATTGCACCCCATACCTATCCGGGGCAGGACAAAGCGGTGGAGACCTTCAGCGACAGCGCTTTTCTAGTGGTCAGCGATACTTTCCCCGCGGCTGATGCGGCACGTGTCCTCCAGGTCATCCTGTCCGAAAAGGGAATAGAGCGCCTGCGTGCTGCCCATCCGGCCTTAAGCACATTCTCGGCTGGAGAGGCGCATAAACAGGTGCCGGCACCTCTCCATGAGGGTGTGAATGAATTGCAGAATTTCGTGGCGCCACCCCAGGTTTCGCCCCAATCCCAATCCCAGTCCCGATAACGACCCATCATAGATCGAGGCGGAAAAAATCCTCGGCTCGCGGTTTTTCCTTATCCATGCTGTAGCTTGTCGGTGCCGTACCGGGAGCAAAAGCTTCTATGTAGAGGTCCGGAGCGTCTTCGACGGCCAGCAGACCGTTTTTTGGATCGATGGGCGCAAATTCGATGCTGTCGGGGACGGTGAAATGACGGGGCGCAACCTCGCGCAGGGCGCTTTGCATAAATTCAACCCAGGCTGGCGCTGCGGCCCGCGAACCGGTTTCCTGGCGACCCAGGGGGCGCTCCTGATCGTAGCCGACCCAGGAGACAGCCAGCAGCTGCGGCACGTACCCGACAAACCAGGCGTCTTTAAGATCGTTGGTGGTTCCGGTTTTCCCGGCCACCGGACGTCCCAGCGACCGGGCGCGCCAGCCGGTCCCTTCCTGCACAACGCTTTCCATGAGATTGGTCGTCAGGTAGGCGGTTTCCGGTGAAATGACCCGCACCGGCTCCTGGCGCAGCAGGCGCTGGTCGGCTTGCAGTCCCTGGCTGAAATCAGCCGGGTCGATCGATTCAAGTACCCGTCCGTCGCGATCTTCGATCCGTTTGATATAAGCCGGACTGACGCGAACGCCGCCGTTGGCGAAGACGCTGAATGCGGTCGCCATCTCCATGGGGGTCACCGCGCTGGAGCCCAGCGCCAGGGTCAGATCGCGCGCCAGCGGGCTTTCGATACCGAGTTTGCGGGCATAATTAATCGCATAGCCGACCCCGATATCCTCAAGAATCTTGACCGTGACCACATTGCGCGAGTGGGCCAGGGCCTCGCGCAATGTGGTCATGCCGTGAAATTTGTTCTCATAATTTTTCGGCTTCCACACATTGAGCTCGCCAGATTCAGCTTGCTCACGGTAGATCAACGGATTATCGAGAATCATGGTTGCCGGAGTGTAGCCTTTATCGAGAGCCGCGGCAAAAATGATCGGCTTGATCGCGGATCCGGGAAGTCTCTGCGCCTGAACGGCACGATTGAACTGGCTCTGTGAAAAATCTGCCCCCCCCACCATGGCTGTGACAAGTCCCGTTTTCGGATCCATGGCAACCAGCGCGCCCTGGGCCAGCGGAGGTTGTTCGAGTTCCACCCGCAATGCACCTTCCTCTGGTTCTTCAGAGGATATGAGGCGCACTTCAACGATGGAACCCAGGGGCAGACGGGTTTTGCCTCCGTCCACGTTGCCTGAGGGTGCGGCATCCGCCGGGACCACTTCGATGGACCCGGCCCATTTGGCCTGCTGCTTGTCGAAAACGGCCTGCCAGCGACCCAGGCGCAGTTTGACCGTAGATTTTGTGGAACCGGTGACCACCGCGCGAACCGGTTCCGTCACTGCGGCCAGACCGTCGGCAAACGTGCCGTTCATCTGCTCGTCAAGAAAATCCCCCACCTGTTCTTCCGTCAGGATGTCGAGGGGCCCGCGGAAGCCGCGTCTTTTGTCATGGGCGCGCAGGTTCTCCCGCACCGCTGTCTGCGCTGCCAACTGCTGATCGAGATCCATGGAGGTGTGGACTTCAAGTCCCTGGGTGTAGAGCACCTCTTCACCAAAACGGTTCTCGAGGTAGCGGCGCACCTGTTCTGTGAAATAGGCGGCGTCGCGGATATAACGATTTTCCCGTGGGTGGATTTCGATCGCCTGCTCGAAGGCCTGCACAGCCTGCGCGGCATCGATGAAGCCTTCCTTGACCATGCGCTCCAGGACATACTGCTGGCGGACTTTGGCGCGTTCGAAGTTCCGGTAGGGGGAGTAGCGGCTGGGTGCCTGCGGCAGACCGGCCAGCATGGCGCATTCGGCCAGGGTCAGATCCTTCACGTCCTTGTTGTAGTAGTTTTCCGCGGCGGCCTGCACACCGTAGGCGCCGTGACCGAGGTAGATCTGATTGAGGTAGAGGTAGAGGATTCCTTCCTTGGAAAGCCTCTGTTCCATGCGCCAGGCCAGAATCGCTTCCTTGAATTTACGCGAGAATTTGCGCTCCGGAGTGAGCAGCAGACTTTTGGCCACCTGCTGGGTGATGGTGCTGCCCCCCTGAACGATTCCGCCGGCACGCAGGTTTTTAAGTGCCGCGCGGGCAATTGAGGGCAGGTCGATCCCCTCATGCTGGAAAAAATTGGCATCCTCCGCTGCAACGAAGGCCTGAATCAGCTGCCGCGGCATGCGCTCCACCGGAACCACGATACGTCGCTCCTTGAAATATTCGGCGATAATCTCACCGTTGGAGCTGTAAACGCGGGTAATGACCGGCGGGCGGTAGTCGGAAAGCGTGTCGACCTTCGGCAGGGAGGCGGAAACGTAGTAGTAGGCGCCGACAAGGGCGACGGCAGGGATCAGGATGGCCGCTGCCAGGGCCAGGGCAATGTATTTGACGACAGGACGTAGAGACATGGAAAAAAGCCTTTTTTCAGGTGTTTCGACGAACACCTATGATACCATGAGGACAAAAGGCCAGCAACTGTTTTGCCGTTTCCCTTCATAGGGTGCTGTGATATGCTTTATAAGTATGTATATGCAAGGCAACTGTTCAGCATGGGGTCGCAACTCCCATGTCAAGGGACACTTTTCGCCGTCCCTGGCCGTTTGACTGGCGCCCTCCATGGCGCCAGACACCCTTGTCATGGGAGCTGCGACCCCACACAAGGTGAATAAATACTATGCAAGATTGTTTCTGCGGCCTAATTCAACGACAGGTGTTGCTCGTGATGAAAAAAATTCTCTTGTTTTCAGTCCTTTGTGCTTATCTTGTGCTGATCGGCTGTGCCATGTTCGGCAGTTGGAAGGCGATTCCTGCTCCGGGCGGGTGTGATCAGTGCCATGAAGCAGAGATCAACAACGATTGGAGCATCAAGGTTTCGCCGGTTGCTCTTAACGATGAGAGCGGTACGCCAAGCTTTCAAAAACCGACTTCAATGCTGCCGCGGGCCATTTCTCCCCTTGAACAGCAGAAGGTCACTGATCAGCGCTGTTTCCGCTGCCACAAAGGTCCGGACAAGGCTCATACCGAGTACAAGGGACGTTATCACCACTGATTTGCGGAGAAGAGGCATGTTCAGGCGAACCAAGATCGTTGCAACGGTAGGGCCGGCCTCTGCCGATAAAGAACAGCTGCGTGCTCTGATGGAGGCCGGGGCCGATGTGTTCCGGCTCAATTTTTCTCACGGTAGCCATGCTGATAAGGCACAGTGGATCAAGGATATCCGTGAGCTGTCCGTTCAGCGGCGCCAGGCGGTCGGAATCCTCGGCGATCTGCAGGGGCCCAAGATCCGCGCCGGCCTGATGGCGGGCGGTGCCATGCTGCTTGAAACCGGACAGCAGGTGGTTTTGACCACCCGCGATGTCCTGGGTACAGACGGTGTCATCCCCACGACTTACGAGGCACTGCCCCGTGATGTGATCGTCGGCAACCGGATCCTGCTGGATGACGGCCTGCTGGAACTGGAAGTTCTCAGGGTAGAAGATGAGGACGTCTTCTGCCGGGTTAAAGTCGGGGGCGTGCTTAAAGACCGCAAGGGGATCAACCTGCCGGGGGTCAAGGTCTCGGCTCCGGCCCTGACCGAAAAAGACGTGGCGGATCTCGATTTCTGCATTGAACACGAGCTCGATTATGTGGCTCTCTCCTTCGTGCGCCACCCCCGTGATATCTGGGAATTGAAAAACCGGCTGTTTCAGGTCAAGGCGGATCCGCTGGTGATTGCCAAAATCGAGAAACCGGAAGCGGTTGAGAATTTTGCCGACATTCTTGAAGCCTGTGACGGGATCATGGTGGCGCGCGGCGATCTCGGCGTGGAGATGCAGCCGGAGAAGGTGCCGCTGATTCAGAAAAATATCATCCGCGCCTGCAACGCCGCCGGAAAACCGGTGATTACCGCCACCCAGATGCTCGAGAGCATGGTCAGCAACCCGCGCCCGACCCGCGCCGAAACCTCCGATGTCGCCAATGCCATTCTCGATGGCACCGATGCGGTGATGCTTTCGGCGGAAACCGCCTCCGGCAGCTACCCGGTGGAAGCGGTTTCGCTGATGGCCCGGGTGGCCGAGGATGTGGAGACCGATCCCGCCCTGCGCAAGGTGGTCTTTCATCCCATCTCGGAAAACCGGGGCTATCGCCACCTGCCCGAGGCGATCGGCCAGGCCGCCTGCCAGGTGGCCTCAACCCTGGACGCTGCGGGCATACTCGCCTTCACTCAGACCGGCAGCACTGCGGCCCTGGTGGCCAAATTCCGGCCCAATGTCTCCATCTATGCGGTCACTCCCGCCCAGAAGGTTCGGCGGCGGCTGGCTCTCTATGCAGGAATCCGTTCTTTGCGGGTTGATATTGAGGGGGATACTGAAGCGCAGATCCGTTCCGTCGAAAAGGCGGTGCTTGATGCCGGCGTTCTCAAACGGGGCGAGGTCGTGGTCATTACCATGGGCAGCCCGGTTTCCGCTCCCGGGACCACCAATCTGATGAAGGTCCATCGTCTCGGCACCGGTGATTTTTATGAAGTGCATTGAAAAATGACGGATGCGGAGAAAACGACAGAGATGAAAAAAGCCGTTGTTCTTTACAGTGGCGGGCTTGATTCGACCACCTGTATGGCCATCGCCCGCAGTGAGGGATTTACCCCTTACGCCCTGTCTTTTGCCTACGGGCAGCGCCATTCGATCGAGCTGCAGAAGGCCCGCGAATATGCGCCGCGCATCGGCGCCGCCGACCACCTGGTGGTCGAGGTGGACCTGCGCCGCATCGGCGGCAGCGCCTTGACCACCGACCTTGAAGTGCCCAAGGCCGGGGTAGAGCCCGATGAGATCCCGGTCACCTATGTGCCGGCGCGCAATACCGTTTTTCTCTCCTTTGCGCTGGGCTGGGCCGAGGTGCTGGGGGCCTTCGATATCTTCATCGGCGTCAACGCCCTGGACTATTCCGGCTATCCCGACTGCCGCCCGGAGTATATCGCCTCCTTCGAACAGACCGCCAATCTGGCTACCCGCGCCGCCGTGCAGGGAGAAGGACGCTATCGTATCCATGCGCCCCTGATCGACCTGACCAAGGGCGAGATCATCCGCCGGGGCATGGAGCTGGGGGTGGATTATTCGTTGACACACTCCTGCTACGATCCCACCCCGGAGGGGCTGGCCTGCGGCACCTGCGATTCCTGCCGCCTGCGCCTCAAAGGCTTCGCCGAAGCCGGAGTCAGCGACCCGGTCACTTATCGTTGACAAGTTTTTTTAGCCACTAAGACTCTAAGATCACTAAGAAAACCATAAAATCTTTTTCAACGCAGAGGCGCAGAGATTTTGACGCGGAGACGGAGAGAATTTAATATTAAAAACAAGGTTTTTTAGGTTTTAAACCCAAAAGATAGTTTTTGATTTTCTCTCTGCGCCTCTGCGCTAAGTCCTCTGCGTCTCTCCGTTAAATCTTTTGATTTTCTTAGTGATCTTAGAGTCTTCGTGGCTAATCATATCCCCCACGAAGAGGTCCAATCATGGCAGAGATGCCCGATCTGCAGCAGTCCCCCGATACCCGCAACGTTGCCATCGACAAGGTCGGCGTGAAAAATATCCGCTATCCCATCGTGGTAAGCGACAAGAGCAAGGTGCGCCAGCACACCGTGGCGCGGGTCAACATGTATGTGGATCTGCCCCATCACTTCAAGGGCACCCACATGAGCCGTTTCATCGAGGTGCTCAATCTCTATCACGGTGAGATCAGCATCGAGAGCCTCGACACCATTCTGCACGAGATGAAAAAACGCCTCGAAGCGAGCCGTGCCTACCTGGAGCTGGATTTCCCCTATTTCATCGAGAAAACAGCGCCGGTTTCCGGGGCGGTCGGTTTGATGGAGTATCAATGCCGCATGCTGGGGATCCTGGGGGAAAAGCAGGATTTCGTGCTGGGGGTGACGGTACCGGTGACATCCCTGTGCCCCTGTTCGCGCGAGATCAGTGCCCGTGGTGCCCATAACCAGCGCAGCCTGATCAGCGTGCAGATACGCTATCGCGACCACGTCTGGATTGAAGACCTGGTCGGCTGGCTCGAGGAGTGCGCCAGCGCTCCTGTTTACTCTCTGCTCAAGCGCGAAGATGAGAAGGCGGTGACGGAGCAGGCCTATGACAACCCCATGTTTGTGGAGGATATCGTGCGTGCGGTGACCGTGCGCCTGTCCTCCATCGCCCGCATCACCTGGTTTCAGGTGGAATGTGAGAATTTTGAATCGATCCACAACCACTCCGCCTATGCCCTGGTTGAGCACAGGGAACAGCGATGATTTCCTCCCGCCACGAAGGGCCTGCTGTGGATAAAGCTGTGAAAAAAGTTGATAACTCCTGAGTTGCAAAAAGTTTAAAAGTGGTTTAATATTCATGGAAGCTAATATGGATATTCAAAGGAGCTTCCATGCGCTCAGTTAAACTTCTGATTTTAAACACCTTCATTGCAGCTCTGGTGCTCGGCCTTGTTTTTTCCTGGCATTATCACAATGCAATGGCAAAGGGAGAAAAAGAGTTTTTTTCCCAACAGATGCGTCTTGCACGTCAAAGTGCACTTTTGATCGAACAACAAAGTGAGGGTGTCGCGCCTGAAACGGTCATGGTGCAGTTGTTCGGCGATCGCAGCCAGGGGCTGCTGGGGAATAATCAGATCGCCTTTTACAGCCGTGAAAAACAGAGCTTCTCGCAACCTGCGAATTTACCGGCACCATTGATGCCGCCTCTGGAAAGCAGTCGCGATCTGGCCCAACGCCTGCAGCGCGGCGCTCATGGAAGCCTTTCTGTTGATTCGGAAAAGGGCAGGCTCCTGTTGACGTTTCTGCCCCTGGATCATAAAACAACGCTGGTTGTGGCTGCTGCACGAGATGAGGCTCTAGCGCCGATAAAATTTATGGGACGGTCCCTCTGGCTTCTGGTATTGCTGCTGCCAGCAGTGTTTTTGATGGCACTGCCCTTCAGGCGCGAACATTCTGAGACCGGCGGGGTGGAAAATAGCGAGATTGATTCTGAGTCGATGTCCGACCTGAAGGATCAAAACCGGTTGCTGGAGCAGGAAAATTCCATGCTGTCTGTTGCCCGCCGTGAATATCAACTGCTGGTTGAAGGGAGCAACATCGGGCTGGCGCGTCTCAATTCCAACGGTCAGATCCAGTTCTGCAGTCATGCCCTGCTTGACCTGGCGGGGTGCCGGCGTCAGGACATTACTGGTCGCAACCTGCTCGATCTTGATATTTTCTCCGCAGCGGATCAGGAAATTCTGCGCAATGCCGTGGCAGAGGTGCGTGAAGGCATTCCGGCCAGGCCGGTGATCACAACTCTTCATCCGGGGGAAACGGATAACTCGGTGGAAGTTTATTTCTCTCCTCTTCACATCGAAGGAACCCTGACCGGCATGATTGCATGGTTGCGCCCCGTTGATGGAAGGCTGAATCTCTCCGCTCAAGCCGGCTGAATCCCTCCTCCCTGACATGATGCCCGACCGCCGCCTCCGGCGAGAATTGCCCAACTTACTGTCGGATCTCGAAAAAACGTCGGGTCTGCCCGGGTGTTGACGCATCTGCCGTTGTTGACTTGTCCTGTGTGATCCTCGATAATCTGCACGTTGTCCTCAAGCCAATCTTTTTTCCTCAGTGGGAGGCGATCCTTGTTCGAGCTGATTCTCGACGCCGGGCCGGTAGTCAAGCTGGTCCTGGTGATACTGGTTTATTTCTCCGTCGTATCCTGGGCCATCATATTTTACAAGTGGCGGGTGGTTTACCGCGCTCTGGCTGATTCAGAGCGTTTCCTCGATTTTTTCTGGGCGAAAAAACGCTTTGACGCCATCGGCCAGGGATTGCGTGATTTTCCTCATACTCCCCTGACCACCCTGTTTCGGGAAGGGTATCAGGAAATGGTCAAGGGGCGGCAGCGCCGTGAAGGGGAGGACCCCGGGGCCGATTTCGGGTTCGGCGGCAATGTGGAACGCGCCCTGCGACGGGCAACCACTTCCGAGATTCAACGGCTGGAAAAATTTCTGCCCTTTCTCGCCACCACTGGCTCCACCGCACCCTTTATCGGGCTGTTCGGCACCGTGTGGGGGATTATGGATGCATTTCACGGCATCGGTGAAAGTGGCAGCGCCTCGCTGGCAGTGGTGGCGCCCGGTATCTCCGAGGCCCTTGTTGCAACAGCCATCGGTCTGGCGGCGGCGATTCCGGCGGTGGTCGGCTACAATCACTTCATTGCCAAGGTGAATAACCTGACCAACGAGATGGATAATTTCAGCCAGGAATTCCTCAACATCGTTGACCGCATGGGAAGGCGCTAGCCGTGGAAGTGGGTCGACGCGACAGTGGCCGGCGGGTGCTGTCCCAGATCAATGTGACGCCTTTTGTCGACGTCATGCTGGTGCTGTTGATCATTTTCATGGTCACCGCGCCCATGATGGAGACCGGCGTCGATGTCAATCTGCCTGAAGTCAGCGATGCGCCGACTCTGGAGCAGGCCGATGAACCGGTGATTGTCTCCATCACCCGCGATGGCCAGATAGCGGTGGGACGTTCACGGGTGGAAGGGGTTGACAAGCTGGTTCCGGTGCTGCGCCAGATTCTTTCCGCCCGGGAAAAAGAGGAAGTCTTCCTCGAGGCCGACCGTGATGTGGCCTACGGCGTGGTGGTGCAGGTCATGGCGGCCATCAAGGGGGCCGGCGTGGCCAAACTCGGCATGGTGGCCCAGCCGCAGGAAAAGGAAAGCGGTCGGCGTGATCGCTGATTTTCTTCGACTATGAACTTGAATCTGTCCGGACCGCGGGAGGCAAAGAAAAACGGGTCTGATCCGTCGCTGACACCGATGGTGGCCACCTCGCTGTTGCTCCATCTGCTGCTGATCCTGCTGTTTGCCGGGTTTCTCATCCCTCGTTCCACCCCCGACCAGCGCCCTGTTTACTACGTTGATCTTTCCCAGCTGCCGGTCGCTAACCCCCAGGCGGGACGTCCGGAAGCCGCGGTAAAGAAATCTCCTCCTGTAAGTGAACCTCCCCGGGCGGCACCGGCTCCCAAGCCGGAGCCCAAGCCGGAACCCAAGCCGGA
>NPIE01000182.1_pt2 | contig 23333 bp, 20 predicted proteins | sample 8637661 | NCBI WGS metagenome assembly NPIE01 (sample SAMN07420842, study PRJNA396082) | bioreactor metagenome | isolation source: sample BA12 brine-fed electro-methanogenic bioreactor BA | place: Japan: Kochi | collected 2016-12-09
CCTCGGCGGCGATGCGGGTTGACTTGGCTTTTGCGCTGAACGTATCATTGAGGATTGAACCCTTGCCGCAATTCGTCTTTTTTGCACGAGTTGCCGAAATGGGAGTCCCTTAAATTATGGCTATTCGAAAAATACTGCATTATCCCGATCCTGTGCTGCGGCAGAAGTCTGAAACCGTTGACGAGGTCGACGACGAGATTCGCACGCTGGCCGATGACATGGCGGAAACCATGTATGCGGCGCCCGGAGTCGGCCTGGCCGCGCCCCAGGTGGGCGTGCTCAAACGGGTCATTGTCCTTGACTGCGCCGGCGACGACGATCAACGGCGCCTTATCTGTGCCGTCAACCCTGAAATCCTTTCTCTTGAAGGCGAAATCTGCGAGGAGGAAGGCTGTCTGTCGGTGCCGAGCTATTACGCCAAGGTCACACGCAGCCCGCGAGCGCGAGTCCGCTACCTCGACCTTGATGGACAGCAGGTTGAACTGGACGCTGAAGGACTCCTGGCGGTGGCCTTCCAGCACGAGATCGAACATCTCGACGGGGTGTTGTTCATCGATCACCTCTCCCCACTGAAAAAGAGCCTGTTTAAAAAGAAGTATAAAAAGATTCTGGAGCAGAAGCAGGAGGAGTTGTGATCGACGCCAAGGATATCCGCACCGTTTTCATGGGCACGCCTGCGTTTGCCCTGGCCACCCTTGAGGGACTGATCGATGCCGGCCTCGATTTGGTCGGGGTCTATACCCAGCCTGATCGGCCTAAAGGGCGAGGCAAAAAAACAGCCCCGCCGCCGGTCAAAGAGCTGGCGGAGCAGCATGGCATCAAAGTGTTTCAGCCCGACAAGTTGAGACGGCCTGAGGTTGTCGACGAATTGCGCGCCCTGGCGCCCGACCTGATCGTGGTGGTGGCCTACGGGCAGATTCTTCCCAAGAGCGTCCTGGAAATTCCGCGCTTCGGCTGCATCAACGTGCATGCCAGCCTGCTGCCGCGTCATCGCGGAGCGGCCCCCATCAACAAGGCGATCATGGATGGCGACACCGAAACAGGGATCACCACCATGCTGATGGACGAGGGGCTCGATACCGGTGATATGCTGGTCAAGAAGGCGATTCCGATCGGGCCTGACGAAACAGCCGGAGAGCTTCACGACCGCCTGGCCCTGCTGGGGCGCGAGACCATCGAGGAGACCCTGACCCAGCTTCGGGCGGGAACGCTCCAGCCGCAGAAGCAGGACGATGCGTTGAGCACCTACGCGCCGATGCTGAAAAAAGGCGATGGGCTTATCGATTGGACGCAGGATGCGCGAATGCTGCACAACCAGGTGCGTGGCCTCGACCCCTGGCCCGGGGCTTATACCTATTTCAACGGCGAGGTGCTGCGCATCGCCCGCACCCAGGTCGTGGCGGGCTGCGGCGAGCCGGGCCGGGTGATGGCTGCGGACCAGTCAGGCATCAGGGTGGCCTGCGGCGAAGATTTTCTGAGTATAGGCGAACTCCAGCTTCCCGGTAAGAAACGTCTCAGCGCCGCTGATTTTCTGCGCGGCCGGGCGGATCTGAAACCGGGCACGCAACTCGGCTAAGGTTTTTTAGTGGTGGATTTTTCCCGGGCGCAAGCGCCTTTTCGGCCTCGCAAGCGGCTGTTCATCGGCCTGCTGGCCGGCGCGTGCGTCCTGATGTTTATTCTTGGCGTCCTGATGTGGTGGGTTCCCAGTGTCGGGTTGAGCAGCATTCATCCGATTCTGCCGCTGATTCTCGGACTGGTGCTGGCCTCTGTCGGGGCCGTGGTGTTCGGCGGCCTCGCCCTGCTGGTCATGACGGTATTGACGGGGCGTGATCTGCTGCTCTCCGAGCGCCTGCGCGGACTGGTGATCAAATACCTGTTTCCGGCCATTATCGGGCTTGGACGTCTGCTGCGGCTGGATCGCGATACCCTGCAGCAGTCGTTCATCGCTTTGAATAACCAGCTGGTGCGTGCCAAAAAAATACGGGTCGACACCACGCAGGTGCTGATTCTGCTGCCGCACTGCATCCAACTGTTCGACTGCGGTATCAAAATTACCGGCGATGTGAGTAAATGCAAACAGTGCGGACAGTGTGACATCAGCGGCCTGCTTGAGCTCTCTCGCGAGCGGGGGATCGATATCGCGGTGGCTACCGGCGGCACGCTGGCACGCAAGATTATCGTCGAAAAGAGGCCGCAGTTGATCGTTGCCGTTGCTTGTGAGCGCGACCTGACTGCCGGCATTCGCGACGCCTACCCCCTGCCGGTGATCGGCATCCTCAATCACCGGCCCAACGGCCCCTGCATCAATACACACGTAGTTTTCCAGCAGGTGCGCGAAGCCATCGATGAGTGCGTCGTCTCTTGAATTTCCCAAAATGATGATTAAGTTGCTCTGGCTGCATCTGGACGAGCCATCGCAAAAAGAAATTTTTGAAATCAAAAACTCAAAGGCAAACAAAAACTAAGGTGATCCGAATGAATACACTGCGTACCGTATTTTTCATGACTCTTCTGACCCTGGTACTGGTTGGCATCGGTGGCGCTGTCGGCGGTTCCGGCGGCGCGTTCTTTGCGCTGGTGATTGCTGCCGCCATGAACCTGGGCAGCTACTGGTTCTCCGACAAGATCGTCATCAAGATGTATAAGGGCAAAGAGGTCAACAGCGGCCTGTTGTACGAGGTCGTGCAGGAACTCTGCCAACGCAACAACCTGGTGATGCCCAAGGTTTACATCCTGCCGCAGTCCACTCCCAACGCTTTCGCCACCGGTCGCAATCCCTCTCATGCGGTGGTCGCGGCGACCGAGGGGCTTATGCAGATCCTCTCCCGCGAAGAACTGATGGGTGTGATGGCGCATGAAATGAGCCATGTCAAGCATCGCGATATCCTGATCGGATCGATTGCGGCCACCATTGCCGGCGCCGTTTCCTGGATGGCGCATATGGCCCAGTGGGCCGCTATCTTTGGAGGCGGCGACGAGGAGGGGAGCAACCCCATTGCCCTGTTCGCCATGGCGATCTTTGCACCGATGGCGGCAATGCTGGTGCAGATGGCGATTTCTCGCTCCCGCGAGTACGAAGCCGACCGCGGCGGTGCCCGCCTGTGCGGCAACAACCCCCATTATCTGGCCAGCGCCCTGCGCAAGCTTGAAGCGGCCAATCAAAGCGCCCCTATGCCGAAAGTCAATGAGGCGACTGCCCACATGTTCATCGTCAATCCTCTGCGCGGCGGCGGGTTCAAAAACCTGTTCTCGACCCATCCTCCGGTAGAGGAGCGGGTACGCCGGCTGGAGAGCATGACCTCTTTTTGACGCTGTTTTCCTCAGCCCGGCTTATATTCTTAGCCCTTTTCTTTTTTTGGACTTTTCTTGACGACTTTCGACCCGCGCCGTGCGGCCTTTGACATCCTGTGCCAGGTCGAGGATGGAGCTTTCTCCGACCTGGCGCTCGACCGTTTTCTGGTTTCGCAGCCGCAAACCGATCCCCGTGACCGTGGTCTTTTGACCGAGCTGGTTTATGGGGTTTTGCGCCGCCGCGGGCGCATCGATTTTGCCCTGTCCCGTTTCTGCCGTCAGCCGTTGCACAAGCTCGAGCCCGGCATCCTGTGTCTGCTGCGGCTCGGCGCCCACCAGTTGCTGCACCTCGACAAGGTGCCCGCCCGCGCCGCCGTCTATGAAACGGTGGAACTGGCGCGCAAGGTGAAGTTGCAGCGCGCCTGTGGCCTGCTCAACGGCGTGCTGCGCGCCCTTGACCGTGAAAAGGCACGCATCCCCTGGCCGGCAGCGGCGGACCCTCAAGCGCACCTCGAACATACCCTGTCGATCCCCGGCTGGCTGGCCAAACGCTGGCTTGCCGAATGGGGGGCCGAAGAAGCCGTTGCGCTGGCAGCGGCTTTCCTCGAGCCGGCTCCCACGACGCTGCGGGTCAATACCCTGAAGACTTCTCGTGACGCGTACCTCTCGGAGTTGCGTCGGCAGGGTGGAGAAGGGCGCCCCGGACATTATGTGCCGGAGGCTCTTCACGTTCTCGCCCGGGGGGACAGTGGCCTGCCCGGCAACCAGGAGGGATGGTATCAGGTGCAGGATCAGGCCAGTCAGATGATGGCTCACTTGCTGGATCCGCACCCTGGAGAGCATATTCTCGACGCCTGCGCTGCCCCCGGCGGCAAGACTACCCATATTGCAGCTCTTGCCGCCAACGACGCTCTTATCACTGCACTTGACCTGCATCCGCAGCGCGTAACCCTGATCCGCGACGGCGCCGTGCGCCTGGGGTGCCGGGGGGTCGAAGCCGAAGCCTGCGATCTGAGCCGTACGCCGACGAAATGGCCTCCGGAATCATTTGACAGGATTCTGGTCGATGCGCCATGCAGCGGCCTCGGCGTCCTTCGCCGCAACCCCGAGACCCGCTGGCGGCGCAAAGCCGCCGATATCAGGCAGATGGCGCAGCTGCAGAAGACGATTCTGCACCATGTCGCGCCGCTGCTGCGTTCGGGCGGTACCCTGGTTTATTCCGTGTGCACCTTCACTCCGGAGGAAACTGAGGCGGTCATCTCCGACTTTCTGGCCCGCCACCCGGAATTTGTGCGGCAGGACCCGCGTGACAGTCTGCCGGAGCACTGGCATAACCTGTTCGATTCCCAGGGTGCGCTGCGGACCTTCCCTCACCGTCATGATGGAATGGATGCCTTCTGGGCGGTGCGGATGATAAAAAAATAGAAGATGTCCGTTGTCCGCTGTCTGTTGCAAGATTGCCGGCAATCGAGGAAATAGCTGACGATTTCATGGACCACGGACCCCGGACTAACAAACAGGAGCCCCAATGATTAAAATAGCCCCCTCCATCCTTTCCGCGGATTTCGCACGCCTGGGCCAAGAGATAAAAGCGATTGAAGACGCGGGTGCCGACTATGTGCATGTCGATGTCATGGACGGCCATTTCGTGCCCAACATCACCCTCGGCGCCCCGGTGGTCAAATCCTTGCGCGCCTGCACCCGGCTGCCGTTCGACGTTCACCTGATGATCGACAACCCCGACCAGTACATCCCCGATTTCGCCGAGGCCGGTGCCGATCTGATCACGGTCCACCAGGAAGCTGGGGCGCACCTTCATCGCACCATTCAGTTGATCAGGAGCCTGGGGTGCAAAGCCGGTGTTTCCATCAACCCGGCCACTCCGGTATCGACCCTTGACGTCATTCTTGAGGATCTCGACCTGGTGCTGGTCATGAGCGTCAATCCCGGATTCGGCGGGCAGGGGTTCATCCCTTCAAGTCTTGCCAAGATTGCGGCTTTGCGCCATGAGATCGACCGGCGCGGGCTGCAGGTGGAGCTTGAAGTCGACGGTGGCGTCAAGCCTGACAATATCGCCGAGATTGCCGCCGCCGGCGCCGATGTCTTCGTGGCCGGCAGCGCGGTATTCAATTCAGAGGACTATCATGCCACCGTACAGGCCCTCAGAACACGGGCGGAGGCGGCACGCTCATGAATCTTGATCCGGGGCGGGTGCGTCAGGCGCTGGCCCGACAGGAACCGCGCCGCTTGCCCCCTGAGGATCTGCGCCCCGCGGCGGTGCTGGTCCCTTTGTATAATCGCGAGGGCGAGGATTACGTTCTTTTCACGCGGCGTACCGATCGCCTGCGGCATCACCGGGGGGAGATCTCTTTCCCAGGGGGACGTCGTGAGCCGGATGATTGCGACCTGGTAACCACCGCCCTGCGTGAAACCCGTGAAGAGTTGGGAATTGCGCCCGACGATGTCAGAGTTCTCGGGCGGCTGGATGATTTTTTTTCGGTTTACGGTTACCATGTGACGCCCTATGTCGGGTTTTTCCCCTGGCCCTATTCTTTTCAGGCCGATCCGGGTGAGATTGCCGAGATTATAGAAGTTCCCCTGGCGCGATTTCGAGATCCCGCCATTCATCGCCAGGAAGACTGGCGGCACCGCGGCCGGGTGCATCCGGTTGATTTCTATTCCGTGGATCAGCACGAGATCTGGGGGTTGACCGCCGCGATTCTCCGCCAGCTTCTTCAGCGTCTCGGGCTTGCGCACTGAGGATAGCCGGGTAAACTGGTAACGGATTTTTCGTCGCTGCGTTTTCGCTGTGTTTCCCTGTTCTGGAAAATCTTATGTCGCCATTCCGAAATCTGAGCCTGCTGACCAAAATTACCGTGATCGTTGCCGGAATCCTGGTGGTTTTCTTCGGGTTGACCTCCCTTCTGCATTACCGCCAGGTCAAGAGCGTCATCCTCGATGAGGCCCTGCAAAAGGCGCGCGAAGCGGCTTATCATGCTGTGCACACTCGCGAATACCTCTCCGAGCAGTACCAATCCTGGGGGGTTGAGCTCTCCGCAGATCGCTGCGGGTTGATCCCCGTGGTGGCCTCCAACCGCATTGGCCAGCGGGTCGCCGAAGATCTCGGCTACAGCCTGCGCCAGACCTCGGACCGCTACCGCAATCCCGACAATGCTCCGGATCTCTTTGAACTTGAAGTGCTTAAACGCTTCCGTGGCGAGCCGGATCTGGATGAATATTACACGGAGGTTTCCGCTGAGGAGGGGCCGTTTTTCCGTTACATGATGCCCTTTGAGGCCGATTCGAGCTGTATGCCTTGCCATGGCGATCCTCAGCAGGCGCCCGACTTCATCAAGGAAATGTTTCCGCCGGAACGGGACCAGGCATATCACTACCAGCTTGGAGAGGTCATCGGCGCGGTATCGGTTTCGATCCCCATGAGCGAGATTCTTCAGCGCCTGCATGCCAACCTGAACCGTGACCTGCTGGCGAACGGCGTGAATTTCCTGGCGCTGATCACCTGCCTGGGCATATTGATCCGATTTGCAGTGACTCGTCCGCTTGGACGTCTGGGGGAGGTGACCTCCGAAATCCTGCGGACCGGACGTTTCGACCGTGTGCTGCCGAGAAGGGGGCGCGATGAGATCGGACGGCTGATTGACAGTTTCAACGAGATGGTGGCGGGACTTGGGGAAAAGACACGGGAGCTGGAGGAGTCGGAGCAGCGCTTCCGTCTGCTCACGGACAATGCCGGCGACGGGATCATCAGCTTTCTTGAAAACGGTAAAATTATCCTGTTCAACCGCCGGGCGGAGAAACTTTTCGGCTACAGCAAGCGCGAAGTCTTGGGCATGGATGTCGCCAAGCTTGTTCACCCCGATGCCACCAAAAGCCTGCATGAGATTGGAACCGCCGAATATCTGCGTCTCCACGAAGACGACCTGATGAACAACATTCATCGGATTATCGGCCGACGGCGCGACGGCAGCCCGATCGAAATGGAGGTCTCCCTGTCGCTGGCGGTCTCCGACGGGCATAAATTTCATACAGCAATTATTCGATTCAAAGAACCCGGCACATCAGCATAGCCGCGGTTTTTATGAGACTTCCGGAAACCACCCATGTCTAATTACCCCTCACGCAGCAGACGTTTTCTAGAGTTGTGCGCCGAACGTGTCGTTATCGGTGACGGCGCTATGGGGACGCTCCTTTATGAACGCGGCGTTTCGCTCGATGCCAACTTCGAACACCTCAACCTGGTGCGCCCAACGCTGGTTGCCTCTGTGCATGAGGCCTACGCCGCCGTTGGTGCCGATCTGCTCGAAACCAACACATTCGGGGCCAACCGTGCGCGCCTCGGTGCAATCGGCCTGCAGAGCAAGGTGGCCGAAATCAATCGCGCCGGTGCCCGCCTGGCAAGGCAGGCGGCCGGCAGCACCCGCTATGTGGCCGGCTCGGTGGGGCCGCTTATCGGGCCTCGCGGGGGCGATGCGCCGCTGGAGGAATCGGAGAAAAGGCAGATTCTGCGTGAGCAGATGAATGCTCTGGCCGAGGGCGGGGTGGATCTGTTTCTTCTCGAAACGTTCTCCTCCCTCGCAGACCTGCGTCTCGCACTGGCTGTTGCCGCAGAAATCGGGCTGCCCGCCGTCGCTCAGCTTGCCTTTCTCGAAGGCGGCCGAACCCGCGATGGGATTGATGCCGAGACGGCGGTTCCGGTTCTGGAATCCGCCGGGGCGGATCTGATCGGCGCCAATTGCGGCTCCGGGCCGCGTGATCTGCTGGCTGCCGTCAAGGCGATGGCGGCGTTGACCGATCGTCCCCTGTCGGCCTTTGCCAATTCCGGCTTTCCCCAGTATCACGATGGGCGCTACATCTATCTGGCCACCCCGGAATATTTTGCTTCCATGGGGCGCGAAATGGTGGCGGCGGGTGCGACCCTGGTGGGAGGATGCTGCGGCACGACGCCGGAGCATATCCGCGCTCTGTCTGAAGCCGTGCGGGGCAGCGTGCCTGCACCCCGCATGTTGCCGAGGCGGACGCAGGCGGCTTCCCCCGTCGAGTCGACTCATCCCCTCTGCCGGCCAACAGGGTTTCTCGATGGCTGGGGGAAGCGTCCGGTCGTGACGGTGGAGATCGACCCGCCGCGCGGTCTCGATTGCGACAAGGTGCTGGCTGCGGCCAGGTCACTGCATGAGGCAGGCGTGGATGCCATCAGCCTCGCGGAAAATCCCCTGGCACGCATCCGCCTCGGCAATCTCGCCCTGGCCAGTCGGCTGCAGCAGGAGGTTGGGGTGCCGGTCATAGCCCACGTGACCTGCCGCGACCGCAATCTCATCGGGCTGCACTCGGACCTGATGGGGGCTCACCTGCTGGGGTTGCGCAACATCCTGGCGGTCACCGGTGACCCGGTCTCCCTAGGGGGGGAATCTGGCGCCACCAGTGTCTTTGATCTCAATTCCATCGGGCTGCTCGAACTTCTGTCCGCCCTGAACCGTGGGACCAACCTGATGGGTGCCGACCTCGGCGGTCATACTGAATTTCTGCTGGGGGCCGCTTTCAATCCGAACGTGCGGAACATGGAGGGGCAGATCCTGCGCCTGGAGAAGAAGATCGCCGCAGGGGCCTGCTTTGTGCAGACCCAGCCGGTGTATGACGCTGCTCTGCTTGACGAAATGCTGCGGCTGACCGAACCGCTTGAAATCCCGGTCCTGGTAGGGATCCTTCCCCTGGTGAGCGAGCGCAATGCCGAGTTTCTGCATAACGAGGTGCCCGGCATCCGCCTGCCGGATACAGTGCGGCAGAGAATGCGCGGCAAGAGCGGTCCGGAAGGCGTGGCGGAAGGGCTGGCGGTGGCCAGGGAGCTGATCGATGCCGGTCGCGGGCGAGTCGGGGGGTGGTATCTGATGCCGCCTTTTGGTAAGGTCGACATCGCGCTGGAGTTGATCCGGTTTATCCGCCGCTGGAGTTGATCCCGAGTTTGCCGTCCAGTTCACCGGTCTCATCCAGGTCGAACAGGTCGCTGCAGCCGCCGATCGGCTCATCGTCGATAAAAATCTGCGGCACCGTGTGGCGACCGGACCTGTGGCGCATCTCCTGCTCCTTAACGGGGTCGGAGGTGACGTCAAACTCGGTGAAAGAGACGTTTTTGATATGCAGCAGTTCTTTGGCGCGCTTGCAGTAAGGGCAGTAGCTTTTGGTGTAGATTTCAACATTTTTCATGGTGCGCCCGCGTGCCTCCTTGGTTTGCAACGTCAACTCAAGTTTTCGACGATCGTCGGCGAAACAGAGCATAATCGTTTGCTCGGCTTTCCAAAATCAAAAGATCCATTCTATCCCAGGATTTTTCCCATGCAAGGGTCCAGTGTGAAAAAATGAAAACTCTGTGCTTGAGATCTCCTAAAGTGTTCGGGTTTCTATTGCTGGCGACGTTGATTTTGTCTGCCTGCCAGTCTACCCTCACACCCCAGAAAGACCTGCATTCCACACTCGGCCGCTTCGCTCAGGCGTTGCGATGGGGAGATCATGGGGCAGTCGCCAGTTATTTTGTCGATGCGGAAGAGGGACGGGCCTTCATCGAACGGCAGCGTGATCGCGGCCAGATTAATGTCACCGAGGTCCGTATTGTCGATATTGTCCCCTCCGATGAGGGGCTGAGGGCTGAAGTGACCCTGGAAATCGAATATTATGAACTGCCGTCGGCATCACTGCGCCGGTTTGACACGGTGCAGCATTGGAAGGCCGCCGGGATCGACAATACCGGGCAGGGAAGATGGCTTCTCGAAACGCCGTTTCCACCCTTTCCAGGCGCGGACTGAACCGGTGAGACGGGCTTCGAATTTGAATTCTAAAATAGTGATTTCCTTTATTTTTCGCCCTTTCGAAGGGAGCGCGAGGAATGGGAAATTTTCCCTTGATTTGGCGTTTACGTTTGTGCTATTAGATTGCATACTGTATACATAAAGCTCGGTATTAACCCTTTGCATTGACCCGGCTTTTGTTCTTTTTTCCGCGGGCAAGCTTCATTTCACAAGCTCCGGCAGACGAGGCCGACAGGAGGTCGATTTGACCCAGATCGTTTTTTCAAGTTGGGGCTCGCAGGTCGTCGACAACCGCAAGTCCACCGCCGACACGGAACCCCCCAAGGTCAAGCTCCCCACAACGTTTGACGGTGAAAAACCCCTGGCCGCCTTCATGGGCTGGAACGGGATCCTGGTGTTTGATGCCAGTGTTGACGTTCCCTCGATGGCGGCCGAATATATTCACCGGGTGCAGACGCTTTACTGCTGCGGCAAGTGCACGCCGGGGAAAAAGGGGACCAAGGTTCTGACCGATCTGTTTGCAGGTTTTAACAACGGCAGCGCCAAGGCTGAGGATCTGGACAAGGTTCCTGTTCTTGCACAACTGCTGCGCAACTGCAAGTGCACTCTGTGCCAGAGTTCGGCCAAACCGCTGGTCGACGCCGTGACCCATTACCGTGAAGATTTTCTGGCGCGGATCAATGGTGAAAGCGCTCCCCAGAGCGGACATCGCCTGGTCCACAAGTATACCGCGCCCTGCCAGGACAAGTGCCCGGCTCACATTGATATCCCCCAGTATATCGAGGAGATCAAAGAGTATCGGTTTGATCATTCTCTCGAGGTCATTCGCGACAGCATGCCGCTTCCCGCGGTCTGCGGCCGTGTCTGCCCCCATCCCTGCGAGACAGCCTGCCGCCGCAAGAATGTAGACGACCCGATCAGCATCATGCTGCTCAAGCGCACCGCCTCCGACTGGGAGTGGAAGCACAAGAAGAATCCGCCCATGGTGCCCAAGCCGCGCAAGGACAAGACGGTGGCGATTGTCGGCGCCGGACCTGCCGGGTTGACCGCGGCCTATTACCTTGCTCTTGAAGGTTATCCGGTGACGATTTACGAGGCCCTGCCGGAAGGATTCGGCGGCGGGATGATTGCGGTCGGCATTCCGGCCTACCGTATGCCGCGCCATATCCTGCAGCGTGACATCGATATCATCCAGTCCCTCGGGGTGGAGATCGTCTACAACACCCGTGTCGGCAAGGATATTACCTTGCCTGAATTGAAGGAGAAATTCGACGCGGTGCTGCTCGCACCCGGTGCGCACAAGTCAAAGCCCATGGGGGTTGAAGGCGAGGACAAGGGGTACAAAGGCTTTCTCCGCGGCGGCATCGAGTTTCTGCGCGATGCCTACATGGGCAAGCCGACCGGCATGGGTAAAAAAGTCGTGGTGGTCGGCGGCGGCAATACCGCCATTGACTGCGTCCGCGTCGCCCTGCGTGAAGGCGCCGAGGAATCCTACCTGGTTTATCGCCGTACCCGCAAGGAGATGCCCGCTGACGTGTGGGAGGTCGACGGCGCTGAAGAAGAAGGGGTTAAGTTTGAATTCCTGGTGCTTCCCAAGAAGATCATTGTGGACGACAAAAACCAGGTGATCGGAGTCGAATGTGTGCGTATGCAGCTCGGCGAGCCGGATGATTCAGGGCGCCGGCGTCCCGAACCGATCGAGGGCAGCGAATTCATTCTCGAATGCGATACGGTCATCCCCGCCATCGGACAGGATCCCGACCTTTCTTTTATCCCCGAGGACATGGGGATCGACATCACCAAGTGGAATACGGTGGTGACCCGCTATCTGCCTCTTAAGGGGCTCGATGGTCGTTCCCTCAAGGATGATATGGGCAACTACCTCGTGCGCACTTTGGTGACTGACCTTGATGGAGTTTTTGCCAGCGGCGATGCGGAAATCGGTCCTCTGACCGTGGTGGCCTGCGTCGGTAACGCGCATCGTGCCGCCCGTGTCATCCAGCGCTGGCTGGAAGAGAAGAAAGTTTATCTCTCCGATGACGAAATCATGGAAGACATCCTGACCAATCTGGGTGTTTACGAAAAGGATGAAGAGGTGGCCTGGCTTGATTCGGCAGAGCGCGAGAAACAGGCCGAAATACATGGCCCCGAGCGGGCGAGTTACAAGAATTACTGTGAGGTCGAACTCGGCCTGAGCGACAGTCAGGCGGTGCGCGAGGCCGAAAGGTGCCTGCGCTGCTACCGCATGGCGATGGCTGCGATCTAAACCATCTGGAAGAGAGCCTCATCGCGAGCGCGTCCAGTTGACGCGCTCCGGCTGCAGCGTACCTCGTTCCAGGTTTCAGGGGTGATATTCTTATGGTCAGTTTGACAATTGACGGCAAAACGGTCAGCGTGCCGAAAGGAAGCACCATTCTCGAGGCGGCCCGCACGGTTGGAATCACCATTCCCACTTTGTGCTGGCTGGAGAAGGTCTCTCCCACTGGCGCCTGTCGTGTCTGCGCGGTGGAAGTCGAGGGCGTTGCCCGGCCGATGACCGCCTGCAACACACCGGTTAAGGAGGGCATCGTGGTGACGACGCAATCGGAGCAGCTCTCCGACATCCGTCGCCAGGTCATGCAGTTGATGCTGGTCAATCACCCCTTGGATTGCCCGGTATGCGACGCCGCCGGCGAATGCGATCTGCAGGATGCCTGCTATGCGCTCGATGTGACGCAGCAGGACTTTGCCGCCGAAGATGTGCAGCCGGAGCCGATCGACAAGTGGCCTTTGATCCAGCAGGTTCCGTCACGCTGCATTTTGTGTGAAAAATGCGTCAAAGTCTGCAACGAGGTCGTCGGTTCTCAGGCTCTTTTCATCAATGAAAAGGGCGAAAAGGCTTATATCGACAAGGATCTCGACAAGTGCGAATTCTGCGGCAACTGCGTGGCGGTGTGTCCCACGGGGACCATGATTTCCAAGCCGTTCAAGTTCAAGGCCCGCCCCTGGGAGTTGAAGGTGACGCCTTCCATCTGCACCCAGTGCGGCAGCCAGTGCGAAGTCGATATTCATGTCAAGCACGATAAAATCCAGCGTGTGACCTCCGAGGACAGCGCGACCATCAACAACGGCAACCTGTGTATTGGTGGATTTTTCAATTACGGGTTTGTCAATTCCGACCAGCGCCTCAAGGCGCCCATGGTGGCCCAGAACGGGCAGCCGATGCCGGCGGAATGGGGCGACGCGCTGGCGAAGGTCGTCAAAAAGGCCCGTGAAATCAAGGAAGCACATGGCGCCGATGCCCTGGCCGGTCTGGCTTCCGGCCGCTTGAGCAACGAAGAGAACTATCTTTTTCAGAAATTGTTCCGTGCCGGGCTGGGCAGCAATAATATCGACTCCGAGGCTCGCTTCGGGACCATGCGTGCAATGGGCGTGCTGCATGATTCGCTGGGGCTCAGCGGCGCCAGCAATCGCATGGATCGTATCGGAACCTCTCAAGCGGTGCTCGTTTTCGGCTGTGACCCGACTGCCGAAGCACCGGCCATTGATTGGCAGATCGAACTTTCCTCCCGCAAGCGTGACGGCAAGCTGCTGCTCGCCAATATGCGAGGTGTCAAGCTCTCTCGCTATGCCAACAGCGACCTTCGCTACCGCCCCGGCAGCGAGATTCAACTGGCCAACGGCCTCACCCGCCTGATCGTGGACAAGGGGCTGGCGGACGAAGATTTCCTCAAAAACTTTGTGGTCGATGCAGCAAAGATTAAGGATGCTGTGAAAAAAATCGACCTTAAGCAGGTTGTGAAAGAAACCGGGATTTCCCAGGAACTGTTGGAGGAAGCGGCAGAGATGCTGGGGCAGGCCAAGTCGGTCGCGCTGGTGTTCGGGGGCGACCTGACACGCTCGGAAGGTGCCTCTGACAAGGTTCAGGCGCTTGCCAATCTCGCCCTGGTTTGCGGCGCGCTGCAGGGTGATGACGGCGGAGTTTTCCCGGTCGATGAACGCGGCAATACCCAGGGGATGCTCGATATGGGCGTCTGCCCCGAGTTTCTGCCCGGCTTCGCCGAGTACCAGAAAGAGAAATCCCAGTTTGAAAAAAGCTGGGCATGCGAGTTGCCCGCCTCGGGACGAGATGCAGAAAAGATCCTGGAGGGCATTGAAAAAGGGGAAGTCAAATTTCTCTACCTCGCCGCATGCAACCCGCTGGTGAACTTCCCTGAAAGCATGCGCTGGCGCAAAGCTCTCGAAAAAGTCGAATTCCTGGTTGTGCAGGATATCCTGCCTTCAGAGGTGACCCGCCTGGCGGATGTGGTGCTGGCCGGCGCCTCTTTCGCAGAAAAACAAGGGAGCTTCACCTCGCTCGATCATCGAGTCAACTGTGTACGTCCGGCTCTCAAGCCGGTGGGCAATGCCCGCGCCGACTGGGACATCTTTGCCGATCTCTATCAGCGTCTGGTCCCCCGCGCCGCCGGGGAAGTCGGCCTGCAGCAGGTCATGGAAGAGATCAAAATTGTTGCTCCGCTGTATCGCGAGGTCCCTCTTGACGGAAAGGCAGGCTGCGCGCCCTGCTTCAAGCCGCTGTCTGCGCCGAAGAAACAGTCGCTCAAGTTTGTTAGGGTGGACGGTAGTAAGGCAGGGGCCGCTAAGGGAATGCAGCTTCTCAGCGGCAAAATCCTCTTCCACTTCGGGACGACCTCCACGTTCTCCGAGTCGCCCCTTGAAGTCGCGCCGGAAGGATATATCGAGGTCAATCCTAAGGACGCTCAGAAGCTCGGAGTGTCCGACGGCGGCGCCTTGCGGGTCAAGTCCACGGTTGGGGCGGCTCAGGGCAAGGTCCGCATCTCGGATAACGTGCCTGAAGGCCTGCTGTTTGCGCCCTATCATTTCAGCGATCTCAACATCAATCAGGTTCTGCCTTCGGCGACCAACTCCACCGCGGTGGAGGTCTCCAAGGCCTGATCGGCAGGTTCAAGCTCTGCTCATTTGTTCCACTCTCGAAATCGGCCCGAAGGCAAGTCCTTCGGGCTTTTTTTATGGACGATTGAGCTGGTAGCGGCGTACGGCCTGGTTGTGTTCCTTGAGAGTGCGGGAAAAGACGTGGGAGCCGTCGCCCCGGGAAACGAAGTAAAGATATTTTGTAGAGGCCGGGTATGCGGCGGCATGCAGTGCATCGGCCCCCGGGTTACAGATAGGTCCGGGCGGAAGCCCAGAGTTGGTATAGGTGTTATAGGGGGTCGGCGTGCGCAGGTGAGCCCGGGTTAGATTCCCATCGAAATCTTCAATGCCGTAGATAACGGTCGGGTCGGTCTGCAGCCGCATCCCCCGGTCAAGCCTGTTGTAGAACACGCTGGAAATAAGAGGCATCTCCTCAGTCAGTGCGGTTTCCTTCTCAATGATGGACGCCAGGGTGACCCATTGATGCAGAGACAGGCCACGCTCGGCGGCCGCTGCCCGCCATTCGGGTTGCGCTCTCTTGTTGAACTCCGTGATCATGGCCCTAAGCAGGCGCTGCTCACCGATATTTTTGTCGAGAAGGTAGGTTTCGGGGAACAGGTACCCCTCGAGAGAAGAGATCTCAGCATCGATCATCTTCAAAAAACGCGATTCCCGCGCCAGATCCATAAAACGATCCGCCGACCCGAATCCCTGCTCTTCAACCCGGTCAGCAATCTGTTTAAGGGTCAGTCCTTCGGGAATGGTCAGGGTGTGGCGAATCACGTCGCCAGCCACCAGGCGGGTGAGAACTTCCGCAGGGCGGGCCGTCTGCTCGAAAAGATAGCGACCAGCCTGGATTGCACCATGAACCTGTTGGTGGCGGGCCAGGAGCTTGAAATAAAGGGGGCGTGAGATGATTTTTTTCGTCGCCAGCAGGTGCGCGACGGAATTGAAGGAACTGCCGGAAGCAATCTCAATTTCGGTCGGTTGCGGCGGCGCGATGGGGCGGCGCAGGAACAGGGCGAAATCGATCGCGAGGATTGTTGAAAGGAAAACAATACCGATCAGTATTGCAGATAGAAGTTTGAGACCCTGATTTATTTTCATCGCTTAAGAATAGCACGCCGCGCCGGAGGAGAAAAAGATCCTTAAGCCTGGAAGCGGTTTTCGCTGCCGTCGAGAAGCCGCTCGATGTTGCCCCGGTGGCGAAAGATCACCATCGCGGCAATAAATAATGTGGCGAAAAACAGGGGGAAAGAGCCTTCAAGTCCCAGAATCAGGAAGGGGATAACGGCTGCGGCCGAAATAGACGCCAGCGAAACGTAGCGCCAACGCCACAGCACAGCGCCAAAAACAAGCAGGGCAATCAGGACGGCCAGAGGCGAAAGGACAAGGTAGATGCCAAGACCGGTCGCTACACCTTTGCCGCCCTTGAAGCCCAGATAAACGGGGTAACAGTGGCCGAGAAAGGTTGCTGAGGCGATCAGGGCGACTTCAATGGGAGAGAGCCCGATCTGCAGGGCAATAAAAACGGGAAATACGCCCTTAAGAGCATCGAGAATCAGGGTGAGAACACCCAGACGCCGCCCCCCGACGCGATAAACGTTGGTGGCTCCGATATTGCCGCTGCCGGCGCTCCGTATATCGCCCAGCCCCGCCAGCTTGGTCAATACCAGGCCGCAGGGAATGGCGCCGACGAGATAGGAAAGGATCAACAGCACAATCAAGCTGCCCACAACCAACGTCCTCCCGGTAAAGGCTCAAAGTAAAAAAGCGGCCGAAGCCGCTTTTGTGTAAAGAAAAATGGTCGGGGCGAGAGGATTTGAACCTCCGACCCCCTGCTCCCGAAGCAGGTGCGCTACCAGACTGCGCTACGCCCCGACATTGATCTATCAGCTTAACGCGGCTGGTAGAAATAGCATGATTGATCTGGAAAAGCAAGCGTTTTCCCGGTGCCAGAGGTGCCAGAAGACAGAGAATTGTGCCTCTGATTGCTGGGGTGCCATCTCCTACAGGCTCTGTCCGGGGGGCTGTCTCAGCAGCAGCACCTCCACTGAAGTTCCGGCGGCAATGCCGGGGCTATCTGCGGGAACGGGCAGCAGGACCTGGGCTCCCTGCAGGCTGCGGTTCTGCCCTGAACTCTGCCGTGAAGAAGGGTCGAAATAATAGCTGCCTTGGTCCTCGCGCAGGGTTCCCCATAAAAAGCGCTGGCGTTTCTCTCCGCCGTCGACCGCTGTGCTGAGGGTGACTTTGAGGCGTGGGGGAAGGGTGTCGATAAACCCCGCCATGCGCCTGAGGGCGGGACGCACGAAGAGTTCGAAGGTGGATGCGGATGCGGCCGGGTTGCCGGGCAGGCCGAAGACCGCCGTGTCGCCCGCGGTGCCGAACAGGACCGGCTTGCCGGGTTTGATTTTGACCCTCCAGAAGATCGGGGAGAAACCGTTCTGCCCCAGGACATCCTGCACCAGGTCGCGGTCCCCGATGGAGACGCCGCCGGTGGTGATCAGCACGTCGAGCCGCAGACCGGCGGCAATTTTATCGCCGAGATCGTGCTGGTCGTCACGGGCGATGCCCAGCGGCAGAACATGGCAGCCTTCTTCGCGCAGCCGTGCCGTCAACAGGTAAGTGTTGGAATTGATGATCTGGCCGGGTCCCGGCGGCGCCCCGAGTTCAACCAGCTCGTCGCCGGTGGCCAACAGGGCAACGCGTGGCCGGGGATAAACCTGGACGGTCGCGACGCCGGCAGTCGCGAGAAGAGCGATCTCTCCTGCATATAAGGGGGTCCCGGGTGAAAGAAGGGTTTCTCCCTCCTCGAATTCCTCACCCTTGGGGCGGATATGCTGTCCCGGCCGGGGAGTTCTGCACAATTGAATACGGTCGCCGTCGACCTCGGCCTCTTCCATCGGCACCACCGTATCGCAGCCTGCGGGAATGGGGGCGCCGGTCATGATGCGCACCGCCTCCCCGTCGGAAACCTCCTGGGTCAGCGGGCGACCGGCGGGAACAAACCCCACCACCTGCAGCTCACTCCCCGCCTTCAGACCTCTGCCCTTCATGGCGAAACCGTCCATGGCTGAATTGTCGGCCGGAGGCATGGTCCAGCGGGCGCAAACCGGTGCCGCCAGAACCCGGCCCAAGGCGTTTTCTATCGTTTCCTCTACTGGAGGAAGGACTTTAACCGTTTCGAGGACTCTTTTAATGGCCTCATCGTAGGTGATCATGGCATGGGCTCCAGCTGTTCTTCCAAATATTGCTGCGAAATAGCATGTCCAAGTCTAAAATCATGGCCTGCTTCCGTGTTCTGGAGAATGAGTCTGGCACAGATGCGGCAATTCGAGTATAGCCGGGTGGGAAACGGTCCGCAATAAATCCCTGTGGGTTTGTGTGTTTTCCTGCGCCTCGCCTGAAGTGCGGTCGCATCCTGAAAAAAGGTCTCTTATGCTTAAACAATTTATATTGGTGCTGCTGGCACTGCTGGTGACGACGACCTGCCTGGGGCATGAAAGGGACAGATTGACACCTTCCCCCGACGACCGCTGTGCCGTTTGCGGTATGTATGTCGCCACCTATCCCAACTGGGTTGCCGTTGCCGAATTCTCTGACGGAGCCCTTGTTTTTTTTGACGGCCCCAAGGACATGTTCGCTTATTATTTCAATCTGCCCAGGTATCAGCCGGAAGACAACCGAAAAGACCTGGTGGCCCTCTATGTGACCGAATCTTTTTCGATGGAGCGCCTCCCGGCACAGGACGTTTATTTTGTCGCTGGCAGTGAGGTTCTGGGGCCCATGGGGCATGAACTTGTGCCGGTTAAGGGGGATGATGCCCTGACTCAATTCCTGAGCAAACACGGCGGCAAGAAAGTTCTGCGCTTCAGCGCAGGGAGCTTGCAGGAAGTGGAATCCGGCCCGGGAGGGCCATGATCGCCGACTCCCGGGTGGGATTTCCTTGCATCTGTGGTAAAATGTTGGCTTTATTGATGCGGATTCGCTCTATCCCTGATGAGGAGGTTTTTTATGCCGCGTCCGACTGCCCTTGCCGCCTGGAAAGCCCTGCAGAATCACTACCGCGAGGTGTGCGACCTGCACATGCGCGATTTCTTTGCCCATGATTCGGGGCGGTTTGAACGTTTTTCCCTTCATCTGGACGACATCCTCTTTGATTTTTCCAAAAACCGCATAACCGATCAGACGCTGGAGTTGCTGCTTCAACTGGCCGATGAGGCCGGTCTGCGACAGCGCATCGACGCCATGTTCGCCGGTGAGCATATCAATCTCACGGAAGACCGCGCGGTTCTGCATGTCGCGCTGCGCAACCGCTCCGACCGGCCGATTCAGGTTGACGGCCGCGATGTCATGCCGGAAGTGCGCCGTGTTCTCAACAAGATGCGCCGCTTCAGCGAGCAGGTGCGCAGCGGAAACTGGAAGGGCTACACCGGCAAGCCCATACGGGACGTGGTCAATATCGGTATCGGCGGTTCCGATCTCGGGCCGCTGATGGTGTGCGAAGCGCTCAGGCATTACGCCAAAGCCGATCTTGGCATCCACTTCGTATCCAATGTCGATGGCACCCATCTGGCCGAAACCCTCAAGCGGGTCGATCCTGAAACCACCCTTTTCATCATTGCGTCCAAAACTTTCACCACGCAGGAGACGCTGACCAATGCCTATTCGGCCCGCAACTGGCTGCTCGGGGGGTTAGGTGATACCGAGGCGGTGGCGCGCCATTTCGTGGCCCTGTCCACCAATGCCGACAAGGTGGCCGAGTTCGGCATCGATCCGCAGAACATGTTCGAATTCTGGGACTGGGTCGGCGGCCGCTACTCGCTGTGGTCGGCGATCGGGCTGTCCATTGCGGTCAGCGTCGGTTTCGAGCGCTTCGAAGAGCTGCTTGACGGCGCTTTTTCGGTGGATGAACATTTCCGCACAGCGCCCTTTGCACGGAACATCCCGGTGATCATGGGACTGCTGGGCATCTGGTACACTGACTTCTTCGGCGCCGAAAGTCATGCCGTCCTCCCCTATGAACAATATCTGCACCGCTTCCCCGCCTATCTGCAGCAGGCCGATATGGAGAGCAACGGCAAGCGCATCACGCTCGATGGCGAAACGGTTGATTATCCCACCGGTCCCATTATCTGGGGCGAGCCCGGAACCAACGGCCAGCACGCCTTCTACCAGCTGATTCACCAGGGAACACGCCTTGTGCCCTGTGATTTTCTGGCCGGTGCCCACTCGCTGAACCCAGTCGGGGAGCACCACCGCATTCTGCTGTCCAATTTTCTTGCCCAGACCGAAGCGCTGATGAAGGGGCGCACGGAGGAGGAGGCGCGTGCGGAACTGCAGGCGCAGGGGATGCCCGAAGATGCACTGCAGCGTCTTCTGCCTCACAAGGTGTTTCCCGGAAATCGACCCACCAATGCCCTCATCTATCCCCGTCTGACGCCACGCACCCTCGGTTCCCTGATTGCGTTGTATGAACACAAAATCTTCGTGCAGGGCACGATCTGGCAGATCAACAGTTTCGACCAGTGGGGAGTGGAATTGGGCAAGCAGTTGGCCAAAACGATTCTGCCCGAACTTGCCGGCAAAGAGAAGGTGCGCAATCACGATTGCTCCACCAACGGGTTGATCGAGGCCATCAGGCGTCTGCGCGAGGAGGTCTGATTGGACGGGCGGCACGAGGGGTTGATCGACCGTGCCCGGGCGCAGGCCCTGTACGAGGCGCAGCGGTCGAAGTGGGAGGAAGCGCTGCTGGAATTGCATCACAGCCTGCGCGCCCTGCTGGAGAAGCAGGGTTATGCCCCGACCGTCAAGTACCGCGTCAAGCGTTTTGCCAACTATTTCGAAAAGCTCTCCCGCCTCAGCAAAAAGAGCCGTGACAAGACCCCTCCGCTGATCAGCGACCTGTTGGGGATGCGCATTATCTGCCCGTTTCTGGAAGATAACGAGGCGATCGAAAAAATACTGCTCGAAAATTTCGATGTCATCGAGGTTGAGCACAAGGGTCAGCAGCACTCTTTTCGGGAGTTCGGCTATGATTCGGTGCACCTGCTGATCCGTCTCGACTCCGCGCAGGTGCGACTCGATCTGCCCGGCGCCGCCAACGTCGTAGAGCTGCAGTTGCGGACCATTCTGCAGGACGCCTGGGCCGAGGTGGAGCACGAACTGGTCTATAAATCGAACATCCCCCTGCCGAAGGAATCGGTCAAGCGCAAGCTCGCCGCCCTCAATGCCATTCTGACCATGTCCGACCTGATGTTTCAGGAGATTCGGGATTTCCAGAAAGAGATCCGTAAGCGCGATCAGCAACGGCGCACCACTCTGAGCGGCAACCCGCATCTCATGGATGAAATGGAGCCGCAGGACGCGGAAGCGGACTGGCAGGAGCCCCATGACGAGCTGCCGCTGGCGGTCGTTGTGGGCGCGGCCGGTGGGGCTGTGGAAAAGGCGATGCTGGCTGCCCTTGACGCCCACAGCCGCGGTGACCTGAACAAGGCGGATGAACTCTATTGCGCGGTGCTGGGCATGGAGCTGGAACCCAGAATCCGGGCGCTGGTGCATAACCATCGGGGGATGGCGCGCTTCGTTCTCGGTCAATATCAGCAGGCGCTGCAGGATTTTGACCAGGCTCTCATCCATGAACGTGACAACGCGCGGGTTTATTTGAACCGGGGTCTGACCCGCCGGGTGCTGCGCTCCTTTGATCAGGCTCTTGAAGATTATGATGCCGCGGTACGGTTGGAGCCCGCCCGCCCGGACGGCTATTGGGCCCGCGCCCGGACCTTCCATGAAATGGGAATGCCGATGCGTGCCCTGGGGGACTGCGACAAGGTGCTGCAGCTGGACCCCGACTTTGCGCCTGCGCGGGAGTTGGCCCACAAGCTGAGGCTAAGCCTGCTTTAGCAGATGGATGCTTGGGCCTTTAATCCGGTTTTGTGCTACAATCCCAAATGGTTTTGACGCGAAGACAGGCAAGCAATCATCAAAGAAATTATCAGGAATAAATGGAGAGTGGAATGAGTGATCTGACCACCACTTATATGGGGCTGTCGCTGCCCAACCCGCTGGTCGTTGCCAGCAGCAGCCTCACCGGATCGGTCGATGGGGTCAAGCGCTGCGCTGCTGCCGGTGCCGGTGCGGTCGTTTTGAAATCCTTGTTTGAAGAGCAGATTTCCCACGAAACGGGGCAGCTCAGCCAGTATGCCGAGTACGCCTCCCACTATGAGGCCTCGCAGTATCTGCAGGGCTACGGGATGGAGCTGGGTCCGCGCGAATACCTGAAACTGGTCGAAGACAGCCGCAAGGCGGTGGATATCCCGGTGATCGCCAGTCTCAACTGCTTTACCACCGGACGTTGGGCCGATTATGCGCGAAAGCTGGAGGCCGCCGGGGCCTCGGCCATCGAGCTTAATGTCGGCCTGATGCCCAACGAGACCGACCAGGAAGGTACCGCCATCGAGCAGCGCTATTTCCGTATCCTGCACGATGTCAAATCCCGGGTGGAGATCCCGGTGGCGATGAAGGTCGGTCCCTACTTCTCCTCGTTTGCCAACTTTGCCGAAAAGCTCTGTCGGGATAGGGCCGAGGGTCCCGATTATACTGTCGGTTGGTGCGGACCCGGCAAGAACAGCGGTAAAATCGTGTGGCGCGGCGCCGACGCCCTGGTGCTGTTCAACCGTTTCTATCAGCTTGATATCGATATCGAGAAGATGAAGCTGGTGGCCGGCAATCCCTACAGCACCTCTGCCGAGATTCATACCTCCCTGCGTTGGATCTCGATGCTCGCCGGAAGACTCGGATGCGATCTTGCCGCCACCACCGGCGTGCACAGCGGCGACGACGTCATCAAGCAATTGCTGGCCGGCGCGCAGGTGGTGCAGCTCTGCTCGACCCTGTACCAGAACGGCAACGAGCAGGTCGGCAAAATTCTTGAAGAGATCAGGGACTGGATGGCTCGCCACGAATTTGATCACCTCGATGATTTCCGCGGCCGGCTCAGCCAGGCGCGCAGCTCCAATCCGCGCGGTCATGAGAGGCTGCAGTACATCAAGCTTTTTGTCGGGATCGAGTAGCCCGGCATCACTCTGAATGAAAATCCCATGTGATCCCTGAGTCCCATGCCCATGGGGTCGGACCAAATGGGATTCCATGGGGTCGGACCAAGATAACTCTCTGGAATAATGTCGAAAAATCAAATTAACACCTCAAAAAATCCCACTATGGCTCGATTTTTGAGGTCAAAATGGAACTCTTTAGCTGTAATGACATGAAATCCTTCGGGGAGGGGAAAACCCATGGCAAGAGCCAATCGGC
>NPIE01007184.1_pt1 | contig 23301 bp, 23 predicted proteins | sample 8637661 | NCBI WGS metagenome assembly NPIE01 (sample SAMN07420842, study PRJNA396082) | bioreactor metagenome | isolation source: sample BA12 brine-fed electro-methanogenic bioreactor BA | place: Japan: Kochi | collected 2016-12-09
CGATTCACGAATCACGATTTACGGATCTTGCCCTTCCTGATCCGGGAAATAATCCTGTTCATGGCCCGGAACCTTACCACCCCGATCATTCCGGCAAAAACACCCACGGGGATAGAGACAAATCCCGCAAGCCAGAACCAGTGCGAATCCGCCGCGAAATGGATCATCGTGAACCCGGCAAGCACAAGTGCCACCGCCGATCGAAGATAGGCAAGCAGGGTCCTCTCATTGGCCAGGAGAGTCCTGTCAATGGCAAGTTCGTCCCTGAGGATCAGGTCCTCGGCGTTGAATCTGGTATAGGTTGAGCCGTCGTTATCCTTGTTCATATATGTCTCCTGCCAGATTCAGGTTAGTAGCAAAAAATAACCTTACTTTCTCACTCATTCTATATTACACAGTTGAACGTGGCAAAAAATAAAACAAGTCTTCGGTTTGCCCTGTTAATCAAAAGAAGTTAAAATAAAATATATGAGCGAAAGAGAAAGGGAGATGCAAAAAATGCCCCTGACCCGTGAGAGGAGAAGAGGCTTTACCCTTGTCGAACTATTGGTTGTTCTGGTAATAATCGGGATACTGGCTGGCAGCCTCCTGCTTGTTTTTTCCAGATCGCAAGCAAGGGCCAGGTCCGCAGTGATAATCGGTGACCTCCGGGTTCTCAAGAGCGCGGCCACTCTGTATTACCTTGACAACGGCTCATGGCCTGCCACGACAGCTGCGGCCTGGACGATAGTCAGGGACTATATCGGGAGTGATTCCCTGGTATCCAACCCGCAGGGGAAGGAGCAGGAGAAGATCTACGCGATCAGGAGGGTAGGCGATACTGCCGCAAACAACCCAGGCTCGGTCTGGGTGGTGGCAAATGTCAACGACAACAGCAGCCTTGGCATAAATTCTGCCGTGAGGGCCATGCTCACATCCAGGCAGGCAGAGTTCGGGTTCGTTAACAACGCCTTTAATCCCTACAATAACCACCTCATAATTATGATGCCCGTCTACAGGCCGTGACTGTGATCAGAAGTGAACCCATGAACAGGCAGGTTCTGGTCAACGATCTTATGCAGCAGGGATACTCCTATACCATCACCGAGCCGGAGGGGGAGAATTTTCACCCCGGGTTCAGGCCAGACCTTACCCCCGCTGAAATGCTGGAACTGGGCGTATTCGGGGGAAAATACATGACCGACTGTGCTGACGAGTTCCCTGCGTCGTGGTTCGAAAACGCGCGGTTATGTACCGAGAAGCGTGACCCCTCCCTGAACCTCTTTGGAGTGAACGCTTCAAAGCCCCTTTCCTACTGGCGTCTCAAGGGGTGGATATATCATGAGGATCCCAGGGGGTGGTTCCAGTGGTACTGCCGATACTTTATTGGGCGAAGGTGCCCCGACGATCAGCGCCAGATATCGCGGTGGAAGGCCATGACGCGGCACATTGCCCAGTTGAGAAAATATTGCTTTGCCGGGGACCTGGAATGCAGGAAAAGGCAGCGGCAGGCTCTTCTTCACTGGGCCTATGACAGCAGAAGATTATGATAGTTTTACGGGGGTGTTTTTTATGAAGAAAAGAACTCGATTTTTGGTCTTGCCGGTGATGCTGGCCTTTATCGCGGTTTCGCCTGCCTTTGGGGAGACCGAAAGTATGATGAGAGCCTCCGCCGACAACGGGGCTTTCGCCTTCGACATATTTGCCGAACTTCGGTCTGAAGAGGGGAACCTTTTTTTCTCCCCCTTCAGCATATCCTCCGCCCTTGCCATGACCTACGGCGGAGCAGGCGGTGATACGGCCTCCCAGATGGAAAAGGCTCTGCGTTTTACCGGCGGGCAGGAGCTTACTCACAGGGCCTTCAGCGAACTCGGGGAACGCATGGCTGAGATCCAGAAAGAAGGGAATGTGGAACTCTCGATAGCGAACTCGATCTGGCCGCAGTCAGGATACCCCTTCCTTACGGAATATCTGTCGCTACTTGATGAAAATTACGGGGTCGAAATAACCCCTCTGGACTATGCCCGCGAGCCGGAGCCCTCCAGAGAGAGGATCAACGGCTGGGTTGAGGAAAAAACAAAGGAGAAGATAAAGGATCTCATTCCCCAGGGAAGCATCGATCCTCTGACCCGCATGGTGCTGGTAAACGCCATATACTTCAAGGGGAACTGGGAAGATCAGTTCGATCCCGAGGCGACGGAAGAAGCCCCCTTCACCCTCTCATCGGGCAAGGAAGTGAACGCCCGCCTCATGAGCAGATCAGGGAACTACAAATATGCGGAACTCCCCGGTTTTCAGATGATAGATCTGCCCTACGCGGGCCGGGACCTCTCCATGGTCGTGCTGCTCCCTTCTGCCGGGACTTCAATTACATCCCTTGAAGAAAAGATGACGATTGAAAATTTCGAAAACTGGAAAAAGCTCATGACCGACCAGAAAGTAAGCCTCTTCCTGCCAAGGTTCAGGATCACCTGGGGTTCTTTTTCGCTCGTAAAAGCACTGCAGTCCCTGGGCATGGTGGACGCCTTCAGCAGTACCAGGGCAGATTTCTCTGGTATGGATGGTCGTACGGACTGGCTCTATATAACAGATGTCCTCCACAAGGCCTTTGTCGACGTTAACGAGGAGGGTACAGAGGCGGCTGCTGCTACCGCCGTGGTGGTCGGGGCAAGATCCGTCGCGGCTCCTCCCGTCGTTTTCCGCGCGGACCGCCCCTTTCTGTTCATCATCCAGGAGAAGAGCACCGGCAGCATACTCTTCATGGGCCGCGTAAGCGAACCTGAGAAATAGAAAACGTTCTGCCATGAGTGGTTACGTATAAGGAGGGATACTGAATGAAATGGAATCCGGGATCGATCTCCAGGGCCTTGCTTCTCGGCCTTTCTGCCCTGGCGGTATTTGTGGCTCCGCTGGATGCGGCTCAACTGACCATACTTCACGTCAATGACACGCACGGTCATATCTGGAACGAAGATGGCAAGGGAGGCTTCGATGCCCTTGCGCTGCTTGTGGCAGAGATCCGCCGTGAAGTTGCCTCAAATGGCGGGGATGTAATTTTCCTGCACGCCGGGGATGTCAACACCGGGATTCCGGAATCTGATCTGCAGGAGGCTCTCTGCGATATTTCACTTCTCAGGGAAATGGGTTGTGACGCCATGGTCCTGGGTAACCACGAGTTCGATAACCCGCTGGCCCTGTTGCGCTTTCAGGAGTCCTTTGCCCGCTTTCCGTTCATTTCGGCGAATTTTGTGGATTCATGGGGAAAATTGGCTTTCCCCCCTTATGTGATCAAGGAGTTCGATGACCTCAAGGTTGCGGTTTTCGGTCTGACCACGGAGAGTACTGCCCGATCCGAGCCCCTGTACCTGGAGGGGGGATCCTTCCTCAATGCCGTCGATACTGCAAGGGATCTGGTTCCAAGACTGCGGGAGAATGCCGATGTTGTCATTGCCCTCGGTCACCTTGGCTGGGGAAATGTTGTACCAGGTTCTACAGGTTCCGCAGATCTTGCCGGGGCCTCCATCAAAGGCCTGGACGTGATAATCGACGGGCATTCCCACACGCTCTTTGATAACGCGGTTCTTATAGGATCAACACTTGTTGCCCAGGCAGGGGCTTTCGGCAAATATCTGGGTCGTTTTGACCTTGAGATAGAAGATGGGCGGATAACGGACTGGAAATGGAAGGCCATCCCTATCGATCCGGCCGGGGGAGAAGATCCGGAAATTACGAACCGTCTGGATTATTACGAATGGGTCGGCTCAAGAAAGATCGACCAGGTCATAGGAAGTACCCGGACCCTTTTGGATGGCGAACGAGTCAAGGTCCGCTCTGGAGAGACAAACCTCACCCGTCTCGTGGCCGATGCCATCCGGGAGGTGGCGGGAGCGGATATCGCCGTTGTAAATGCCGGTGGTATCAGGGATTCCATCCAGGCAGGTGATATCCGGATGCGGGATGTAATGGCGGTTCTCCCATTCCAGAACAGCCTGGTTGTAATGGACCTCAGTGGAAGCGATATTGCTGAGATCCTTGGATCGATATCGCAAATAAAGCCTGGATTGGGCGGTTTCCCTCACGTTTCCGGGATTGGGGCCCGTTCCGTTGAAGCAGGAAAGGATCAGATAGCAATAGGCGGAGTTCCTCTCGATCCGGCAAAAACCTATCGCCTGGCGACAAGTACCTACCTTGCCTCCGGGGCCGACGGTTACGATGCGATGATCCCGTTCAGCAAGCGCGCTGTGGATATCGGCTTCACCGACACGGATGCCCTTGCCCGCTACATCGAGGATCACTCGCCGATAGATGAAAAAGCCGGGGCAAAGTAGCGCCCCGGCATAAGACAGGACCGGAAATGAAAGATCCGTTTACCATTTACGCTCTTGATCCTGCCTTTCCAGTATCCTGATGCCCGTCTCCTGCTTCCTTGGTTTTCAGGTTTCCCCGTTCACTGTTGACCGTTGACCGTTTACGCAGTTGAATGTGTTTTTTCGATTCACGATTTACGGAACCTAAACCAGATTCTTCCTCCCGTTGGTCGTCAGAATGACATACCACACGATTCATGACTCACGGTCCTTCTATTTCCACGAGAATGTCGGTTATCCTGTTACCACCTGTGATGTTGAGATCCATCGGGCAGGCCGAAACGGCGCAGACCAGGTTCATCAGGGCCCTGAAGGTGATATGGTCGCCGGCCTTTGACAATACGGGAAGATGGACAAGATTGCCATCGGCGTCGATGGCGGCGTTCTCGAATATGTTGAGCGGATCGGGTATATCTCTCCTATCTATGCCCCATGGGGCGAGGACTTCTTGAAAGTTTGCAACGCAACTCCTGTGTTCCTCGACTCCGTAGTCGACGAGGTATCTCTGTTCGTCGCAGGCAGGAATGAGCATGTCGTGGGTTCCTGCGGTGTCCGCCATAATCTCCATCATGGGCCTGCGCAGGTTTGTCCGCAGCGAGTCACCGACCTTGAGCCTGATGGAGTGGAGGGCCAGGCGGGTATGCGAGCATGAGAACTTTTCCGAAAGATCGTCCTTGTTGAAGGCTACAAGGTCCGCTATCTGTCCGCCTTCCATGTCGATCACAGTGAAGGTTGTCCCCTTTTCAACCTCAAAAGCCCTCGCATATCCGGCGGGCACGATGATATCTTTCCTGTCTTGTCTAACCGGTTGCATTCAGACCATTCCTTCCATTCAAATTTATAAAATAAGCAAAAGGGCGACTCCCGCAGCGATGACTGCAGCGATGTAGAAGCGGAGGAGACCGCAGTTCACCGAAGCCATGATGGAAAAAAGGGGCGATGAAAATTCGTTCCCCCTCGAAACAAGGGCATCGATGTCGGGAATATCGTGCGTTCTCGGCTCGAACCATTTTCTGAACAACCAGAAAACAGACATCCCCAGCGCAAAGGTCACAGCGGCCGGAAGGAGGTTTTTCATCCCGAAAATGGTACCATTTTCCAGACCGGCCAGGTTTGAGAAAAACCCCGGGAAAAATCCAAGAACTACTGTTGCCGCCGCGGGCAAGAGCATGCCCAGGTTCCTGAAGGAGTCCTTTCTTCCGCCCGGCATCTGATCCCCCGGGGTTTCAGGTCGCCGGCCCGGTTTCCTGACAAAAGCGAAAAACCCCACCTTGCAGAAGGAAATTACCGTTCCCACTCCCGCGATCTGAAGGGCCCAGTACCATACAGGGTTGGATACTTCGTAAAGGGCGGACTTTATCATGGCCTTGCTGGCGAAGCCGCTGAACCCGGGACAGCCGGAGATAGCCAGGGCTCCCACAAGGAAGAGAGAAAACGTAAAGGGCAGTTCCCTGGAGGCCCCCCCAAGATGGCCCAGATCTTTTGTCCCGTAGACCTTTTCCAGGGTGCCCACCGAGAGGAAGAGGAGCCCCTTGAAGAGGCCATGAGCCACGGCGTGGAAAAAACCGGATGCCATCCCGAGGGGAGTTCCGGCTCCAAAGGCAGTAACCACATAGCCCAGCTGGCTGATCGTATGGTAGGCCAGCAGCCTTTTTGCGTCGTGCTGGAGCAACGCCTGCCCGACCCCGTAAAGGGCCATGACCGAGCCTGCAGCCAAAAATATCGGGCCGGTGTCAGGCGAGGCCAGCCTGGCGAGCCCGAAGATGCCTATCTTGACGGCGAACCCCGAAAGAAGTGCGCTTGCTGGTGTGGGTGCTTTCCCGTGAACCTGTGGGAGCCAGAAATGCAGCACAGGAAAGGCGGCCTTTACTCCGAGGCCCGCAACAAAGAGCCAGAGGATATTCCAGGGAACCGGGCCTATCGTAACGGTTCCTGTCTGGGCTTCCAGTAAGGCAGTTCCTGTAAGAAGAAACCCCGCACCTAGAAGTTGCGAGAAGATATAGAGTCGTGCCGCTCCGGGATCCTGAAGAAGAATTATGAAAAAGAGCGCCAGCGAGGATAATTCTACAAAGATAGTGAAGAGAAGCCAGTTGCCTGATACCACCGCAAGGCAAGAGAAGAGGCAGAACAGCCATGGTGCAGCGAAGAAAGTTATTCTACGCGTATTTCCCTTTTCCTCGCAGTAGCCGAGGCTGTAAATGGAGACGGCTGCCGTCATGAATACAACGAGAACCGAAAGTGTAATAGTCAAATGGTCAAGAACCGGGCTCATCTTCCTGTCACCAGTTCCACATAAGCCCCCACATCAACCGCAGTATCGCCGATTGAAGAGAAGTACTCCCGCGAAATGGGGGAGAAGGCCGTTGCTCCCAGCACCAGGCATAAAAGGGCAAAACTGGCTACCAATGCCAGTGAAATCCCCTTTCTTCGAATCCTTCGGGGGGGTGCTGCTGATGCGCTTTCTGATCTTTCATCCTCCGGGGAGATGAATGCAGAAAGGACCCGCAGGTAGTATGCTGCGGAGATAACCGTGCCTGCCGCAATTACCAGCGCGGGGATCACCGTTCCGGCCCCGGCAGAGGAGAGAATGATGAACCACTTGCTCATGAACCCGTTCATAGGCGGTATGCCGACTATGGCGGCCGAAAGGATGGCGAAGGCCGAAACCCATAGAGGGTGACTCTTCCATAGACCCGTAAGCCCGCATATATCTCTGGTCCCCCTGTCTCCCGAAAGGGTTCCTGCGGTAATGAAGAGGCCCATCTTCATCAGCATGTGATTGAAGGCGTGGAAGACCGCCGCTGCTGCCCCGGCAGCGCTGGCGAAGCCCACGCCGATAAGTATGTAACCTATCTGCGCTACCGTTGAATAGGCCAGCAGTCTCTTGATATCATCCTGCCTCAATGCCATCAGGTGACCTCCCAGGACGGAAAGTGATCCAATCACGGTTATCGCAAGGAACACCGTCCCGTTCGTTCCCAGGAAGAACAGGTAACTTACCCTCATCAGGGCATAGATCGAGACTTTGATCAGTACTCCCGAAAGTAGCGCGCTGACGGAGGTCTGGGCTGATGAATGGGCGTCGGGAAGCCAGAAGTGGACGGGGAATGCCCCGGTCTTTATCGTTAGCCCAAGCACAAGGCATGCCGCAATGGCCGTCAGGGTCTCCCTGGGGACGGAGACCAGGGCTTCCGGGAGAAGGGCCATGTTCAGCACTCCCGTGGCCATGAAGGTAAGGACCGTACCGAGGAGGATGAACAGGGCTCCTATAGTACCCAGTACAAGATACTTGAGGCCGGCCTCGAGGGCCTGCCAGGACATGGAGAAGGCCACCAGGATATAGGCGGCCACGGAGAAGATCTCGTAGAAGACGAAAAGGTTGAAAAGGTCTCCTGTGAGCAGAATACCGTTCATTGATCCAAGGAGCAGAAAAAACAGAGCGTAAAACCTCCACGGTCCTCCCCCGAACTTTTCAAGGGAGCAGGCCAGGGCTGCCCCGCTTCCTATTCCGGTTATCAGGAGAAAAGCTGATGATAGCCTGTCTGCAACCAGGGCTATCCCGATCTCTGGTGCCCATCCTCCCAAGAGGTAGACGGCAGGGGAGAACCAGCCCGTGAAGGCGGCGACCAGGGCGGCCGATATCGAGGCCAGCCCCATGAAACCTATCAGGGAGACCGGAAGGGTCTTCCTTGCCAGATGGAAAAGAGGTATCAGGAAGGCAGAAAGAAGAGGTATCATTATCGCCAGAACCAGGGTCATCCGCGCAACCCCCTGATCCTGTCCAGGTCGACGGTCTTGTAGTGCCTGTGGAGCTTGATTATGAATGCCAGCGCAAGGGCAATATCGCTAGCCCCGATAACTATGGCCGTAAGGGTAAAAGCGTGAGGCAGCGGGTTAACGGGGTTGCCGGAAAAAGGGGCGATCGGTGGGGTTCCACCGGGTATAAACCCCGAGGTGACGATGATCAGAAGCACCGCTGCTTCCATCAGGGCAAGGCCGATCACTGTCTTGAAGAGGTTTCTCCTTGTGATGATGGTGTAAAGTCCTATGCAGAAAATGATCATTGCCGTAGTGTAGCCCATGGTCACCATCATCAGTGCCCCCTTCCCGGATGTTCTCCGCCCTCTTCAAGCAATTTGATGATGCTGTAAAAGATCGTCGAAAGCCCGGCGCCGACCTTGAGGGCTACGGCGACATTAAGGACAGGTATGGCGCCTGCGGAGAAGATGGACCCCGACTGGCCAGGAGAAAAACCCGCCGAAAGGTTCGAAAGAAACCCCGTACCAGTAATAAGCCCCAGAATCCCCACTCCGGAGAAGAGCAGCGCCCCGGCGGACTCCATGAGATCCTTTTTCCAGGGAGGTAAATGGATCGATTCGAAACTGGAGCCGTAGACCACGCACAGGAGAACAGTTACGGTGGCGAATATTGTGCCTCCCTGGAAACCTCCCCCCGGAGAGAGATGCCCCGCAAGAACTATGGCGGAGGCATACATCAGAATAAAGGGAACTATCAGACCTATCCCCCTTCTTGCTATGAAGGAGAGTCCTCTCGAGGAACGGTGGAACTTCCTCCTCGAGAAAAGCATTGCAATGCCGCATACGGCAGTAAAGATAACCGTCGATTCGCCGAGGGTGTCGAAAGCCCTGTAATCGAAAAGAATTGCCGCCACAACGTTCCTTGCTCCGGTTTCCTCAGGGGTGTTCGCAAGGTAGTGTTCTGCTGCCCCGGTCACATGTGCGGGCTGGTCAATGGCCAAGATCCCCTGGTAAAGAAGCAGCCCCAGGGAAACGCACAGGATCATTGCCGCCAGACGGAAAAGGAACGGACGGGTGTTCATTCCTCATCATCCTCCTCCCCGTAACACTCCGGTTTTTCAGTTTGCGAGAATGCCACAAGGAAAAGGGCAGTGACTATTCCTGAATTGATCACGGCCTGTGTAAGGGCCACGTCCGGAGCCTGCATAATTGCGAAAGCAGTGGCAAGAAGTATCCCGAAGACCGACAAGGCAATGACCGAACTCAGTATGTCGCCGATACTGGATGCGACTACAGCGGTTGCAACAAGAAAAACATAGAGGAAAGCTACGAAAACCGTGCTCATTTCTCTTTACCGCCTTCTATCTGACCGTATTGGTCCACAATGGCGACACCGGGTTTGAAGCCGTGCCTGTAACAAGCCCTCGCAATTGCATGGGATGCGATGGGGTTTGTCGCCAGGAGGAAAACCGCTACAAGTACCAGTTTTGTGGCCATCTGCCACGAGGGGGCGATGAGGGCTGCCCCCGCGAGAATAAGCACCGTGCCTCCCGAAAGAGCCTTGGTACCGGCATGAATGCGGGTGTAGATGTCTGGAAAACGGATGATCCCCACCACCGAGGCAAATGAGAAAAAAGCACCCGCGGCCATCAGAAGAAAAGCCAGGCTCCTCAATACGATCCCGGTCATAGGTGGAGTTCCCCGTGTTCGAAGAATTTCGCCATGATAAGAACATCTGCGAAGGCCAGAACAGCGAATGCGATGGCGATATCAGCAAAGACCGTATTATCAAAAACAAGGCCCATAAGAGCCAGCATTGTCGTCAATATCACCGATACGGCGTCTGCGGCGACGATCCTGTCGGGAACCGTTGGCCCCACCATGACGCGCCAGAACCCCAGGGCGGCGGAAAGGAGCAGTATCCACAACATGAAGTTGATCACTCAAACACACCTCCCAGGATGCCCTCTATGGATATCACTTCATCCCTGAGGGAAGAGGCATCAAGGCTGTCCATATCCAGGCAGTGGATGAACAGGTCATGGCTGGAAATGTCCATATCCACCGTCAGGGTGCCGGGGGTCAGGGTTATGTAGTTTGCCAGAAAGACCAGGGCGGTCTTGTTTTTGAGGTGCGATTCGACCCTTACAATGCCGGGCCTCAATGCTATGGATGGTTTGACGGCAAGGATCGCCACCTCGACAGACGCTTTTGTCAGATCCGCTATAAACCCGGGCAGGACCATCAGGGCTTTCAGCGGATGAAAGTTCAGGGGTTCCGGGTCGTGGACATAAATGTGCCTGGAACCCGAAAAAAGTGGTCTCCACGTCACAAAAGTGATCAGCAGACTCAGCGCCAGACCCACCAGGATAGAATCTGCCTTGACAGATCCCGTGAGTGCTACCCACAGTAGAAACAGGGCCGTCGCAAGGGTCAGGGGGGTTTTCAAGGATGACCTCAAGGCGGAATAGCCTCCCTTCGAGAACTGTTCCTTTGGATCCGCATTCTCGATTATAGGATCTCGGGCATATTACCGAAAGTACGGATATAATTTGAATTGGGCGCTTCCAGAGCCCCGGGAAGGAGAAACAGGTATGGGAACCGGGAGAGAAAACAGGTTTTTCCCCAAGGGGCGCATCGAGGCCCTGAGTGATGGAGTGTTCGCGATAGCGATGACCCTGCTGGTACTGGACCTGAGGGCCCCCTGGTTTCATGGGCGCCTGGGGCGAGACCGCTTTCTGGAGTTTATTACCGGCGTCGGAGAACCCCTTCTTAATTTTGCCGTCAGTTTTATGGTCCTTTCCATGCTCTGGATATGGCACCACAGGCAGTCCCGGGAGATAGTGAAGATGGATCCCTTCTCTCTGGCGGTCAACCTCTTCTTCCTTTCAGTGGTAAGCCTGATCCCCTTCTCAACTTCCATGCTTAGTCGTTTCATGGATATCTGGGAGGCCGACGTGATCTTCCATTCCAACATACTGCTGGCAGGTCTCATCCTGATGGTGAACTGGTGCTACGCGACCAGAGACAGAAGGCTTGTCGATCCGGAAATGGATAAAGAAACAGTCAGAACAGGGTTCAAATCGATCGCCATAGCCCCGATGGTAGCGCTTTTGGGGATGGTTCTGTCCCTTGCCATCAGGGGAGACAGCACATTCGTCTACCTTCTGGTGCCTTTCATGGGGACCTTGGGTCACGGGGACAATTAACCCCGGGAGGGATCCTGGCGCTTCCTTCGAAGATATCTGACTACCGGCACGGCCATCGCCGCCGCGGCCATTGACCAGGCGAGGGCTCTCATGAGGATGGAGTCAAAATCGGTCCCTATCATTACCGCGTGAGATGTTGCCACAATGAAAGCGAAGTAGTTGAGCAGGTGTATCTTCCTCCAGAAGGGGATCTTTCGGCTGTATCTTGCGGTCAGGGCTGTCAGTATGAAGAGCGGCAGAGCCACTCGTCCACCGAAGAGCAAAAACCCCCTCAGGCTCTGGAAATGAGGTATAAAAACCGTTGGAGTGCCAAAGGAGACCCAGGTGGCCACGGCGTGTGTCACCATCAGGAGCAGTGCCGACACGGCGAAAACATGGTGGACCTGCATGAAGGTCTTTCCCGAAAGTTTCATCGATTCCTTTGGAAACGCGGGGGTCACGATGGCGAAAAAAGAAGAGGCGTAGGCCAGTATACCAGTGGCTCGTATCGTGGCGTATACGGGATCGGGGGACGGTATCGTCCATAAATGGTAAGCTGTAATAACAGAAAAGAATGCCAACGGTGCCAGAAAGAAAGAAACAGCGGGGGAACGATCCATAAGGGACACCTCTTTTCAGGTAATGTTTTCGTTCCACAGGTTTATCATACCAGCAGTTCGCAACATTCGGGAGGAACAGGAGTCTATGCAGTCATTGCCGGTAGAAGGAAACAAAAAGGATGAGACGGGAGCCGGGCTTAGGTCGGCCCTTGCAGCGTACGTGACATGGGGCCTTCTGCCCCTGTACTGGAAATTCCTTGCGGAAGTGCCTGCCCTGGAGATTCTTTCCCACAGGATAGTCTGGTCGATGTTCTTTGTTTCGGCCATTCTTCTGTTCCAGGGGAGGCTCAGCGAGATTTCCGCGATATTCCGGTCCCCGGGGACCATGTTCCTGCTTTTTTTGAGCAGCCTGTTCATAGGAGCCAACTGGCTGGTCTACATCTGGGCCGTAAATGCGGGAAAGGTCCTTGAGACGAGCCTGGGATACTATACCAACCCTCTAATGAACGTATTCCTTGGTTTTATATTTTTCAGGGAAAGGATGGAACGTATCCAGTGGTTGGCAATCCTTGTCGCCGCGGCTGGTGTGCTGTTCCAGGTGGCAAGATACGGCAAATTTCCGTGGGTTGCCCTGACCCTGGCCACATCCTTTGCCCTCTATGGCCTGATAAGAAAACAGGTCCGGGTCGACGCTATTCCCGGCCTTCTCACCGAAACATCTTTCCTTGCGCTACCGGCCCTTCTGTATCTGGCACATGCCGGAGCCTCTTCAAGAGGGCTTTTCCTGGCGGGAGACCCGGAGAGGGATCTCCTGCTTCTGGGTACGGGCATTGTCACATCGGTTCCGCTTCTCTGGTTTGCCTTCGGAGCGAGAAGGCTCCGTCTTTCCACCCTGGGGTTCCTGCAATATGTTGCCCCGACGCTAACCTTCATTCTGGGGACGGTTATTTTTCACGAACCTCTCGATATGCCAAAGGTGGTCACCTTCGTGTGCATCTGGATAGCTCTCGCGCTTTATACCTGGGGAAGCCTCCGTGCCTCCAGGCGGGTTTCCGGGATAGTGGAGGCTTGAAATACCATTTATTGGAGGTTCAGGAATGAAAGTTCTTCTTCGTTCGACAACAGGCATTGCTATTGCCACTGCCATGATCCTGTTTATGTCCCTTGTTTTTGTCGCAGAGGCCCTTTCTGACCGGCCTCTGAACCTTGTCGCGCCAGGGGAGACCAGGATTGGCAGTCCATTCCTGGTTTATGTCTCAGCCCCGAAAATAATCGAAGACCTGATAATTACGTGGGAGGGAGTAACTGTTTCTCCCGAAGTGGAGATCCTCGCGGGGGGGTGCGAGGCGATGGTGCTTGTGGGAACCGATGTGGGAAGCTCGAAACCGGGACCCGGGGTCCTCGAGGTCTCAGCTGTTATCGAGGGGGAGAGCTTCGGCATTACACGCAACATCGATGTGATCCACAGGGAATTCCCGGTCCAGAGACTGTCCCTTCCCGCAGGAATGGTGACACCGCCAGAGGGGGTTCTGGAGCGCATCAAAAAAGAGAGGCAAGAATCCCTGAAGGCTTTTGAGACAATGACATCTGCCAGGAAATGGGCCATCCCTTTCACCCGTCCCGTACCCGGCGTCATCACCAGCCCCTACGGGTTCAGGAGGATACTGAACGGCCAGCCAAGGGCTCCTCACAGGGGTGTCGACTACAGGGCCCGCGAAGGCGACCCGATACGCGCCGCCGCAGACGGGACTGTTGTTCTCTCCGCCGATCATTACTACGCCGGAGAGTGTCTCTACGTAGACCACGGCGACGGGGTAGTGACCGTCTACATGCATCTCTCCAGGAGGCTTGCCGAAGAGGGTGACCTGGTATCGGCCGGTGATGTAATTGCCCTTGCGGGTAGGACGGGCAGGGTTACCGGGCCACACCTCCATTTCGGGTTGAGTCTCCAGGGGAAAATGGTCGACCCGGAACCTCTGTTGGAGAAAAGTAAATAAAAAAGTAGAATAGGGTGTATTGTGTTTTAAGGAACAAAAGATTAAAAAGGCGGGTGTGTTGATTGCTGACAAGGGGGATCAAGGGTACTCCGCTTTACATTATCGTGGCTGGTTTTGCCGTTCTGCTCACCGGTCTGGCGGTGACGCCTCTCAGGTGGATAGGTCTTGCTCTCCTCTTCCTCGGGATTTTCATGCATCTCTCCAATTGCTGCCGGAAAAAGGCCTGTCCCTTCTGCGGGGCAAGGATCCCCTGTGACAGTGAAAAATGCCCGTTCTGCGGCAAATGGATCGCCCCCTGCGGGAAAGGCGACCCGGAGGTCAAGAAACAGTAAAAAACATGATCAGGACCTACTCCTCTGGGCAGACAGCCTCCATGGCCGACATTATCTCCTCCCACTTCTGCATCATGGCGCCGCTCTCTTTTTCCAGGCGGGAACGGTCCACCATAAGCGTTTTGACCTTTTCCGAGTCAGAAAGAACAAGCGGGTCCGCAAGCGACGCGTCGATGGATGCGATCTCTTTTTCGGCCCTCTCGATGTTCGCCTCCAGGGGAGATAGTTTATCCAGGAATTTTTTCCTTTCGCGGTAGATCCTGTTCCTTGTCTCAGCCTCAAGCCTTTTTTTTCCCTTCTGCCCGCTGTCCTGAGGCAGGTCCCCGGTTTTCGAGGTTTCGTCCTTGCCCGCGGCGACCCTGGCCGTTTCCCTCTTCTCTATAAACCAGGAGTAGTTGCCGGGATAATCAAATGTTTTCCCGTCCCTTATCTCGATCACCCTGTCCACAAGGTTGTCCAGGAAATCCCTGTCGTGGGAAACAATTACGATTGTGCCGCCGTACCCGAGAAGGGCCTCCTGGAAAAGATCTCTGGTGGCCATATCGAGATGATTCGTCGGTTCGTCGAGAATAAGCAGGTTCGTCTTCGACAACAATATTTTCAGCAGGGCTAGCCGTGATTTTTCCCCTCCGGAAAGCACACCAACGGGTTTTTCTATGTCGTTCCCCGAAAAAAGAAAAGAGCCCAGAAGGTTTCTTCTTTGAGGTTCGTCACAGACGGAAGGAGCGTTTCTGATCTCATCCCAGACGGAGTGCCCGTAATCCAGATTGTCGGCGCTTTCCTGCGAAAAGAAAGCACTAATGACCCTGTGCCCCATCCTGACCGTGCCTTCCGACGGGGTTTCCTTTCCGGCCAAAAGCCGTGTAAGAGTCGATTTTCCGGCTCCGTTGATGCCGACCAGGGCGGTCCTCTCCCCCCTGCGTATCGTCAGGTCCACCCCGGAGAAAACGGTCTTTCCTTCATAGGAGTGGGCGACACCCTCGGCGCGGATCACTTCCAGGCCGCTCCTCGGGCACTCGGGGAATCTCATCGATACCCTTCGAGCCGCAGACTGGGCCTCAATAGTTACTGTCTTGTCAAGTTTTCTGATCCTGCTCTGGACCTGGGTTGCCTTGGTGGCCTTATACCGGAACCTCTCGATAAACTCCATTGTTCTTGCGGTCTCTTTTGCCTGGCGTTTCCGGCTTTTTTCCTCTATCTCAAGTTCCTTCTCCCTCTTTTCCACGTAACTGGAAAAATTGCCTGAGTAGAGCCTTGTCTTCCCTCCGGAAAGTTCTGCCGTGCTGGTTGTCAGCCTGTCCAGGAACCTGCGGTCGTGGGAGATCGCCAGCAGTGTGCCGGGAAAGGACAGAAGATAACTCTCGAGCCATTCCATGCTCTCCGTATCGAGATGGTTCGTAGGCTCGTCCAGAAGAAGAATGTCCGGGCGACAAAGCAAAATTGATGCCAGGGAGGCCCGCATCTTCCACCCTCCGGAAAACTCTTTGCAGTTTCTGGCCCCGTCACCGTCCCTGAAACCCAGTCCTTTAAGGATCTTCGATGCTCTGGCCTCGAAACCGTATCCTTCAGCAGATTCAAATCTTCTGACAGTCCTTTCATGCCTTTCGATCAGCCCTCTGCGTTTTTGCTCTTCCAGCCCGGGCACGGAAAGGTCCTCACCTATCCGGGCGATCTCCCTTTCCAGGGAGGATATCCCCGCCCGATCCTTGAGAAAATCCATGAGCCTGTCACTCCCGATCTCCACAAGGTCCTGGGGAAGATAACCCAGCCTGGAAGATGAAGGGATCGAAACATCGCCCCTGTCGGGTGATACCTCTCCGTTGATCAGCCTGAAAAGGGTCGTTTTCCCGGCACCGTTGTCGCCGACGATCCCAAGCCTCGTTCCTTTGGGTACAGAGAGGGATAACCCTTCAAAGATCTGCTTGCCGCCCAGAACCAGGGAGATGCCGCTACAGCGTATCAAGCGGCATCTCCGAAAAGATCAATATCGAATTTTTCCGTCATGGCGGCCTAGATGGGGTTTTCTTCTCCCGGGCGATATACGAGGACGGAGCAGTGGGAGTAGCGTGTGACGTTGGTGGTGGTGCTTCCCACCATCATGTGCTCGATACCGCTGCTTCCCTTGAACCCTATGACAATGAGGTTGAATCCTCCCTCTTTGGAAGTATTGATGATCGTTTCCGAGGTGTCTCCCTGCCCGAAAAGGATCTGGTGTTCATGTTCGCCACGCTCGGGGTGTTTCTCCTCGGCTTTTTTGATGAGGTACTGGATCTTCTTGCGGGCGCTTTCCTTTGCATCTTTGGTTACATCGGGCTGGATCCAGGTACCGTAACCCTTCCACATGTGCGGGTTGGGGAGGACATGGAGAAAGGATACTTCCACATCCAGACGGTGGGCCAGCGAGTTCCCGTAGTCTACGAGTTTGGCCGCGAGATCTCCCATTTCGACGCAAACGAGGATTTTCCTTGGCATTTTGGTTTCCTCCCTGCAGATTGTTTGTCTTCACCGGGAATTATACGACAGAAACGTACCTGCGTATCTGTTCCAGAGTTTTCCGTTGCTTTGGTGCCGCCAGGGGGCGGTCGGTAAAACCCAGGCTGATGATGAGGTCCACCCTGGATCTCCTCGGGAGGTCCAGGAGCTTTTTTACCTTCTTTCCGTCGAACCATCCGAAAAAACAGCTTCCGATATTCTCCTCGGCCGCCTGGAGAACGATGTGCTCACAGGCGATCCCGATATCTACGAGGGTGAAATCCATCCCCCGCATAAAACCCCCGAACATGGCAGCGGGCTTTGGGTTCTCGCGGATCACGACTATATGTACCGGGGCCTTTTTCGCGAAGGTGTTCATCGAATAAAGTCCAGAGAAGGCGGCCTCGGCGATCCTGGCGGATGTTTCGGGTTTATTGGCGACCAGAAAACTCCATGGCTGCGAATTGCAGGCCGATGGTGCCAGTCTTGCGGCCTCCAGACACCTTTCTATGGCCTCTCTCGGGACCTGATCCGGCAGAAAGTTTCGCACGCTCCGTCTCTTGCCTGCAAGATCGAGAAATGACATTCCCTGCACCCCCGGTTCTCTCAATTTCACCTGTTACTTGTAACATTCCGTTGAGCCTGGCGCAAGGGTGTGTCTGGTTCATGCCCCTTTCTCGGTTCGTGATGGTCTCATGAGAGAATCGCGGAGCAGAAGGCACTGTTCACGGAAAGCGGCAATCTCCGCCTCCAGGTTGGGGTTGGGAGACTCCCCGAAAGAGGCATGCATAACGGGGACGATCATGCCGGGTTCCTTTCTTCTCGCGGCCTTGAGCATGCCCCTGATCCTGGCTGTGGCAACTCCCTCCTGCATGCAGGTGAAAGGACCGACATGAAAAATCCCGCAGACGGGGTTTCCGCTGTGGAAGGCCATATCTCCCTTCAGAAAGGCGTTGAATAAACCGACGGATATTCCCGATTCTCCAAGGATATCGCCATGGTAGATCCCGGCTTTCTCGATTCCGGGGATTGTCTCCTCCGGATGGGGAAGCACTTTCCTGTCGGCAAGGGGTCCCCTCGCGATCTTGTCGGATGATCTCTGCGCGAAATTCATGTACATCGACGCGGCAATGTACTCCAGGCGCGGGTTTTTCCTCCTGGAGATATGCACGACGTATCGCAGCCATTCGGAAACCGGTCCCCTCACAAGCTCCAGCCCCGTTCTCTCCAGCATTTCGATTGCGTTTCGAGTGTACAGGTCGTGCTGACGCATGTATATCTCCCCCAGGTAGAGCACCAGGGGGGACCGGGGGATCCCGGGAGAGGAAAGGGCAGAAAATTCAAGGGCTGTTTCCTCTCCCCACCCGGAGATCGCCCTCAGCGAAGCTCCGGAAGATTCGATTGTTCTTTCGAGCACACTGAGCCTTTCAGAGGATTTTTTGCGGAAAATCTCACTATCGGTCGCGTAGGGACGAAACCTGAGGACCAGATCATCGTAAAGATCAGATGCGAGTATGGAATTGAAAATGTCCCTCAAAAAACCGGTGCGGGCAACGGGCGACCAGGGAAGACCCAGAGTCTTTGAATCAAGATAGCCGTTATGGGACGATGGAGAGAGGACCGGGACACCGGTAAATCCAAGGCTGTCCAGCAGAAGCCCCATCACCTCGGCGTACTTGCCGAACCTGCATGGGCCGCTGGTTGTGGGAAGGAAAACGAGGTACCCTGAATTCACTGCCTCTATGCCGTTCTTTCGAGCCTCTTTTTCCAGGTACGAAATAACGTCTCCGATGACTCCCTTCAGGGGGAAACATGTCTCCGTCGATATAAGCCTTTCAGCGGCCTCTCTCGCATCGGCAGTGGCAGTGGGTGCCACCACTGTGTCAAGACCCCAGGAACGCCCCACAGCGGCCCCGAGAAGGCTCGCATTCCCCATGGATGGTATCACCCACCTTCTTCCGGAATTTTCTTTGCCCTTTTCGCGGATAAAGGAGAAGGCCGAAAGAGGTTTTTGCGAAGGGTGTCGTTTTGCCACGACCCTCTCGAAGGCTTCTGCTCTCGTGACGAATGGCGCGTTGTTGGTCTGGGCATCGGTCAAAAGATGCAGGAAGGGTTTTTCTGCCCTCCGGAATATCTCGTCCTCCATCAGGAACTTGATGGAGTCAGGGCCGCAGGCGAAGTTCATCTGCCTTATGGGGTAAAGCCGCTCGTGACGGGCAGTAAATATTGATGCCTTCAGGATGGAGGAACTCTGTTCCCAGTACTCGTTGGAAACCAGATCGTCGACGGGAACGGAGTCGAAGAGGTGGGTGAGAAAAACCTGGGGAATATAGTTCATTCCGCGTAGGGTCGAAAACATTCTCCCTGTATCGGAGGATGCTGCCGGGTCAAGGACGACGTAGTCCCTTCCCAGCCCAACGTAACCCGGCTCGTCCCTTGACTCGATTGATTCCAGGAACCGGTCTCCAACCCTTGTGATCTCGGCATCGAAAGATCTTTTTGCTTCGTCGGCACTCTGGAAAGCGGACATGATCTTGCTCGAAGGTATCTCGTACCCGGCCAGTGAAAGTTCCTCGCAAAGGGTCCTTGCCATCTGATCTCTGTCTCCCAGGTGCCAGACGGGCCTGATAACACGGGAGGCCGAAAGCCCCAGATCGTCTCCCGGCAAAAAACCCTCGGCTTCGGTATATATGCAGAACGTGTGAGGCGGCTCCTCGTCCCGGGCCCTGTCCACGAAGGATGGGATAAAAACATGTTCTACCCTTTTGTCTCCGGCCATAAGAGCAGTGTGTCCGGCGGAAATTTTCATTGCCACACAGAAATCGGTGGAAGAGTGGCGAAGGCCGAGTCTCGAGATCCTCTCGTCCGACACCGGTGAAAGGACCGGGAGAAACCCGAGAGAAGAAAAAAGGGCTGATGCCCAGACGCCCATCCCCCCGATCGTGGTGGAACACCTTCTGATCCCTATTCGGGGGCGTTGGTCATCTCCGGAGGCATCAAGTTCGTCGAACTTGATTCCCTCGAAATGTTTTTCCAGCAGGGAGTGAAATACCGCGACGTGATCCGGTCTTCTTTTACCGGTTCCCTCGCTGTTTCCCAGTGGGCAGAACCCCCCGGAAACGATCTCCTCCCCCCCGATGGAAAAGATCTTGAGCAGGCAGTTCCTTTTACCGCAGGAATCGTTGCCGAAGTGGTCCCGGCAGAATTTCTCGGAACTGGCAAAAGGTTTTTGAGCCGCGTCCCACCCCCTGAAGGCGGAGGCCGAGGGGATACCCTCCATTTTCGAGTTAAGGACAGCCCTCCTTGCCAGGATCGCCGCTCCCATGGCTCCCATCAGTTCGCGGTTCGGGTACGCGTGGATATCCCTGCCCGTAACGTCAGCCATCGCTGCCAGGAACGCCTTCCCCAGGGCGGGTCCACCCTGGCAGGAGCACTTCTCCTTGACGTGCCTTCCTCCTCCGACAAATCTGTTAAAGTAACTCGATGCCGTGGCGCGAACTATCGCCGCGGCGATCTCGGGCACGGTGTGGTTTTCGGCGATAAGCCTGTGCTCCTCCATCTCCATGAAAACTCCGCAGGTAGCGTCTATCACGGGGACCCTGTCTGCCTTGAGAGCCTCTTCCTGAAGGGAACTCTTAACGTCCAGTCCTATGATCGCGGCCATATTCTCAAGGGTCTGCCCGGCTCCGGCCTGGCAGGAATAGTTCATTCTGGCCTCGTCAACCTCGTCCGTAGCCTTGAGGCCATCCCTCCTGAAGGTTGTGAACTTCATGTCCTGTCCGCCTATCTCGAAGATCGTATCGACACCGGAGTCCATGGACCTTATGCCTTCCGCATGACAGGTTATCTCGTCGACGGCCCCGTCGTGGACCTTGAAACCCTCACCCTCCAGCCGTTTCCTCAGTGAAGGGCTGGAAAGGACCTTCTCAAAAAGAACACGTGCGGAACCCGTCGTACAGACGGCCTCTATGGTGCGGGAACACAGGGAAGATGAAAGGCGGTCCATGACAATAGCGAGAGCCCCGAGGGGGTTGCCGTGGGTGGGAACGTATTCGCCGCCGAGCATCTCCCACGTATCCAGTGATATGACAACAGCCTTGGTGGTTGTGGATCCTCCGTCAACGCCGAGTACGGCTCCGCCGGAAGCCGGTAAGTTATCCCGGCTGGCTGTTTTGGGGGAGTTATGGATAAAAACCCTTGACACAGAGTTTGACAGGGAAGGCATATATTGTCTTTTCGAGCGGGCAAAGGATGAGACCTCGTCCAGCATCCCCATGTCCGCGACGGAGTTGTTGCCCCTCTCCAGGGCTATGGCCGCCGCGCCAATGGCTCCGACGTTCGCGAAGTCTGGGGCGCGAAAGACGTCGAGGGATGTTATTTCCCCAATATGCCTCAGGATGGGGGAGCACCCCGCAAGCCATCCCGTGATGCATGCCCCTTTCCCGGCTTCGAGGTCCCTGTTGCCGATGACGTCCTGTACTATGCTGGACGCTATCGTCCGGAAGAGCCGTGCCATTATCAGGCCCCTCTCAACGCCATCGTTCTGGTCGTGGATCAGGTCCGACTGGAGAACCACTCCGCATCTCGCGTTATACGCTCCTGCCCCGTCGAATCCCCGGGCGCTCTCTTCGGCCTTTGCCAGGGCTTTGCCGAAATCCTCTGTGGTATCTCCGCCAAAAGGGAAAAGACGTCGGACCTGCTTCTCCAGCAACGTTCCGGAGCCTGCCCCGCACTTGCTGCTGGTGCTCCAGTCGATCAGTATCGGGCGTTTCCCTTCTCCCGCCACGCGGAAAAAACAGGCATCCCTGGCGCCCAGGTGGATGACGATCTCCGTACCGGGGCTTGTGATCGAAGCTCCCCGAACGATGCATAGACTGTCATGTTCCCTCATGACTCCGGGGAACACCTCCGGAAAACAGGTCGACCCCATACCTGTAAAAGAGGTAGAAGCGATGCGGTCTTCGCGGAATCTGTCAAGAATTTCGAGCCAGAGATGATTGAGAGAATCGAAGGGTTTGCCGAGGTGCAGAATGGGGGACGGAGAGAACAAGACTGAACTGTCATTGCCCAGGACCGAGCAGTGGAGTGCCGCGGACCCGATATCGAAACCGACGTAAAGGTCTCCCGGAATGGCTGTCACCCCTTGACGATTATATGCTATTGTTTCCGGGTGTGGAAACGAGTTTTGGAGGTGCATATGATGAAAATAGAAACATACGGACTCTCCCCGGCAGAGTGGAATGGCGATGTTCTGGTTCTCTTTCTTTTCGAAGACGAAATGGACCCCCTGGAAAAAACGTTAGAAGACATTCGCCCGACTCTTGCCGAAACCGTATCAAGGGTCGATTTCCGGGCGAAGGCCGATTCCTTCCTTGCAGTAAACGTTCCAGGAGGCCAGGTGAAAAGCGTCTACCTTGTCGGTCTTGGGTCAAGAGAAAAATGTGCTCCCGATAACTGGAGAAGAGGAGCCGCTTCCGCCGTCAGGCGTGCGGGGAAAGATCGTTTCACGAAAATAATGGCCCTGCCTTGCGACGGGGCTAAAGAGGAAGCAGTAAAGGCAATAGTTGAAGGCGTTCTGCTGGGAGAGTACCGTTTCGACAGATACAAGAGCGTAGAGGAAACATCAGAAAAACCACTTAAACTGGAGGAACTCTATATACACGGAGGAGATGCAGCCTCGGTGGAAAAGGGTCTTGTCACGGCGGCTGCCCAGAACTTCGCCAGAGACCTGGCCAACGAGCCCGGCAACGTGATCAGCCCTGTTACCCTGGCAGAGAAGGCCCGTAAAATGTCGGAGGAATCAGGTCTTGAGTGCGTCGTCCTCGACGAGAAAAAGATGAAAGATCTCGGCCTCAACGGGATACTGGCAGTAGGGGGTGGCTCCCACAATGCGCCCAGGCTCGTGCACATGGTCTACAGGCCGTCGGGAAATGCCTCAGGAAGGGTTGCTTTTGTAGGCAAGGGTCTTACCTTCGACAGCGGTGGGCTCAACATCAAACCAGGCGACTTCATGAGGAGCATGAAAGGCGACAAGACCGGTGCCTGTAACGTGATCGCCATCATGAAAGCTGTATCGGAACTCAAACCGTCACTGGAGGTCCACGGCTTCATCGGCGCGGCCGAGAACATGCCGGGGGGAGGGGCCTACAGACCCGACGACATAATCAGAATGTTTAACGGCAAGACTGTGGAGGTGGACAACACCGACGCGGAAGGGCGTATCGTCCTTGGGGATGTGCTTGCCTACGCGTCGAAACAGGAACCCTCGGTGATCGTCGACATGGCCACCCTCACGGGTGCTTGTGTCGTGGCACTTGGACCCTACACCGCGGGTATATTCTCCGGTGACGCGGAAATGGTCTCCGGCTTTATGGATGCATCGGGGAAAACCGGTGAAAGGGTGTGGGAACTCCCCATCGATGACGAGAGGCTTCGCAAAAAGATCCGCTCCGAAATAGCCGACATAGTCAACACCGGTGGGCGCTACGGCGGGGCCATCACGGCAGCCATGTTCCTGAGAGAATTTGTCGCCGAGAACATCCGTTGGCTCCACATGGACATAGCGGGAGTCGATAACTCCGACGAAGAATACGGCTCCTACTGCAAGGGTGCCACAGGCTTCGGGGTCCGTACCTGTCTGGAGTGGCT
>NPIE01003294.1_pt1 | contig 23295 bp, 19 predicted proteins | sample 8637661 | NCBI WGS metagenome assembly NPIE01 (sample SAMN07420842, study PRJNA396082) | bioreactor metagenome | isolation source: sample BA12 brine-fed electro-methanogenic bioreactor BA | place: Japan: Kochi | collected 2016-12-09
CCGCGACGCTCCCGCGCTTGATGATGTGCGCCTTGTCGGCGGCGATGGCCTCGCGCGTGGATCCGAGCCGCTCGGTGTGGTCGAGCGCGACGCCGGTCACCACCGCGACGGCAGGGACCGTGACGCTCGTGGCGTCCCACCGGCCCCCCATGCCCACCTCGAGCACGGCCCAGTCGACCCGCTGTTCGCGATAGAGCCAGAGAGCGGCCGCGGTCAGCAGCTCGAACTCGGTGAACGTCGCGCCCAACGACTCGGCCGCCACGCCGAGCGTCTGCGCGCTATGCTCGAGCACCGCGCGCGCGGCGACGTCCGCGGCGCCGAGAGCCGCAGCGAACGCGGCCTCGGTCACGGGAGCGCCGTCCACTTCCATGCGCTCGACGTACGAGACGAGATGCGGGCTCGTGTACGCCCCCGTCTTCAGGTCATGCGCCGAGAGGAGCGCCGCGAGCAAGCGCGTCACCGACGTCTTCCCGTTGGTGCCCGTCACCTGGCAGACGCCGTAGGCGGAGTGCGGGTCGCCCATCGCGCCGACGAGCGCCCTGATCCCATCGAGTGACGGGTTGATACCGAACGTCAGCGCGCCCTCGAGCAGCTCGAGCGCCTCGCCGTACGTGAGCGCGCGTGAGGGCTCCATGGCGTCAGTCGGCGAGCTCGCCCAGCTGCGCTGTCAGCGTCGCCACAGTCTCGGCGAGCTCGGCCGCCTTGGACCGGTCCTTCTCGATGACCTCCGGAGCCGCCTTGGCAAGGAAGCCCTCGTTCGAGAGCTTCCTGTTCACTTTGGAGAGCTCGGACTCGGCCTTCTCCAGCTCGCGTGCGACACGCGCACGCTCGAGTTCGAGGTCCACGATGCCCTCGAGAGACACGAAGACCTCGCCGCCCGCCGCGACGGCGCTCGCCGCATGACGCGGCTTCCCGGCGTCCGGAGCGATCGTCAGCGTGTCGATCCCCGCAAGTGCCCGGAGGTACGCGGCCTGGTTCTCGAGGACCATCGCCTCGCCCGCGGGGACACGGGCGACGACGTCGAGCCCGGTGCGCGGCGACACGGTGTAGCGCGCGCGCACCGCGCGCACGGCGGTCACGAGCTCCATGACGAGCGCGATCGAGCGCTCGGCATCCTCGTCGCGGAATCGCTCGAGCGTCGCCGGATCGGGCCACTCAGCGACCATCAGCGACGCTGCCCGCTCGGCATCGGGCAGCGGCAGGCGCCGCCAGATCTCCTCGGTCAAGAACGGCATCATCGGGTGGAGCAGGCGCAGCGCGCGATCGAGGACGAACACGAGGTTGCGCTGCACCGCGGTCCTCCCGGGCCCGCCCGCCGCGAGGCGCGGCTTGGCGAGCTCGATGTACCAGTCGCAGAACTCGCTCCAGAAGAAGTCGTAGAGCGCCCGCGCCGTCTCGCCGAACTCATACGCGAGCAGCCCTTCGTCCACGCGCGCGGCGAGGTCGGCGAGCCGCGAGAGGATCCAGGCGTCCGCGACCGTCTCGGCAACGGGCTCGCCCGGCTCGTAGTCCTCGGCCACGTTCATGAGCACGAACCGGCTCGCGTTCCAGATCTTGTTGGCGAAATTGCGGCTCGAGATGAGCTTCTCTTCCGAGAAGCGGATGTCCTGATTGCCGGTCACCTGCAGCATGAGACCGAAGCGCATGCCGTCGGCGCCGTAGCTGTCCATGAGGTCGAGGGGGTCGACGCCTGTGCCGAGCGACTTGCTCATCCGCTTGCCTTCGGCATTGAACACGGTCGGGTGGATGATGACGTCGGCGAACGGGATCTCGCCCTGGTTGAAGTACATGCCGCTCATGATCATGCGCGCCACCCAGAGGAACAGGATGTCACGCGCGGTCGACAGGACGCTGCCCGGGTAGAAGTACCCGAGCTCGGGGGTCTGCTCGGGCCAGCCGAGCGTCGCGAACGGCCACAGTTGCGAGGAGAACCACGTGTCGAGCACATCGGGGTCCTGACGCACGGGGCCGCCGCACGTCGGACACTCGGTGAGATCGGTCTCGCTCGCCACCTCGGCACCGCACCCGTCGCAGTAGAAGACCGGGATCTGGTGACCCCACCACAGCTGCCGGGAGACGCACCAGTCCCGTATGTTCTCCATCCAGTGGAAGTACACGTTCTCCCAGCGTCTGGGATGGAACGTGACCCGCTCGTCACGCACTGCCTCGATCGCGGGCGCGGCCAGCGGCTTCATGTCGACGAACCACTGGTCGGACAGCCACGGCTCGATCACCGTGTGGCAGCGATAGCAGTGACCGACGGAGTGGAGATGGTCCTCGGTCTGCACGAGCAGCCCCTGCGCCTCGAGGTCGGCCACCACGCGCGCGCGCGCCTCGTAGCGCTCGAGGCCGGCGTACGGCCCGCCGTCCTCCGAGATCGTGGCGTCCGCGTTCATGATGTTCACCTTCGGACAGCCGTGCCGTTCGCCGATCTCGAAGTCGTTCGGGTCGTGCGCCGGGGTGACCTTCACCACGCCGGTGCCGAACGTGGGGTCGACGTACGCATCCGCTACCACGGGGATCTCGCGACCGAGGAGCGGGAGCACGACCGTCGCGCCCACGAGCGCCGTGTAGCGCTCGTCGTCGGGGTGCACCGCCACGCATGTGTCACCGAGCATCGTCTCGGGGCGCGTGGTCGCCACGACGACGTGGTCCACGCCGCCGACCGGCGACTTCAAGGGGTACCGGATGTGCCACAGGTGGCCGTCGAGCTCCTCGTGCTCGACCTCGATGTCAGAGAGCGCCGTGGAGCAGCGCGGACACCAGTTGATGATGCGCTTGCCCCGGTAGATGAGCCCCGCATCGTACCAGTCGACGAACACCTTGCGGACAGCTGCCTGATAGCCGGGATCCATCGTGAAGTGCTCGTCGGAGTAGTCGCAGCTGCACCCCATCGCCTTGAGCTGGCCGATGATGGTGCTGCCGTGCTCGGCGCGCCACTCCCAGCACAGCTCGACGAAGCGCTCGCGGCCGACATCATGCCGTGACTTGCCCTGAGCGGCCAGCATCTGCTCGACTTTGTTCTGCGTGGCTATGCCCGCGTGGTCGGTGCCGAGCACCCAGCGGGTCGGCCGCCCCGTCATGCGGCTGCGCCGGATCACGACGTCCTGGATCGTATTGTTCAGGGCGTGACCCATGTGCAGCGACCCGGTGACGTTCGGCGGCGGGATGACGATGGTGAACGGAGCGACACCGCGGACCACGTCCTGCTCGAAGTAGCGCCCCTCCACCCACGAGTCGAAGATCGGTCCCTCGACCGCCCTGGGGTCATACGCTGTGGGCATCTCGGACATTCGCTGCCTCCCGACGGGTACCGGATGACAGACGATTCTACGCGAAACGCCGACGGCCCGCGAATCACAGGAACGATATACTGGGCGTGGTATAAGGCGCGCGGTCCCGGCCGCCGAAACCACAGATAGCGACCACGACGGAAAGCAACGGAGGAGTGCGGATGGACTGCCAATGCCTGCCGACGTGCCCGTTCTTCAACGACCAGATGGCCGAGATGCCATCGATGGCGCACATCATCAAGAACCGCTACTGCCGAAACGACAACAGCCAGTGCGCGCGCTTCATGGTGTTCTCCGCGCTCGGTCGCGACGCGGTGCCGATCGATCTCTACCCGAGCCAGGTCGAGCGCGCCGAGGAGATCCTCGGGGCACGCTAGGCCGAGGCGTCACGCTCCTCGCGCTCGCCGAGAACCAGCAGCGGCTCGGCGGTGCGGTTCACGACATCCCCGGTGATGGTGACGGTCTGCACGTCGGTCCTCCCGGGGAGCTCGTACATCAGGTCGAGCAGCAGCGCCTCCAGGATGGAGCGCAGGCCGCGCGCACCCGTCTCGCGCTTGATCGCCTGACGCGCCACAGCCGAGAGCGCATCATCGGTGAACGTCAGCTCGACGCCTTCGAGCGCGAAGAGGCGCTGGTACTGCTTGACGAGCGCGTTCTTGGGCTCGGTGAGGATCCGGACCAGCTCGGCCTCCGACAGCTCCTCGACATGTGCCATCACGGGGATGCGTCCGACGAACTCCGGGATGAGGCCGAAACGGTGCAGGTCCTCGGGCAGCGCCTGCGCGAGCAGGACGCCCGTGTCGTGCTGGGTCGCATCCGTAAGGTCCGCGCCGAAGCCGACGCCCTTCTTGCCGATGCGGTCCGCGATGATCTTCTCCAGCCCTACGAACGCGCCACCGAGGATGAAGAGCACGTTGGTGGTGTCGATCCTGATGAGCTCCTGCTGCGGGTGTTTGCGCCCGCCCTGCGGCGGCACGGCGGCCTCGGTGCCCTCAAGGATCTTGAGCAGCGCCTGCTGCACGCCCTCGCCGGACACGTCGCGCGTGATCGACAGGTTCTCCGCCTTGCGCGCGATCTTGTCGATCTCATCGATGTAGATGATGCCGACCTCGGCGCGCGCGACGTCGAAGTCCGCCGCCGTGATGAGCTTCAGCAGGATGTTCTCGACGTCCTCGCCGACGTAGCCGGCCTCGGTGAGGGTGGTCGCGTCCGCGATGGCGAACGGCACCTTCAGGATGCGCGCGAGCGTCTGCGCGAGCAACGTCTTGCCGCACCCGGTCGGGCCGAGGAGCAGGATGTTGCTCTTCGCGATCTCAACCTCGTCGACGTCTTCCGACGATTCGCAGCGGATGCGCTTGTAGTGGTTGTAGACCGCGACCGACAGCGTCTTCTTGGCGAGGTCCTGGCCGACCACGTACTCCTCGAGCTGCGCGAGGATCTCCTTGGGGGTCGGCAGCTCATCGGGTCCGAGGCGCTCCTCGAGCTCCTCGGCCACCTCCTCGTCGACGATCTCGTTGCACAGGTCGATGCACTCATCGCAGATGTAGACGTTGGGTCCCGCGATGAGCTTGCGGACCTGGTGCTGCGGCTTCCCGCAGAACGAGCACTTCAGCTGGTTGTCGCGACCGTCGTGACGCTCCATCGGCGTATCAGCTCTCCTGTACGACGCGGCGCTCGAACACCTCGTCGACGAGGCCGTATGCCTTGGCTTCGTCGGCGGTCATGATGTTGTCCCGCTCGGTGTCGGTGTGGATGGTCTCGATCGTCTGCCCGGTGTGCTTGGCCATGATCTTGTCCAGCGTCTCGCGGAGGCGGAGCATCTCCTTGGCCTGGATCTCGATGTCCGTCACCTGGCCCTGCGCGCCGCCCCACGGCTGGTGTATGAGGATGCGGCTGTTGGGGAGCGCGAACCGCTTGCCCGCGGCACCGGCCGTGAGCAGCACGGCCGCCATCGAGGCGCACTGGCCGATGCAGATGGTGCTCACATCGCAGCGGATGTACTGCATGGTGTCGTAGATGGCGAGCCCCGCCGTGACGGAACCGCCGGGCGAGTTGATGTACAGGTTGATGTCCTTCTCGGGATCCTCGCTCTCAAGATGCAGGAGCTGGGCGATCACGAGGTTGGAGATCTCATCGCCGATCTCATGGCCGAGAAAGACGACCCGCTCGTTGAGCAGCCGCGAGAAGATGTCGAACGAACGCTCGCCGCGCGAGGTCTGCTCGATGACGATGGGTACCAGGCTCTTGGGGTCCGCACTCATGGCGCTACTCCTCCTCTGCCTCGGCCGGATCGGGCTCAACCTCGACGACCTCGACCCGGTCGATGAGGTCCCGCAGCGCCTTGCGCTGCATCAGCTGCTCTTTGACGATGGGCAGCGCTCCCGCCTCGATCAGCTCCTCGCGCATCCGCTCGGCGCCGTCCTCGTCCCCGCCGGCGAGCTCGAGCACGGCCTCGTCGACGTCGTTCTGTGAGAGTGACATACCCCTCTGACGGAAGTATGCCTCGAGCGCCAGTTCGGTACGCACGCGGTGCGCAGCCTGGTCGGCGATGTCGGTCTGGATGCGCTCGGGAGTGAAACCGGTCGCCTCCACGTACTGCTGCAGACCGATGCCCTGCTGCTCCAGGTTCTCGAAGAAGTCGCGTGTCATGTTGGCAGCGCGCGATTCGATCATCTGCTCGGGCACCTCGCCCTCGAGGCGCTCGACAAGCGCGTCGATGGCCGCCGCCTCGATGCGTCGCATGTGCCCCGACTGCTTGCTCTCGTCCAGGCGCGCCTTCACATCGGCACGGTACTCGTCCATCGAGTCGTAGCCGCCGACCGAGGCCGCGAACTCGTCGTCAAGCTCGGGGAGGATCTTGCTCTTGACCTCGTGGACCTCGATCTCGAAGCGAGCCTCCTTGCCGACGTATTCGGGGTTGCTCGAGTCCTCGGGGATCTCGAACGTGGCCACCACGCTCTCGCCTGCCGTAGCGCCGACGAGCGCCGCCTCGAACTCCTCGGGCATGAGCCCCTTGCCCATCTCGTAGAGGTACTTGTCGACCACGTTGCCCTCGTAGGGCTCGCCGCCGATCGTCCCGACGAAGGAGATGAGCGCGAAGTCCTCCTCGGCGACCGGCGCGTCCACCGCTTCGAGCGTCGCGTAGCGGCCGCGCGTGTACTCGATCTGCGCGTCCACCTCGCGATCGGTCGCCTCGGCGGGGGGAACGGTGATGGTGATGTCGTCGACCGACGAGAGCGTGAGCTCGGGCCGGACCGCGACCGTCGCGCTGAACGTGAACGGCTCGCCGGGCACGAGCGCGTCGAGCTCGCCGGTGTCCGGTCCCTCGATGGGGCGGATATCGTTCTCGGAGAGCGCCCGCGTGTAGCCTGCCGAGACGACCGACTCCTGCGCCTCCGCAAGTATCGCGTCCCGACCGACATGCCGATCGATGACCGCGCGCGGGGCTTTGCCGGCGCGGAAACCCGGGATGCGGACGCGCTTCGCCATCTCGGCGTACGCCGCGGCGATCTCCTTCTCCACGTCCTCGACGGGTACGGTGATGTCGATCTTCACGCGCCCGTCCTCGAGGCGCTCGACTGCTGTCTCCAACGTTCCTCCTGTCTTGCGGATGTATCGGTTCGGCGGCGGGCGCCGCCCGTGCTGTCTGTGGTGCGGGCGAGAGGGCTCGAACCTCCACGAGTCGCCTCACCGGGACCTAAACCCGGCGCGTCTGCCAATTCCGCCACGCCCGCACGGTCGAGCCGACCTCCAACTATAACAAAAAGGCCGCCAGCCGAGCGCGCTGGCAGCCATGGTGCGACCGCGGAGGCTAGGTGACCGACTCCGGGCACGCCGTGGGCAGCAGCAGTGTGAAGCGCGACCCCTTGCCCGGTGTGGATTCAAGGCGCAGCTCGCCGCCGAGCGCTCGCGCGAGACGGAGGCTGATCGCGAGACCGAGGCCCGTGCCATCAGGCGCAAGACCCGTGTGACCATCCAGCTGCGTGAAAGCCTCGAAGATGGTCGTCTGGTGCTCGGTCGGGACCCCCGGGCCGGTATCCGCGACCTCGATGCGAAGCCCGTCATCGTCGCACCGGGCGTCGAGGCTGACGGCGCCCTCGTGGGTGAACTTCACCGCATTGGAGAGCAGGTTCAAGATGATCTGCCGCACCATCCGGGGATCGCTCTCGACCTCGATGTGGGCACGGCATAGCGATGAGGTGAGCAAGAGACCCTTCGCTTCGGCCTGTGGACGCATCGTCCCTACCACCGCCTCGAGCTCGACGGCGAGGTCGAAGACGACCGGCTCGGGGACGAGCTTCCTGGCCTCGATCTTGGCGAGGTCGAGCACATCGTTGACGAGCGCCAGCAGATGCTTGCCTGAGGCGTTGACCATGCCGATCTGCTTGCGCTGCTCGGCTGCGAGCTCGCCGGCCATCCCGCTCAGCAGCACGTCGGTGAACCCGATGATGGAGTTGAGCGGCGTGCGGAACTCGTGGCTCATGCTGGCGAGGAAGTCGCTCTTGGCGCTGTTGGCGGCCTCGAGCTCCTCGTTGAGGGTGGCCAGCATCTCGTTCATGGAGGTGAGCTCCTCGTTCATCGACGCGAGCTCCTCGTTCGCCTCGGCCAGCTCGGACGTGCGCTCGGCTACCTCGCGCTCGAGCGTCTCGTTCATGGCGGACAGGCGCTGTTCGCGCTGGTAGCGCTCCTCCTGGTCGAGCATGAGGCGCGCTACGAGCAGCATCCCGAGCGGATAGACGATGAGCACCGGCAGCGCGATGTGTCGCACGATGTCGGGCCCGACCCCACCGGGGATGGCGTACTGCAGGGCCAGCATGACCACGTGCACCAGAAGCCCGAGGGCGAGGAGAAGCGGCCAGCTCATGGCGCGCTCTCTGCGACGCCGGATGTAGTGGAATGCCACACCGAGCACGGTCGCCTCGGCGATCACCGCCACGCCCACGATCGCCCCCGGTCCGCCGAGGTGGAGGCGGTACGCGGCGGCCATGACCGCCGCGATGCCGCCGGCGACCGGGCCCGTGAAGAGACCGGCGATACCGAGGATGACGGAGCGGCCGTCGTAGATGATGCCTTCAGCCATGACGACAGGCGTCATCATCCCGAGGATGGCGACGCCCCCGAAGAGGATGCCTGACGACACGACGTACGGCACGCTGCCCGGCTGCCAGCGTCGGACCACCGTCTGTTGGACGACCGTCAGCGCCACGAGCAGCGCGATGTTGAGGGTCAGGCTGACGACCATCCACTACCCCGGGTCCGTTGCGGTCACTGCCGAGAAGATACCATTAGCCCCGACGCGGCAAACGACGGTATGCCGCTACGGCGAGAAGTCGGGAACCGGTCGCGCGTCGGCCTCCTCGGCGGTGGTGGCGGCGCCGTTGGTCCGGATGTCATCGATGAGCCACTCCATCTCGGCTATCTCGCGGCGCTGCGCTGCGATGATCTCGTCGGCGAGCTCGCGCACCCGCACGTCGTCGATGTCAGCACGCTCGCTCGTCAGGATCGCGATGGAATGGTGTGGGATCATGCCCTCCATGTAGTCGACGCCCGTGACCGTCGTCTGGGTGCGCACGAGCCCGATGCCCGCACCGAGCAGCAGCGCGGCGACCACGAAGATGGCGACGTTCGCCCTGGTGTCGCGGTACATCCGCGCCATGTACGAGAACATCACGACCATCATCGCGCCACCCATGACCATCGTCATGAACAGCCGCGTCTCGCTGAACCACGCGTGGCCGAGGATGTCGTACGAGTTGAGATACATGAGCACGTACATGACGGCCATCGACGTGACGATCATCCCGAAGAACCGGATGTAGTTCGCACGCACCTGCTGGTCATCCTTCATGCTCGGCGCCCCCTTCCGGGTCGCAGGACTCCTGTGAGCTACGTACCCGAGCGGGAACGACGCGGTGGTGGCCGCGCTCCCGTGCGGCGGCGAGCGAAGCGCCGAGAAACGCGAAAGCCGGCCCGCCTGGGACCGACTTCCGGATGATGCGATGGTGGGCCGTGTAGGGGTCGAACCTACGACCTTGGGATTAAGAGTCCCCTGCTCTGCCAGCTGAGCTAACGGCCCGTGCAGCCCCGTCATTCTACCGACTTTGCGGCGATGTGCAAATGCGGGGCGAATATGCTGGGGTGGGTAACGGGACTCGAACCCGCGACCTTCGGAGCCACAGTCCGACGCTCTAACCAACTGAGCTACACCCACCACGTTTTCAATGGCACGCCCGGAGGGATTCGAACCCCCGACCTAGAGATTAGAAGTCTCTTGCTCTATCCAGCTGAGCTACGGGCGCGTATGCGTCGCCCACCAGGGTGCCGAAGCGATACGGTACCCGCGGGGCGCGTTGGTTGTCAATGGAGCGGCCGACGGGACTCGAACCCGCAACAACCAGCTTGGAAGGCTGGGGCTCTACCAATTGAACTACGGCCGCATCCTTGGTCGGGCCGGCCGGATTCGAACCGACGACCCTCTGCTCCCAAAGCAGATGCGCTACCAAACTGCGCCACGGCCCGACCCGGTGCCCGCCATCCTGGCGGACAGCAGAGATAGTATAGGGTGCCCGGGAGACCTCGGCAAATGCGAGCGGGGCGCCTACCACCCTCGGTCGCGCAGTGCCCCGGCGAGCGCACGGAGCGCAGCACCGCGGTGGCTGATGGCGTTCTTCTCGGCCATCTCGAGCTCGGCCATCGTCCGTCCCGGCGTCGCCACCGGAAGGAAGAGCGGGTCATACCCGAACCCACCCGCCCCGCGCGCCTCGAAACCGATCGCGCCCTCGCATGCACCCTCGGCGAGCGTCTCCGCTCCCCCCGCGTCCACCAGCACGACCACGCTGCGGAATCGTGCGGTGCGCCGCCCGGAGGGGACGCTCTCGAGCTCTGAGAGCAGTCGGGCGTTGTTGTCGGCGTCGGTCGCCGCGGGTCCCGCGTACCGCGACGAGTACACCCCCGGCGCTCCGTCAAGCGCGTCGACCTGGAGGCCGCTGTCGTCGGCGAGCGCGGGAAGACCGAAGCGCTCGTGGTATGCGTGCGCCTTGAGCCGCGCGTTGGCGGCGAACGTGTCGCCGGTCTCCTCGACGTCGAGCGGATCGGCGCCCAGATCGGCGGCGGTCACGAACTCCCATCCGGTGAACGCGAGCGCCGAGCGGATCTCAGCGAGCTTGCCGCGGTTCGCCGTGGCGACGACGACCCGCTCAGGCACCGTACACCTCGAGGTCGGAGCCGAGGACCTCGCGCTGGATGGCTACGAGCCGTTCGGTCCCGGTCAGCGCGAGGTCGAGCATCTCGTCGAGCCGAGCGCGGTCGAACGGCGTGCGCTCGCCGGTGCCCTGCACCTCGATGAACCGACCCTTGCCGTCAGCGACGACGTTCATGTCGATCTCGGCGACGCTGTCCTCGGCATAGTCGAGGTCGAGCATCACGACCCCGTCCACCATCCCGACGGACGTCGCCGCGACGTAGTCGATGACCGGCAGCTCGGCGATACGCCCGGCGTCGCGCCACCGCGCGAGCGCGTCGTGCGCGGCGATGAAGGCGCCCGTGATGGCGGCCGTGCGGGTTCCGCCGTCCGCCTGGATGACGTCGCAGTCGACGTTCATCGTGTACTCGCCGCCCATGCCGGCCATGTCGATGACGGTGCGCAGCGAACGCCCGATGAGCCGCTGTATCTCGTGCGTGCGCCCCGAAGGCGCGCCGAGCGAGACGTCGCGTCGCGAGCGCGTGTGCGTGGACGCCGGCAGCATCGCGTACTCGGCGGTCACCCAGCCGAGCCCCGACCCGCGGCGCCACACCGCCACGCCGTCGCTGATCGTCGCCGCGCAGAGCACTCTCGTGTCCCCGAGCTCGATCATGCATGAACCATGCGCGTGCTTCAGATAGCGCCGCGTCACGCGCACCGGTCGCAGCGCGTCGTTCGCGCGCCCGCCGCTTCGCTCCATGCCGTCACCCCGATCCGTGGGACTCGACGTCGATGGTCATCAGTTCCTCGGCCACGATAACACGCCCGGAGAACCGGGATTGCGCCTCGTCCGCCGCCACAGCCCGGTCGATGGTCGGCCACAGATGCGTGAGCACGAGCGTGCGTGCGCCCGCGCTGTCGGCGAGATCCCCCGCTTGGGCCGGCGTCATGTGCGCCGCCCGCCCCGCGTACTCCTCCGGGAGCGTCGCCTCGGCGAGCAGCACGTCGGCGCCGCGCGCGGCCGCGCGGGCCGGCTCGCCGAGCGCGGTGTCGGCCGTGTAGCAGAGCGTCGCGTCGTCCTGGCGCACTACGAGCGCGAACGTGCGCTCGGTGTGATCCACCAGCCACGGCGTCACGGTGAGCGCGCCGACGCGCTCCGTACGGCCGTCGACGAGCTCTCGCACCATGAACGCCGCAGCCCACTCTTCCCGGCCGTGCTCGGTGAGCAGGCAGGTCAGGCGCTCGGCCAGCCCCGGGGGGAGGAAGAGCGGGAGCGCGGGCGCGGGACCGGCCGGCGCGTAGCGCAGCGCGGCCTGCAGCGCGTAGAGGTCCGCGAAGTGGTCGGGGTGCTCGTGCGAGATGAACACGGCGTCGAGAGCGACGGGGTCGGCCAGGACGCCGAGGTTGGCGAGCGCTCCGTTGCCGCAGTCGAGCATGAGGCTCGTCCCGCCGGCCTCGATGAGGTATCCGGCACAGGCCCGGCGCGCATCGGCGTAGCTTGCGGCCGACCCCAGGACCGTCAGCCTCATGCGTCCTCCCCCGCCGCATGTCCCTCGGCGTACGACGCGGGGGCGTGATCCGGATCGCCGAGCGCCTCGAGTGCGGCGACGGGCACGTGCTCGGCTGCCGGGATGCGCTCGCGCAGCACGCGCGAGCCGAGCTTGCGGAACTCCCCGACGTCGCCCGTCGTCACGTAGCGGCGCGTCACGTCGCCGCCGGGCTCCGCGAGCTGGTCCCGGGCGTCAAGCGTCGCGGCGACCTCGCGGGCGGTCTCCTCGGCCGAGGAGATCAGTCGCACACCGGAACCAACGACCTGCTGGATCGCCGTGGCGAGCAGCGGGAAGTGGGTGCAACCGAGGACGAGCGTGTCGATACCGTTACGCTTGAGCGGGTTCAGGTAGTCGCGCGCCATCTCGTAGAAGGAGGGACGGATGAAGACCTCGGTCGTGCTCGACAGCCAGTCCTCGAGCGTCCCGGGCCCCATCCGCAACCCCGCCTCCACCACGTCCACGAAGCGCGGCGTCGCGAGCGAGAACACGGTGACCCCGGCATCGAGCGCGCGGACGGCGCGACTGTAGGCGCCGGACTCCACGGTGCCGACCGTCCCGATGACTCCGACGCTGCGGTTCACGGTCGCCTTGACCGCCGCGCGCGCACCGGGCTCGATCACGCCCACGACCGGCACGTCGAACACGCGCTGCGCAAGCGCGAGGCCGGCGGCGGTGGCGGTGTTGCACGCGATGACGATGAGCTTCACGGGCTGACGCGCGAGGAACTCGCCGATCTCGAGCACGAACCGCCGGACCTCATCGGCCTCCCGGGGACCGTACGGGCAGCGCGCCGTATCGCCCACGTAGACGAGCGATTCGCCGGGGAGGGCGGCCGCGAGCTCCTTGACGACGGTCAGCCCGCCGAGCCCGGAATCGAAGACGCCGATAGGAAGTGTGCGCATGCAAGCAGTATAGCCCTGGCGACGCCCGGCTACACGCTCACGAGCAGCCGCTCGAGCTCCTCGGCGATCTCGTGCACGGGCAACACCTTCTGCGCGGCGCCCATGTCGATGGCCGCCTTCGGCATGCCGAACACCGTCGAGGTCGCTTCGTCTTGCGCGATGGTCGAACCACCGGCGTCACGCACGGCCTTAAGGCCGAGCGCTCCGTCGGCACCCATCCCGGTGAGCAGCACGCCGATCGCGCGGTCCCGGCACTCGCGCGCTACGGAGAGCAGCAGCGTGTCGGCCGAGGGGATGTAGAGCTGCCCGGACTGCGGCGCCACGAAGCGTGCGGCTCCTCCCTCCACCACGATGTTGCGACCGGTCGGCGCGAGGTACGCGACGCCGGGGTGCAACTCCTCACCGTCCTCGGACGCCTTGACCGTGATGCGGCAGCCGGCGTCGAGCCATCCCACGAGGCCCGGGATGAAGCCGTCGGCGATGTGCTGCGCGATCACCACGGGCACGGGGAACTCGGCCGGCAGCCGGCCGAGCACCGCGAGCAGCGCCGTCGGGCCGCCGGTCGACGAACCGACGGCGACGATCGAACGGCGCATCGGTCGCGCCGCCGAGACCTGCACCGGTGCGACGGGGACCGGACGCCGACGACCGCGGATGTGCGTGATCACCCGCACGCGCGAGAGGACCTTGACCTTGCGGATGATCTCCCTGCCGATGCGCTCGAGGTCGGCCCAATCGCGCGGCTCGGGCTTCTTCAGCACCTCGAGGGCACCCGCGGTCAGCGCGTCGAAGGCCCGCCCCATGCCCTCGCCGTGGACCGATGACGAGACCACGAGGATCGGCGTCGGCGTGTACGCCATGATGTGCTCGATCGCTTCGAGGCCGTCCATCTTGGGCATGTGGATGTCCATCGTCACGAGATCCGGTTTGAGCCGGGCGACCATGTCCACAGCCTCGCGCCCATCCGACGCCTGGCCCACGACCTCGATGTTGTCATCGGTCGCGAGGATCTGCGCGAGCATCTCGCGCGCGACGAGCGAGTCGTCACAGATGACGACCCTGATCACAGCCTCAGAGCCCACGCGGTCCCCCTCTCTGTCCCCCGACTCAGTGGATCAGCCGCTCGACGGTGTCGAGCAGCGTGTCCTGGTTGAACACCGACTTCGTGATGTAAGCGTCAGCGCCCGCTTCGATGCCCTCGGCCTTCTCCTCGTCGCGCTCGAGCGACGTCACGATCACGACGGGGATCGCCTTGAGCAGGTCGTCGGACTTGATGGCGCGCGTGAGCTGGAAGCCGGTCATGTTCGGCATCTGAACGTCGGTCACGACCGCCTCCACCTTGAGCCCCTCACGCAGCTTGGCGAGACCGATCGCGCCGTCCGTGGCGGTCTCGACCTCGTAGCCGGCTGCCTCGAAGATGGACCGCTCGAGCTCCCGTGTCGTGAACGAGTCCTCGCAGATGAGGATGCGCCGCGGGCCGGCCGTCCGCTCGCCCTCCACCTTCGTCTTTCGCGTGCGCATGCCCGCCATCCGGCGTCCGTGCTGCATGAGGTCCGGCACGTTGAAGATCGGCACGACCTCGCCGGCCCCGAGCACCGTCACTCCGGCGACGTTGTCCACCCGCTTGAGGTGGGAGCCGAGCGTCTTGATGACGATCTGCTGCTCGCCGATGAACGCGTCCACGATGAACCCCATGCGGTGCCCCGAGAAGCCCACGACCGCGATCGGTATCTTCCGGCCCTCGGCCGGCACGGCATCGAGACCCAACACGTCTCGCAGGTGCACGAGCGGGATCGTACGGCGCTGGCGGCGGATGACCTCGCGCCCCTCGACCTTGATGATCTCGGACGGCTCGACACGCAGCGTCTCCTCGATCGCCGCCGTCGGCAGGGCGAACGTCTGACCGCTCACGGTGAGCATGAGCGCCCGGATGATGGCGAGCGTGAGCGGGATCGTCAGGCGGAACGTCGTCCCCTCACCAAGCTTGGAGTCGACATCGAGCGAGCCCTTCAGCTTCTCGACGACGAACTCCCGGACCACATCCATGCCGACGCCGCGTCCCGAGATCTCCGTGATGATGGCGCTCGTGGAGAAGCCGGCCTCGAAGATGAGGTACGTCGCCTCCCGATCGGACATCGACTTGGCCTCGGTGGCGGTGATGTAGCCCTTGCGGACAGCCGCCGCCCGGACCTTCTCCGGATCGATGCCGCCGCCGTCATCGGCGATCTCGATGACGATGTGGTCGCCTTCCTGCCGCGCGGCGAGCCGGATCGTGCCGGCGGCCGGCTTGCCCGCCTTCAGGCGCTCCTCGGCGGTCTCGATCCCGTGGTCGACCGCATTGCGCAGGATGTGGATGAGCGGGTCGTTGATCTCCTCGAGCACCTTCTTGTCGAGTTCGGTGTCGCCCCCCTCGATGGTCAGCTCGACATCCTTCTTGTACTGCCTCGCAAGGTCGCGCATCGCGCGCGGGAAGGTGTTGAAGACGGTGCTGACCGGCAGCATCCGCAGCGCCATCGAGTGCTCCTGCAGGTCGGACACGACCGTGGACGCGCGAGCCGTGTCCTCGATGTAATCCTTGGTGGTGGCGTTGGCCGACTTGCGCAGCTCGCCGAGGACCTGATCGAGCAGCTCTGCGTCTTCGGCGACCGTCCCGCCCTCGGTCCCCATCGCTGCCAGCTGGCTCTTCATCCGCGTCCACAGCTGGTTGGCCTCGTGCGCGCGCGCCTGGATCCGGCGCATCTCCCGCGCACGTTGCTCTGCCTTGATCTGCGAGATGACGACCTCGCTGACGAGATTGAGCAGCCGGTCGACCTGCGACGTACGGATGCGGACCGTGTGCTGCACCCGCGTCGTGAGCGTGTCCTCGCGCTGCACGCGCTGCGGGCTCTCGCGCCCCGCTTCCCGCGCTTCGCGCTCGGCCGCCTCGATCGCGTCGACTTCGCCGTCGGTCAACTCGACGACGCCGTCCGACGCTTCGGCGGGCTCATCGTCCGCCACCAGGGAAGCCTCCCCTGCCTGCTCAGCGGCCTCGACAGCGAGACCCTGTCGCGCGATCTCGACGAGCTGTGCGACGAGTCCTTCCAAGTCGAGCTCGGACGTGTCCTTGCCCGCGTTGTCCGTGAGGTACACGATGGCGTCCAGCGCGGCGAAGAACGCATCCGACATCTCCATCGTGTACGCGAGCTCGCCGTCCCGGATGCGGACCATGATGTCCTCGAGCTTGTGGGCGATGTCCGAGATCTCCATGAGCCCCACCATGCGGGAGCTGCCCTTTAGGGTGTGCGCGTCGCGCAGCATCTGCTCGATGAGCTCCCGGTTGCCCGGATCGCCCTCGAGCGTGATGACGCCCTCGTTGAGGCGCTGCAGGAGATCGGTCGCCTCCTCCTGGAACTTGCTGATGAATGCGGACCGGTCGAACTCGACCATGTGGGCGGTCCCTTCGCGTGACTAGTCGACGATCCTGAAGGCCGAGCCGACCTGGCTCGACTCCTTCGCGATGGCGGCGAGCTGCTCGGCCGCGGAGGCGACCTGCTTGCTCCCGGCCGCGGTCTGCTGGGCGACCGCCGCCACCTCGCGCATCGCCTTCACGACCTGCTCGGTCGCCGAACGCTGCTGCTGTGTGGCGGCCGAGATCTCCTTGGCCGCCAGCGTCGTCTGCTCGATCGTGTCGAGGATCTGCTCGAGGCTGTCCCCGGTCACGTGCGCAAGCTCCACGCCGCTGCTCACCTGCTTGAGCTCCTGCTCGGTCGAGAGCACCAGGTCGTTGGCCGCGCTCTGGATCTCCGTCATGATCGACTCGATCTCACCCGTGGAATCCACGACCGACTCGGCAAGCTTCCTGATCTCGGTGGCGACCACCGAGAAGCCCTTGCCGGCCTCGCCCGCGCGCGCCGCCTCGATAGCGGCGTTCAGCGCGAGGATCTTCGTCTGGTCTGCGATGCTGTTGATGATCGCGAGCACCTGTCCGATCTGCTGGCTGCGCTCGCCCAGCTGCAGGATCTTGTTCGCCGAGGCCTGTGAGCGGGACTTGATCTCCTCCATCGCGCCGAGCGTGTTCATGACCGCCTGCTGGCCGGACTCGGCACTGCTAAGAGAACCCTCGGCAAGACGCACGACGTGGTCGGCGTTGTCGGCGATCTGCCGGTACGTCGCCGCAAGCTCCTCCATCGTGGCGGTGGTCTCGCTGATCGAAGCGGCCTGCTCGGCGGCGCCGGACGCCTGCTGCTCGGTCGCCGAGGTGATCTCGACCGACGCCCGGTCGAGACGCTGGGACGACTCCTGTGTCTGTGTGATGAGGTAGACGATGAGGTCGAGCATCTGGTTGTAGGAACGGGCGAGAACGCCGAACTCATCGGGGGACTTCACATCCACCTTGTGGCCGATCTCGCCCTCGCACGCGGCCTTGACGCTGCCCACGACCTGACCGAGGGGCGCGGTGAAGTAGCGGCCGATGAGCACGTAGAGGTAGACGAAGACGACGACCATCGCGATGAACACGCCGAGGACGATCACCGCGTGCTCGAAGAGCCTCTCGTCATTGGCGAGGGCGTCTTTGAACACGAGCCACGCCACGACGAGCTGCGCGGTGTTCACCACGAAGATGAGCGCGAGGTTCGTGATGGTGTACTTCGCCAGGAAGCTGCCCCTGATGCGCTCGATGAGCTTCTTCAGCATGTGTCTCCGCTCCTCATCATTCGTTCTCGCCGATGGGTTCCAGGACCTTGTCCAGGTTGATGATGCCGATGAGGCGGCCTTCGACATACACTGAGCCGCTCACCCACTCAGATTGGCTCTTGTCGACCACGGCCAGCGGCGGCTCGATCGAACCGGCCGGCACCTCGATGATGTCGCCGATCTCATCCACGACGACCGCGCTCGTGCACGTGTCGTTCGTGACGACGATCGCGCTCTGCTCGCCGCGCGCGTCCGACTCCGAGGAGCTCACGCGCATCAACCGCGCGATGTCGGTCACCGAGACGATCTCGCCCCGGATGTTGATGACACCGAGGATGAACTCAGGAACACGCGGGATCGGCGCGATCCGGTACTCGTTGTAGATCTCGAGCACCTGCTCGATCAGGAACGCGTACCACTCCTCGCCAAGGCGGAAGAGCAGCATCGCCTGCAGGTCGAGCGCCGCCTCCTCTTCGGAGACCTGAGCGAGCGACTCCGCCCGCTCACGGAGCACCTCGGCGGCGTCCATGCCGAGAATCGAGTGATCATGCTTCATCGTCTGCACGCTCCTCAGCCAGAGCGTCAAGTGGTGCGAGCGTCTCGTCCGGCACGAGCCGATCAGCGTCGAGCAGCAGCACGAGACCCACGTCGAGCCGGCACACGCCGATCATGCGATCGGCGAGCGTGTAGAGCTTGGACGGCTCCTGGATGCAGCCGGGCGGCACGGAGACGACGTCTTCCACCTCATCGACGATGAGCGCGACGAGCCTCCCGTGAGCCCTGCACAGGATCATCGGCGTCTCCAGGCCGTGCTCAGCCGCCGGCAATCCGATGAGGAGCCGCAGGTCGATAGCGGGGATGACCGTCCCTCGCACGTCGACCATCCCGATGAGCGCCGCCGAGGAGTCCGGCACGGGGCGGAACTCGACGATCTGCTGGATCTCCTGGACGGCATCGATCGGCAGCGCGTAGAACTGCGCCTCAAGGCGGAAGACGACCGCCTGCCGGATCTCGGCGGCCTCGACACCCGCTGCCGGTCCGGGCGCTGTCGCCTCCGCGGGTGTCTTCTCGGCGGTGCTCTTCTTGCGTGGCATCGTCATCTACTCCGAGAATCGCAGCACGCGATCGAGTTCGGCGGCGCTGACCTCGCCTGCGGCGACGCGCGCGAGGCCGGATGCGATGAGCGGGCGCATCCCGGCCTTGGCCGCAGCTGCCGCTATGCCGGCCTGGCTCGCCGAGCTTGCGACCGTGCTACGCACCGGCTCGGTGAACGGCAGCACCTCGAAGATGCCGGTGACGCCCCTGAAGCCGCTCTTGCCGCAGTTCGGGCAACCGCTGCCGGCCCGGTCCGTGATGTCCTTCGGTGCGCCCGGTATCGTGCGGGCAAGCGCTGCGTCCGTCTCCTGCGTGCAGTTCGGGCAGTTCAGACGCACGAGGCGCTGGCCCACGCCGAGCGTCAGCGCCGAGGCGAGACTATGCGGCTCGACGCCGAGGTCGAGCATGCGGCGGACGGCGGAGGCGATATCGGCCGCGGGGAACGTCGCGATCACGAGGCGGCCGAGGCCCGCCGCTTCGACAGCGAGGTGCACGTCCTCGACGGTCTGCAAGCCGTCGACCGCCACGACATCGGTATCCTGACGAAGACCCGCCGCGACATAGTTGGCGACGGGGACCGGGGACCCCGGATTGACAAGCACCTGTGCCACGGAGGGAAGCTCATACTCCACCGCGCGTTCCACCGAGTACACCGTCTTGCCTGCCTGGGCCGCGTGGTGCAGCAGCGCGTAGTATGTGGAGCTTCGACCCCCCGCGACAGGAGCGGCCACGAGCAGGATGCCGCGGCCGCGCTCGACCATGGCGTGCAGCGCGCGGACCTCGGCGTCCGTCATCCCGAGATCCGCGAGCGAACGGGGCTCGGGGCGGTAGGGCACGAAGGAGACGACGAGTCGCTGGCCGGCGATGGTCGGCACCACCGAGCACGTTAGGACGAGATCGCGGTCCGCGATCCTCGTGTGCACGCGACCGAGCGCCGGCAGCGTGGCCGGCACGTCCGACAGCTTGGCGTACGCCTTGAAGCCGTCGATGAGCGCGCCCTGCAGCGACCGTGGCGCGCTCGCGGCCTTCTCGAGCGCCCCCTTCACACGGTAAACGAGGAAGAAGTCGTCTTTGTAGGGCAACAGATGGATGCGCGAAGCGCCACGGCGGACGGCATCCTCGAGGATGTCGGCGACGAGCACGGCCACCTTGCGCGCGTCGGCGACCGCCAGGACGTCGAGATCGACTGCGGGAGCGGTCTCGGGCTCGGCTTCGGCCATGCTCTCGATCGTCTCGGCAGGCACCGCCTGCGCCACGTCTGGCTCGGGTTCCACGGACGGCGCGACCGGCACCGCAGGCGCGACGTCGCCCGGCGCCTCGAAGAAGTCCGACGCGGCGACGACCGGCTCAGCCTCTTCCTCGGGGGGCGCCTCGACGGCGCTGGGTTCCTCGGCCATCTCGGCCGGCGCGACCGGCGGGGATGTGTCGGCTTCGCCGTAATACTGCGCGAGCGCGTCTGCCACCGAATCGGTATCCGCAAGGACGGGTTCGACCTCAAGCGCCAACTCCGAGGCCAGCGCATCGAGCCCGAAGACGTCCATGGGGTCCCCGATGGCGACGGTCAACATGCCCTCGATCTCAAAGAGCGGCAGCGCGCGGCGCGAGCGAGCCGCATCGGCCGGGACGAGCGCGAGCGCCTCGTCCTCCGGCGCGTAGCTCGTGAGGTCGACGCGCGGCACGCCGAGCTCATGCTCGAGCGCCGACGCGACGTCGGCCGCCGAGACGAGCCCGCGCTCCGAGAGGATGACCCCGGCGTGGACGCCGCGCTCGGACGCGGCCTCGCCCACGCTCGCGAGCTGCTCGACCGTGAGCAATCCGGCGCTCACAAGACTATCGAGCACCCTCGTGGAGATGCCACCTGCCTCCGCCATCTTCGAACCGCCTACCCTTGCGCCTTGGAGAGCTCTTCGGCGACCGCCGACAGCAACGTGTCGGGCTCGACCGGCTTGGTCAGATACTGGTTCGCGCCGGTCCGGATGCCGGTCGCCATCGCCTGCTCCTCGGTCTTGGCCGTGAGCATGATGATCGGGATGCTCTTGTAGTTCTGGTCGAACTTGAGAAGACGGCACACGCGGTAGCCGTCGAGCTTCGGCAGCATGACATCGAGCAGGATGAGGTCGGGCTTCTCGGCGCGCGCGGTCTCAAGCGCCTCCGCCCCGTCGCTCGCGGTGATGACCTCGTACCCGCCGGCCTCAAGGATCGCCTTGATCATCTCGAGGATGGTCGGGCTATCGTCGACCGCGAGAATGCGCGCACCAGCCATACCCTACTCCCTCCCACGACCACGTCTTGTCGTGTTGTATCGCCTCGACGGAAGGCAGACTTGAGGAGCCACGGCTATGCCGCACCCATCGCCTTCCGACACTCTACCAGACTGCGTTCACACGTCTTGACCAGCAGGTCTGCTTTGAATCCTCCGAGAAACTCGGTCCACGCGCCTTCCGGCGATTTGTAGAGCGCCTTGAGGGCGTTCTCGTACTCCCGGGCCGCCGCATCCCACTTGCGTTGCGACTTGTAGATGTTAGCGAGATTCAGGTGCGCCAGCGCGAAATCGGCGTCGATGTAGATGGTCTTCTTGAGCTCGCTGACAGACCGCACGAGATCGCCCTGTCGCTGGTAGATGATCCCAAGTATGTAGCGAGCCACGGGAAGCAGCGGGTTGGTCGCCAGCGCCCTGTGACACGCCTCGAGCGCCTGCTCATACTCTCCGGCGTCGGCGTGGACGTACGCTGAGAGCAGGTGCGCCTCAGGGTCGTTCGGGTCGCGCTCCAACAGGCGACCGACGATATCGAGCACACGCTCAGGATGACCTTCCTCCAGAAACGTGCGTGCTTGCTGCAGCGTCGCCGGCGCTTCCTCGGGCAGCTCGGGTGGAGCGGCAGCCGCCTGCGTGGCACGTTCACCGGTGCCAGAGACGCGTGGCGCGTCCGACCGCGCGCCCACGGAGCGGACAGGCTCCGGCTGCGCTTCATCGCGCCGATGGATCGTTGCCTGCGGCCGCGACGCGCCCAACGCGAAGAAGCGCTTGGAGCGCGGCTTGCGGTAGAGGAAAACACCGTCGATCTCGACCGGCTCGAACTCGTCGCTGATCGACGTCAGCGTCTCGGAGTGGCCGATGAAGAGGTAGCCTCCCTCGTTGAGGCTGTTGAAGAAGTTCGATACCACGCGCCGCGTCGAGTCCAGTCGGAAGTAGATCGTGACATTGCGGCAGAAGATGACATCCCAGTTGCCCATGAGCGACAGCGGATAGGGTTCCTTGATGAGATTGTGGTAGCCGAAGTCGATCATCTGCCGCACCTGAGGACGGACGCGATAGCCCTCGGCGACCGGCTCGAACCACCGGACCAGCGTCTCCTTCGGGACGCCCATGACCGACCGCTTCGTGTAGATGCCCTTCTGCGCGCGGCTGAGCGCCTTGGTGGACACGTCGGTGCCGAGCACCTGCCCCTTCCAGCCCAGCCCCTCGATCCCCGCGTCGAGCAGCGTCATGGCGATCGAGTATGGCTCCTCCCCCGTCGAACAACCGGCGGACCAGACGCGGAAGGAGCGGTTGGTGGCCGGCTTGTTCCCCATGATCTCGGGCAGCACGCGGTTCTTCAGCGCCTGGAACTGCTGCGGGAAGCGGAAGAAACTCGTCTCATTGATGGTCACGAGGTTCATGAGCTCGTTGAACTCGGTGTTGTCCGAGACGAGCTTGCGGTAGTAGTCCTCGAAGTCGAGGAAGCCCAGGCGCGTCGCGCGCGTCACCAGCGAGATGCGCAGCGAGTCCGTCTTGGACTCCTCGAGGAAGATGCCGGAGTGCTGGTGGATGTAGTCGCGGAACCGCGCGAACTCCTCGGGGGTCAGGTCCTTGGCCAGGCTTTCGCCGTCCATGCGCGCGCCCAGCCTACCCGACCGGTGCCCCATCGGCACCGGTCTTCTCGATCAGCCCCGCCGAGAACATGCCGTAGAGGATCTTCGCGGTCTCGAAATCGTTGTAGCCGGTCAGGTCGACGAGCTCGGATACCGAGCGGCCGCCGTGCAGGTAGCAGAGCAGCATCCACTCCTTCGGCTTGAGATGGATCTCCATCGACTTGTCGCCCGGAGCGGCGGCCATCACGAACTCGGTATCGAGGCTGGGTATCTTCTGCCGGATCCGGTCCCAGAGCTCAAGCCGGCGTGAGGCCTCCATGATGATGTTCTCCACCGACACCGAGATGCCGATGTCCTCGTCCTCGCACAGATCGTCGGCCTCGAAGCGTAGCTCGCCGTCTTCCCATCGGAAGAGATCGAAGAGGGTGTCGTTGATCTGCTCCTGGATGAAGTTCTCGAGCACCCTCGCATCCAGGTAGCCCTCATCGACGAGGATCTGGCCGAGGCGGCGTCCGGCTTTCTCCTTCTTCTGGATCTTCTGCAGCCCGAGGGCCTGCCTCAGTTGCTTCTCGGAGATGACTCCTGCCTTGACGAGACGCCTGCCGAGCGACTCGCGATGCCAGTTGGAGGACGCGAAGAAGACACGGCCTTTCTTGAAGCAGACCTTGCCCTGGGCGTCCGAACGCTCGAGGTAGAGCGTGCCTGACTTACGGCCGGACGCCAGCAGCCGGAACATGTCTTCGAGTGAG
>NPIE01001442.1_pt3 | contig 23268 bp, 19 predicted proteins | sample 8637661 | NCBI WGS metagenome assembly NPIE01 (sample SAMN07420842, study PRJNA396082) | bioreactor metagenome | isolation source: sample BA12 brine-fed electro-methanogenic bioreactor BA | place: Japan: Kochi | collected 2016-12-09
ACCGGCTACCGGCTACTGATTAAATATTCCCCCCATAAAAATACATTCCTAATCCCACGGTAAAAATCAAATCTCCCCAAAGAGCATGTTCGAGTGATGTCGCAGCAGTTGAGCGGGTTCGGTAATACGTACAGGCAAAAAGAAAGCCTCCGCCAAGACTTAAAACCGGTGCAATCCAATTACCAAAAAACAGGTGATAGAGTCCGAAGGACAAAGCGCTGGCAGTAATGATAAGATACTTTCGCGGTAAAATGTCCTGATAACGATGAAAAATAAACGTTCTGAAAATCAGTTCCTGCGGATAGACAGATGCCAGAGGATACATGATCATAACCATCATCCAGAACACAGGAACTTGTTTGGGAAACGCCAGAAACATATCCGGCATAAAATAATATGAAAAAAAGCTCAATAAAACGAGACCGGGGATAAATTTTAAAAAGATCCTGATTAATTCCTTTCGAGAAACATGTCCTTTCCAAAATGTATTTTTATCAAATGTATCATCTTTTTTAAGAATTTTGTAAACGATAAAGGCAGAGAGGAGCAATACGGGAATTATGAATCTCCCAACACTGCTGTTAAAAGGGATGATCAAGATTGGCAGTAAAATAAATAAACCAAAAAATTCAACCCATAAAGACCGTTTTGATTTCATAGCGATTGCTTAATCCTTTCAATACAAGTAGGAATATCATTTTGGACCTTGTTAACAACAGTTGAAACCGGGTAATATGCTTTATCTTTCATTAACATAGCCGAATCATTGATTGGAACATTTCCATCGAGCCATAATTTGAGTGTTTTCTTATTTAATATGAGAGGCATCCTGTCATGAATAAAACCGATCTCGCTGTCTGCATCTTTTGTTATAACCGTAAAAGTATAAAGTGGTGATTGTTCCGGAGTTGTCCATACGTCCCACAGGCCGGCCAGCGGCAGAATGGAACTGTTGGAAGCAGTGATATACCAGGGCTGATTTTTTTGCCATTCAAAATACCCGCTGGTCAGGATGACACACCGGCGGCGTACCGTAAGATTCCGGTATGCCGGTTTCTCGCGGAGCGTTTCAAGACGGGCATTGATCATACGGGATGCAAAACTTTCATCTTTAGCCCATTTGGGAGTGAGTCCCCATCGAAAAGCGTCTATCATATATCGCTTTTCCTCAAGGAACAAGACCGGCGCAAACTGGAGCGGAGCAACGTTGTACCGGGGAAGGGTTAAGTTATAACGGTATTCAAACCACTCTCCCCCATCCAATTCCTCGATAATGACTTCCTTAATGAAATCAAGGGCAAAACGTCCGCACATATCATTCTCCTTTCAGCCATTCTTTGAGGAAACGATACAGGTTCGGATCCTCCTGACCAAGCCGCCAGAAGCACACACCCATCAAACCCAGTTCATCAACAATCTCCAGCTTTTGCCGCACACTGAACCCGTCTTCAAAGTATACCGGTTCTCCCCGTAAATGAAAATACGGGAGAGAAAACTCATTTCGCTGTACATAAGATTCCGGCAAACCGGCTTCTTTGAGAATATCAACTATTTCAGACCAGAAAAGTGCCGAAGAACCATCAACTTGGGACCGGTGTCCGTATAAGGGCAAGGCCATCACCAGTTTTTCCCTAGGGATACCACCTGCTTCGCTAACGGAAAAACTCATGATCTTTCGAACCCATTCATATTCAGAATGATGCGGAGGAATTTTTTTCCCCCAGTGGTTATCATAGCACATTATCCGGATTATATCTGCAGCATTTCCGACAGCTTTATAATCCTGACCACCTTCAGGTACATTTTTCGGTTGCAGTGTTACAGAAAGAACCAGTCCGTATCGGTGAAGCGTATCCGCTAAATGCTGAACAAAATCAGAAAAGAGTTCCCGGTCTGACGGATCAATTCCTTCAAAATCAAGATCTACCCCTTCAAACCCAAACCACAGCATTTGCTGTGTTATTCTGTGTATTTGTTCCTTTCGTATAATCGGGTCCCGTATCATAGTCTTAACAATATCTGACTGATAATCAGCACCAAGTGAAGGATAAACGGGAATTCCCGACTTTCGCGATGCTTCACGCACAGCCCGTGAATCTGTTCCAAAATTCCAATGCATACGACCATTTTCAATAATTCTGTAAGCCATGGGAGATATATTGTCAAAGACTTCTATATGATTTATAAAGCTTTCCGTACCTTCCAAAAATACCGGTGAACTGATCCAGGCACTAACAGATTTACGCTGTTGTCTGACCGGAAGAAGTTCAAAATCCGGACTGTGTACAATTCCGCCGTACATTTTAATAACTATTCGGCCGGCGGTAAGAAAACCGGCTTTGTTGCATGTAACAGACAGTCTGTCGGATAGGGTTTCCAATTTAAAATTATACCGGTTTTCGTCATCAGCAATACAAACCGAGAGAATTGTGTCCCGGTTAAACAATGTTACAACTGATCCGGCGGGAGCAGTCCCTGATATGATATATGACTCGCTACTCCATGCAATTTTTGCAAATAAAAAAATAAATACCGATCTGGATAGTAATATTTCCAGCAATTTTTTCATCATTAAAATTTAGAGTTTGCTAAGAAAAAAAGTCACGAAACTTTGAGTTTTCTCTGAAATCTTTTAGATTCATGCCCGAAAACGGAGGTTGAATGTCTTTTGCAGCATTGATACTCACATCTATCGGATTGGCCATGGATGCCCTTGCCGTATCTGTGTCCGGTGGATTAAACCTGGAAAAGGCAAATATCAGGAAAGCCGTAAAAATGGCTTTGACCTTTGGAATATTTCAGGCAGGGATGCCGGTAATCGGGTATTATGCTGCTCACAGCTTTAAATCATACATAGAACATTTTGATCATTGGATAGCATTTGGACTTTTAGTATTCATCGGGCTTAAGATGATTTGGGAAGCATTTCATGAAGAATCGGTAAACAATAAAACCAATCATTTCGAAATCCGTACGCTTTTGCTTTTAGCCGTTGCGACCAGTATTGATGCACTGGCGGTAGGTATAAGCTTTGCTTTGCTTGATATTCAGATCCTTATGGCTGTTATTATGATTGGCATTACAACGTTCATTTTATCTTTTCTTGGGGTTATGATCGGTTGCAGAGTCGGCTGTCATTTCAGTCAGTGGGCAGACGTAATCGGAGGCGTTATACTTATTGGAATCGGTGTCAATATCTTATTTGAACATATGATCCAATGATTGATTCAGGCTGTGTTTTTTCCGGCAAATTGGCAAAACTTAAGCTATTTAACTATAATAACAACAGAAAGAATCCGAATTTGGATAAGACCGGTGTCAAAAATTGTCGTTTATTGCAGAGATTCTGCATAAAAAAATGAAAACTGTTTAATAAGTTTATAATTATCATTGAGTCTCTGGACATGCAGAAACAAAGAATAATAAATAACTCCATTTTAGGAGAGACTTTTGTAAAAAAATTGAATGACAGAAGTAAATTATAATATATGGATTTGTTGACCTGATTTCCCCCGCCCCGGGGGAAATGTACCGGCAGTGATTATAAATGTCAAATTAATATTATAAATATTATACTCTTAAACTGAAATATCTTTAGAATCATTGCGAATACAAATTTTTGTCAATCTGCAACATTTCTTACACCGCTAAAGCGGATTAAAATATTTGAAAAAAAAAAAGTGATACCAAGTATTTCCATTACTAACCAATGGTAAGCAATAGATATTTTTACAATGTTTACCGATCAGGGAATGGCAATAACACCAATAAAACGTGAATTCAATTACCAACAACAATCTGCATAATCCAGGAAATAGGTCCAATCTTGTTCTTTCAGATCATGTCTTCCTTCACGGATATGATATGCTATATGCCCATTATGAACAGGTTGATCAGTTTCTGGCATAATACTCGTGCCCAATCCTTGAAGTCCGAACAGTTTATAAACCGGTTCAGCATAAACACTGGACAAAAATTCACCTTCCGGGTCAGCCCATTCGTCATGTTCTGCACTGGAAATATAAACACGTCTTGGTGCCATCAGAGCAATCAGCATATGCTGATCAACCGGCAGAGCATATTCACGATTGTTATATTTTTTATAATTGGGGGCAAACCAGTGAGGAAAACGACGATTGATTGACCGCACTTTTTCACCTTCTCTGCGCCGTGCCAAAGCGGCTCCCGTACATCCTGACTCATTACTGATAACGAGAGAAAATCGTTCATCTTCAGCCCCTGCCCATAGGGCAGATTTCCCTCCCCGGGAATGACCTATGACTGCAATACGTTCCGGGTCGATATCCTGATCGCTTATCAGGTAATCCATACTACGCAGCGCTCCCCACGCCCATACGGCAATGGCTCCCCATCTGTCCCCCCTGTTTTCTGAACTATATTCCGGAAAAAGTGAACAGACACCTTCTTTCCACGTATCCGGATCATCTTCTGCAAGATCAGATACATGAAAAGTTGCTGTTGCATATCCTCTTTCAATAATCATTTCCACAGGCCAGAATGGTGTTTTATACTCTCTTGCAGGATCCATTTTCTTTGGAGATCTGTGCAGAATTAATAAAAATACAGGAACAGGTCCTGTGATATTGTTGGGGACAAACAGAACAAGGCGTATTTTACCGTCGCCTTCGGGTCCGGAAAAATGAATATCCACTTCCCGGCATGTTGCCTGCCCGTCTACAGCTTCAACATTTTCTTCAACGATAACAAACTTAAGATTATCGGGCTGACCCAAAGGCATCCGTCCATAAATATGGGTTCGAAATTCCTCTAAAATCTCAGGACGCCGGACAGACTGCCACATAACGGCATCTTCCACCCTCTCTGAAGATTTAGTGATTAAGGGATCAGGTAGAACTATTTCAGAATTTGAGCAGGATGTAAATACATACAAGATGAAAAATGATAGCATTGCTGTTTTCACATATGTAGCCATATGCAATGTTTTACAACCCCGTATTATATAAGTTCCATCTTTAGTCGGCAGTCGTCAGTGGTCAGTCGGCAGTCGGCAGTCCAGTAGCCGGTAGCCGGTAGCCGGTAGGGTGCGTTGATTTTGTTTCAGTTGATATGATGTTGTTTCATTTGACTGCATTTGTTTCATTTAGGTGGTTTCATGGTCGATGATGGTTATTTTTCTGTTTTGAGGGTGAATAAATCCTCAATTCAATAATTCTTCATTCAATTTAGACTTCAGAATTCAGTATTCAGTGTGGGCGGTCAACAGGCAATCAACTTTTCGACTTTCGACTTTCGACTTTCGACTTTCCACTGTCCACTGCGAGCGCGGCGAGCCTCAACGTCTAAACATCTGAACCTTTCAACGTTTGAGCCCTTGAGCCCATGAACCCATGAACCATAATTCCTCATTCATCAGAATGCAAAAACCACACCACTTCCCGGTAAAAGCCAAGCATCATCAGGTGTGCTGATTATTATTAATCCGTTACTATGTTGGATTTCAGGCTGACCGCCGGGGAAAAATGGAACGATATCCATGTGAGGAATCAGTCCGTCATAATCCACACAAATTTCTGCTCCTTTGGTCATTCCCGTAACAAATACCGTAAGCTGATGGGATGAACGAGGGTAATATGTTCGTGTATTGATAGTAAACTGAACCTGTTCCCCGGTCCATTTTTTCAAGCTATCATGGTGACATAACACTTCCAGACAATGATTCACTACCTGGCTTGTATGATTCAACTCAAGATTATTGATTCGTACCGAATTGATAAAAAAGCTCTGTTCGTCAAGAGTGAGAGAACCGTCAAGTAACCACCGATATTCAACATCTTCACGCCGAAAATACCGTTCCAGCATTTCTTCATTGGAAGCACATGCAATAATAAAGTATTCTCGTATTAACTGCTTACGAAAGGACAGCTCCGTATCAATACGATAATAATCTTTGGCCAGAACAGGATCTTGAGGTTTCGAAAACGTAAGTCTGTGGTAAAAATGATGTCTGTGAAACAGAGGCCGGGAATCCTCCCGGAAAAGTCTCTCGAGGACATTGGTGAAAATCATGCGGGCTACATCCATATTGCCGGTTTTTTCACGGATTGCCGATTCAATGACTCGGGATAATTCTTTGGAATCATAATCAGACGAAACAAATTCCCGTCTGGACAAAGGAACTGCCTTAACAATATCAGATCCGCGCATATAAAATCGTTTGGCACGCCGACCTGTCTGACAAAGCATTTCATACGCAGATCCGCCAAAACTTTTACACAGGGTTTCAATCCGTATTTCAGGATTTTCATCACCGAACAATATGACTTCATCTCCGGTATTTACCGAATCAAGCTCCGTAACATCCACCGCCGTCATATCCATGCTGACTTTGCCGATTACCGGACAAACTTTCCCGTTGATCAGTACTTTCCCTTTATTAGACAAGAGATAATCATACCCATCAGCATATCCTACGGGAATTATGGCATACAAAATATCCCGCTGAGCGAAATAAGTCCGGTTGTAACCGACTGATTCTCCCTTTTTTGCATTGCTGATATAGGAAATTCTGCTTTTAAACGTCATGACAGGTCTGAGATCAATCTTTCCGCAAAGGGATTCATGAGAGTAAATTCCGTAGGACAAAAGTCCAATCCGGGCAAGATTGCTGATATTATCGGGTATTGTTACCAGAGCAGAACTATTGGCAATATGAATCCAATCAGGAGAAATATGCATCGACTTTAGTATTTTTTTAAAACGATCCAACTGATATAAGGAAAAATCAGGATCACTTTCACTGGCAACGTAATGAGTAAATATTCCGTCAATCGTCAAACCTTTAAGCTTACTGATGCTGCTGATAAAATTTAAAGCATGATCGTAACGCACACCGCTTCTTTCCATGCCTGTATCAATATTGATATGGACCGAAATTCTTCTTTTTTTCTCCTCTGCCATAGTGTTAAGAATCCCGGCAAAGGATTCTGAACAGACAATCGGCTCTAAATTGTATTCAAAAATTTCCGGAATTTCTTCCGGGAGTGACGGTGAAAGTATCAGGACGGGGATTTGTATACCATGCAGCCGCAGTACTTTACCTTCTTCACTGTTTGCAACTCCCAGCATGGATGCACCCAGCTTTTCCGCTTCAGCAGCAATTTCCACAGCTCCATGTCCATATGCATCAGCTTTAACGATTTGCATAAACGCCTTATCTTTAAGCAAAAAACGTTTAAGCTCATGGATATTATAATCGTAATGATCCAGATTTATTTCAATATGGCTGCGTTCGTTCATTTTATTCTCATTATACCGAAATTTACTGATTTTACAGAGTCAATAAAATGAAAGATACATCATCAGAAGGATGAAAACAAAACAGTTGCATGGTTCATTTTTTACTGAACAAAAAAATCCTATGAAAAACAGTTTTAAATTTATGTGATATATGGGAAATTCAACCCGGTATCTAAACAGTGAGGAAAGGTATGACAGAGATTCGGCGTGAACTGGGGATGAGCCATGTGCTGGGAATCATCATCGGAACGGTTATCGGTTCCGGAGTTTTTATTAACCTTCCCATAGTCCAACAGGCTTCCGGAAGTCCTCTCATGGCTGTTTTAGCCTGGTTTATCGGCGGACTGATCTGGCTACCGCAGATTTTTATACTCAGTGAAATGGGAACCGCCTATCCCAGGCAGGGTTTTGGGTATCTCTATCTCCAAAAAGCCGGGAGTCCGTTTCTCGGCTTTCTATATGTCTGGACAGTATTCTGGACAAGCGATACCCCGTCTATCACCATATTGGCTATGGCATCCGTTGCAGCACTGGATATTTTTTTTCCGGTTCTGACTGATTCAATCTGGACTCGTATCTTTGCAATAGCAATTATTTCCATACTCACGATGGTTCACGTTCGGAGTGTACGTCAGGGCGGACGTCTGCAATTTGCTCTGACGATTTTAAAAATATCCCCTTTGATCCTTCTGTCTTTCATCGGGTTAGGTTTTATAAAATCCAACAACATTTTCCTGATTCCCAACATAATCAGTAATGGAGCAAAAAGCAGCTGGTTTGCTCTTTTAATTGCCGGGGTATCGGGTACGGTCTGGAGTTATGCCGGATTCCCCAATATTTTATATATGGCCGGTGAAGTAAAGAATCCCCATCAAATCCTGCCGAGAGCATTGATAGGAAGTACGATTTTTGTAACATTAACGTATACAGCCGTTTCGTTTGCAACGGGAGCTATTGTTCCCCATGATGTGCTTGTCGCAATATCCGGCGGCTTTGCCAATCCGTTCCGTTATCTTCCCTTTTTTGCCACATTTGCCGGAGCCTTTTTGGCAATAGCCGCATTTATATCCATGGTCGGCGCTACAAATGCCTGTATTATGGTCCAACCGAGAATTCAGTATGCCATGGCTCGAGACGGACTTTTTTTCAGCATATTCGGGAAACTACATCCCCGTTTTGGCACTCCTTATACATCCATTATACTCCAATCGGCTATAGCTATCGTCCTGATCTTTACGCCCGGAGGGATCGGTAATCTTTTGGGATATTTTACACTATCCTATATTCTTCAGAATTTGCTGGTTTATGCTTCAATATTCTGGTTAAAAAAGCGGGAAGATTATAAACCGTCATACCATTCTCCTGCCTGGAAACTCATGGCATGGCTATCAGTAATTTTTCAATTACTCCTCCTGTATGGAACATTCAGAGCATATCCCGTGAGCGGCGTCCTGGCTGCCTGTATCCTTATTCTGACGGGAGCTCCGGTTTATGCTTATTTTCGCCATAATCACCAAAACAGGTCTGAAACCTTTTGACCGGAAGAATATCTGATCGTATATTAAGGATATAAGGACTAGATATGATGAAAAAAGCAGCCGTAACATTTCTGATTATTCTGTTTTGCTCTATCAGCCTGTATGCCGTTCCTGATATTGTTTTTCGTACGTTAGAAAACAAAAATGTTTATCTGCGGGACTATACCGGAGAACCGCGTTTATTGAAACCGGATGCCCCGAGATATGGTGTTGTAATAGTGTTTTTCAGGACTGAAGATGTTTCCTTGAATTCATGGTTTAAAGCTGTTAATGATTTGCTGAAAGACGAAAAATCGGCAAAACGTCGCTTCTTCTTTATTTGTGTGGATGAGGACATTGAAAAAGTAATATCCTTTCGGAATTCCAAAAAACCTGCAGTGCCAATATATACCGATGCTTTCGGTGTAGCAACAAATTTGCTGGATATACCCTTGGGAACATTAAACAACGGACCCGGGATACTAGTTTACAAACCCGACGGTTCTGTCATCAAAAAAATGGCCCCTTTTCAGTCATTCATGATCAATGACCTGCAATCCGCGATAACACAATTACCCTGATCATTTCAAATTTGTTTTAATGTGCCTTTATTTTAAATTCCATCCGTGAAAACAAAAGATAAAATTCAGATCGGACTTTTTGGTGTTGGGAAATTTGGAACATGGCACCTTGAAAATTGGTTAGCCATACCTGATGTTGAAGTCATCGGTTTTTGTGATATTGATCCAGAAAAACAGGAAAAAATCCCGTTAAAATACGGAATTCCTTCCTGTTCACATGACGAACTCATTGACCGATGTGATATTGCAGATATTGTAGTTCCTACCATTTTTCACTATGAAATCGCTCAAAAAGCTCTGCTGGCCGGTAAACATGCCTTCGTTGAAAAGCCGTTTACAGAAACCCTTAAACAGGCAGAAGAACTCTTATCCCTTTCCGGAGAAAAGGGCCCGTTCCTGACCGTAGGTTTTATTGAACGGTTTAATCCCATTTATCAAAAAGTCTTATCGCAATTTTCTCTGAGTCCTCTTTTTATTGAATCTCATCGCCTTGGACAGTTTAATCCTGTCAGAGGAACAGATGTCCCCGTCGTCATGGAATTATTGATTCATGATATTGATATTCTTCTTCACGTTGTAAAAAGTCCCGTACAAAAAATTCATGCTTCAGGATCACCGGTCCTTTCGACTAAAACAGATATCGTTAATGCACGAATCGAATTTGAAAACGGTACCGTAGCAAACCTTACATCCAGCCGAATATCGCCCAAGAAAATGAGAAAGATGCGCTTTTTCCAGCCTAACGGGTTTGTATCGGTTGATTTTATGAATCAGTCAGCTGATATTTACCGGATTGAAGCGCCTTCATCCCAAAATCAGATAGACAGTGAACGGATCATGGTGAATATTCCGGAGGATTTCGATAAAGGGTTCCGCTATATGCGGCTTGAAGCTGAAAAAGGGAATGCCTTACGGGCTGAACTGGGTGAATTTGCACGATCATGCCGGGAGACATCACCTCCTATGGTCAGCGGTTATGACGGATACAGGGCACTAGAATTAGCTATTCAGATTCAAAATGCTGTCGTGGACCATCATAAAAAATATTCAGAAATTTTTAAATATGACTGATACTCCTTTATTAAAAAAAGAAATACGATCTTTTTGCATTCTTGCCGGAGATCATTCAGCCGATGAACCCGGTTCTCAAATTATTCACGCTCTTAAAAACAAATTTCCTGATTGCAGCGTATTCGGTATAGGCGGTAATCAGATAGCTGCTGAAGGTACCACTCTTTTGTTTCATTCCCGTGATACAGGTTTTATGGGATTTTATGAAATCCTTATAAATCTTCCTTTTATCCGGAAAATGTTTAAAACAGTCAAAACGGCAATACGTCAACACAAACCCGACGCACTGTTGCTTATTGATTATCCCGGGTTCAATTTGAAAATTGCCAAATGGGCTCATAGACGGAAAATTCCGGTTTTCTATTATATTGCCCCTCAAACATGGGCGTGGAAAGCAAAACGAAACAAAAAAATCAGAAAATATGTGACTCATCTATTCACAATTTTCCCTTTTGAAGAACGGTATTTTTCCCAATTCGGTATAAAAACGACTTTTGCCGGTCATCCCCTGGCCAATAAAATCCTTTCTACGACTTATCCGTCTGTCGAAACGCTGAAACTAAACGTTGACCCCAACCTCCCTATAGTCAGTCTTTTGCCTGGCAGCCGAAAACAGGAATTAATCAGACATATGCCCATTTTAAGAGATACCGTTAAAATACTGAAAGCTAAATTCCCTTCATGGCAATTTATTATATCCAAAGCTCCGTCAATTGACAGTGATTTATGGAATGAACTTTTTAAAGGATTTGATATTGCTGTCTATACCGGTGATGTAAATCGATTGATGGCAAATTCACGTGTAATTGCTGTTTGTTCAGGAACGGCCAGTCTGCAGGCTGCCATTCATAATAAACCTATGGTTATTTTTTACAAAGCAGCCGGATTAACGTATCATCTTGGGAGACGTCTGACAAAAATGCGCTTTATCGGGATGATCAATATCCTGGCCGGACAATCATTGGTTCCGGAGTTGATCCAACATGAGTTTACGGCCGAACGGTTAGCTCGTGAGATACAGTTCCAAATGCTGACTTTTTCACACAGAACCATTAAGCAAACACAGATAGAAAAACAGGTTTACGGTCTTCGGCTGGAACATGGCAGTGATAAAATCATCGAACAGATCCTTAAGGATATTCATGCATGATCAGCTATAACCGGTTGGCAGACTACATTATTAAAAGAAGGCACGATCAGTATAACAGAGGGGAAAAAATTTCCCGAAAAGTCAGAACCCCGATTATATCCACAGGCAGTCTCACAATCGGGGGAGCCGGAAAAACACCGCTTACAATCTACATTGCACAACTTTTATGCCAGCAGAATTTATCCTTTGCGATTCTGAGCAGAGGGTACAGACGGCACACAAAAGGTTTGCACGAGATTGTAATAACAAAGGATCTGGCATTAGAAGCCGTAAAATATGGCGATGAACCGGTTATGCTTAAAAAACGTTTTCCAGAGTTTCCTGTTATTGTTTGCGAAGACAGATATGTGGGGGTTCAGTATATCGAAAACAAATATCAGCCCCGAATCATCTTGCTGGATGACGGATTTCAACATCGGAAACTTCACAGGGATTTGGATGTGTTGATTTTTAAAAAGGATTTTAAAGGTTCAAAAGCAACGTATTATCCCTTTGGAGATCTGAGGGATTCTCTGAAACGTTTAAAAGAAGCAAACTTTATTTTCCTGGAAAAAGGAGCATCACATGAAACGGTTTCATTTCTTCAGGAAAAAAGTCACATAATCTTTTATGATTTTTCTTATACGCTGGAGGGAAAGACACGGACTGACAATGTTCCTTTTACCGCATTTTGCGGAATCGCAAAACCGGACAGGTTTTTAGATTCCCTGAGAACATCATATCTTTTTCCCGATACATTCATTTCCTTCCCCGATCACGTTGACTATACCCCGTCACGAATAAAAAAACTGATAAAGACAGGCAACACACACTTTATAACCACATACAAAGATTATGTCAAACTACCTGAACAATTCAAAAATGATTTTCAGATTGATGTATTCCGCATGGACGTGATCCCGGATAAACCGGAAATTCTTATTACAACCATAAACAATCTGGCAAAATAATATATCGGATTTTACATGCTGAAAAACATTCTCAGCCAAGGGGCAAGAATTTTTTTATCCTGTCAGAAAAATTTTTTATCCCTTCAAAGTCAATTTGAGAAATTGTTTGATCGTGGCCGGATATTTTCTTGACCATGAATTTTTCAAAGAAATTCATGTTATCGAAGAGGAATTCACCTCCCAAACATCCATGGGCTACAGCATGTTTTTTTAATTGTTCAGGATAAACCATATCAAATTCATCCCACGCTTTTTTATCCTTTTCCATGCAACAAAGAAATAAACCCACTTTTTTCGAGAGCAGAATATTCATATTACGCGTGTAAAATTTTTTGATTTTACCTTGAATACTGCCGGCATGAATGGATCCCCCGATGAGAATGATATCAAAGTCCTCCAACTGTGGAATTGCATCCTTACCGATGTTTATGTTCTGAACGTGATGTTCTTCAAAAGATTCGGCAAGCAATTCTGCAACTTTTTCAGTCGTACCGTGTTTGGAAGCATATACAATCAGTACTTTCATGGATTCCTCTAATAACGTTATTTCGAAAAGTATACCAATCTTTACAATTCGAATAAAGAATTATTTTCATGACAGCATAAGCTTAGTCATTCTTTAGCAATTCTTCAGCAATTTCAAGGATCTTAGGTCCAAATTCCTCCGGCGCTTCAAGAACTCCCCACCCTTTTTGCATCTGATACAGCCCATCATATACTGTATCGTGAAAGGACCGTATTCTGTGAGGAATATCCTCATTGTCCAAGGCGTCAGTCATAATCTGCGCTTCAATTTCATTATTCAATCGTAAAACATGTATCATTTTATTCATTCTATCCTCTCCGTTAACGGGTTTAATGGTTTTATGCAGAGCAGATTTAACACCTCTTTGTTCAATTTTTAAAATTTAATTGTTTGACAGGCTTTAATCATCTGTTTTCTCTTTTGAGAAAGATTAATAACTTTGGGAGGAGGTATTATTATGACAGAGTTTTTTTCAAACCACCAGATTTTAACAAGCTATGTTCTTTTGCCAATAGCAATTATACTGGCAAGGATTATTGATGTTTCCATCGGGACCCTTCGAATCATCCTTGTTTCAAGAGGGATGAAAGCATTGGCACCGCTTTTAGGTTTTTTTGAAGTGCTGATTTGGCTTGTGGCAATCAGTCAAATTATACAAAATTTATCCAACTGGGTAAATTATGTTGCTTACGCCACCGGATTTGCTCTGGGAAATTATATAGGCATGTTTATTGAGGAACGGCTGGCCATGGGGCTTGTGGCTATCCGTATCATTACACAAAATGATGCGGACGATCTGATTGAAGAAATCCAGAAAATGAATATCGGGACAACAAGTCTGGCTGCCAAAGGCATGCGCGGACATGTACGGTTGATTTTTACGATTATCAAACGAAAAGACCAGCAAATTGTTTTGGATCTTGTTCGAAAATTTAATCCGCTGGCTTTTGTATCCGTCAGTGATGTCAGATCTGTTCAGGAAGGATATTTCCCAAAATCCTCTGAAGAGAAAAGAATATTCCGGCGTTTATTTAATTCAAGTTTGAATAGGAAATGATTAATCAGTAGCCGGTAGCCGGTNNGTAGCCGGTAGTCAGTAGCCGGCAGGCTATTCAGGACTCAGCATTACGCCGTTTTTCCATACAGTCTTTATTTGGAAAGATTCGTCAGTAAGAACAAGATCGGCAGGATTGCCTTCCCTGATTTTTGGGTAATCCCGAGAGGATTTTATGACCCGGAGCGGATTATCAGTGATGGTTTTTAGGGCATTTCGGAAAGAACAATTTGTGTAGGACATAAATCTTTCCGCTATCCGGGCAACGCCCAGAGAAGTCCCTATTAAGCCGTCATTATGGATATAACGGGCTTCACCGTTTTTTGCGTAGAAAGGATATCCCTGATATACATATTCCCCGTCCGGAAGTCCGCTGCTAAGCATTCCGTCGGTAATACAAACACATCTGTCCGTGCCTACCATGTTATGAAGAAACCGGACCATACGCTCAGAAATATGCACCCCGTCTGCTATAATTTGAACAGTAGCCTTTGAATCAAAGATTTCAGGCAAAGGTCCCGGCTCCCGATGATGAATGGGTCGCATGGCATTGCAGATGTGCGTTACATGATTGATACCATGTTTAATCGCCAGTCGAGTCTGTTCGGCCGTTGCATCCGAATGACCAAACGCAGGGATAACTCCATGTTTTTTCAATGTGCTGATCAAAGTGTCTGTGTGATCTGTTTCCGGAGCAATCGTCATCATTTTAAGTGCTTCACCACAATGCAAAAAGACATCATCCAATACTTTTTCAGAATATGGACAAATCTTATTTTCAGCGATTCCTCCTTTTTTAGCAGGAGAAATAAACGGTCCTTCAAGATGAATCCCCTTCATACCGGGGCACCGGCCGGAGCGGTATAGCTCACGAAGCAGGTCCAGATGACTGTTTGAACCTTTCGGGAGATAAAAGGTCGTTGCAAGGTATGATGTTGTACCCATCCGGGCAAGAGATATATCTGCCATCATTACGCCTGCTTCATCACCACAGCTAAAATCCGCTCCACCGGCACCATGAACGTGCAAATCTGTAAATCCGGGTACTATATATAAACCATTCCCGTTAAAATCATTTTTATTGGCAGGTTCAGCCGGTGATATCGACTGAATAATATTACTATTAATCATCACATCTACCGGCTGTTGAGGGTTATCAATCAACCGCACATTACGGATAATCATAATCGTGCCTTTCAATGCACTCAATATTCAATATTACGAGAGAGTGCCGCAAATTAAAACCCAAATCCCGCACTGAAAGAATGTACGCTTTTAAACCGTCCAAATTCCTGCAGTCCGTAATTGAACTCGAACTGAGTTCCCGCAAGATTGGTCTTAATTCCGATACCGGCAGTCAGTCCTCTCTCGTCATAATTCATCAGATAGCCGGTCCGAGCGATGAACAAATCATGAAGGGAATATTCAAGTCCCAATTTGACACGTTCTCTAAAATCCCTGGGATGAATAGATTCCACTCCCAGACGGAGAGAATGTACCTCTGCCAGATCCGGTGCTATCAGGGTCATTAAATCCATATCGGCACTAAAGCCCACTCTGAAAGGCATCGGAAATTTTTCCCGTTCAATCTGAATTTCCCGGGAAAAATTCTGAATAACGGCACCAAAACGGATTCCGTATGTCCCAAACGAGTATGTTGTTCCAATATCAATGGCCGGTTCACCGTGCGAGTATTCTTTTTTGACAACGACCAGAGAAGTATCTCCCAGATTTGTGCCGGATGTCGCCACAGACGGATTTCCCAATTCCTGATAAGCATATTTTATCCGAATTCCATAAGAAAAGCGATCACTGATTCTTTGTGCGACCGTAACTCCGGCAGCCCATGCCGCGGGAGAAAAAACACCTGTTTCCGTGAATCCCTCGACATTTTCAGCACGAACGGTTCCATAAAAATCCCCATAATCCATTGCCATGTAATCCAGGACAAAATATAAATTCATTGGACCTTTTACTGCACCGCTGACAGCATTATAACCCATATCAGCAATCCACAGCGTCCGTGACAGATTCACATCTGCCCTGCCGGGCATCCAGGCAACAGCTGAGGGGTTGGAATAAACACTTTCAGCACCGTTGAGACCCAGAATCCCGTTATCACCTCTTCCTAATGCTGCTGCTGAAACAGGGTGTTCCAGAAACCTGTATCCCACTTGTGCTTTTTTCTCTACAGCATGAGAAGATGTTGGCAGCAGGAAAGCAATAAAGATCAACGGTATAAGCCATCGGGAATATCGTAATGATTTTTTCATAATTTCACCTGTCTCTTATCGGATAACCACAAATTTTACATACTGATCATCCAGTTTTTTTCCGTCAACATCTTCAGCATCCCGGACGGCAAGGATATAAATCCCGGTTGTAATAAACTGGTTCGTATCGGTTCTCTGATCCCAGACTTCCTGATCGGTTCCAAAGTGTTCCATTTTTTTCACTTCATCACCGCTTTCAGTATAGACTGTCAGTGTACATTTATAGGGAAGCCGTGCAAACAACAGTTGGTTACTGGCACCGGGAAAATTCAGAACTCCCGCGTCAACGGTATACGGATTGGGAACAACCCTCACCTGTTTTGTCGTTGCCAAACCGGATTTAAATGGAATAGCCGGGAGCTGTGAGCGGTTCGCAAAGCGTGAACTTTCCAGCTTCTCTCCCGGATTGAGTCCGAATGTGTTCTGACTGCCATCATCCACAGCCGTGACAGCATAGAAATACGAAACGCCGCGAACAACATCATTATCAATGTAAGTTGTTTCTGTCCGGTCGTTAGTTTCATGAATGAGCTGCCATCTTTCTTTGGAAATCAATTCTGAAGGAGAACCAACCGTAACACTACCCCTTTTTCTGTAAATCCGCCAGGCATACCAGTCATCTATGCCTGTATCGGGATCTTTATAGTAGTTTTCGTCCGGATAAGACCATTCCACAAGAATTCTGTCTGCATCACTGGTCACTTCCAAATCCGGAGGCGGGGGCGGATCAGGGACATTATAGTCATTCATATACGCCCAATATGCCCTGTCCATAACCTCAGCCAGTGTATCACGACCTGTAAGGATTCCATTCAGTTTATCTTCATCTGTGATATCACCATTGAACCAGGCTTGTCCCAAAGAATCGGCCATTTCCCATGAAATTGAGCCCACGCCAACGGCATAGACAACACAAATGGAATCGTATATTTCCTGTTCATGGTCCAATGTCAGATCATACGGACCGACTGTTACAAAACGCATCGGACCATACAGATAACCGGTTTCAGGAATAAACCCTTCTGTTATGGCATCCAGGGGGAATCTCCCCCGGTCATCTTCTCCGATATACGTATCCCGTAATCCGGGATCTCTGCGCCCCCAGAAATCTCTCTGAATGGTCGCATGCGGAAGTGCATAAGGCTGATCTGTATCATCCGCTGATTTGCTGAAAGTATTCTTGGCCGAGTGTAAAAGGGCATACCCGGGAATCTGGGGCGAATGCAGGTGACCCGTTTCTCTGTCAGGATCCCCTGTATCATCGGTACTGCCATTGGGATAGCTCGCTCCCCCCTGTCTCTTGGCATCCCTGTAATACACAATTTTCAGACTGTCTCTGGGAGCGGTTGCTGCCTTTTTTACCGGAGCAGAAAACCAGCTGTCCAGATCATCCACGCCTTCATATGCAAAACTTGAATGAGCCATATATTCACCGGCTTTGCTGGGACCGAAACTGAAGGCTACAGGCCACCAGAGATTCACAGTCTGAGATGGGAAATAATCCAATGAATCAACCGGGTTCTCAATGGGTCTTTTCGTTTCTCCCGTAAATTTATGGGTTGCTTTATAAATGATATAATCTTTATGGTTAGGATTACTGAACGCAAAGATCTGCACTCGGGTTCTGATACCGTGATTTTGCAGAATATCCTCCCATTCCACAATTATATCCGAACTGATATCGGGATCGACCTCCCATGTATAATCCTGATTCTGTCTGACACCGTCTATGGTGACATTGGGCGGTCTGTACCGTCTCCGTTCCCATGAATAATCATTTTTCCCGCCATTCAAAAGAGCCTCAGTTGTTATCAAATGTTCGCCTCTGTTGTTGGTGAACCCGTTATCATCGGGACAGACAGGATTGTATATCTGGAAAAGGTTTTGAGCATGCCATGTATCGGCAGGATAAAACCATTCTTCTGTATTTTCCGGGCCAACCCCTGTTAACATCCAACTGTATTGATTGGTAAACTGTCCTTCTCCGTTTACTTTATTCAACGTAAAATTAACAGCATTGACATTTAAAAAGAGTGGCGGCCCCAGATAGTTTTTCTGGGCTTGAAGTTCCGGTGTCATCAGCAGAATGGCAAGCAGAATAAGACACCAAACATTTCTAAAAAATTTATGTTTCATATTTCCCCCGTTCTTTAGAAGCTGAATGACAGGTTAGCAACGACACGGCGGGGGTTGAGGAATATGGGAGCCTCAAACCAGCCGGTATCAATATGTTCCTTTTCCCATTCACCCCATTTATCGTTACCGTGCTCATCGCCTTCCTCAAAAGGAAGTTTTAGCGATTCACGGTAAATTGTATACTGGGATGTGTTCATCCCGCCGATATTTAGCCGTTTTTCGTTAACCAGATTAAATACTGTAATTCCGAATTCACAATTCAATCCACTAAGAATAAACTTCTTGCTTAGTTTGGCATCCATATTTGTATAATCCACGACATCAGCTTTAAACTGTTCACCGGTTACCATATCCTGTTTGATAACTATTGTGCCGCCGTCACGCCAGTTTCCTCTGAAATTCAGATTCCACCCGCCCAGCGGATAAAGTCCAAGTGCTTTAAATCCAAACTGTTCCGGAGAATGAAACGTAACGCTGACATCGGCTTTGGGATACGATTCAACAGTTGTAATATTGGCTGAACGGGTCGCTTCACCGGCAGTAACCTGATTCTCATAAACATAGCGAACACCGCTTTGCCCCCAGCTTCTCAGCATATAATCAAGATTTGCCCAAAACGTTAACCACCGTCCATAATTCTTTTCAAATCGAAACTCAATACCACGGACATCTGAATAGGCATCCGGAAGATATTTCGTAATGGCATAATCCTGCCAGTAATTAATGTAAGTTCTTGGTAACGGGTCATTCTTAACATCTTTGTAATAAAGGACAATGTTAAAGAGGAATTGCCTTAACAATTGCTGTTCGTATCCGAATTCATATGAAACGGTTTTACCCATTTCCAATTCAGGCGAAGGAAGATTCGCATAATCCACAGCGAGGGACTGGTTATATAGAAAGGCATAGGACGGCCGTTGGTAAAAGTGACCATAGTTAAAATACATTTTACTGCCGACTGTAATGGGATAGGATACACCAAGGCGAGGGGAAATTTTTAATTGGGATTTTACACCTTCAGAAGGCCATCCCGGCGGGTCATCAAGCATATCCCTGAAAACTTCCCAACGCTCGTAAGAACCCCAAGCTCCGGGCAGATATTCATAGACAAGATTGTAAAAATTTGCATAATCCGGATCAAACGGATGTTCAACACGATAAGACTGCCTCATAGGATTAAAATAATCCGCCCGCAAACCGGCCATGGCAATCAGTCCTTCGAACTCAAGTTTATCCTGGATATACAAAGCTGCTTCGATTGGCTGGATCTGATAGTATTGCCATGTATCAACCGTGTACATTTTCCGGGCCTGAAGCCAGGTTCCTGCATAAACTTTGGAATATGTATAATTGAAAACAAAACCTGTTTCAATTTCATGATTTCTGCCGACTTGCATTCTCAAGTCACCCTTTAATGACGTAGATATGGTATATGAGGAATCGACATTTTGCATTCCGCCATAAATCCAGAAATAGTCATTGATGTCTTTTCCCCAGTTTGTTGAACCGTAAGGTGTACCAATCGACGGGTAATTCAGAACAAACAATCCCGAGTCCAGTTCAAACCACGAATCATCACGGGATGTATCGGCACTGAAACTATAAACATCATGACTTTGATAAGTTGCCTGTGCCTCCAAAGTAAAAAAGGCTCTCGGGGATAAACTGTGATTTAGTTTAATGCCACCAAGCACCCAATCCTGGTCCATAAACATCAAACGGCTTTTATTAAACATCTGAGGAATATTTGAACCTAACAGAGAGGCCTGCTGAGCTGTAGACTGAGTATTATTGTTCAGAAAACCAAAGCGCTGAGAATTATCCTGAAGAGCTCCGCCTGCTGTTGAGGTTGAACCGGTTGTATTGGATTCAACCCGGGCATACATAGCATTTAAGGAAAGTTTTGTTTTGGATGACAACCGCGTTGTCAATTTTAAATGGCTGTTCCAGTCCATATAGGCATCTCTGGGGCCAAGCGGGAAAGCAAACTGTGATCGTTCAAATTTACCGGCAAGCATAAAGGTTGACCGTTCCAGAATATCACCCAGAATCGGGATCCATGAACCCAAAACCGGCCCGGTCAATGTTCCTTCAATATATATATCCGGTTTGTTAAAAATCTCATTTGTTGGATGCTGAAGCATCCAGAGCTGACGTTTCTGCTCAGGAGAAAGACGCGTGGCCAGTCCGATAATCTGATAATTTGAACGACCGGCTGAAGCCGTATTCCATCCGCGGAAACCCTGGAATTCCGGAGGGACAACACCGGTTGTATCATTTCGTGTACCGATATAGGCAAAACCGGTTTCACTGGTATCGGCATAGATTCGCCGCAAAATAAAGTCATCACCCCAGGGATTATCACCAAAATATCGTTTTTGACCGGATGGTGTATATTTGACATTTCCTGAGAACGTAAACCGTTCGCGGCTTCCTTCTTTAGTGATAATACTGACCATACCGCTTCGGAAGCCCCCGTATTTTGCTTCAAATCCGCCGGTCATAACCTGCATTTCTTCCACAGAAGAGGAATTTATGGACAAATATGCATTTCCTGACCGGGCATCACGGGAGCTGATACCATCGATCTGGACTTCTGTTTCACGCACATTACCGCCTCGAATACTCAAACCGCTTCCGTCATTATTTGCAACCAGATCCACACCTTTCATGCTGCTGATGAATTCATCCATTCGTAAAACCGGCGTTGCCGTAATTCGTTCAGCATTGATAATTTCCTGACTGGAGGCAACATCAGACCGGATAATTTCTTTTTGTGCCGTTACAGTAACTGTTTGCATTTGAAGAACTGTTTGATCCATGGGAAAATCCACATTAATGGTTCGCCCCATATTTACCCATACTTCATCTTTCTTCAGTTCACCATAACCGACCATCCTGGCAGAAACAGTGTAAGTCCCCGGAGGAACATTCAGGATAAAATAGAATCCGTCTTCTCCTGCTGCAGCTCCCAGGACATAATCCAATTGTACTGCTTTATCGTTCATCCATATGTGGGTTATCATCACATTTGCTCCGGGTAAAGCTTCACCGGTTTGAGCATCAAAAACGCGACCGGTTAATTTTCCCGTTGAAGCATGTGCACCTACAGCTACAATGAGAATCAAAATGATAAGCCGTACAATTCCGTAACTTTTATTTTTCATACAAGCTCCATGTGTCATTGATTAATCCCTTCAATGATTCATTTCATGCAATCTTCAGAACTGTGCATTGTTACCAGTAACTCACAGACAGCAAAGTTGCGTATCCGGTACTATCTGTTTCTGTTTAGTGGATTCAGTTTTTTAGATATGAGATCTGCAACAAAGAATGAAGCAAATCCAAAATTAAAATACAGTGAATAATTTTTGCTGTCAACATCAATTTTATAACCTGACAATAATAATGGCAAAGCTTATGGTCCCGGATAATTTATGATATTGAATAATTGTGAATAGAATCATAGTTTTATAAAAATTATCAGGATTACCCATGATCAATTATGTCTTAGCTGTAGATATCCGATCTGATGCCGTTTCTGTCTCCGTCGTCAATGTTGAGGGAGAATGGTATTTCAGAAGAAAAAAGCAGTATTCAGAGCGGAGCGGTTTACAGGTTCTAGCCTGTATCCGGGATCAGATAACCATTGTAAGCGAACAGGCGAAAGAGGAAGGTTTTGACATTCGTTTTGCCGGAGTATCAGTCCCTGGGATTTACAATGATATAAGCGGTGAAATCTGGGCGCCAAATATCCCGGGCTGGCGAAAATTTCCGATCCGAGATGAACTCTCAAAATTTTTTCCCGGGAATGTATCTATTCAAATTATGGCAGATCGCTGCTGTTGTATTCTGGGTGAAACCTGGCAGGGAAACGCCAAAGGGATTAAAAACCTCGTATACCTTCATATCGGGGCCGGTATTTATGCAGGTTTATTGGTTGACGGTCATATTCTCAGGGGTTCAGATCACATTGCCGGCGCTGCAGGCTGGACAGCTTTGTCTCCATCCTTTCATCCCGAATATCGAAGCCAGGGTTTTATGGAATATCATGCCTCGGGTTTGGGCCTTGTCAAAATTGCCAAAGATCTCATCGGCAACGCACCCGGTTATGAAGGCGTTCTTCTGGAAAAAGGAGAGCACTTGAATATGCAGGACATATTCAATGCCTACAAAGAGAGAGATACGATAGCCATCAGTATCATAAACCAGGCGATTCAATACTGGGGGATGGCCATTGCCAATATTGTTAGTCTTCTAAATCCCCAGAAAGTCATCATCGGCGGCAGCCTTTTCGGACCGGGGACACAATTTATCAGCCGTATTCGTGAAGAAATGGCTAAGTGGACACAACCGTATTGTCTGAAAAGTGTCAGTCTTGAGCCCACAACCCTCGGAGGATCCGGCAGCCTGATCGGCGCTGCCCGGCTGGCTTTTATAAAAAGTATGGAAGATTTTTAAGGCTCAGATGTTTAGACGTTAAGACGTTGAGAGGTTGAGGCTCGCTGCGCTCGCTGTTTAAGAGTTCATGGGTTCATGGGCTCAAGGGTTCATGAGCTCAAGAGGACTGATTGCCTGACGACTGACCACTGATGACTGTCGACTGACCACTGACCACTGACGACTGTAGACTGACCACTGATGACTGTCGACTGACCACTGACGACTGTAGACTGACCACTGACGACTGTCGACTGGGTGGACACACGGGTCCACCCCTACACTGACTACC
>NPIE01006724.1_pt1 | contig 23246 bp, 21 predicted proteins | sample 8637661 | NCBI WGS metagenome assembly NPIE01 (sample SAMN07420842, study PRJNA396082) | bioreactor metagenome | isolation source: sample BA12 brine-fed electro-methanogenic bioreactor BA | place: Japan: Kochi | collected 2016-12-09
ACCCTCCCGTCCAATTATTATCATGCCCTCACGGGCATTATGAGACATACCAAAAGAGACCCGAAACCGGCTTTGAACCGCCCCGGATCTCTAATTTTTGGAGCCGACTTCCGGACTCGAACCGGAGACCCCATCCTTACCATGGATGTGCTCTACCTGCTGAGCTAAGTCGGCGAATTTGAAGATATCGAATGGTGGGGGGAGGAGGATTCGAACCTCCGTAGACGGAGTCGGCAGATTTACAGTCTGCTGCCTTTGACCGCTCGGCCATCCCCCCACTTTTTCGCTATTCTCTGGAGCCGACGATCCGACTCGAACGGATGACCTGCTGATTACAAGTCAGCTGCTCTACCAACTGAGCTACGCCGGCGGAACGCTCCAGTATTATATCGTGCGAAATATGGTTGTCAACTTGAACTTGAACACAACATACCCGGCTCTCTGGTCTATTGAACCTCATCCGCCTTTTGAACAAAGGCCTTGATACCTGCTTTTTTTACATAGGGTTCTTCTCTGAAGACCCTGTATCTTTCCTTGAGACCATCTATCATTTCGTCGGATCCGAATATCATGAAGACCCAGTTTAGTCCCGGGAATACCGCGTCTCCCCAGTGGGTCTTGTTGCCCTTGTTATCCTTGCCCAGAACATCTCGCCATACGGTGTAGCCCTCGACCCCGTCAGCGTCAAGGACTTTCTCCATCAGTTCTTCCCCTATGCTTTCGCTGCAAATAATCCATAGCATCCTCATGAACGTGCCGCCTCCCTGGCCTCCACAAATCTGGGTTTCTTCCTGATCTTCTCCTCGACAAGGCTATATACCACGGGAACAAGCAGCATGGTCACAAGCATCGACACAACAAGTCCTCCCATTACCGAGACAGCAAGTGGGCGCCATATCTCCGCTCCCTGCCCCCTGCTCAACGCCATGGGGAGCATGCCGAAAAAGGTAGTCATGGTGGTCATGAAAGCCGGTCTGAGACGGCGATGTCCCGCTTCAACGATAGCCTCCCGCAACTTTGCCCCCCTTGCCCTGACGAGATTGATATAGTCCACAAGAACGATGGCAATATTCACGACTATACCTATCAGCATTATCATTCCCAGGAGAGCCTGCATGGAAATATAGAGGCCGGTAAGCAGAAAGGCAAAGACGACCCCCGTAAGGGCAAAGGGTATGCTGAAGAGAATAACAAAGGGATCCAGGAAAGCCTCATATTGTCCGGCCATTACCATGTAGACCAGAACTATTCCCAGCAGCACAAGAAGTCCCATCTGCCGGAAGGCCTCGCTCTGCTCTTTTATCTGCCCTCCGAAGGAGACCCTGATCCCCTCAGGTATATCCATCTCCCCCACCATTCTTGAAGCATCGGCTGTCACCTCGCCCAGGGATCTTCCGTGTACGTTTGCCCCCACCGTGATATATCTCTGTCTGTTCTTGCGCTCTATCTGGGGTGGGCCTGCTTCATCTCTTAACTCTGCCACGGACAACATCCGGACAGGGACACCTCCAGCCCCGGGAACGGTGAGTTTTTCAAAGATGTCCCGACTGTTCCTCTGTTTTTCGTCGAGCCGCACCCGGATGGGGTAATCGTTTTCGCCCTCCCAGAAGGCCTCGCTCGTCTCGTAGCCAGCGAAATAGATCCTGGCAGTGCGCGATATTGCGGAAGTGCTGACTCCAAGAAACGCCGCCTTTTCCCTGTCGGGATCGACCCAGATCTCCGGCCTGTCCTGTCTGCGGCTCACGGAGATATCCGCGGTACCGGGGATGCCAGAAAGCAGGGCGGAAATGTCTTCCGCAACCAGGGTAACTTCCTGCAGATCGTCTCCGAATATTTCTATGACCAGAGGCTTGGAACCCATGAACATGGCCTTGATCGGCGAACTGACAAGGACGGTCATATCCTCTATCCCGGGCCTGGTACGGATCCAGTTGCGTATTTCGTTGGCTATCTCGAATGCCGAACGATCCCTTTCCCTCTTGTCCACCAGTTTTATCCCCAGGGTACCGATATTGGGTCCGGCGTTCTGTCCCACGGCGACAGAAAAGCCCCCCTCCTCCATGCCATCCATTCCGAAAATAACCCTTGCCTCAGGGATGTTTTCCTTGCAGTAGGATATAACCTCCCTGACAAGGGCGTCGGTGGTCTCTATCCTGGTCCCCTCAGGAAGGGAGAAAGATATGGAGATATCCCCCGTATCCGGATCGGGTGTCAGTTCCGTCCCTATGTTCCTGAAACCGATAAAGGTCAGGAAAAGCAAAAGGAGGGCGGAGGCTATTACCTTTTTTCTGTTCTCAAGGCTCCAGGAGAGGAGCGATGAGTAGGCCTTCTCCATGCCGGCGAAAAATTCTTCGGTCAATTCGTGTATCTTGAGGGTGCCTGCTTCACGACCAAAGAACTTGCTCCCCATCATGGGTATGAAGGTCAGACTCACAAATAGTGAAGCCGACACTGCAATGACCATTACTATCGTGAGTGCCGAAAAGAACACTCCCACAAGTCCCGAAAGGAATGCCAGCGGAAGAAGAACAACCACGGTCGTGAGGGTAGAGGCAAGAAGTGCGGAACCTATCTCGCTTGCGCCAAGGACGGCGGCAATACGCCTCCTGCTCCCCTGTTCTATGTGGAATATTATCTGGTCAGTGGCCACTATGGCGTTATCGACAACCATTCCGCTGGCCATGGCAAGTGCCGAAAGGGTGAATATGTTGATCGTGTAGTCAAGACGCCCCATAACGATGAATGTAATTATCAGCGAGAAGGGGATGGCCCCGGAAACGATAAGCGATGCCGGCAGCCTCTTGAGGAAAGCCCAGGTGACAAGGAAGACCAGGACTATACCCGCTATCAGTGAGGTCCCGAGGTTGGAGATAGAGTTAGTTATGAAATCCGAGGTATTCATTACAACCTCGTACTCCACATCGGAAGGAAAGTTCCCCTTTTTCAGTTCTTCGAGCCTTCCAAGAAGAGCTCTTGAGACCTCTATGGTGTTGGCATCACTATTCTTCATGACCACAAGGACCACTGAGGCCTTGTCACCCTGCCAACCGTTCATTGTCAGTTCCTTGTAGCCGTCCCTGACTTCGGCAACATCACCCAGTTTGACCGGACTTCCGTTATGGATCCCCAGTACGGTGTTTCTTATCTCGTCAAGAGACGAGAACCTTCCGGGAATACGGATGAAATATTCCGTGTCACCCTCCCGGAGGGAACCGGCAGGTATATTGAGGTTCTCCCTTTCGAGAACACCGGCAACGGTTTCGGCGGGCATCCTCCAGGCTTCCATTTTTTCTGCATCCAGGACTACCTGGATCTCCCTCTGGACACCTCCAAAGACAAGGATCTGTCCCACACCGGGGACCCTGGAGAGTTCCTCAACGACGCTCTTGTCAACAAAGTGATAAAGTCCCTGGTAGGACCTTTCGGCGGTCATGGTTATCTCTATCACCGGGATTGTACCGGAAGTTATCCTCAGGACCACCGACTCATCCGCATCGGATGGCAGTTCTCTTCTCGCAAAATTGACCGCGTCCCTGACATCGCCAGAACGAACATCCAGATTGGAACCCCATTTGAACTTCACCGATACCACCGAGAGATTATCGAGAGATTTGGATATTATGTCGTCGACACCCTCAAGCATTGAGAGACTGTTCTCCATCACCTTTGTTATTCTCTGCTCAACATCACTTGCCGAAGCACCCGGCCAAGGTGTAATGACAGTCATTACCGGTGGTTCGATCTTTGGCAGAAGGTCCAGTTTGAGATTCCGGAATGAGATCGACCCGATAACAAGGACGAAAAGAAATACCATCAGGGTCATTACGGGTCTTTTTACAGATATCTCAGGCAGTTTCACCTGCGGAACACCTCTATTCTGGTTCCATCATTCACACTCCTGGATCTTGTAACGATAACCTCTTCACCGGCCTGAAGGCCTCCGGTTATCTCCACGTACCCACCTTGCTCGATCCCTGCCTCGACGACCCTTAGCCGCGCCAGACCTTCGCTGGCAACATAGCAGGTAGTTTCCCCGGTGCCTGCCATCTGGCTGACTGCCTCCAGGGGGAGAACCATCGACTCCCTCTCCCCGGCGCTGATTCTGGCCCTGGCAAACATTCCAGGCATCACCAGACCTTCTGATGGCAGGATCACCTCCACTTTTGCCGTCCTGGTTGCGGGGTCGATAACTGGTGAAATGCTTGTGACTTCAGCCTCAAGGTCCTTTCCAGGGAGGGCATCCAATGAAAGCAGGACCCTGTCGCCTGGCTTGACACCATGGTAGTGTCTTTCGGGAACGGCACCGACAGCCTTGACCCTGTCCTGACGAAAGATCAGGAAAGCAGGGCCCTGAGGAGCAGTATCGCCGGGATCTATAAGCCGTTTTGCCACCACGCCCTCTGAAGGGGAGGTAATGGTGTGATAGCCGGTCAGAATTCTGGCCTGCTCGTAGGCTGAAAGGGCCTGCATATAACGGGCTCTGACCTGGTCCGCCGCCTGACGGCTCACCACTTCATCCTCATACAGGGATTCGAAACGACGGTGATCGGCCAGGGCAGTTTCGTAGATCGTCCGGGCTTCTTCCAGTTGCTGCATGATTATGCTTGCATCAAGTGACGCCAGGGCCTGGCCCTTTTTCACCCTGTCCCCTTCGGAGACAAAGACCTGGAGGACCGTTCTCCCCGGAGCCCTTGGGACCACGGCAGATTTCTCTTCAGGCTCTATAGTGGCAGAAAACTCCACAACCTCCGACATGGTCATTTTTTTGAGGGAAACGACCTCAACTTTTACCGCTTCTTCTTCAGCAACAAGGTTTTGAGCCTGTTTCTGCTGGTAACCCCTGAAGACGATCAATCCCGAGAAAACCGCAACCACAACCAGTAATAAAGCTGTTTTTTTCATCCCGATCACCTTTTATCCTCTTGGGTCTGAATATTCTTTCCTGTAGCGAACATCATGTCCGCCCATGCTTTCCTCGTGTCATAGACGGCATCGACCATCTGGTTTTTCGATGCGGAAAGGGAGACACTTGCGTCCAGGACATCGACCGCGGTACCGACCTGCGAGGCATATCTGGCCACCGCCATGCGGTAGTCCTCCTCAGCGAGATCGACCTGAGACTTCGCCACCTCGAGACGCTGAAAAGCCGACCGCAGGTCCAGTTCCGCCACGGATACTTCCAGCGCTATCTGCCGTCTCATGTCCTCCATCCTGTGGATCAGTTCCCCGGCCGTCGCCAGTGCCTCGTCCCTTTTGGCCCCGGCTTTTCCTCCGTCGTAGAGTTTCCACTCGGCAACAGCGGTGATTTTCCAGTCATCAACGGCATCGGGATAGAAAGTCTGTCCCGCCGAGAAGGCCTCGCCCTGAATAAAGATAGAGGGGCCCTTTGATCCCGACGCCGATGAGGCAGCGGCTTTGGCTGAACGCTCCGAGAACGACAGGGCCCTCAGTTCCGGACGGTTCAAAAGGGCTGTCTCCTCGGGATCGGCAATCAATTCTGCCGCGGGTGGTTCATCGATCGGGTCGGGCATCGGATACTCGCCCTGAAGGGTCTTTCCGACGGCCCTTTCAAGGGCTCTGAAGGTTACATCAACAGCGTTGGCTGCCCTGATGAGGTTCAGTTCAGATTCTGATACCGCTACTTTTGCGCGAAGTATTTCTTTTTTGGCGACAATTCCGTTCCTGTACAAAGATTCGGCCTGTCTATGGTGTTCCTTCACAAGAGCCATGGCCTCTTCGGCAACTGCCTTTCTTGCACGTGAACGCTGGAGTTCGTAATAGGCTAACCTTACTGCATGCTCGACGGCCTGTATTGCCCTGACAGACTCCTCACGGACCGCCTCCAGCGCCAGGTTCGAAGCTCTTATCCCGTTCTCAACACTGCCGCCGCTGTAGAGAAGCCACGAGAGGGTAAGGGCTGTCTTCCATGTCTCCCTGTAGCCCGCCAGTGCATAACCGCTTGCAGTAGCGGATCCTCCGAGATAGACAGGGTAATGGGGATCTTTCCATACTTCCTGATACAGCGCCGAAGCCGAAAGGACGGGCGCACGGGAAGCAGTGGCTTCCCTGACCCGGGCCCGGGCCTGTTCTACCCGTTTTTCGGCAACACCGACGAGGGGGTTATTATCGAAAGCAAGTTCAATTGCCTTTTCAACACTCAGTGTTTCTTTCTCTTCGGCCCAGGCTCTTCTCCCGAGGACAAGAACAAAGAGGGACAGGACCAGCAATAGCAGAACAAAGATCTTTTTCTGTTGCATACTCACCTTTTCCCTTCAAAATTGATGAACTGATTTACCACAAATCGCCAGCACTCTTTGGCCTGGGATATGTCAAGCCTGAGACCAAGGTTCATAACCATGCCGTCAAAGAATATATCGACCAGCAGCATGATCTTTTCCAACGGCATATCCCCGTAGCCACCCCGGAGACCGGGAAAGGCCTCCATAACCACCGGGCGGAGAGTCTCATGAAGCCTGTTCAGGAGTTCTCCGGCAACATTCGAAAGCTCCCTGCTCTCTTCGCCCCCCCTCTGGGTCTCGATAAACAGGGTCAGCCAGATCAGTTTGAGTTCGTGGTCCTCCCACAGAGCATCAAGATACTGTTCCCCTCTTTTGACAAAAAACACCACAGCTCCGCCATCGAGGTCACCCGGACCCGGGTAAAGGTAACTGATTACCTTCTGTGCCTCTGCTTCCAGCACTGCCGTGAAAAGTTCCTTTTTCCCCTTGAAATGCCAGTAGATGGCACCCTTGCTAAGACCTGTACCTTTAACGATGGAATCCATGCTTGCTCCGTGGTAACCATTGCGGGCAAACTGGCTCCGGGCAACCTGTACTATTTTCTCTTTTGTTCCCAATGCATTGGACATATGTACCCCCTCCAGACCGAACAGTCTGCGAATCGATGGAAGGATAACATAGACCGAACGGTCTGTCAATATTGAGAAAGCGTGACATATTGAGAAACCGTGACTCGTGAGTCGTGAATCGTGAATCGATAAACCAGGAGTCAGGAAACTGGAGACTGGAGACAGGAAGGGCAAAAAAGCCGTGAGACGTGAGACGAATGGAAAAACAAGGACAAGGGCCTTAAATCCAACTACATCAACGGCGTGAACGGTCAACGGTGAACGGGATGGATGACAAACAAAAAATGCCGGAGGTTTGCACTACCCCCGGCATTAATATTTCCTGTATTAGTTTTTCCCCTGTCTCCTGTTCCTGATTTTGGCCTTACGAGTCACGAGTCACGAGTTACGTTTTACGATTCACGATTCACACCGTTCACCGTTCACTGTTTACTGTTCACCGTCCTTTACCCTGCGCCCAGCACCAAACGGGCGATCTCGAAGTAGACGAGGAGACCCATTACATCCACCACGGTCGTGATGAAGGGCCCAGACATCACTGCCGGGTCTATTCTGACGGCCCGGGCGATGAAGGGGAGCAGCACACCGGAAAGGTTCCCGATCATGATGACCGATACAAGAGCAAGGGCAACAACCACAGCAACTTCGGGACCGGTCCCCAGCATGTATGCCCTTCCTATCGCAAGCACACCCAGGGGTACACCCAGAAGAATTGCGGCCATACTCTCACGAAAAAAGATAAACCCCAGGTCTTTAACGGATATATCCCCAAGGGTCATACCCCGGATAATAAGGGTGGCCGACTGTGTACCCGTGTTCCCACCTGTCCCTATCAGGAGCGGGATGAAGAAAGTCAGGGCCACGACGGTCTCTATGGTAAGGGAATATCTCCTGAGCACAGAGGCACTTATCGCCTGTGCCAGGATACATATTACAAGCCAGGGCAACCTCTTTTTCACAAGCGAAAGGAGACCCGTCTCGAGGTACCCGTCGTCCACGGGCTGGATACCAGCCATGCGTTCAAAGTCCTCGGTGGCCTCTTCTTCAAGGATGTCGAGTACGTCGTCGAAAGTCACGATGCCGACCAGTCTTCCTTCCTTGTCTACTACGGGCAGGACGTGAAGATCGTACCTGGAAATTATCTGGGCCAGTTTTTCCTGGTCCGTAACGGTTGCGACAAATACAGGGTCATCGTCCATTATGTCTGACACCAGGGTCTCCGCCTGGGCAAGGATGATATCTTCAAGGTTTACAACACCCTTGAGTTTTCTCTCGCTATCCATGACAAAACAGGTATATATAGTCTCCTTGCTCCTTGCTTCCCTGCGGATATGCTGGAGGGCTTCCATTGCTGTCATTGAGGCCTTCAGACCTATGTATTCAGCCGTCATTATCCTTCCGGCCGAATCTGGAGGGTAGTTGAGAAGGCGATTGGCAATTTTGCGTTCCTCGGGAGATAGATGCTGCATCAGTTTTTTTACTGTTTTGGCGGGAAGTTCGTCCAGAAGGGCCGTTCTGTCGTCATCGGACATTTCTTCTATGATCTCGGCCGCCTCTCTTTCGGTAAAACTGTCGAGGAGTTCTTCTCTCTCTGGACCTTCCATGTACTCGAACACATCAATGGCAAGATCCTTCTGGAGAATACGAAAGATAAGAACTCTTCTGGAGGGGGGAGCATCAACGAGCATCTCCCCTATGTCGGCAGGTTCCATTGTCGAGAGAGTTTCCTTTGCCTCCGTAAAATTATGTTCGATGATAAGTGAATCTATCTGGCGATATAGCATGTCCAGTCGGTCCTTCATGGCTGCACCCCCTGTTGACCGGTCAAACGGGAAGAAAGGCGGAAACGCAAAACCGCATTCATTACCTGCATGTTCCGGCACAGTTTTCTGACGGTAACTGTTAATTACTCACGAGGGGGTTTTCAGGACTGGGGAGGGATGGTATCGGTCTTTTTTTGAAAATTGGGAACCTCTTTATATTATGGTCCCGTGGTCACCCTCGTATCATTGTTGCTTTCGGCGTTTCGGCTGGTACTTTGGCTATCTTCCATTTTCATCTCCTTCGTTCCCGGAGCGTTCATCCCGACGCTATCGTATCCCCGAAAAGACCCGGGGTCAACAAAAAGGCGCCCGAATTCCGGGCGCCTGACCTATCCGCCATATTCGGCCGCAAATTAACGCTTGGAGAACTGCCTCTTCCCGCGAGCGCCTTTCTGACCGAATTTCTTTCTCTCTACCATTCTGGAATCCCTGGTGAGAAGACCCGATTTCTTGAGTGCCGGACGGAGATCGGGATTCATCTTTAAAAGAGCCCTGGCCAGGCCCATTCTTACCGCTCCGGATTGCCCGGTCAGACCTCCGCCGCTTGCGTTGACGAAGACGTCGACCTTGCCTTCCAGCCCGGAAGTCTTCAGTGCTTCAAGGGCCTCCGACTGCCAGATAACTCGGGGAAAGTAATCTTCCGCGGAGCGCTCGTTGATCTTGACCGTCCCGCTTCCGGAGCGAACCCTCACCCTGGCAAGAGCGGCCTTGCGCCTGCCGGTGCCCCAGTAATATTCGGACTGCTTCATTACGGTTTTCCTCCTTTCTCCGTCCCGGATTAAAGTTCCAGCGGTTCGGGCTTCTGGGCCGCGTGCGGATGATCCGCACCGGCATAAACTTTGAGTTTTTTCTCAAAGCGGAGTTTGTTTTTCGGGAGCATTCCCTTGACCACACGCTCTACCAGGCGATCAGGATACTTTTCCATGAAAGTACCATAGGAAGTACCCTTGAGGCTGCCCTTGTATCCGCTGTGGCGATAAACAAACTTTCTCTCAAGTTTCCTGCCCGTGATCTTCACCTTGTCGGCATTTATGACAACCACAAAGTCACCGGTGTCAACGTGAGGGGTGTAGGTCGGCTTGTTCTTGCCCTGAAGTATCATCGCGATCTGGGCAGCGAGCCTGCCGAGAACCTTGTCCGTAGCGTCAACAACAAACCACTTTCTTTCAACCTGTTCCTTCTTTGCCATGTAGGTAGAGGTCGTATTCACAGCCATTTGCTTTATTCCACTCCTTATCCGGCCGCCGATTTGACGGCGGACACACATATTCACATACCCTGCGCTGTCAGCAAAAAAGCAGAGCGGTGCTTATTCTATCGAAGCGTTCCCCGGGTGTCAAGGAAAAACAACCTGCTCCAGGGGGATCAGAGCATTCTGGAAAGGGACGGGTTTTCGGTTATTCCAGGGATCCTTCCTCTCTTGGCCAGAGGTTTTCCGTCCACGACCTTGAGATCCATCGTCATATCCCTGGGGGCAGCATGGGCAATATAACTCCCTACTCCGAAAGATGCCGCTCCTGCCGCGGAAAGTATCCTGATCCTTTCCGGGTTGAGGCCTCCGGAAACGATGACCTCAACATCTCCAGCTCCAGCCATGTCCAGCCTGTTGCGTATCTCCGAGACCAGATCCGGCGTTACACCACCTCTTTCGGAAGGTGTATCCAGACGGATCCCGGAAAGCCTTTCGCCCAGAGCCTCGTATATCCTCAACGACTCCTCCGCCTCGTCACGGAATGTATCAACGAGTATGATCCTGGGTTCACCCTCGGGAAGAGAGCGATCGTAGACCCTGGCGACCTCAAGGGTGTCCCCGGCTATGAGGATCGCCGCATGAGGTATGGTCCCTTTGGGCTGAACTCCAGCAAGTTGCGCTCCAAGAATACAACTTGCGCCAACGCAACCACCGGCAACCACTGCAGTCCTTTCCATAACAGGGGCAACGGCAGGGTGGACATGTCTGGAGCCGAAGGAGAGAACGGGTTTGCCCTCCGCCGCATCTACACACTCCCGGGCCGCTGTAGCCCAACCAGTGGAAGAGGCAAGCATTCCAAGGATCACAGTCTCGAATAACCCAAAAGCGGAATATGGACCGCTTATCCTGGCTACCACTTCCCTTGGACCAAACAGGTCCCCTTCTTTAAGGGAGAGTATCTCCACACCGCTTCCTTCAAGAAGCCGGAGAACCTCTGGTATACCGGCGAAAACACCGCTCTTCCTCGCGAAGATCTCGGCTACCACCGGGGCATCAAGCCTTCCGCAGGACTCGAGGATGTCCCGGGTCTTGAGGAAATAGACATCGGTGGTCCTGCCGGACATTATCTCTTCGTGAGTTGCGCTGAAAAGCCTGTTCCCTTCAGCCTCAACTCCTGCAATGTCGGAAAGCCTTTCGAGCCTGGAAAAGCCCATCACCCTCATCCCCGGGTCAGTGCATAAGGACAAGAACGAGGGATGTTACCAGGAAAACGACCATCAGGAATATTGTTGCCTTGGTCAGAATGGAGAAACGCTGCCACTGACCTCCGGCCGCATCCTGCTGGGTTCCCCCACCGAAAACGCCCGTAAAACCGCCCTGCTTGCGTTGCTGCATAAGGATTACGGCCATAACGGAGATGGATACAATAATATGGACGACCGTGAGAAAAACCTTCACACGCTGCACCTCCCAAACAATTCGTTCCATGAAACGAAAGCTTATTCTACCATACTACGATTTTCAAGCATACAGGAAATAGCCCTTGCCGCTATTGCCCGGTGAGATATCCCGGATTTCACGTCGGGGCCCAGTTCCGCAATGGTCTTACTGTAGCCATCGGGGATAAAAACGGGATCATAGCCAAACCCATCCTTTCCCGAAGGCTCTGAAGATATCTCCCCGTTGCATATCCCTTCGGCCAGGATCCATTCTCCCGCCGAAGGATCCACCAGAGCAAGGGCGGCCACAAAACGGGCGGACCTGTCACTTTTCCCACTCATTCGCCGCAAAAGCCAGGAGACCCTCCCGACATCGTCAGAAGCGACCCTTGCAGATCTTACGCCAGGCCCCCAATCGAGACTGCGGACCTCAAGCCCGCTGTCATCCGCGAGGGCCGGAATACCCATGACACGGGCCCAGACCGCTGCTTTCTGCATGGCATTTCCCGCATAGGAAGAACAGTTTTCTTCGACCTTTATCTCTGCGCCATAAAGGTCCGGCCCGAAAAGCAACAAAATACCGGAGGAACCGAGCAGTGACTCCAGTTCCCTTAGTTTATCCCTGTTGGAGCTTGCGAATACGATCTCTCGCATCTTCTATCGCTTTCATTTCCGCTTCATCGAGATCCAGGACTTTCTTCTGGACCCCCATTATCGAACGGATCCCTTTTTCTGCCAGATCCAGCATCCTGTCGAGGTCTTGCCTCGGGAAGGGAGTCCCTTCGGCCGTTCCCTGAATCTCTATGAAATCCCCGAACTCGTTCATCACGATGTTGCAGTCCACCTCGGCAAGGCTATCTTCCTCGTAGCAAAGATCAGCAACCAGAATGCCGTCGGTTTTCCCCACGCTTATCGCGGCCACAAAAGCCGCAAGGGGTATGCAGTTTATCTCGCCTTTGGTATAGAGGTGGCGAAGAGCGTCGACGAGGGCCACGAAACCACCGGAAATCGCTGCTGTTCTGGTCCCGCCATCGGCCTGGATCACGTCACAATCAATCCACAGAGTCCTTTCTCCAAGAGAAGAGAGGTCCACCGCAGACCTTAGAGATCTTCCTATCAGCCGCTGTATCTCATGGCTCCTGCCGCTGATCCGACCTCGGGTGCTGTCACGCTGGGTCCTTTCTTTTGTTGCCCTTGGAAGCATTGAATACTCCGCTGACACCCAGCCACGACCCGTTCCCCGGAGAAAAGCGGGCACCTTATCCTCCACGGATGCCGTGCAGAGAACTACGGTATTCCCGAAAGATACCCGGGCGGAACCCTCTGCAAAAAGGTTTACCCCGCGAGTGATCGTTACTTCCCGAAGATCATCGGGGGACCTTCCGTCGATCCTTGGAGTCAGGATGTCTTCAGCTGCCATGGCATCGTCAGATCTACAGGTTTTTTCAGTTCGGGATCTTTCCCGTTTATCAGGAAACGCACTTTCAGGACGGGGGGAAAATTGTGGACAACACTTCGGACAATGGATGTCATCACCAGAGCCGCTTTTCCGGATGACATATTCCCCAGAGCCGACAGAAAGCGATCGTTGAGGTCGAGATACAGGAGGTCTCCGTTGCGAAACACGTGGAGGACTCGAACCTGCTCCGAGATAGTGTTCTCTGCCTTCATGGTCTCCAGAAGGTTCATGATGACAGCTTTGACGTCATCCTCCATTAGTCCCGATACGTGGGTGACAGGGCTGGATACAAGTACTTCACCCCTGGGTATGAAGATATCGAAACCGGATTTTCTGCCCGGAAGACCCGAAGCGGAGTTGTCCCGGAGTACGTCCCTGGCTCCGTCAGTGTCGCTCACTACCTGTTCCTGCCCGATGATCTGCTTCTTGTCGAGGTATTTCAGGATCATCGAGGTCCCCCAGTATCCAGCCGCAAACAGAAGGACCACCAGAGAGACCCAGGCAGCGGCCCTGAAAACTACAGGAGCCTTGCCGTTTTCTTCTTCCTCCAGATAGCGCTCATCCTCATCTTCATCATCATCTAGGGGGCGCCTCGTTCTTCTTTCGTAGTCCCTGAGATCAGTCATGATATCTCCCTCCGTATCGGCACGGTTTCACCCTGGCCGGACAGCGATCAATTATAATCGTTTCTCTTCAGAAACTCCACGATCCCGGCTGAGAGGGCTTCGGCCATCTGCTGCTGGTATTTCGCGTTTTTAAGTTTTGATGCCTCCGTCAAATTTGTGAGAAAGCCCATCTCAACAAGAACCGACGGCATCGCGGCTCCCCTGAGGACATAGAAAGGAGCCTGAGCCACCCTTCTCATGGGAAGTTTCCGGGATTCGCCGGTCCGGTAAAGGACCTCGGCGAAAGAGGTGCTTTCGGTTATCTTGACGTTCTGCTGCATGTCCCCGAGGATCTTCAGCAGGGTTCTTGTGCGTTTATCCGAGGCTTCGTCCTTCTCCATGCCGCCGTCGACCAGTTCCCGGTTTTCTATAAGAGCCAGTTCCATGGCGTGCTTGTCGGAAGGAAGAGCCATGAGATAAATTTCAACCCCCTGCGCGTTTCTTCCCTTTGGAAGGGCGTTGCAGTGAAGGCTCACGAAAACATCGGCATTCTCCCTTACAGCAATATTTGTCCTGTCGGCCAGCTTCAGATAAACGTCGGTGCTCCTTGTAAGGACGACCCTCAGTTCCTGTTTTTTGAGGATATTCGACATAAGAAGGGCAACCTTGAGGTTTATGTCTTTCTCTCTTATACCGTTCGCCACCGCCCCCGGGTCCTTTCCCCCATGACCGGCATCGAGCACCACTGTTCTGACCCCCTTGTTGGGACCTTTTACAGGATGAACGGTGGTGGTGACGGGTCCAGGCAGAGGAGTGGAAGTCGATGGCTCAGTTTCCACGGCTGTTTCTTGCGAATCAGGGGCCGGAACTTCCTCCGGCAGTTGCGGGGCTGTTCCTGCAGCAAGAGGCAAGGGGCCATAAAAATCCACCACAAGTCTGTGGGGAGAGTCCAGGCTGAAATGTTTCACCCTGGAAGAGTTGTGAGCAAAGACAAGGACCGCACGATCTCCGAACTGGGTCACTCCCGTTCTTATCTCTGAAGGATAGGGGGAAACCGCTCCGGGGGTTCCCTTTGCAAGGATCCCGGGTATCGAAAGCGTGACCGACCCCTTATCTGTCTGAACTTTGACCGCCGCGGGAGCCGAAAGATCAAGCACCACCCGAAGCCCGAAATCCTGCCTCCCCCACCTTATCGACCTCACGGTGACAGGAGACAGGTTGCCCGAAGATACGGGGCTTTTCCGGGGTTCCTGAAGGGGGGTGTAAGAAACCGGGGTCTGTTGCCCGGAACCTTCTCCCCGCCATGACAGCACACCGGAAGTGCCATCTTTTCCCGAAACCCTGCTGATCATGGACAGAGTACTGTGAGGTTCCACCCACCAGTGTCCCCGGGATCTGAGGACCTCGTGGGATATGGGGATTATCTCGCCGGAAGTTACCGCGGCGGCTGCCCCGGGGAATATCTGAAGGTTCCCTCCGGGACCTCTCAGAACAAGGGTCTCGCCCTTTTCCTCGGCGCCAAGAGACAGAAGCCTGGCGGCCTCGTCAACAGCGACGAAGAAGTGCCCGTTCTGGGCCAGCACCGGTACTTTTCCAAGCACCGAATCTCCCTCCACAAGTTCCCATTGATCCACCGCTTCGGACATGGGAACAGGGAGAGCAGCAACCCCCGCTGCCATAAGGAATAACACGACAATTCTAGCAACCCGCCATCGCAACACTTTTCACCACCATCGGACAAGCTCCGATATCACCGAAGAAACGGAGTTCACTACCGATCTCGGTAATGTTTTCGAGAAGCGTAACGAGGTTGCCGGCTATGGTCATACCCGCAACCGCCCTTCCCGGTACCCCTCCCCCTTCGATAAGAGCCCCCTTGATCCCGAGGGAGAAATCCCCGCTTACCGGATCGATAGTGTGAACTCCCATGAGTTCACTCACCAGTATCCCCCCCACATTGTCGGAGAGGATGTCTTTTATTTTTCTTTCTCCCGGTAAAAGGTGCAGATTTGAAAAACCGACTCCCGGAAGTGAGCCGGGGCTTCTGGATGCGTTGCCCGTCGGTCTGGCCTTGAACCTCAGGGCATACTTGAGATCATAGAGATAAGAAGAGACAACGCCCCTGTCCATAAGAACTGTCCTGCTGGAGGGAACACCTTCACCATCCCACGAAGATGAACCTGTTCTCCAGGGAATCGTCCCGTCATCCACGATGGACATAGACCCGCTTCCGATCTTTTCTCCCATTCTTCCTTTCAGGAGAGACCTGTTTTTGTAGACCGCGGAAGCAAGAAAAAGTTCTCCTATTGATTCAACAAGAGAGGCCGACGCATCCGGATCCAGCACAACATCATATACTCCCGTCACGAGAGGTGTTCCGCCAAGTATCATGGCTGTCCTTTCTACTGCTTCCCTGGCTGTCGAAAGGTGGTCCGCATCTTCTGCCCTTGTGCCCTCTGAAGAAGCTCCACCCATCTCGTGATTGTCACCATCGGCCATAACCACGGTGACGGAACAGGCAGCGAATGTGTCTTTTTGCCACTTCATAACCCCTTCGCTGGATGCGTACAGGGTCTCGCCGAAACCGCTGACAAATGAAGCCTGCCTGACAGAGACGATCCTTTCGTCAAGCTCTGCGGTCAGGCGATGCATTTCGAAACACCTGGCCTCTCTCTCTTCATGTGAAAGAGAAACAACCTCAGGGTCAAAGACCGGAACCTCAGTGCCGGTATCCGACCCCCTGTAAAGGGAGAGATCCTGCTCCGGTTCGGAAGCTGCGCAATTCGACATGCAATCGTCCAGCAGCGTCTCAAGGTTTTTCCTCAAAAGGCTGTTCATATCGGCAACTCCCTGTCTGCCTTCCCTGTCTATTGCCCTGCAGCCTACTCGCAGCGAGGATCCACAGCTGTCTTTTTCCGGAATGGCATCCCTGAGAGAGAAGTGTGCCGAGTTCCCGCAGGTATACATGACATCGGCCATGGAGGCCCCTCTGGACATTGCCCCGTCTATAAGCAACCGGGCAATGGACTCGACCTCGCTTCTTTCCGGGCGGTCCATCAGGAAGCTTTCAACTCTTCGAGTATTATCCGGGCCGCGCTTTCCACATCCTTTGAAGTTATCCCGAAGTGAGTCACCAGCCGGAACCTTCTTTGCGACACTGCCCCGAACAATATCCCCCGGGATGCGCATTTCCCGGCAAGGGTTTCCGCATCCGGGCCGGATCCATCGAGGCTGACGTAGACCATGTTAGTGGGCATCTCCACTTTTTCGACCGACAGGCCTCCCGAAGTAAGCAGCCTGGAAAGCAGGTCCGCGTTCGCATGGTCTTCCCCGAGTCTTTTGGTCATTTTATCCAGGGCGACAAGACCGGCAGAGGCTATTACCCCGGCCTGCCGTAGTCCGCCTCCGAGGCGCTTGCGCCAGTGTCTCGCAGCACCAATGAAAGCCGAACTGCCGCATAACATGGACCCGACGGGAGCTCCCAAACCCTTGGAGAGGCAGAACTGGACCGAATCCACCCTGGCGGTGTATTCCTTGACGTCGACACCTCTTGCCACGGCAGCGTTAAAGACTCGTGCCCCGTCAAGATGTATAGACAACCCACGGCTTCTGGCCATATCCACCGAGGCGCCGAAGGACTCCACAGAGACCGCAACACCTCCGGCCCTGTTGTGGGTGTTTTCCAGACAGAGAAGGCGGGCCGGGGCGAAATGCACGTTGGCGGGTCTGCACCAGCCATCTATGCTTTCCGGAGGAACTATGCCTTCGGTATCGGGCGCAATAAGAGGAAGGACACCGCCCATAGCCGAAAGACCACCCCCCTCGTAGATGTAAATGTGACTGTCGGAACCAAGTATGGCCCCATCGCCACGGGAACAGTGGGTAAGAAGTGCCACGAGGTTCCCCTGGGTGCCGGAGGTGACAAAGAGCCCTGCCTCATGCCCGGTAACGGCGGCGGATTCCTCCTCCAGCCTGTTGACCGTTGGGTCCTCCCCGTAAACATCGTCGCCGACCTCGGCAGATGCCATTTTTTCTCTCATTTCCTCAGTAGGTCTTGTAACGGTATCGCTTCTGAGATCAATAATATTCATAAATACTGAAACCCCCCTTTAAAAAAGACCTGTGTCGCACCACTAGCCGATCGTTGCAGATATGATATCACCAATACGGGCTTATATCCTGGCCCCCAGCCTTGCCCAGGGAAGCAGTGTTTCTGTGACAGAAACCCCGAGGTCCGTTCCCGGGCGATCCAGTCCGTGAAAATCAGAACCCGCCGTCGGAAAGAGCCCGAACCTGTTAGCTATTTTGAGCCAATAGAAAATTTCCCCCGAGCCGTGGTGACCCGATATGCATTCAAGACCCCAAAGTCCTTTATCAGATAGCCTGCCAACCAGTTCCAGCATCACAGGCTCGTCGAGAGCCATCAATCCAGGATGAGCGAGGACCGGCAGTCCACCCGCACCTCGTATCACCGAAAGACACTCCTCGGGATCGAGCCTGACTCTCGGCACAAAGGCAGGGCAATCTCTTCCTATGAACCTTTTGAACGCTGATGCCAGGTCCTTTACAAAACCCTTGCGCACAAGCACCCTGGCTATGTGAGGTCGAGCGATGACCTCTCCTCCGGATTCGGCCTCAACATCCTCCATGGTGATTTCGGCTCCCAGTTCCCTGAGCTTTGCGACTATCTGAAAGTTTCTTTTGTCTCTGCCTACCCTGAGGCTTTCGAGTTTTTCCTGGAGAACCTTCTCTTCAATATCTATTCTGTAACCGAGAATATGAAGTGTAAAAGACGCCTCGGCAGACAGTTCCACCCCGGGGATCCCCTGAACCCCCTCCTTGCGGCAGGCCTTCATGAAACGGTCAAGCCCGCTGGTGGTATCGTGGTCCGTCAGGCTGATTATTGCTACATGTCTTTTCGCCGCCCGTCGGGCAAGAGCTTCGGGTGAAAAGGTTCCATCGCTGAAGGTGCTGTGTGTATGAAGATCGACAGATATCATCTATAAAATCCCCTTCCGCTTTTCCCTTTCTCTGGTTTCTTTCATTCTGTACATGGATCTGTCGGCTTTTTTGAGAATCCCGACGACGTCTTCGCCGTCCTCTCCATATACAGCGACCCCGGAATCCAGAAAGATTTTTTCCGGATCACCCGTTGAGGTCACAACATCCATAACACCGATCCGCGCGGCAAGTTTCTCCGCATCCTGCCTTGACGTATCCGGAAGGACTATTGCAAACTCGTCCCCTCCGTAGCGGGCAAGGGCATCATACTGACGTACCGCCGCAAGAATTTTTTTCCCGATCTCCTGAATGACGTAATCTCCCTCAAGATGGCCGTACCTGTCGTTTATGCTCTTGAAGTTCCCCACATCTATCATCACGACAGAAAAGGGGCTTCCGTGCCTTTTTGATCTGGATATCTCCTCCTCTATTCTTTGCCTCAGGTACCTGGAGTTCCAGAGTCCCGTCATTGGATCCCTGAGGGCCTGCTCCTTGAGTGAATCAAGTATTGTATGCATCTTCCACGCTACTGCAATATGCCGGGCCATTATCGAAAAGAGTTCCTCGTCCATGGAGGAAAAGGCATTTACATCGACATCCTCGAACACCAGCACCCCGAAGATCGTCCCTCCTGACTCTATGGGTATGTCCAGCTGGCTTCTCGCCGAGGGGACTATCGGGATCCATGAGTCGTCAAGGTATACGTCGGGGGTGTTGCGCAATTTGCCCTCTCTGGCAGTCTTTCCCACCAGGCCCGTATTTCTGGTCATTCGGGCATTCACTGAAGGGTATTCCGAAGAAGAGATCGCCGAAGAAGCGACAAGTTGAGGAATCTCCCCGTCAGTGACCCTGTAGATCGAAGCGGCCTCGAAACCCATCTTTTCGGAGACCGATTCAACCACCCTTTCGCAGAGATCATCCACCGTCGGCGAAAGCGCAAGGGACTGGACAACATCGTGGAGCAATCTCATCCTGTCTCCTCGTTCTTCCAGCTGCGAAATTGCATTTGAGTTTTCGAAAAGTATCGCAAGGTTTGTGGCAATGAAGGAAAGTACCTTGACATCCTCCTCCGAGAAAGCATCCGTCTCATCGCTCTGGAGATCTATAAGACCCCAGATGGTATCCCTCAGAGCTATCGGGACCGCAAGTTCACTCCTGGTAGCGGGATTGCCCATAATGTAGGCAGGGTCTTCGGCGCAGTTGCGACAGAGATAAGCTTCTCTGGTGGCAATGACATGCCCCCATATTCCCTTGAGGTTGTCGTCCATCAGGACATGCACATACTGGGCCTGGGAAAGGCCGCAGTACGCCGCAAGACGGAATGTTTTTCCCGCTCCCTGACCGTTTTTCGCGTTATCCCTGATCACGATGTATATATTGGGATAGCCGAGTTTTTCAAAGATCTGCTCGACCAGTTTCCCGCAAAGGGATTCGACCTCGACAAGGGACCCCGGCTCCCGGAATATTTCCAGAAGCAGAAGAGCGAGTTTCTCTCTCTCCTCGTTGGACCTGTTCAGCTGCTCCTCCCTTTCCTGCCTCGCCGCCAGCCACCGACGCCGGGATTTCTGTTCGCGATAAGAGTTTAGGACTCGCCTCAGGGTCTTTTCGGTCCTCTCCCGGCGCATCGAGATGGCAAGGGCCGAAGCAAGTATGGGCAAGATCTTCTCAATGAGCCTGAGTCTGAAGGGAGTCATGTCCCTTGCGGAAAGGAACTCGACGTTCAGGACACCTGTAACCGAATCATTCCATATCAGCGGAAGGGAAGCCTTGGATTCTGATGCGGGGCCTATATCAATGTAATCAGGGTCGTTCATTACATCGGAAATGAACTGGGACTTTCTTTCCCTGTATGCCCTTCCGATGATGCCTCTTTCAACGGGAACCGACACTCCGGCCCTGTAACTTCTCGTCCCCGAAAGGAGTAACAACCTTCTTTTTTTCTGGTCGTGGACAAATACCGCAACATTTTCCATGGCCTCCATGGTACTGAAGGATTCGACAGCAACCTCGGCTACCTCAAAAGGGGTCACCGCTCCGGCAAGGGACAGGCTCATTTTTTCCACAAGGAAACTTTCCGTCAGTATCGCTTTTCTGGTTTCATGCCAAAGCAAGGAGAGAAGGACCAGCAAAAGAGCAAAGACCGTCATTTCGAAAGGATGGAATCCCGCGACCACAAATCCGCCGGAAAATATTCCTGCCGGGAGAAGCATTTTCGCCCACAGGGGGAGTCCCGTATTCAGAAATGAGAAAACCAGAAGGCTTGCAGATGCGGCAAACAGCATGGGCAGTTTCATGACGGAGGAAATCAGGGCAAGGGTTAACCCGCAAAAACCGAGCAAAAGCAACAGTTTCCCGGGTAGATCTTTAAAATCCTGCATTGCCGGGCTCCGCCGACTCGATCAGGTCCCTGAGAAGGGAGTAAGCGGTGTGCATAGGCCCAACACCCCCGCCCGCGACGAAAACCTCTCCAAGGGTATCGGTAACAAAAAGGACCCCGTTGGTGGCACCGTGAACCCTGGAAAGGGGGTTGGAATCCGGCAGCACTTCCGGTCCGACCGACACAGAAACTCTGCCCGACTCGGAATCGATCTTCGTCAAAAGACGCACCGCCCCACCTGACCTCGCAGTCTCGAAGAGGAGTCCCGGGCTTACCTGGGTGATGCCTTCAATATCCATGCTCTCCAGCGGAACGGGGCTTGAGTTCATAAGCACCTGGGCAATTATGGAACCTTTGACCGCACTGTCCCATCCTTCAACATCGAAAGTCGGGTCGGCTTCGGCAAACCCTTTTCTTCGAGCATCGAGAAGAGCATCATCGAAAGAGGAGCCGCCACACATAAGGTCCAGTATGTAGTTTGAAGTTGTATTCATTACACCCTCGCAGGAGATGATCCGGGATCCTCCCAGACAATGCTTTGCAAAAGAAAAGAAGGGGGTCCCTCCCATAACTGCCGCCTCGAACAGGAATCTTGCCCCTTTTTTTCTTGCAAGGTCGCAAAGTTCGCCGGCCGCAAGAAACAGAGGCCCCTTGTTTGAAGTTATCACGTTGATGCCGCGGTCCAGAGCCCCCCTGATGTAGGCCATCGGAACCTCCGGTGACCGGACGGTCGTGGAAGTGCATACGACGAGCAGGTCGTAATCCATATCCGCGACCATGGTAGAAGCTGCGTCATAGTGAGTCCCGGAGCTCAGCCTTCCGGTAGAGGCCTCTCTGTCAAGCAATTCTCGGACGGATATTCCGTCGGGGTTGACGACCGAACCACGGGTCCGGGTGGCGATACCCACGAAACGACAGTCGATACCACGCTTGTTTTTCAACAGGGCTGACTTGTTTTCGACAAGCTCGCAAAAAGCTCTGCCGACGTTGCCCAAGCCAAGCAAAAGAATATTCATGTTCCTTCGACCCCCATGAGAGAACTCGGCCTGGTTGCCGGTCAAGTCTATGATATCATTGGTTTCAGGAATATTTACAGGATCCGGTTGATGCTTTGCAACCATGAGGATACAGCAGATCATCAAGCATAACCATTTGGAGGCGTGATGCAATTGGAAGAAAACCATCGACCCGCTGACAGAACAGTTGCGGAAAATTGTGCCAAGACAGCATCCTATGTTTTTGAATCGGTATCCAGATCCGCAAGATTGTCTTCCCTTGCCACTCCCGAGATGCAAGATATGTTCGGTGAATGGGTCGATATGATCGGCCGTCAGATAATATCCAATATCGAAATACCCGGGAAAATTGATGTTAACGCGATGGCGGAGGAGATAGGGATATCGACATCCACACTTCTGGGTCTTCTTCTTTTCCTGAACCGTTCCGGCAAGATCTCGATAACCGAGGTAGGGCTGGAGAACGGATGTGGAAGTGTCGACGATATCTGCAATTGCATGAAAGGCAAGTGATCGATTTGACAGACATTGAACTGCTTTCCCAGAGAGCCCGACAAAAGGCGGCACGAGCCGAGGCGGGTTTTTATGATAGGCCCTCACCAAATTCCATAAGGGAATCCATAGATCACACCTTGCTCTTTCCCGCTCCTGTCGCAGAAGAAATTTCTGTACTTTGCGAGGAAGCGGTCCGTTTCGGGTTCGCCTCGGTCTGCGTCCCCATGACATCCCTCCCGGAGGCCGTCCGTATACTGACGGGCACAAGGGTCAGGGTTGGGACTGTGGCAGGTTTTCCCCTTGGAGCATCTCCCCTTTCTATCAAGGCCTCGGAAATACGCTGGGCGATCGAACATGGAGCCGACGAGATCGACGCCGTCATCAACATTCCGGCCGCAAGGGAATCGAACAGGCAGATGATAAGAGAGGAACTCTTCGCCCTCCGGGAGGCCGCGCAGGGAAAGACGCTCAAGGTAATACTGGAAATGCCTCTTCTAAACGACACCCAGATCATTACCACACTCAGGCTTGCGGAACAGGCAGGTGTTGACTACGTAAAGACATGTACCGGCTTTGCGGGCAGCGTAACTTATTACCACGTGGCCTTACTGCGGACCGCCGCTTCTGCCACCATGAAGATCAAGGCATCGGCGGGCATAAGAACTTACGCCGCCGCGGAGATACTGATGGGTCTCGGTGCAGACAGGCTGGGGACCTCCAAGGCAACGCAATTTCTTTCTCCAAAGGGGTAAGGAGTGCAGGGGCATTATTCGTGACTCGTGAATCATAAATCGTGAATCGAAAATCGTAAGGTCAAAAGCGGGAACAGTAAACAGTCAACGGTCAACGGTGAACGGTGAGCGGGAGGGATGACAAACAAAAAGCCGGAGGCTTGTTCAGCCCCCGGCATTTATATTTTCCTTATTGAGGTTCATTGTTTTCGTATTTGATCTATCCGATTCACGATTCAC
>NPIE01004346.1_pt1 | contig 23183 bp, 20 predicted proteins | sample 8637661 | NCBI WGS metagenome assembly NPIE01 (sample SAMN07420842, study PRJNA396082) | bioreactor metagenome | isolation source: sample BA12 brine-fed electro-methanogenic bioreactor BA | place: Japan: Kochi | collected 2016-12-09
CCAAAGTCCCCACACAGGATCCTGTCCATCCTGTAAATCCTGTCTATACAAAAACCCATCGCCGCGAGGGCGCTCCTCCCGTAGGTGCAGATTCATCTGCTCACCCCCGCGGCCCGACCGAAGCCTGTGGGATGCCCGCCCCGGGGCGATGGGGCCTCTGCTGCATCGACCACGCAGACTGGTGACTGGTGACTGGTGACTGGTGACTGGTGACTGGTGGCCGGTCAGGTACCACCCGCCGCTGCATTCTCCAGCACCGCGGCAATTCGGGCCACGCCTTCCTTGATCTCGCTCTCCGCGAGAGAGGAATAGCCCAGCATGATGGAGCGCCTGGCCGCCTCCTCCCCGGGCTGGCAGTAGGCCGCGCCGCCGGGGAGGGTGTAGACGGCGACACCCGCATCCCGTACGCGGCGCTCCACCTCCGCCGCCGGGGGGAAGCCGGCCGGGAGGTGCCAGACAATGTGCATGCCTCCCTCCAGTCCGGAGATCCGCACCTCGCCGAAATGCCGCCGCAAGGCGCTTACCAGGCAATCCCGGCGCAGCAGGTAAACACGGCGTATCCGCCGCAGGTGGTTGCCGAATCCACCGCCGCTCATGAACTCCGCCACCACGGCCTGCTCAAGCCAGGGTTGGCCGTTGTTGAGCAGCGTCTTGACATCGGTGGCGGGTTTCACCAGCGGCCTGGGAAGCACCATGTAGCCCAGCCGCAGGCTCGCCCCGATGGACTTGGAGAATGTGCCCAGGTAGATGACTGAATCGTAGCGGTCCAGGCCCTTCAGCGCCGTGAGCGGTGATCCGTGATGGCGGAAGTCGCTGTCGTAATCGTCTTCGATGAGGTAGGCGCCGGTTCCGGCCGCCCACTCCAGCAGTCGCAGGCGGCGCTCCAGGGACAACGTGGCGCCCATGGGGTACTGGTGCGAGGGGGTGAGATAGGCGAGGGTGACCGGACTGTCGGGCAGCCGGTCCACCTGGATGCCCTGGTTGTCCACCGGTATCGGATAGAGGTCCGCGCCGTAGCTTTCGAACAGGAAGGCCGCGCCCTGGTAACAGGGGCATTCCGTGACCACCTGCGTGCCTTTGGTCACGAACAGCCGCGCGACGATGTCCAGGGCCTCCTGGCAGCCGGCGACCACCAGTACCTGTTCGGGGGTGGTGGCGATTCCGCGTGCGGGGCCGAGATGCTCGGCGATGGCCTGCCGCAGTTCCCACAGCCCCGCGGGATCGCTGTACTCGGTGAGGTTCTTCCCGGCTTCCTCCAGCTTTTTCACCAGCAGGCGTTGCCAGAGCCGGGCCGGAAACGAGTTCGGATCGGGGCGGCCCACCTTGAAGTCGATGGACACGCGCTGTCCCGGCGGCGTGTATACGCCATGGGGCTGGCCGTGGAACAGGATTGTCCGGTGACGCAGGGCCCGGTCGTGCCGATCGATCGCCCGGGCCGGGCGCTCCGTCAGCATGAGTGAATCTTCCGGCAGGTGGGCGGATACGAAGGTGCCCACCGCCGGTTCGGTCTCCAGGTAGCCTTCCGCGATGAGCCGATCGTAGGCGAGCAGCACGGTGTTGCGCGAGACCTCGAGCTGCCGGGACAGTTCACGGGTGGCCGGCATGGAGGTCCCGGGCTTGAGCTGGCCATCCAGGATAAGCCGCCGCACCCGGTGGAAAATCTGGTCCTGGAGCGATTGGGCCGCGCCGTGCTCCACGTTGAACGGGAGTTGCATGGTGGAAAATCCTCCAGCCTTGCCGAGCCGCCTTGGTCCCATTATAGGAATGGAAACGCGCTCATGAGTAATACCAGTCTGGAGTAGGGCAATAGGGCCAGAGGCAATAAATATCAATTAGTTGGAGATTCCATTCCGAATACCGCAAAAAATGCCCTGGTACCAGCCCACCGGTTGGAACTGGTTCTTTACCCGACCGGACACGGGGTCCCCAATGGCACTGCATCATCGCGCAATTGCGCATGCCAGATGAGGCGAGTCACTCGCCGAGGAGGGGGCATCATGGGAAGCAGTAGGGTGTTCAGGATCCTGTCCACACTGTGCATTGCACTGTCCGTGGCGCTGTTCTCGGTTCCCGCCGTGGCCGACATTCCCGCCGAGACATTAGAAGCGCTGGGCGTGTCGGAGCATGCGGCTCCGAAGGAGCTGTATGACAAGCTGGTGGAGAGATACGAGGATCCGAAGCAGGGCGCCGGCAAGGGCAAGTACGCGGACAAGTGGCAGCCGCTGGCCATCGACCAGTACTTCAATCCCAATCTTTTCTACCAGCCGCCGACCTCGGTGACCAAGACCACCGATGGAGCCGGTTGCATCACGTGCCACGAGGACTCGGACGAAACCCCGGGGGCCGTGGCGGCCTGGCGCAAGAGCGTCCACTCGAACCTGACCGCGATCCGCAACCTGCCCGCATCAGATCCGCGTTTCTACAAAAAGGAGCTGCTGGAGAAGGCGGAGGAGAATTTGCGCTCCCTGGGCAAGCTGGGGCAGCACGAGCAGCTCACCCAGGTGGGCTGTATCGACTGCCACGTCGGCATCGGCGCGAAGGAGGGCAAGCACGACAAGGACCTGCGCATGCCCGATGCGAAGATATGCGGAACCTGCCACCTGCAGCAGTTCGCCGAGCGTGAGTCCGAGCGCGACACCATGAACTGGCCCCATGACCAGTGGCCCGCGGGGCGGCCCTCCCACGCCCTGGGATACCAGGCCAACGTGGAGCTGGCCACCTGGGCGGCGATGGAGGAACGGGAGATCGCCTCCGGCTGCACCATGTGCCACATCAATGCGCCGAAGTGCGACACCTGCCACACCCGCCACCAGTTCTCCGCGGCGGAGGCGCGCAAGCCGGAGGCCTGCGCCACCTGCCACAACGGCGTGGATCACAACGAATACGAGCAGTTCCTGCTGTCGAAGCACGGCACGGTGCTCAAGGCTCATGGCGACTCCTGGAACTGGGACGTGCCGCTGAAGGACGCCATCGCCAAGGGCGGCCAGACCGGGCCCACCTGCGCGTACTGCCACATGGAGTACGAAGGCAAGTTCGGCCACAACGTGGTGCGCAAGGTGCGCTGGGCCTTCAATCCAACGCCCGCAATAGCCGACAACCTGGACCACGAGTGGTTCCAGAAGCGCAAGGCCGCGTGGGTCAAGACCTGTACCACCTGCCACTCGGAGAAGTTCGCCAAGGCCTACTTCGACATCATCGACGGCAGCATCAAGCAGGGCCTGTCCAAGGAGCAGGAAGCGAAGGCGGTGCTGGACAAGCTCTACGAGGACGGCCTGCTGGTGGGGCAGAAGACCAATCGGCCCACGCCGCCGGAGCCCATGAAGGACGCCCCCGGCGGATTCTTCCAGCTGTTCTGGGCCAAGGGCAACAACCCCACCGCCATCGAGCGCGACCACGCCCAGATGTGGGAGCACGACCTCATCAAGCTCTACAAGGGCGTGTCCCACGGCAGTCCGGGCGGATACACCTACACGGAAGGCTGGTCGCCGCTCATCGGCGACTATGCCCGCATCATGGACGAGAACACCAAGCTGCGTGAAATGGCCGCGCTGCAGGAGCGCGTGGACAAGCTCGAGGCCGGCGCCAGGCAGACCCTGCTCAACCTGGATTCCACCGGAAAGCAGGCCTCGGTGGGCGGCATCGGCGGCGGCATGCTGCTGTTCGGCGGCCTGGCGCTGTGGGGCTGGCGGCGCCGCAACAGGGAGCTTGAAAGCTAGTGCCATACGCGAACCCGGCCCTGCCGCGCAGGGCAAACCCCCTGGTCCTCCCGCTCACCGGCGTGCTGCTGGTGACGGGAGGACTGTTCCTGTTGGCGTGGCTGGGCTGGACGCTTGTCCAGCCCGCCCCGCCCCTTTATCGCTACGTGCTCGACACCCGGGGCGAGGCCGGGGATTTCCCGGAGCTGAAGCCGGAGGGCTTCGAGACGCTGCCGGTCAGCCGCTACCGGCTCATGACCGAGGGAATCGATGAGCCCCTGGCAAGGGCCTATGTGACCGACAGCCCCGACGGCCGTCCCGTGCTGCTGCACTGGGACAACCGCGTGGCCGCCCCCCTGCTCTACACGTCGACCGCCCCGGCCGAATTGAAGGCGGTGGCCGACACGCTTGCAGCGCATGAGACGGATAGCGCCGGCGTGCTGGGCTGGTGGGATGTCTTGCAGCGTCTGGAGGCATTCACCGGACAGCAGTACCGGTTTGGTGAAACCCTGCTCGAGCCGCTGCTGATCCCGTCTCATTGGCAGCCGCGCAGCGGGGATATCGCGGCGCTGGAGAGGTCCTTCTGGCGCGTTCCCGGGGCGGGGACGGAGGACGCCGGATTCTCGTCATTCACCGAAGCGCTGCTGGCAGGGGAGGACGAGGCGGCCGAACGCCTGTTGCAACTCACCGGCAGCGATACCGTGACACTGGTTCTGCACGTATCGGACATCTACAAGCTGGGCATGCTGTACCCCGGGCGCCTGGGCGTGGGATACAAGGATTTTCCCAATACGGGAGACATGCACGGACTCATACAGCGGGTGAAGGACTGGCTGCAGAGCGAAGGGTACGGCAATTACCTGGTGGAAAACCGGGGCGCGGAGGTGGTCCGGGTCTATTTCCTCACCGACGAGAAATCGACACGGACGCTGATTGCGAAATTGCTGCCCTTCAGCAAGGCGGGCCCCATCCACCTGGAGAATTTTGAACTGGTATACCAGCAGGGCGGTTTCTGGGTGTATCAGTTGACCCCCGTTCCAGGGTAGGGCGCCCCTCCCGTAGGTGCAGATTCACCTGCACACCCCGGCGGCCCGACCGAAGCCTGTGGGAGGCCCGCCCCCGGGGCGATAGGGCACCGGTCAAAACCCACGGACCCTCAAACAACCACGGCCCTCAACACTGAGGGAAATCCTGTCACTCCTGAGAAATCCCGTAAATCCTGTCCATTAAACTCATTCACGAACCTGGTCACTCTCCAGGAACCACCGGTAGGTCGCTTCCAGCCCCTCGCGCAGGCCGATGGAAGGGGTCCAGCCCAGAGCCGCCAGGCGGGAGACATCCAGGAGTTTGCGGGGCGTGCCGTCGGGCCGGCTGGGGTCGAACACCAGTTCGCCCTCGAAGCCGACCACGGACTTCACCGTCTCGGCGAGCTCGCGGATGGTGACATCCCGGCCCGTGCCCACGTTGATGTGGGAGACCATCGGCTCGGTGTGGGCCGCGTAGTCTTCGTCCGCCAGGCCCATCACGTGGACGCAGGCGGCGGCCATGTCATCCACATGGAGGAACTCCCGCATGGCCCGGCCGGTCCCCCACACCCTTACGGCGTCGGCGCCGGTGACCCTGGCCTCATGGAACCGGCGGATCAGTGCCGGAATCACATGGCTGTTCTCCGGGTGGAAGTTGTCCCCCCGGCCATAGAGGTTGGTGGGCATCACGGAACGATAGTGGGTGCCGTACTGGCGGTTGAAGGACTCGCACAGCTTGATACCCGCGATCTTGGCCACCGCGTAGGGCTCGTTGGTGGGCTCCAGCTTGCCGGACAGCAGCGCATCCTCGGCCATCGGCTGCCCGGCCTCCCGCGGATAGATGCAGGAGCTGCCGAGGAACAGCAGGCGCTCCACGCCGGCCTGGTAGGCGGCATGGATCACGTTGCACTGGATCATCAGGTTCTCGTAGATGAACTGGGCCGGGTAGGTGTTGTTGGCGTGAATCCCCCCCACCTTCGCCGCCGCCAGCACCACATGGTCGATGGCATGATCGGCAAAGAACCGCGCCACCGAGGCCTGGTCCAGCAGGTCCAGTTCATCCCGACCGGCCGTGACCAGGTTGCGGCAGCCCCGCTCCGACAGCGCCCGCAGGATCGCCGAGCCCACCATGCCGCGGTGGCCGGCGATGAAGATCACATCCGACGGCTTCAATACCTCACTCATGGTACGCAAAGGTGGTGTACCCCTCCTGCTGGCAGAGCTGATCCCGCTCCGCCTCGCGCAGGTCCGCCACCACCATCTCCTTCACCAGCTCTTCGAAGCTCGTCTTCGGCACCCAGCCCAGCTTCTCCTTCGCCTTGGCGGGATCCCCCAGCAGGGTCTCCACCTCGGTGGGCCGGAAGTAGCGGGGGTCTACCGCAACGATGCACCGTTCTCCCCCTCTCCCTGGGGGAGAGGGCTGGGGTGAGGGGGATACCAAATATCCCTTCTCCTCCACCCCTTCGCCCTCCCAGCGCACCGCCATGCCCAGTTCCCTGCAGGCGATCTCCACGAACTGGCGCACCGAGTACTGCACCCCGGTGGCAATGCAGAAATCGTCCGGCGCTTCCTGCTGCAGCATCAGCCACTGCATCTCCACATAGTCGCGGGCGTGGCCCCAGTCGCGCTTCGAATTGAGGTTGCCCAGGTAGAGGCACTCCTGCAGCCCCAGCTTGATACGCGCCAGGGCGCGGGTGATCTTGCGGGTGACGAAGGTCTCCCCCCGGATCGGCGACTCGTGGTTGAACAGGATGCCGTTGCAGGCGTACATCCCGTAGGCCTCCCGGTAGTTGACCGTGATCCAGTAGGCGTAGAGCTTCGCCGCCGCGTAGGGCGAGCGGGGGTAGAAGGGCGTGGTCTCCCGCTGGGGCACCTCCTGCACCTTGCCGAACAGCTCCGAGGTGGAGGCCTGGTAGAAGCGGGTCTTCTTCTCCAGCCCCAGGATCCGGATCGCCTCCAGCAGCCGCAACGTACCCAGGGCGTCGGAATTGGCCGTGTACTCCGGCTCCTCGAACGACACCGCCACATGGGACTGCGCCGCCAGGTTGTAGATCTCGTCCGGCTGCACCTGCTGGATGATGCGGATCAGGCTGGAGGAGTCGGTCAGGTCCCCGTGGTGCAGGATGAAGCGGCGGTCCTCTTCGTGGGGGTCCTGGTAGAGATGGTCGATCCGGTCTGTGTTGAACAGCGAAGTCCGCCGCTTGATGCCATGGACCTCGTACCCCTTGCCCAGCAGAAACTCGGCGAGGTAGGCGCCATCCTGGCCGGTGATGCCCGTGATCAGTGCTTTTCTTGTCATCAATGATTCCAGTAGCGATTAACTGTGAACAAAGAACTGCGGCAGCTTGCTGAGATTCTTCCACGCCAGGGCGGTCAGGCCGCCCACGCCGTTGGACTTCAAGGCGCGGTAGTCCTCCGCCGACTTGCGCAGGATGTTGGCGAGGGAGCGGTTGCTGGCCCCGCCCACGCGCATCTTCACCAGCACCTCGGGGATGTAGCCGACCCTAATACCGCCACGGCCGAGAAAGCGCAGCATGCAGTCGTAGTCCGCGGCGATGCGGTAGCGCGTGTCGAACCCCCCCAGCGCCTCGTACACGGAACGCCGGGCATAGAAGGTCGGGTGGGGCGGCATCCAGCCGCGCGCCAGTCGGGCCGGCAAAAACCGCCCCGCGCGCCAGGTGCGCACCACCCGGTCGGGCGAATCCTTGCGCACGTAGAGGAGATCGCCATACACCGCGCCCACCTCCTCCTCGGCAAAGACGCCGGCCACGCGGCGCAGCACCTCGGTATCGGCGTACAGGTCATCGGAATGGAGAAAGCCCACCACCTCGCCGCCGGCCAGGCGCAGGCCCTTGTTGAGGGCGTCGTAAATGCCGCGGTCCGGTTCGCTTACCAGCACCCCGACCCGTTCGGCATACCCCTGCAGCACCTCCAGCGTACCGTCCGTCGAGCCACCGTCGATCACGACCAGTTCCACGTCGTCATGGGACTGCGCCAGCGCCGAATCGAGCGCTGCGGCGATGGTGGCGCGGTTGTTGTAAACGGCGGTGATGACGGAGATCTTCACGCTGCCGCCGAGACCTTGATATTCAGCACCCTCTCGATGGCCTGCTCCAGCGTGTCGCCCGATTCGCGCATGTGTCGCTGTACCTCGGCCACCTTCACGTCCACCAGCATCCGGTACCACCAGCCCTGCAGGAAATGGAACACGAACCCCTGCCAGCCGTCGAGGAAGCCGAGCCGCAGGAAATACCGGTACAGGAAATAGAGGAAGGCGCGCAGCCCCATCGGCAGCCGTGCATAGACCTTGAGCTTGAGCCAGCGCTTCATCCCGGCCTGCAGGCTCAGGCGTGGAGCGGTGGCCGCCTCCACCCTTGAGTTTTCGTGCAGCAGCAAATCCACCGCCTCGCGGCTGGCATAGCGGTTGTGCTTATCCGTCCACCAGGTCACGGAATTGAGATTGATGTCGGCAATATCGGCATCCAGATGTGCGACCCCGCCCTCCACCACCATGTGCTCGTCCATCCAGCGGTTCTCGCAGCGGGCATGCCCCGTACGCCAGACGCGCAGCATGCGCAGGGGGTAAATCGCGCCATGCCGGATCCAGCGGCCGAGAAAATGAATCTGCCGGTTCACTGTCAACCCCACGACCCCGTCCGGGTAGAGTGGCAACTCCCGCGCGAGCGCGGCTGCAAGTTCCGGCGTCACCACTTCGTCTGCGTCCAGCCGCATCGTCCATTGCGTGTCGATGGCAACGTTGTCCAGTGCCCAGTTGAACTGGGTCGCATAATTGACCCAGGCATGCTGCACCACCACAGCTCCAGCCGCCCTGGCCAATTCAACGGTCCTGTCCGTGGAAAAGCAGTCCACCACGATCACCCGGCTGGCCACCCCACGCAGGCTCTCCAGACAACGGGGCAGATGCTTTTCCTCGTTGAAGGCAAGGATGATGACGGTGAGGTCGGCTGGCATGAGTCAGGGCTTGCGCACAATCGCGAGCATGGACTTCGCCAGGGGTGGAATTCGCCCCACGCGCCTGAAGGCAATGTCACGGAAACCCGCCTCTTCCAGCAAGAGCCCCAGTGTCCGCACCGACCAGAACTTGATATGACCATGGTCCCACAGCGCCGTGAAGTGCACGTCCATCCTGCCGGTCAGCGCCAGGACCAGGTTCTTCCAGTAGCCATGGTACGGCGTGGAAATGATGGCCGTCCCGCCCGGCTCCAGCAGATCGTACAGTGTGGCCGCATACTTGCGCGGGAAGTAAACATGCTCGACAACCTCCAGGCTGGTCACTACGGGAAACCGCCCATAGATGGACGACAAATCGTCGTAGGCCGACCCAGCGAACAGTTTGAGGTGCGGAAAACGGGAATTGGCCAAGGCGATACCTTCTGTAGAGGGATCGACGCCGGTTACATCCCAGCCATGCAGCGAGAGCACGTTCGCCACGCTGCCATTGCCGCACCCCAGTTCGAACAGACGCCCCTCCCGCAGCCGCCGGAGTTCCTTCAACAATGCGGGCAGCAGGTAGTCATGGGAGGAAGTCAGCTCCGAATCATCCCAGCGATAACCGGCGATTTCCTCGTGCTCCATCAAGTAGCGCTCCGCGATTTCATGAGCACGTATCGACCAAGGCACAGTGCGTCCATATCGGTCCGATTAAAACAATCGAATGCCTGTTGAGGCGTATCCACCACCGGTTCGTTCTCGTTGAAGCTGGTATTCAGCACTAGACCAATGCCTGTGCGCCTTTTGAACGCCGAGATGAGCTTGTGGTACAGAGGGTTGCTTTCCTTTTCCACGCTTTGCAGCCGTCCGGTACCATCAACGTGGGTGACGGCTGGCAGCCGCTCCCGCCACTCGGGGCAGATCTTCACCACATGCATCATGAAGGGGCTGTCTACCGTCTGTTCGAAATAGGTGGAGACATCCTCTTTCAGTACGCTGGGCGCGAAGGGTCGGAACGACTCGCGCCGCTTGATCTTGGCGTTGATGGTGTCTTTCATGGTGGATACGGCCGGATTGGCCATGATGGAACGGTTGCCCAAAGCGCGTGGACCCCATTCACTGCGGCCTTGATACCAACCCATGACATAACCATCGGCCAGCATTCCTGCGGCCACTTCTACCAGCTCATCCTCATCCTGGCAGATTCTTACTAGATAACCGCTGCTCTCTGCCACGGCACGAATCTGGTCGTCCGAATACTCCGGTCCCCAGAACGCATGTTTCATATGGAAGCGCTGTTGGCGCCCAAGCACCTCATGCCACGTGTAATAGGCCGCCCCCAGGCAAGTACCGTCATCCGAGGCCGCCGCCTGTAAGTATGGGGAGGTAAACGGTGTATCGCGCAGTATGCGCGCGTTGGCCACACCATTGAGCGCGCAACCGCCCGCCATTGCTATCTGCTGCGTCGGTACCAGATCGTGCAGCCGATTGAGGCAATGAACCGCTGCTTCCTCAAAACGCACCTGAGTCGAACGGGCGAGGTCCTTCTCGCGCTGGGTCAATGGCGCATTTCTAGCCCGTGGTTCACCCAGTAATTTGGTTAGCTTGTCCGAGTAAAAGCGACCCATCAAAACATGGCCCTGCTTATCAGTGGCACCACTGGCACCACCTTCATGCATGCCGAAATAACCCTTGCCAAGGCGATACCAGCCATCACGATCGAGCCGCAACAACTCTGCCATCTGATCCCGGTATTTATCTTCGCCGTAAGGCGCCAGGCCCATGACCTTGTATTCCTCGCCGAACTGATCAAAGCCAATGAACTGACACAAGGCGGTATAGAAGAAACCCAGGCTGTCGGGCAGGGTCACCCTGTCCAGTACCTCGATGCGGTTCCCCTCGCAACGAGCCGCCATCATGCTGGCGAAGTCACCGGAGCCGTCATAGGACAGGCCAGCCGTCACTCCATCAAAGGGAGAGAGGAAATAGGCACTTGCGATGTGTGCCAGGTGGTGCTCCACCTCCACTACCTCGAAGCGAATAGTGGCAGGATCCTCACCGCACACTTCTGCCAATTGTTGAAGAGTCGACTTCGACTGCTTGTTGCGGCGCATGTGCTCAATAACCGCACCCGCTGCCTGCAAAGGCCGTTGCGCCACATAGGCCATTTTAGCGCCGTAATTGGCCTTGGGATTGCGCGCGATTGCGACGTGAGTGACATCGCGCAGTTGCAATCCTGCCTCCGTCAGCAACCGTCTTATCGCATGCTCCGGAAAGGCAGAACTGTGTTTGATGCGCGGGCCAAGGCGCTCTTCAGCCACAGCGCCGGTAAGTTGGCCGTCCACCACCAGACATGCGGCCGAATCGGCATGAAATGCGTTAAAGCCTAATATCACTGTCATAGTAGATACATTCTTCAATGGCTAATCCAGATGCACACAGTCTGGGCGCTCGCCTTGTTTCAAAACCCAGCGATATACATCTACCAATTCTTTCGCAATGTCAGACCAGTTGTAGCGCTGTGCGTAGACCCTACCCCGTGCACCCATCTGCTGACGCTCAGCATCGGATAACGAAGTCGCCCTACGTAAGGCGTTGACCAGTGGCTCCACCCCTATATCGATCCACCAACCGCATCGATATTCCTCAAGCTCCGCCCATGGTGCTCCCTTGGTCGTAATGACTGGCAGCCCGTGAGCCAGGGCCTCGGCTACGACAACTCCAAAGTTTTCTGAGAAACTGGGTAATACGAAGAGATCCGCTTCCTGGTAGACCACAGCCTTTCGCTCGCAGCTGACCTCGCCCACATAGTCGACGACATTGGCTATACCGTTTGCACGCACCGCAGCCATCACCTCCGCCAGGTGCCCGCCCTCATCGGGGCCCGCAATACACAGACGCCAACCGACAGGGCGCACCATGGCCCATGCACGAACCAGATTTATCAACCCCTTTACTTTGTGAATACGTGAAAGAAATAGTACGGTACGCAACGCTTTCATCGACATAGTCGGCTCATCGCTCTTGCAAACCCCATCTAACTCAATACCGTTGGGGATTAGCGCGATAGGCTGACGCAGCCCAAGCGCGCGAATGTTTCTGCATTCTTCAGCCGATGTAGCGACGATAACATTGGCGCTTTCGAGATGACGGCGCTGGAACAGCGCCAAAGCAATCTTCTTCTTGACTGCACGATGGTGCAGAGCCCACGGTTCGAGCATGCCGTGCGGTTGCATCAAAAGTGGTAGACGATGTCGGCGTGCCACCCAGGCAGCCCAGAAGTTAGTTGGCAACCAAAGCCCGTGATTATGTACAACTGCTCCATGGGAATAGGGAGCACAATTGCTGAGCACACGGCACAGCGGCAGCCCTAATCGCTGCGAGAACCAAGTATTAGCCTTGCAATCCCGTCGCAAAACTGCCGCGTTATCGGATTTCACCGGCGTATCGTTGGCATTGCTTCCATACAACAACTCAACCTTGAACCCATCGAAATTGGCCAGCGCATCGGCCAGTTGCACAACCACTCGAGATGTACCGCCCGACTTTATGTCTAAACTCGCAATACATTGATAGACACTGACGGTGCCATTAGTGACCTTGTTTCGTCGTAGAAATATGTCGTTCTCCCCCATGGCCCTGCAATCTTTTTTACCCCCAGGCAAGGGCACGATGCACACGTGCCCAACGTCGATACTCTATTAGTTCGTTCTGCATGCCGGCATTAATAAGCAAGACTAAAAAGATAATCGGACTCACCAAGCCCAGCATGATTGCTTCGAATATGCTGGCAACAAAGACTGCAAGCATTAAAATCAACACAAGTCTTATGTTTCTGTTCCCTATGAGTCGCCACTCTCGCCGGGAATACAATCGCAACGCAGACCGCACCGAACCGACAAAGACCAGCGCGATTGATAAAATACCAAAAAGCCCCAATTGTGCAGCAGCGCCTAAAAATGTGTTTTCCCTAAATCTAACCTTATCTTCGTCCCACGGCTCTCCAATCATTGGATATTCAATAAACGCTTCTAACTGCATGGCCCATACGTATGAGCGTGTATTTTCCCGTTCTTCAATGCCGAGGTAACGTCCACCTGGCGTGCCAGCCACAACATATATGAGCACAGCAAGTGCAAGCAACATAGTAACGAACCAACGTCCACGCTGCTTTAATTGCAAAGCCATATTCCACCAGATGGACAACGCCATTAACAACATGCCACCACGAGAGCCAGACAACAACACCAAGTATGCGCCAAGTGCCAAAATGCACGTGAGAAGGCACAATCGCAGGACTAAAACAGGAACGATTCGACTGACAAGGACACTTACGCAAAATGAAGTAATAGCAATATTGTAAGCGAGCATATTTGGATTAAAACTTAATCCATACAACCTCTCCTGCACACCCGACATTCCGCCCATCGTGTAGAGCGCAATCGTATTAGAGACAATGATCAAAACGCATGCGACGCCTGTGCCAACAAACACATCCTCAAGCATCGGTCGATAATGCTGCCTGGGACTGATTGAGAAAAAAGCAAATGTGAAATAGTAAAGCACGCTTGCTGCCACTACCATCAGGCCTTCTCCGCCATAGCCGGAGATCAAATACTTGAAGCCATACAGTAGCAAGAACATCAAATAGCCAATAACAGCAAGTGGCGGGGGCGAACTTTTCAGCCTAAATTTTGCGCCACTGGCCAGTGCCAAGAAATACAATATCAGCAAGCCATAGGTGACTGACCGCCCATACTCACCTACCAGACCCAGCACTCCATCGAAATGTTGGACAGCCGTAGCACTTCCCAGGGAAGCGAAAAATTGCAGCAGGGCGATTGCAAGTGAGATCATCGTCATTCGCTTGCCCTTATCGCCATACGTAAATGTGCGCGGCAATATCATGTTCTTACACTTACATACGTCGATGCCGCTAGTAGATAGCCTCGCAAATTACCATGCAATTTACGAATCCATAACAGTTTCAATAATTGGCATGCACTGTCTTTATGGCCAGCATGAGCCAACTTTCGCGATGTAGCTGCGATGCGCTCGAACAAAGCATATTGCAGGCTTTTTGGAAACACCCCATTATACCGCTTAGTCAGAACGTCTAGTTGCCTGTCAATGATTCCAAGATGTGCATCAATATTGTTGCCGGCGCGCGCCGTGGAAACCCGTATGTCCTCATTATGCGCGCGCATCGAGTAAATAAGTTGTGGAAAATAACGATAGTGATATCCGGCGCTGGCAACCCTAAACGCCAAATCATAATCCTGCAACACAGGAATATTCGGATCGAAACCACCAACATCACGGAGGAGAGACTTTCGATAAAGCGGTGTGCTGGTGGGAGGGTTACGGCGAACCACGTCTATTAAATCGAAGTAACCTTTCACCCGTACCGGGCGACTAGGGATGATACATCTTATTTGCTTGCCGTTTTGATCAATAACTTGATGGTAACCACATACAACGTCTTTTTCAGTTAGAATGCTATTTTGGTAATTGCTGACCTGGAGACTAAGGGCCTCTGGATGCATGACATCATCCGAGTCGAGCATTTTTACAAACTCTCCTTCTGCGAAAGCCAACCCCATATTGCGGGCCACTTGCGCACCTGCCTTTTCGATTCGATAATATCGGATACGATCATCGTTTATTTTACCAATGCGCTTGTATGTGTCGTCAGTTGATCCATCGTCTATAATTATAATTTCGATATTTCTATGCGTTTGCACTAAACAACTATTGACAGACTGCATCAGTAGCTGCGCCCGATTATAAGTTGGAATTACGATAGAAACCTTCTGAGCATCACATTCCATAATCTCTCACGCCATTGGCAATTATTTTTCCTATATACAAAGCTGCCGTGTGCTTTCGTAAAGCTCGAGCGCCGTGAGTCGCAGACTTTGAATGCTGCGCTTCTTTACTATCGCACAAATCTCCTCTCGCCGCTGCTCTCGATGCATTCGCTCCATCTCTGTTTTTGCCCGACGATAGGCCGGAACAATACCAACTCTACTTAACGCATTAGAAGTGACTTCATCCAAAATTGTTTCTGCATCACTGAAGTGGGAGTGATTGGTCTTGATTAACCCTGCCCAATCAAAAACGTGGTCAATTGCATGCTCCGTGTCTTTGGTTGCAGTCTCAAATGTAATCAACTTTACCTTTTCCTTGTATTGAGAAATATTTTGATAAAAAATTATATACTCGCGTAATAATACATTTGGCGAACTCAGTTTTTCGCTTTCTTCCATATATGATATGACAGCATCGATTGGATTTCTCAAAAGGACTACACAGGGCACACTTAGCTGAATCGCTCGGTCTATATTTGATCGGGCATGAGTGTGATGGGAAAGTTTCAGGGGGTTCTGGTGGCGCATTCTAACCGCCGCTTCGAAGAATGAGTTTGCACTTCGCGGAAAACCTTCAATAACAAGATCTGTATCATGCTCAACCAAGTATGCACCGTTTTTCTTTGCAAAATACGAATAAATCACGTAATACCTTGAGAGCTCATTCCTCACCGCCCGGCGCAAATCATGTCTATTCAGCATTTAGTTAATCACCATATGTGTTTTATTAATCCAACACTATTTGCATAAAAGATTATTCAACGTTGCAAGCAAGCAGAACTCATGCGCTGCTCTTAGCGATATGACATACAAGCCGTGAGGAAAAATACATTTCTATGCGCCGATAAGCTCGATCGTTTTCACAGATTGCGCCTCCCATATAGCCTATGCACTTATCCAATAAGTGATGCTTGATCCTCCCTAAAACACCCGCTATTTTCGGATAATTATCATTTTCAAGACCATCTGAATGCACAACAAAATTCAATTCGTAAAGCGCTGGCGTGGCGATTTTAAGACTGACGTTTTTATTCTTCAGCAACCTCGACATCCAAAGATCGTCCGCCTTGGGTGCCACCTCTACGTAATCATGGTTCATTAGGTCTGACTCATCGAACATCGACCGTCTCAGAACAGCTCCACCACCAAATGTCACTATGTGATTGTCGCACGAGACAGTGCGGTCTTGCTTGATGATCGGCCACTGCAAGTAGCTGCACTTTCTGCCAAGGGGATTAAATACGATTTCCCTAACACGACAGGCGACGGCTTCCCCTGTGGTCGAATCGAAGGCTTCGACCAACTTTTTTAACCACTCTCGTCCATAGAAAATATCGTCGTCTGCTGTAACCACCAAATCATTCTCGTTCATTTCGCGAAGCATTGGTAAAAGCTTTCGATATGGGCCGACATTCTTTGTCCATCTAAACTCAATCAACTCATGCAATGCATGTATATCGCCAAACGCATTACTTAGCGTCGTATCTGTCAAAATTCCATCGTCACTTAAATAGGCATCTCTGGACACCCACACTATGATTCGGTCAGGCCGTAAAGACTGGTGTGTAAGGGATAAGAGCGCGAGCCGACACAAGGGTAGTCGTCTCCGGGTTGTCGTCAGGCTTACATATAACATAGGGCGCACCCCGAATAACACGAGTCTTGCAGTGAAACCCACAGAGATTTCCTCATTTTCAGAAAAACAAGGAGTACGGTTGAGGGAGCTTGAATATCAACAACGAAATTGATCTATACAGTTTTTCAAGCCTATTTTTCAAAATCGTATTTAAAAATCATAATATCCTGGGCATAAATCTCTGCTATCGCATCTATACTTGCCTGTAAAACATACCGATCTTCGTCTAGAGTAGATGAATTAGATTTGATGAGTCTACCTTCTATGCCCAACCTTCTTGCAACTACAGCGAAATCTTCCTCCAATCGCTCATAACGTCCAAGATAATCCACCATTATCTCCTGTTCCGCTCCAACGACGAATTCGCTTTGCGGAATGAATAGAGGATGATTTCTTAGAATGCCCGCTTTTAGCCCCCTAATCACAAAGTCATCGAACCCTGAAAAGCTTGTAATGATACGCTGGAGTGCAAGATCCTCCCTACCGTTACCGCCCTGTCGCAAATAGGCATAGGCAGAAAAAACACGAGCCCACGGATTTCTTATAAAAGAGAATTTGAAATATGAATTATACTTTATTGGATTGGCCTTGTAATAGACATACCATGGCAAATGATCTCTTCCTACAACTTCACTTTTGCCAATTAATTTTAAAATTGAGGTACCAGCGGACTTTGGTATGTGGATAAAAATGCACCTATTTTTTTCGAGATAGTATCTATAAGGAAAGTAACATTGAGTCCTGGCGGCTCGCGCCCTTGCAATCAGATTCTTCAGCATCCATATAATTCCATTCAAAAAGCTGTTGATCTTATTCCTATATACTTGTTAACCATCCAAACCAGAATAAGATTCCAGATGACAAGGCTAATACCAATAGAAAGTGCCGCCCCGACGGCACCGAGACTGGGCACCAGAGCAACACACAGCCCCAGATTCAGAATAAGTGAAAATAATTGACTATACAGAGTAACTCTCTCATGACCACTCATGCTTAGCAGGTAACCAACCGAACCACAGAACACATTAACCAATTGCCCAACTACCAGAATAATCAAAGGCAAATATGCAATTTCTGAATATTCAACCCCAAATGCGAAATTGATTATTGGTTGTCCGAATATAATGAGGGCCAATGCAACAGGCAATGCGATCATAAACGCCCCAAGGGCTGACTTGCGCGAGAGGTCCTGAAGACGCCGCATGTCACTCTCACGGTACATTCGCACTATATAGGGTGCAATCACCAAATTCACCAGCATCAGTGAAAGCGCAACAAATTGCGCCCCTCGCTCTGCAACCCTCAATGCGGCAACATTTTCGTCAGTGCTCAACATGCCCAGCAACACAATACCTGCCTGCGCATTAAAAGTGCCGGCGAGAGCAAGCAAAGTGAATGGATGTACGGATGAGAACCAGGCTTTGTTTCTATAGTCAGATTTCACATATTGTGACTCATGTGGACGTATTTTTAAGTAAACCAACGTCCCCATAACAAATATCGCCGCATTTCCAATAATCTGCATCCAGATAGCACTAGCTGCTGTGAGTTTGTCTGAATACAACAACAGACCGCTACCAACAAATAGAATCACGGGCAAAATTAATTGGCCCGGCAACTCTGCATATACCGGAAACCTTAATCCTTTGATCGTTCCACTCCTGATGGAGTTCAGACCGTTTAGTGGCACTAATATAATTGCCAAGCCCAGCAACTGCCATCTGCTTTGCTCCTCCCACACCCCAAGCAATCTGAGCATATAATATACGAAGACCACTAGTAGCGATACCCAAAGCACCCATCGATGAGCCCATGTGATTAGCCCTCTAAAGAAGTGCCACTGACCAGCATGAGAATAGACGGCTATTTCACGGGTCAAAAACTGGGGTAAACCACCAGCAACTGGTAATGCAAGCAAAGGCACCAGCGACATAACCAAAACATACTGCCCGAATACCTCTGGTCCCAGTCCGCGCGCCAGTATTACACTAGTCAAAATGCCAATTGGAATTGAAGCGAGCTTCATGATGCCAACACCCATGAATGCTCTGACTATTTGATTACCAAATAATATTTTTGTATTCACATTCTTAATGTGTTTGAGTCTGTACGCGCGAAAGTCACCTTGAACCGGAATTCCAGGACCACCAAATTCCGCATCGCCCCATCACCACCGGCGCCTGCGACTTCGGTCCGGGTTTTCACTTCCTCAGGGGTCGGCACCCCCATGATAGTTTCAAGTTCCGGATTTCGGGGGGTGGCTCCGCACGGATTTGGTGCTCTCGCCTGGCAGATGGGGCGGTGGCCGAGGCCGTTGTTCTGCGCCGTACTCGCCTCTTTCAAAGAATTCCGGGGACACCTCAAAGAATTCCGGGGACACCTTACGCAACTCCACGTTGTTTCATCTCCTCTGGAGCCCCCGGCTTCGGCCCGGGTTTTCGCTTCCTCAGCGGCCGGCCCAGCATGACCTCCAACTTCCCGGCAAAGGCCTCGCTGCCGAGTGGGCGGCCTGTGCGTTCGTGGGTCCGAAAGGCCTCTCGCTCGGCCTCGGGGAGCGGCTCCTCCAGAAAGGCTCCCCAGTCACTGACCATTTCCAGAAGCGGCCCCACTCGGACCAGTCTGTCGTCTCGGCCATCCAAGTGCGCCCGGGCGCTGCTCCAGGGATAGTCGCCGGCCGCCTTCACCATCCCCGCCGCCACGGGGTTCCGTTCTACATACCGGGCCGCAGCCAGGAGGTGCGTTTCCTCCATGGGGAAAGAGGCAAACCGCCCTTGCCAAAGATGGCCCCGCCATCCCTCACGGAAATTGATGTGTCGGCTGTAGCGGCGGTGCGCCTCGCTGATCGCCGGCGCCAGTCCGTTCGCCTCTTCCGGCACGGCAATCAGGTGGACGTGGTTGCTCATGAGGCAGTAGGCCCAAACCGCGACACCGTAATGGGCGCACCACGTGGCCATGAGATCGATATAGACCCGAAAGTCATCGTCCCTGAAAAAGGTGTTCTGCCGCCGGTTGCCCCGCTGGGTGATGTGGTGCGGTAATCCAGGGGCCACCACTCGGGCCAGTCTTGCCATGCAGAAGGACTCCGAATCCGTTCGGTCTGGAATTGTGTGAGGTGTCCCCGGAACTTTCGAGGTGGCTGGTGCGCTTTTGAATCTGCCCTATCCCTTCTGCCCCGTCAGCTGCATGATTTGCTCGAGTATGGCGCGAGCTTCAGCGAAGCAGGCGTTGTCGAGCTTGCGCATGGGGTGAGGCGCTGCGTTGCGAACGCGCCAGTCGAATGATTTGGGCTGATGGCACAGTACGTAGCTTGTTTTGCCGCTTTTTCCTTTGGCCTTACCGGCGGCAACGGCGAAGGGGTTGTCTGCGTTGTATTCGGCGGTGGTCATGGGCAGGCCGATGACCAACGAGGTTTTGGCGTTGAAGTGTTGTGGCGACAACACGAGAAATGGGTGCATATCCCGCATTTCACGCCCGGCCTGGGGATTGCAGTCGATCCAGATGACGTCCTGCCGCGCGGGCACCCAGTCTCTCGTTTTGGCTACCACTGCTCGGCGCCGACGGGCGTTGCGTCCATGACCTCGCCGCCGTGGCGTGCTGCGTCGAATCGCTCCAGGCGTTGTTCGAGTGTAGGCTGGCCGTTTTCCAACGGCGTAATGATGACGCGGCCGTTTTCGACCTCGATGCGCACGCGCTGATTGGCATGCAAGTGCGCCTCACGCGCCACGCTAACCGGCAGGCGTACACCGAGATTGTTGCCCCAGCGTTTGATATCGAGCTCTGCGTTTGCCATTGCACTTCTCTCGCGGTGTTTAAACGTTGTCTAAACGTACTACAAAGTGACAGCAATAGGCAAGTTGAATTCCGGGGACACCTTACGTAATTCCACGTTGCCCCATCACCCTCGACGCCAGCCGCTTCCGCCTGGGCTATTGCTTATTCAGAGGTCGGCCACTTTTACGATAGTTTCGAGTTTCGGGATTCGAGGAGTGGCTCCGCTCGAATTTGGGTGCCTAGCGTAGCCTACGGGACAATGGCAAGAGCCGTTGTTGTTCGGCGAATAGGCTCGCCTCCTACGGACCGGGTTCCGCGCGGTTGTAGATGTCTTCGAACCGAATGATGTCGTCTTCACCGAGGTAGCTGCCGGACTGGACCTCGATGAGCTCCAGGGGCACCTTGCCGGGGTTTTCCAGGCGGTGCGACACGCCCAGCGGTATGAAGGTGGATTCGTTCTCGCCCACCAGGTAGGTCTCGCCATTGCGGGTGACGCGGGCGGTGCCGCGCACCACCACCCAGTGCTCGGCGCGGTGGTGGTGGAGCTGCAGCGACAGGGCGGCGCCGGGATTGACCTTCAGGCGCTTGACCTGGAAGCGATCGCCGGCGTCGATGGCCTCGTAGCTGCCCCAGGGGCGGTGGACGCAGCGGTGGTTGCGGGGCTCCTCGCGGCCGCTGGCGCGCAGCGCCTCCACCAGCGTCTTCACCTCCTGGGCGCGGTCGCGGGGGGCGATGAGCACGGCGTCGGCGGTCTCCACGGCCACCAGGTCCTCCACCCCCACGGCCGCGAGCAGGCGGTGGTTGGAGAGCAGCAGGGAGTTCTTTGAATCGTGGGCGAGCACGTCACCCTGCACCGCGTTGCCCGCGCCATCGCGGGGCATGAGCGACCAGAGCGCCTCCCAGGAGCCCACATCGCACCAGCCCGAGGCGAGGCTGACCACGGCACCGCGCTCGGTCCGCTCCATCACCGCGTAGTCGATGGAGTCGGCGGGGCAGCCGCGGAACACCTCCGACTCGGGGCGGAAGAAATCGTGGTCGGCGCGGCCGGCGGTGTGGGCGGCCCGGCAGGCCTCGAGGATGTCGGGGCGGAAGCGTTCCAGTTCCTCCAGCCAGCGCCCGGCGCGCAGCAGGAACATGCCGCTGTTCCAGGCGTACCCGCCCGCGTCCAGGTAGCCGCGGGCGGTCTCGGCATCGGGCTTCTCCACGAAGGCGGCGATGGCGTGGACCGCCGCACCGGTCCCGGCCTCTTCAGCACCGCCAAGGGGCTGGCCCTGGCGGATGTAGCCGTAGCCGGTGTGGGGCGCGTCGGGCACCACGCCGAAGGTGACCAGCCAGCCCTCCCCCGCCAGCGCCGCGCCGCGGCGCACCGCCGCGCGGAAGGCCTCCGGCTCGCGGATGACGTGGTCGGCGGGCATCACCATCAGCAGGTCGTCGGGGGCCGCGGTCAGCGCCGCCAGGGTGAGCGCCGGGGCGGTGTTGCGCCCCGCCGGCTCCAGCAGCAGCCGCGGGTTGGGCAGATTGAGCCCGCGCAGCTGCTCGGCCACCAGGAAACGGTGCTCCTCGTTGCAGACCACGATGGGGGCGGCATCGCTGAGACCGTCCAGCCGCAGCGCGGTCTCCTGCAGCAGGCTGTGGTCCGAGTTCAGCGGCAGCAGCGGCTTGGGGAAGAACTCCCGGGAGAGGGGCCAGAGCCGGGTGCCGGCGCCGCCGGCGAGGATGACGGGTTGGATTTTTAGGGGGTGGGGCATGGGGGTTTTCCGTGTTCCGTGTTCCGTGTTCCGTGTTCCGTGTTCCGTGTTCCGTGTTCAGGCCTGGATGAGGTTGCTAAGTTCGGTTGTGCGCTGTTCCATCAGGGGCCGGTCGCCTCTGGATTCCACGTTCAGGCGGAGCAGCGGCTCGGTGTTGGAGGCGCGGAGGTTGAAGCGCCAGTCGTCGAATTCCATGCTGAGGCCGTCGGTGGCGTCCTGCTGCGACAGGTCCGGCTGGTAGTGGTCTCGGATGCGTTCCAGGGTGGCGCGGGTGTCGGCCACGCGAAAGTTGATTTCGCCGCTGCAGGGGAAGCGGGCAATGCGTTCGTTGACCAGCGCCGACAAGGGTCTGCCCGTTACTGACATGCGCTCGGCTACCAGCAGCCAGGGGATCATGCCGCTGTCACAGTAGGCGAAGTCGCGGAAGTAGTGGTGCGCGGACATCTCGCCGCCGTAGAGGGCGTCCTCGGCGCGCATGCGTTCCTTGATGAAGGCGTGGCCGGTCTTGCTCATGACTGACCGGCCGCCGGCCTGCGCCACCACTTCCCGGGTGTTCCAGGTGAGGCGCGGGTCGTGGATGACAGTGGCGCCCGGTGCATGCTCCAGCAACTGGGCGGCCAGCAGCCCCACGATGTAGTAGCCCTCGATGAAACGGCCCGTCTCGTCGAAGAGGAAGCAGCGATCGTAGTCGCCATCCCAGGCGATGCCGAGGTCAGCGCCCTTTGCCCGCACTGCCTCGGCGGTGGCGGCACGGTTTTCCGGCAGCAGCGGGTTGGGGATGCCGTTGGGGAAGCGGCCATCGGGCTCGTGGTGGATGCGGGTCACCTCGAAAGGCAGCCGGGCGGCAATGGTATCGAAGGCCGGGCCGGCGGCGCCGTTGCCGGGGTTGACCACCAGTTTCAGTGGCTTCAGCCGGTCGCAGTCGACGAAGGAGAGCACCTTCACCACGTAGCCCGGCAGGATCTCCAGCGGCGCGTTGGCGCCGGGCCGGGCAGCGGGCTCCAGGCCGCCGGTACGGGCCAGCGCCTCGATCTCCCGCAGGCCGGTGTCGCCGCTCACCGGCATGGCCTGCTCGCGCACCAGCTTCATGCCGTTGTAGNNGGGGTTGTGGCTGGCGGTCACCATGATGCCGCCCCCCATACCGGGCCGGGCTGCGGCGTGGTAGACCATCTCCGTGCCGCAGAGACCGAGCTCGCGGGTGTCGATGCCGCTGGTGTTGAGGCCCTCGATGAGGGCCCGGGCGAGGCCGGTGCTGGTGAGGCGGTTGTCCCAGCCCACGGCCACGGGGCCCTTCGGGGCGACGACCCGGGCGTAGGCAGCGCCGATGTTGCGGGCGAGGTCTTCATTCAGTTCGTCCGGGAGTCGGCCGCGGATGTCGTAGGCTTTGAAGGGCACGGGATTCAGTTTTCCGTTTTCAGTGATTTGTGTTCCGTGTTCCGTCACAACCTTCCCGGCACCGCCCACTCCCCCGCCCCTTGCGGGAGGGG
>NPIE01011028.1_pt2 | contig 23175 bp, 9 predicted proteins | sample 8637661 | NCBI WGS metagenome assembly NPIE01 (sample SAMN07420842, study PRJNA396082) | bioreactor metagenome | isolation source: sample BA12 brine-fed electro-methanogenic bioreactor BA | place: Japan: Kochi | collected 2016-12-09
GGAGCTTGGGTAACAGCATAATTTTCGTCCCGAATTGATATAGCGCCTTCCGCCGCAGTGCCATTACCGGCCAGTATTAGCCTATTTCTCTCGGGCATTCGGTTACTAACGGGTTTACAAAAACGAAACAATCTTAACGCCGATCAAAACAACACGGATTAAGGCAAATCGTTCACCCACCCGCTGGACTGCCTATAGCTCGTTTCTTTTCTAATATTTCTATCGCATACTAAAAAATAGATCGGGCAATAGAACGCAAAATGGCGTTCTTGGGTGCTGGAATGTCTTATCTTCCTTCAGGCTGTTGTTTTTTGCGTGTGTAGGCGACTCCGATCATCGCGACGAAGGCGTCGCTCCCACAGCGCTTGGAAATCCATTGTGGGAGCGACGCCTTCGTCGCGATTTCGAAGCCCGGAGAGGACGGGTAAGAAGAAAAGGTATCGAAGCCGCGTAGCTTAAATAAACTCCGCAACCGATACAAATTTAAACATCCTCAAGCGCCTTCAAAGTCTGCTGGGCTTCCTCGATACCGATAAATTTGTCGTCTTTGCCTACGGCCCGCTCGAGATGCTCTTTCGCCCGTTTGCTATCGCCTTGTTTGAAATACACCATGCCCAAACGGTATTGAGCGATCGCCGATTCGGGCGCGAGCGCGGTCACTTTCAACAACAACTCTTTCGCCCGTTCGTAGCTGCCTTGCTTGTAGGCCAGCACGGCGACCGTATATAACATATCGGGATGCCCCGTTTTCGTCAGCGGTGCGGCCAATTTAGCCGCACGATTCAACGTTGCGCTATCGTCGCCCAGTTCGGTCAAATAACGGACCCAATTATTCAAAGCCACGGCCGAATTCGGTTGCATACGGTAATTTTCCTCCAATAAGGCAAGCGCTTTATCGTGAGCTCCGTCGCGGTGATAAATCGCAACCAAATCGCCGGTCAACGTCGTCGATGCCGTTTTTTCGATACCTTGTTTCAAAACCTCGACCGCTTTGGTTTTATGGTTTTGATTAAGATAAATACCGGCCAAATTGCGGTACGGATTTTCCCACTCGGGCTTGATCTCGATTACCTTGTTGAATGCGGCGACCGCCTCGTTCGCTTTGCCCGCCGCGGCCAACACGCCGCCCATCAGATTGTAAGCGACAAAATGCTCGGGTTGCCGCTTCACGGCTTCTTGAAGCTTGACCAAAGCGCGGTCCGGCTTTTTCGATTGCAACTGGATATTGACCAATTGCGTCAACGGCTCGATCGCATCGGGTTGTTTGACCAACGCATCGGCAAAGCGCTCGACCGCCTTTTCGGAATTACCTTCGGCTTGGTAAGCCAAACCGGCCAAATAGTACCCCGTCGCTTCATCGGGAAAGGCTTGCTGCACGGCATCCGAGACTCGGCGGGCTTGCTCCCATTGCCGTTGTGACAAATAAATCTTGAACAAAGCTTCCAATCCTTTTTTATTATTCGGATCGGCTTGCAACAACGCGCCGATTTGCTGGACGGCTTTACCAGGATTACCGGTCGTAAGCAACAATTCGGCCAATTCAAGCCTCGCATTCTCGTCGGTCGGCTGCAATTGCACGATTTTTTCAAGATTTTCCAACGCCGGCACCGTATCTTGATTTAGCCGATGGGCGGTGCTCAACAACTTCAATACCGCGACATCGTTCGGGCGATCCGCCAACACCTCGCGCAAGTCTTTTATCGCATCGGTCAAGCGGCTTTCGGCGAGCGCCAACTCGCCGCGCAAAATCAAGGCATCGCTTTGTTTGGGCTGTTTGTGCAATACGGATTCGAGTAATTCGGCAGCTTGCCTGTTTCGGCCGGTATTGTCGTAGAGCCTTGCCAAGCGATTTTCGGCATTGATGCCCTGAACACCGGAAGGATCAGCCTCGACTATCTCCAATAACGCCTGCTCGGCTTTATCGGTCAGATTTTGCGCCAGATACAAATTAACCAAGCCGAACTTCAAAACAAAGTCGTCGGGATATTCTTCCAATAACGGAATCAGTTCGGCTTCGGCGATTTCCGGCCCCCGCTTTTCGGTCAGGAAATCGAGCAGATTGACAATCGCCTGCCGATTGTCGGGCAAATCGATAACGGCATCGCGCAATACGCTTTCAGCCTTGTCGAGTTGATTGTGCTCGATCAAAAACAAAGCCAAACGCTTACGATGCAGCAAGGGTTTCGGTTCGATTTTAATGATGTCTTCGAGAGTTTTTTCGGCCTTGTCGAAAGCTTGAGTCTTGACGTATAGATTGACCAGCATCAAGCGTAACGAAGTATCGTCGGGATTTTGATCTGCATAACCGCGGACAAACTCGATCGCTTGATCCAGTTTGCCCGATTTGGCCTTGAGCGATGCAAGCAGCAATACGGCAGGAACATCACCCGGCCTTTTCGCGAGTGCGGCTTCCGCCTTGACGATCGCGGCATCACTACTATTTTGCGCGGCCAAAATCCCAGCCTGCAAGACCAAGGCATCTGGACTCTCGGCATCGATAGCCAACGCCTGTTTCATCAATGTCTCGGCCTCTTGGACTTGACCGGCCAACAGATAGATTTGTCCGAGTTTGACGCGAGCCTTCAAATGTTTCGGATCGGCATTGGCGACCTGCCGGTAAAGGTCTGCGGCTTGTTGTACATTGCCCAACTTTACTGAAATCTCGGCCGATTCGAACAAGGCTTCGACTTGATCCGGTTTAAGTTCGAGCGCCTGTTCAAAAGCGGCAAGGGCTTGCTCGTAATCGCCCGCTTGAAAAAATTGCTTACCTTGTTCGAGATATTCGTTCATTTTACGTTCGGTGTCGTCGCAGGCAGTCAAGACTGCGGAAGAAAGGATGATTAAAAGAATGGAACGGTACTTTCGTGTAAAAGACTTCATGAATATTTGTTTGGTTCTGAAATTCGGGCTGTTCTGACGGGTTTGCCGATTGATGTTTCTTCGCATTTTCCAAGAGCGGAAGCGAGCAGGCGAGGCAATAGGTATAAGTTATCGCTCCTTCCCAAGCTCTAGCTTGGGAATGCAGAGACCGGAAGCTCTAGCTTCCGGAGACCTGTTCGACCGATTGAACTTCGGGTTCCCACGACCCTCCGTGGGAACCCATGCGTTGGCTGCCGAGGGCAAGATCGGTATGCATTCACAGGCTAGAACGATGGAACGAGGCAACATTAGCTTCTCTTTCACTTTTCTGGTTCCCACGGTCCTCCGTGGGAACCCAGACATTGGCTGCCGAAACAAGATCGGTATGCATTCCCACGGANNGGAGGACCGTGGGAACGAGGGATGTTTAGATATCGTTCGATATTTCTTTTAACCGCCTTCCTCAATTTCGTCAGGTTCTTGAGCTTCTTCAGGTTCTGAATCTTGAGCGGATTCCTGCATTTCATCCACGATTTCTGCCTCTTCGTAAACTTCCTCAAGCTCGGTCTTGCGCCTGTACTTTTGCTCTATCAATTTGTCTTCATATTCCTGAATGATGTTTTCGAGTTCGACGCTTTTGAATTGGAAAACCGGCTCGGACTGCACCAATCGCGACCAAAGGCTTTGCCCGCTATAATCTTTGAGCATGCCTCGAGTCGCTTGATACATCTTGATATTTTTATCTTCGCAGGTATCCAGTTCCGAAACGGTAAACTCTTGTAGTTTTTGCAACTCGGCATGTTCCAGGCTCAATTGGTTTTTGGCCTGATTCAAAACCTTATATTTTTCGACAACCTCTACCAATTTCTCATGGGTTTGATCGAGCCGACCGCGAACCGCTTCATTGGTACTTTTTTGCGTGTCCAGCTCGCCGCTCAGCTTTTCTTCACGAGAAACCGCCGCTTCATGCTGCTCTTTCAGCGTTTCGATTTCCGCGGCCAGCGTTTCATTTTCGGATTTCAACGCATCGCGCTCGGCGGTCATTTCTCTGACCATCGCCTGCAGCTTGTTGATAACACGCGCGCTGCCGCCGTCGTCTCGGCGTGCCGCCTGAGCATGAACTTCGGTAACCGTCATTGAAACAACAGCAAGCGCCAGTACGATCGATTTAATTATATCGGCCTTGTTTAACATTGGCTTAGAACTTGGTGTTGATATCGAATTGGAATACGTCGACGGCGAACGGCGGACCCGTAATCGCATCGGCGCTCAACCAGCGGCTAGTCAGCCAGACATTGTTCAAAAATGCATAGTTCGCGCCGAGAATCCAACCTTTCGCGTTCGTGCCGCCGAGATGAAAGTCCGAATCCGTAAACGCATCGAGGACGGCATCCCGCTCGACCCGTTTATAAGCGACAAAAGTACTCCAGTTACCTTTCTTATCGACTCGGAGCCAACCCAAGTCGGCACGGACTTGCCAAGCTGTAGTTTGCTCGTCGACCTCACCCGCACCAAGCACCCTTCTCGCCGCAACCTTGGCGCTATCGAAACCGATATTCTTCGCATAGTCTCCTGAAAATGTCAGATGAACATCGTCGAACAGGGACATATCGTAACGCATATTGACATTGACGATATTGAAATCGGATGCGAGACCTAACATTTGGGGTATTTGAGTAGGAGCCGTTTGCGTCCCTTCATAACAAATCGTAGCCAGGCTATTTCCGCCTTGCATGAACTCGGGCATTGATGCGGTGTTTTCTCGATTATTCAAATCGCAAGTATTCGGCTCTGTCGAGTTCGGTCTAGCAGCAATATTTTTATAATCGTAATAAGCCACGGCAACTTTAAGGCTGTCGTGATTTTTGAATCCCCAGTTCATCCCAAGCTGTCCGCCGAATAACCATTTGTCGTTGTGACTGAACGGTGCTTCCTGCAATGGAAAGGCGCCGGCAGTCGCATAAATCATGCGGGCATCATCGCCGAGTCCGTTGGTCAAACCCAGATTATAGCGGTAGGTCGCGGCAAAACCCTCGAAGGACAAATCGGGATCCCAAACCATCTCGGAGCCACCGGTGAACTCGCCGCCTCCGACGAAGAATGGATTCTTGATTCGTCCTCCCATCAGAGAAAGCCAATTAAAACCAAAACTGTCGACATCGTCGTATTGCAGATAGGCTCGATCGACACTGAATTCATAACGATCGCCGGTTTGTCCCAATGTCTGATTCGTCGATACAGGATCGCGGAAATTGCCGGTCGACAATCGCACTGCCGCCTTTAAACCTTCCGCGATATTGGCTTCGATTCCTAGACGAAAACGTTGGCGAAAACGCTGGTTGTTCGTCTGCGTGTTTTCGAATGCTTCTTGTCTGGCGATAGCGTTAGTCAACCCCCCTAGTTGATTGATCGCCTGGACATTAGGATAACTGGGGCCGGGAGCGGCATTACTATCCGATAAAAACACCGGCTCATACCGCAACCGCATATCCCCCGACAACTTAAACTTCCGCGTCCATTCCGGCAACGCATCAGCCAAGCCCCAGCCTTCTTCCTTGGCCTTGCTGATCACGTCACCAGTCACATCCTCGCGTAGTTCCGCGCGAATCTCGTCGCGAATTTGATCTTTGATGAAATCGGGAATATAGGAAACCCTGACTTCCTCATCATCGGGTTCACCAACCGATGCCGCATTGCTGAGCGCAGCGGCGGTTCTTGCCTGCTCGGCAATTTTTCCGGCTTCGGCTTCGGCCTCTTTGAACATCGTCTCGGCGGTTTCTTCGGTCAAAATTCCTTGTTTAACCAATTGTTTGATTAGGCTTTCGGTCGTGCTGCGCAGTTTTAGCAATTCCTCTTTTTCACCGGCCTGCACCGGCCCTAAAACGCTCAACAACACTAAGGCCGTGACAGCCTTTTTCTGTAACATTTTCTTTCCCATTAACTGAAGTTAAATGCGGTTCGTGATTCGTAATTTGATCGGCTGTTTCATCCCGACCGGCGGAGCTTTATTTATTCGTTTCAACTTCGCGAGCGTCATTTGCAACTTATCGTCAATCCGTGCATCGTTACTGCCGCGCACCAATTCGTATCGCGTGACATTACCTTGTTTATCAACCCAGATACGAACCGTCGCCGTGTAACGCGTTCTGCGTAAATCGTCGACTTCGGAAATGACCACTTGTATTTGATTCTTGACGATATTGCCGTACCAAGCATTGGGATTGCCGCTCAACAAACCCCGCCCGCCTTTCCTAGCAGCCAAACCGAAACCGTCGGAACCGGCGCTGCCGTCGGCATCCAAACCTAGACTATCGGCAGGCGGCGCGTCGTCGACATCCGGAAGATTCTCAGGCTCCGGATCAGGCTCCGGAATCTTTTCCTCAATCTTTTCCGGTTCGGGCGGCTTCTCAATTTTCGGTGGCGGCGGCGGAGGCGGAGGCGGCTTCAACAAGGTAATCGGCTGAATTTTTTTTTGCGGACGCCCGTCGCTTTCCTGCTTGAAATTGCTAATACCGTAAATGATCAATGCAACCAAAATCGCGCCGATAACGCCGCCGATTATTTTCGGCAGATGTACCTTCCAGCTTTTGTGTTTACTCATAACCGCATTATTTGACCAAGTTCTGCGTCACCAGACCGATCTGCGTAATATCGATGCGGCCCAATAAAGCCAATACATCGACGACGTTCTGATATTGCACGGTCGCATCGCCTTTAATGATCACCGGCAATTCCGGATCGGCCGCACGGTACTGTTGCAACAATGACTCCAATTGCTCCAACGTTACCGGGTAGGTATCGAGAAAAATAGTACCGTCGGCCGTGATCGTGATTGCCTTGGTTTTCGGCTTGGCCAAGCTCGGCGTATCGCTGGCTTTCGGCAAATTGACGGTAATGCCCTGCACGGCGGCCGTGGTCATGATAATAAACACGATCAACAGTACATAGGCCAAGTCCAACATGGACGTGACATTGATATCGTCGTAACTTTCCAGTTCTTCTTTGTAACGCATAATATATGACTCGTTCGGCTTCGACCGTGCCGCACGCCGCTAAAAAGCTTCACAGAGCACGGTAATTCATGATATGTGGGCTTGTCAGCTGCTATAGCGTTCCGACAACTTGGCCGTGAACTCGTCGACAAAAATATACATATCGGCGGTAATTAATTTGATACGGCTATTCAAATAGTTATAACCGAACAAACACGGAATCGCGACAACCAGACCGGCAACGGTTGTAGCCAATGCCGCCGCAATACCGGGCGCGATCGCATTGACGTTAACCTCGCCACTTGCCGCGATTTCACCGAAGGTCGCCATAACCCCGATTACGGTACCGAGCAGACCTAAAAAAGGCCCCCCGGAAATAGAAATTGTCAGTAACACCATCAGACTGTTGAGCTTTTGCGTTTCTCGAATCAAACAAGATTCCATCGCTGCACGAATCGAATCCATGCCTTTTTCGGAGACGACCGCCTCGGCAACATCGGCGCCGACACTCTTGGCAAGACGATTGTGCAGCTCTTCTATACCGACATGATACAGCCGGTAAACGGAAGACCCGGTAAATCGTTCATGCCCGCCGGTCAACGAAGCCAACAATGGCGAGGCATTGACCGCTTCGTCGTCCTCGGTATCTTCGTGGTTCAGTGCTTCCAATTCAGCGGTTTTCAACTTCATGAACTCGTCTTCGAAGCTGCGGTTTTCCTTGTGATTTTTGATCAAGACCAACGCCTTCGCGGCCATCACCAAAAAGCTGATAACTAACATCACCGCCAAGATCCCGATGATAATCCACCCATCGAGCGAGACATGCTGCATCGTCGATAACACATGCGATCCGCCGGCGTCTTCCGATTCCGGCGACAAATCTTCGCCATACACCAATAAAGGCGAAGCCTGACCTTGCATCAAAACATCGAACTTGATCGCTTCTGCCGAACGCGGAGACTTGTAAACACTCAATTGATCGATCGCACCGACCAAACCGCGCGCGCCATAGGCATCGGCACCAATGGTAATATCGCCGTCCAAATCGGGCACCACTACCGGAAATGATTCGGCCTCGGCTCCATCCAAATAAATCACTACCTTATCGGCAGTTACAATTGCGGCGAAATGATGCCAACTACCCGGAGTTAACGGCGTAGTAACCGGGAACGTTTGCAGTTCGCCGGAAGCATCGGCAATCTCTAAGTTCGCCGATTGTTCTCTAACAGAAAAAGTCAGGCTTCCTGTCGCGCCGGTTCTTTGAAAGATCACCCCATCTTCATTCGGCTGATCGATTTTCAACCATGTAGACAAAGTCCAACCGGGATCGGGAGCCGTCAGTAAAGACGCGGAAGCCGGTATCCGAACGATTTGCTCCCCTTCAAAAACTCCCGAATGCCCAATCAAGCCGCCTTCTCCTGCCGAGGCAGTCGCTTCGGACGGATTATTCGCATAAGCGGTCATGTCGGCAACGCCATCCTTCGTAAACGGCAGGCTCAAGACTAGATCGACAGGAAAAACACCGGCCGCATCCTGCCCGTCAGGCGCTAGAGGATTACTGTAATACATATACAGGGTAGGCTCCGGGGCCTTTGCAATATCTTTCGGTAACTTGACCCAAATCAATGCCATTTCATTGATTGAGTCCAGTTTTTCTATATAAAACTTCAACGGCGTTTTGTCGTCTCCCGCCATAAAGCGGATATCCTTACCCAAATCTGCGATATCCATAAAATAGGCAAAATTGCCGGTGTGTAAACGAATCAATGCCACGGCATCTTCCGGAACGCTAACTCCCGCCTGCTTGAGATCCAGATCTATTTTTTTCTTGTAACTCCAATCGGCGTTCCACCATGCAGAAGCCATTTGCGGCATCAGCATCAAAAAAAATAACAAAAATCCAAATCGTTTCATTGGTACTCTCGGTGCTTAACTTAAAGCGAAATTATTTCAGGAATTTGTGACATTATTATGACGATTCGAAGACTCTTTAGCGTCTGTTCGGCTATAGGGATAAAACTTTCGCATCCGAACTCCCTTAGCTTGATCCCTTACTTCGGCACAGCAAATTTAGGCACCATGTTCTTTCTCTAAATAACTAAGGCAGAACCAGCACCGTAGGGTGCGCATCGCGCACCTTACGCCTTTACTGACCGCAACGCCGTCCCAGTAAACCGTGACGAAATCCTCTGTCATTTAGAACCATTAATCCTAGAAAGAGCAGTTACCATGTGTTGTAGACCGTTCGTGCTNNAGCCTCAAACTACCGTTCACCCTTCGACAAGCTCAGGGCGAACGGTAGTTTGAGGCTCTCAAATGCTCTTTTTAGGTTAATGCACATCCTCGTCACCGAACCCGACGATATCGACGCTGATGATGCCGAGCGCCGCCGCGCTGGCCATTTTGTCGGACGCATCCTTACCGGCATCGGCCGAACTATCGACCGCCTGCTGGACGGCAGCCGCCACGTTCCCGACATTACCCAATCCGGCTGCAATACTGCCCGACGATGCCGCCGGAACTCCGACCGATACGCCGCCCACGTCGATGTTGTCGGACCCGACGATCGCTGTCGCGCCGACCGTGACATCCTTACCGCCGACGCCGGCTTCGGATGCGTCGATGATTCCTTGAAATGCGAATAGCAAAGCGTCGCCTTGAGAACCGTCCGGCGCCTGATTCGCGCGGATGCCGCTACCGGCTACCGCAGTCGGTAATTCTACGATCATGTTACCCTTCTCATCGAAGCGAACGATCGGCGGCGGTGCCGCCAAGGCTGTTTTCGCCCCTCGTCCGGCATCGATATCGCCTTCGGTTGAACCGATCACGATATCGCCTCCGCCCAGCGTCATCACCCGAGTCGTGTTGACTTGGAAATCATCGCGTACAAGCGAGTGAACGGCACCTTTTTTGATCGCGACCACACCTAAATCCGATGCATCTTTAGCGCCGCTGGAATTGACAGCCAAACCGGCATTAACGCCTCCATTCGGCGCGTACAAATTGATATCGCCGCCATCGGTCGAGTGTATCTTGCTGAAGAACATCGATATGTCGCCGGTTTGTAGTTTATTTCTCGGTTTACCGAAGGCAGCACTCAAGATACTGCCTGCATCATTACCGCCGTCAAATACAATGCCATTGACCGAATCGATAGAATATCCGTCAACTCCCGCCAAGACGGTCGTGCCGGGAAACAATGCTTCAGTTGCGGCCAACAGTTCTAACTGCGCGGAATCCATTTCCAGTTTAAATTTAAAACGCTCATCGTCGTCGCCGGCATTATCGAATCCGTTTTTTGCAACCGAGAACTTATTGCCCTGTACTTTCATCTGATCGTTGAAAGTCGTTCTCAACGCATCCAGAAAGTGCGCATTGAAATGCGCCTGTTCGACCGCCGCCAAAGACTTGAAAGCTTCGGCCGCTAAGTCTCCGGACAAACTGTCATCGCCGGTCAAGCGCCGCATATAATCGGTCACCGCTTGGCGATAGTTCTCGCCGAAAACGCCACCGTCATTTAGAAAACCGGCGGCATAGGCGGCAACATCGATGTTCGTTTTAGCCAACCCGGCAATCACGTCGATACTCGCCCCGTCCTCGGCCAATGCCGGATTGACTTGATTCCCGACCGTGAAGATACCGTCGGAAGATCCGAGATCAACATTACGACCTGCCAGCACCGTCAATTGCCCCGGCCCGGACACCTCGACCTTTTGAACGGCATTAAACAATGCGCCGGTCGCCGGATTCCTGGCAATATCGAACTTGACATCGCGCCCGGCATTAATGATCGATTGAGCACCATCGAAATTATGCTGAATCTGGAAACTGACATTGCGGATATCGTTACCGGCCATCACTTCGGTTTGCTTCGCGATAACGAATAAAAGCGGATCTTTACCGAATATATTGCCGTTCGCGGTACTTATCAATGCCGGTTGACGATCATTAATATGATTCGGCACCCTGGAGAACAGTTTATCGGGTTCGTTACTTTGTCCTGAAGAAACCAATCGCAAGTTGGCATCGTTATAATTCACAGCAGGATTCAAAACGGAAGGTAACAAAGCCGGATCGGTATCCGACATAGCGATATTAATGTTGTTACCCAGATCGCCGGTTACGATATTGTTAGCGGCAAACAACTCAAGCTGCCCGGTAGCGCTCGGGAAAAGGATTAAACTTTCCTTCAATACGATATCGCCGTTCAAGGCATAAGACTTGAGAGATGAAGGATTAACAAAAATAGACTCCCTGGCACTGCCCGCGAAATTGAGAACGTTGCTTCCTGTCCGTTGATGATTTAAAAAATCGACAAGTCTAGAAGCATTATTATCGAGCTCGACATCACCCGCCAACGAAACTGCAGATACAGCGCTGTCCGCGCTATATCGGAAAAACAGATTCTGCAAATCGGGACGTTTACTTTGCGGTTGCGGCAGTGTCATCGGATCGATAATCGCCTGAATATCGATATTTTTGCCGGCGGTGATATGGAATTGCGAATCGCCCAACGCCAAAACAGGGGCCATTTCTGGAACGCTTAATGACGAGAATGACCCCGTCGTTAGGGAACCGCCGACATTTATCGTGGCGTTACCGCCGTCGACATAGAACATGCCGCCTTTCAAATCGCCGCCTGCCGTCACGTTGAGATCACCGCCGCCGTTTACCTCGACGACGTTGGTCAAATAGTTTTGGTTAGCAAGATTGTTCGGATCGACCCGTTGCCCGACTTGTTTACCGGTCGTAGGAATGACGACGGAAAGATCATGGATATCGCCTTCGGCACTGATCGAAACATTTCCTCCGCCCAACGCTCCGACATTTTGACGGTAATCGGGCGTCACGGTCGACCCGACCCGAGTACCGATCGCGATACCCCAAGCGGTCGGCCTTTCACCGTTATGCGTATCATTCCTAGACCAGTTACCGGTTCGAAGCAGCCAATCGGTCACGATCTGATTGGTCACGGCGCCTTTGATATCCTGACCGGCAGTCATTGTAATATCGCCGCCGTCAAGCGGATATTCGACATAAAAATTCGAAGCGACGCGAACAATCGGCAAACCGAAACGGTCAACTTCGTCGGGCCGACCCGCAGTATAAACAACGGACCGATCATTTCCATATACGATATCGCGACCTGCATAAAAGCCGATAGATCCCGTGCCGGTTCGCACCTTGACGTTATCGGCGATCCCGATGTCGCCCGAATCCGTGTTATCCCGTTTAACGGCGGTAGAGTCGGCCGAGTCGATATCGGCGCCGGCCACCACGTCATAACTCCATGAGCGGCCGGTTTGCAACATATCGGTGATATTTCGTCCGAAGGTAGGCGTCACAAAAATCATGCCGTCAGCGAAGGCGTCGGTCAGATCGTTTTGCAGCGCAATGTTACCGACTGCTCGCAACGTCAAAAATCCGGGAATATTTTCGGCTCCGTAACGCCAATCGACGAAATCCCATTTCGACGCTAACGTAATATCGCCTTCCGATCTAATTTCAACACCCGGCGCGATTTCATACCCAGGACCGAACTTCGAATTAGCCAAATCGTTCGAAAGTGCTCCGTTCATAAACCCGGCCGTATCCGACTTTAAGGTATTGATAGCGGTCGCATTGATCTGACTGAAATCATAAATCTTGACCGCCTCTATCGTGACATTACTGTCGCCGACCACCGTACCTAGTGCGATCGGCGCAATATCGACATCGTCGTTCGAAGCCGTTCGCGCCGCTCGCAGATGCACGTCGCCTTCCTTACCCCCGTTTGCGGACACGTCGATCGATGCGCCATTTAAGATTTCGATACCGCCGCCATCGACCGAAGACAATACAACGCTTCCGCCATCACCGTTCTGCCCTATCGCGCTCGCGTTCAGGTTTGCCGTCGATGTCAATTGCAGTTTACCATTCGAATTGAGTTCGATCGTTCCGCCGTCATGACCGACAGAATCCAGCGTACCCGAAACAGTCATTACACCTGTATCGGTAGTCAGTTTGATTTGCCTGGCGCTTAACTTATCGTTTTCGGCAATCGTCAAATCGCTATTGCGTAATTTCACATCTATCGCGCCGGTAAAGCCGGAATCGTCAAAAAGACTCGTCAGTGAACCGAAATCCGATCCGCCCAAGGAATCCGCATCGATTCTTACTTTGCCGCCCAGTTCCGGATTGACTGCGTGAGCGCTTATTTCTCCATTTAATGCCGGCATTCCGTTAACCGTATTAACGTTTAAACTACCCGCGCTCATCAGCGCAGTATGACCGTCCAGCAACATTCGGCTGCCGGCTTGAGCGACGACGTTTTGTTCGCGGGAAATCAAATCGATACGCCCGGCTTGAACGTGAACCGGATCGCTCAAACCAGCTCCGACAACCGCCCCCGAAACATCGATTAAGGCGTTCGAACCCAATGTTACGTCTCCGGTTGTAGCGTCGGCGATGACCCTGCCTGACCTAAACAACACCGGCGCATCGATTGAAATACTGTCGGCGCTCAAATTCAATTCGGCGGCGATACCTATCGAAGAAGGACTTTCCGAGGACTCGCCCGAAGTCAACGACAAAGTAGATCCTTCGGCTTCAATTGCTGTATTCGAACCGCTAGCGCCGGTGATATAACCGGCCGATATCGTAAGGTCGCCGGACGAAGTCAGCGTCGTCTCGCCCAGACCGGTTAAAGATGTTTTCAGATCAACATTCGACTTATCGAACCCCGACAAACTGAAATTACCCTGCTCCAACAGTAAGCGATCCGCGCCCAACGTTAATTCGCCGGTACCGTTACCGGAAATGCCAGACACATTGCCTGTGTTTCTCAGCGTAATAGTATCGGCTTTGATAGCAGCGGTTTTGTCGGCATTATCGAATCCGGCGAAACCCGCCGCATCGAAAATCAATTGCTCGAACTCGACCGGCAACGATTTTCCGTCACCGTCCTTCAGTGGCGTACCGTCTTCATTGGTACGGTATACGCCACCATAAAGATTGATGTTACTTCGACTGGTCAATACCAATTCTTTAGTGTTCAAACCGCTCAAGCGTGCATTGTCAAGAGAAAGACCGGTCAGCGTATTGTCGACCTCCCCGAGATTAATCGCTTCTGCGCCGATGTTGAGCGAATTGCCGGCTTCCACTTGACCGCTCATTCCCAACTGGCGAGTCGAATCGAATAATACCGAGCCGGTATCGGCCGAAACCGACGCACCGTCGCGAATAATCAGATCGCCCTGCAGTCCTTGCGTTCCGGTACGATTGATGACGGCTTGAGTACCCGATGAAACGCGCATCAATGCTCCGTCCCCGGTTGTTACCAAAACCGGCGAATCATTTCCGGCCGACTTGAAGCCTTTCGCCGAAATTGAAGCGCCTTGTTTCAGTTCGACTTTTTCGGTCGCGGCCAATATCGTTTCGGCACCCTCGAGTACGGAATCTTCGCCAATCGTGACCGTTTTCGATTTAACGTCGAGATTGATTGCACCGGTGGTATTATCGAAACTTCTGACCGCTCCGAGCAGCAAGCTACCGACTTCGAAGGTATCGAGATCGGAAACCCTAAGTTGTACCGTGTTTAACGAACCATTCGTTACGTTCACAATTTCGAGATTCTCGGAAACGATATCGACCAATCCAGCCAATCCGCCGTTCGACGCTTCGGCGCGCACGGTCGGTAAATCCAACTGCGTTTTTGCATCGAAGATCAAATGCCCGGCGTCTTGAGGCAAGCGCGGTAACGCAGTATCGTTGTTAATAGCCTGCTCGGCGAAGAATCGGTTCGCGGTCGTTAAATCCAACTGCGACCGGGTCAATGCGATAGTGCCGGGCTCGACCGCGAAACCGGACCAACGCTGATCGCGGATACCGGTACCGGCAACCGCCTTGAAACCGGCCACAACTGCCGCGCCGTCCAAATTAACCGTCTTCGTGCCCGGCACGATATCGCGAGTTCCGGATTGAGGGGTGATTAAATAGGCTCCGGGCAATAATGCATAGCGTGCCGGCAATAACGTATAAAAACCGGCTTGCAATCCGCTACCTGCTCCCAAATAAACCGTTTCGCCGACATTCAACCCCGATGCCGGGAATTCGAGCGGGTCGTAAGGCGAATAACCGGAAAAACCAGGTATTACCGCGTATGAATTGCCGTTAGCCAAAACATCTTCCGAACCGCCGATACCCGGAACGAATTCATAGGCCAGCAAGTCGCCGCCGCCTGACAGATCGATCACGGCGCCTTCGTCACGCTGAATTTTGTCGGATACGATTGTAATTTTCTTGTCAGGCGCATCGACAATCAAATTCTGACTGCCGATCGGAAAGAGCCATTCCAATCCGCCTTCGGTAACGCCGAACGGTACGAGCAACCCTTCGCCGGAAACCGAAGTTAAACTATTTGCACCGAAGTTGATGGTATTAGATGCATCGAACACGATTTCGCCGAACGGTGCTTTGAGGATGCCGTTCTGCTCGATATTCGGAGCGCTAACGGTCAATTTTGAATGCGCCGATAACACGGGTCGGTTTTGATTACCGCCTTTGATGGAAACAGTACCGTCAGGATTTCCGGCGACTATCAAACCGAATTCCGAAAGCGTCGTGGTATACACTTGGCCGGCAGTCAAATTCAAATTGGAGAATGTCTTGAATTCGCCGACAAAATCGCGCTGATTGAATAAGGGGCGAATACCCCGCAAACGGATGTCGTTAGTTGCGTTCAAATCGACCCGATTAAAACCGGCGGTATAGGTGCCGCCGTAAAGATCGATCAAATCGGCATTGACGACCCATCGACCGTCTCCGTCGACCGGATCGGCCAATGCCGTTCTGATCAAGCTCGAACCTAAAATGGCTTGGGCCGCGTTCAAATTTACCAGGCCCGAATCATCGGCATTCAGCCTTTGCCAACCGAATTTCGGTGCATCGAACGTCAATGCGTGCGCCAAAGTCAGATCGATATCGCCTCGGAAACGTATTTCACCATCGGCATACAGATTTAACGAATCAAATCCGCCGTTTGCGATTTGATCGGCGGATACATAAGCCTGTCTTGTCAAATTCGCAGGCATAAGATCGCCTGCTTGATCGAATTGCGCACCGACTAAGGAATCGTTATGTTGACTGATATTCAAAATACCCGGCAAATTTGGGAAGTTCAATACGATGCCTTCATCGGTCGGAGGTACTCTGCGAGTATTGTCCAAACGGACCGTTAAAAGACCTCCGGATGTTCCTGTTGCATTACCTCGTCTCGCCGACATAATACCGTCCAAGAACACACCCTCGGCCGCCATAACCGAAATCGAGCCGCCGTTTGAACCGATCGTTACCGGATCGTAAGACAAGCCGAATCCGTTAGGGTTGAGACGTGCCAAATTCAAAGTGCCGGACGAACCGGAAGCGTCGATTCTCGAACCGGCTTTGCTAGCAACGAATCCGCGCGCCGCATCCAAAGTTACCCTGCCTCCGTCATAGACCTCTCCAGACCTCCGGCCTAACGCATCGACCGTCGTAACCGCGATGCCCGATACATCGATACGCGCGTTATCTCCCAGCCAGATTCCCTGCGCGGCTTGAAACATGGGATCGAGCGTACTCAAACCTTGCCAGGGCTCGATGGCCAAAAGAACTTCACCGCCGCGTGCTGTAATCGTACCGTCGAAAAACAACGATGAATCCGAAATCAGCGAAATACTACTCAGAGGATCGGCAACGATCTTAGCATTGCTGCCTATCTCCAAATGGCTATTAGGATTAGGATTGATCGAGTGGTTTGCAGCCAGCACCAACGAACTCGGCGATCTTTGAATTAACGGCAAGGTCGATACGCGCGAAATCGCAGCAATGCTATCGGCATTACCCGTAGTTATTGCCGTTCCGTCCAAGACCCGATTAACTTGCCGCAAATTGATGTTTACGCCATCGTCGACAATCAGACCGTTGACATTAGACCTAATGATATAGTTGGCAAATCCTCCTTGTCCGAAAAAACCTTCTTGTAATTGTAACGGACGTAACCCCTCGGTCTCGTCTTCTCGCTTTCGCCGTATCGCAACCGCATTAGCTTCCAATTCCAGCGTTCCGCCGTTTTTGATTCCGTAAGCATTCAGCGTACCGTCAAGGGTAATGTTGGACCCTATGTTTTCAGCCGCGGCGATCATTCGGACGCTTCCGGCCTCGCCAGCCTCGATCGTACCGTTGGTTTTGAGCCATGCGCCGCCACTGACATCGATCACGCTGCCGCTCTGCAATGCTATGTCGCCGTTGGCCCTTGCGACAAAATTACCGCCGCCGATCGTCACCGGCATACTATCGATCAAAGCAAACGGCGTTGCCCTATCATTGACCCATTCGCCTTGCAAATCGATCTTCGCGTCTTTGCCGATATTGATGGAGCCGTCCAATCTACCGATCGTTTGCGCATTCAGCGCGGTCGTCAACGACAGATCGGCACCGGCTCCTTTGACATGACCGTTAACGCTGATCGAACCGCCTTGCAAACGAAGACTTCCGCCGTCTGCCAATCCGACGGTGCTATTGCGGGCAATCTCAACCGTGCCATGCGTCAGTATCGATACATCTTGAATTCCGCTTTTTCCGATCATGCCGGATTGAATCGCCAATGCCACATTCAAGCCTTGATCGTTAACCGGAAAAGGATCGTCGAGGTCGACTTCCACTCCGACTCGGTTCTGAGCCGACGATAAAATCACCGACTGAACCACTGCGGACGCCGCACGCATGTCAATCAGCAATTCGCCGCCATAAGCCTTACTATCTACAGTCCGCTGCAAACGCCCGCTGGCGGTACCACCTTTCAACTCGCCTTCGAGTAATACGTTAGGGCTTTTTATCGTCAAACGTCCGGCGTCATGACCCTCGATATAACCGGCTTCGCGTCTCGCCAATGAAAAAGGTCCGTCTACTTTCCAGACTTTTCTAACGCCCCATTTTTCATAAACCTTGACAACTTCCCCGTAAATACCGTCGTACTTAAGAGACGGATGCGCTTCGCTGATATCGAAAATTCTGCCGTTCGAAGTCAGTTTCGTCGTTGTGATGAAGCCGTCCAGATAGGTCACCGCGCCGCCCGAGAAATCGAGCACCGCGTTTTGTTGAACCAAGGTATCGCCTTCCGAACTCAGATTAATTTCGCCTCCCTTCGCCAAACGCTCGCCCAAGGTGCGCTGAATCGCATCGATATCGGGTTGCACATCGGCTATCGGGGATCCTTTTCGGATATCGACCAAAATCGTTTTACCGAACAAAATGCCGTCGCGCTGTAAAGGGGAGTCTTTTAATTGGTTCAAACGCAATTCGACTTCGACGATATTGCTTTCCATCGCCTTCACGGTCGTCGCGATACCGGACACGTCGATCGTTGCGCCGGAATCGACCAAAATACGGCTACTGTTTCGGTTGACGGAATTTTGCAACGGGTTGATAGGGTTTTGTGTCGCTACCATATCGACCCTGCCTCCCGGCACGAAGATATCGGCGTTTTTCTTCACATGAATCTTATGCCCCATTGCTTCGACCTTCGACAACGGCTGAACCTGTTCGTCGATCGCGGTCTCTCCCGTACCGAGTTCCGGTAATACTTCAGTCAAACTGTTCTCGCCGAAACTGACCGTGGCCGACGTACCCAAACCATCGCCGCTATCGGCACCCCGTGTCGTGCTGGTCGCGCTCATTTCGAAACCGTCCGGGGTTTGAAATACTGCGGCTTTTTCCCGGGCGATCAGCCGAATGCTTCCATTGACATTGATCGACGTCGATGCCGATACTTTCCCGTTTTGGTTGACCGCGAAACCGATCATCGTGACATTGCCGCGCCTTGAGGATATTTCTCCTAAATTGCTGACATCGCCGCCGGTTTCGACCTCGACCAGTAGCCCTCGAACGTCGCTATCGCCGCTCGCCTCCTGCAAATAGACTTTATCGGTGGAAGCGGCGAGTATTGCTTGACCGTCGTCCGATTGTATCGAACCCTTATTGGTAATCGTCGGCGCGATGATCAAAATCCGCTCGCCGGTACCGGATTGTACTTGCGCGCCTTCCTCGAGCGTGATCGATGCTCTAATCGGATTGCCGTTCGCATCTTTTGCCAGTAATGCTTTTATCGGCTGACCGCCCTCGTCAAGAACGGCGTCACCGTTTTGATCTCTAAGGACGAATTCATTGTTTTGAAATGCTGCGGAACCCGAATTAGAAAAAACTTTGGTGATACCTTGATCGAACACATCGTCCGAGATGTCGAGCGTGGAGGCTACCAAGCCGCGCACGTCGACGCGCGAATCCTTGCCGAATACGAAGCCGTTGCGGTTGACTAGATAAACTTGGCCGTTTGCGGTCAATGCGCCGAGAATTCGGCTCGGGTCGTTTTGGAAAATTTTATTCAGTGCGATCGAGGTGCTCGAAGGCTGTTGAAAATGGACCGAATTCTCTTTGCCGATGTTAAAGCTTTGCCAGTTCAAGATCGCCCGATCGGTCTGCTGATTGATCTGCATGTGATTACCGATCACTTGCCTAGTCGCTTGCCCCATGCTGGCCCAAACCGCGCTCGGCACCGGAAGTTCGGCTTGCACCGGCGACATCGAACCGACCGCCAAGCCGCCGGCGACGGCCAGTTTTACGCAGGCCGCCGACCGTTTGAGACTAAAGCGCTGCGGATTCCGGACGGATGGTTGAATTCGTTTTTTGTTAGCCATGTTCGTTGCCCTCGTTATGTTCCTCCGCCGAAGCGTCGGATACGATTGTCAATCGTCGATAGTGGCAACCCGGCCGTCTCGTCGTTAAAGACCCGTGGCTTTCCGTCCCCGCCTCACGGCGGGTTTGGCTTTTCCGTCAATTTACCGCATCAATGGCTGTAGCCGCTGGGCTTAAGGCCATTGTTGAATTTCTATCATTTGCGCCTGTTAAGCCTATCGCTTACAAGGCATCCTCGGCTCCGCCGATCGCGACGTAGGCGTCGCTCCCACATTATTTAAAATTCGGCCGCGACCCTAAAATGCAGCCTCGGATCGCCGCTTTCTATCGTCCCTGCGGCGATAAACGGAAACGCGACATCCAAATTGGCGATCAAATATTTCAAGGCTTGAAACCGAATGCCGAAACCGCCGCTGGCCAGATTAAACTTGCTGTCGGTACCGGCCAACACATCTTTCGACCAACCTCGTCCGGCATCGAAAAAGACCAAGCCTTTAAGATTGTTGACCCATTCCCAGTCCTCGTTCATCGGCAGCAGCCGCGGCGAGTACAATTCGAATGAACCTTGCACGCCGTCGTCCGACAACACTTGCGTCTCGAAATAACCCCGGACGCTTTCATCGCCGCCGATCGAATATTGTTCGTTACTGATGATCGGCGAGTCGGATACTTGCCCCGATAGCCGGGTCATGAACTGCATGCCCCACGGCAGATTGCGTGAATAATCGATGTCGCCGTTGACGATCATGTAATTCGGTTTCGCCTGAAAGCGTTTGTCGGCAAATTCCTGCTCGTCGTTGCCGAGGCCGCGGATCGAAAAATTTAAACCGACGCTGAACGACAACAAGGACTCCTCGCCTCGTAAATTGCCGGCATACTGCACCATGAAAGGCACGTAGGTAATCGGCGTTTTCAACGTATCCGCGCCGATCAGGTTCAAGTCTTCGTCGAACGACTTGTAATCCACGCCCGCCGTCAAGGTATGAAAATAATCGTCCTTTCCGGGCAACGGCATCACCAAGCGCGCTCCGTAAATGTCGCCGATACCGACCACCGACAAAGCTCCCGCGCTGGCTATTTGCGATTCCGAAGACGAACTAACCGCGTATAACGCCAAGCGGTTTTCGGTATCGAACAACGGCATCACGTAGGTTCCGACCATCACTTCGACTTCTTCCGGTATCTCGGGCGAAACTTGATACATAAACGAGGCGCTATGAAATTTTTGCCACAGATTGTCGTAACGGATCGAACCTATCGTACGCAAGCGGCTGGTATTCGCGACATTGCGCCCGTTGACCTCGACCTTGCCGTGCAGCGGCAATTCGTCGCGGACTTTCAAGTCCACTTCGAGCGTGCCGGGCGTGTCGCCCGCGCGTAAGATCGGCACCACGGTCCGATCCGAGGATTGCTTGCCGAGTTCGGCCAATTGTTCCTGCATTTTCGGCAGATTCGGCACATTGCCTTCGGCCAGCTCCGGCACCTTGGACTTGATGGCGCCCAACGAAAAATAGCGCGAATCGGTCACGCGCAAGCGGGCCACTCTGCCTTCGGTGACTTCCAAATAAACGACGCCGCCGACCACATCCTGCTCGGGTATGTCGACCGACACCGTCTGAAAACCTTGTTTTTGGTAGACTTCTTCAAGCGCGGCGCGCGCTTTTTCCACCGTATCGATATTTTTGTCTTCGCCCAAAAAGGGATAGACCGTGCGTTCGATTTCCTTGCGTTCGAGCAAGGTATTGCCCTTGACGCGCAATTCCCATAAATCGAAATGATCGGCGTCCTGGGCAAGCGCTGTATGGCTTAACAATCCGGCCCATAACACCCATAACAAACGAAACGACAAATCTACCTTCCTATACATAGAATTTTGTTGGCTTTTACAAACAGGTCAGCCCCCGCGTTGCGGGGGCTGTGCTTTTGCATCCATGCCGGCCCCGTTGCAGGGCCGGATTTCCCATTGAATTGTCAATTTACAGCGGTTTATCCGTCGGAGCTTGTTGAATTACCGGTACTGAACAGTTGTTCAAGACGCCGCCTGCGGCATGCGAATAAGGCATTACCGGCGCATTGATATCTAAAACGTGGTCATACGGATGGCCGTTGCTTGCTACCGCCAAATAACCCGAATCTCCGAAAAAATATCCGGAATTATTATTCAATACGTTCGCAACCGTGGTTGGATTGCCGGCGTCGACAACCAGCTTTTCTATGATTCTCAAAGTATCGCCTTCAGGAGCGCCGTTTCCGGTTTTGCGCCATTGATAAGTCGGCTCTACCCAATCCATATAAGTACCGTTGAAAGCATTTTTTAATGTCGGCGCGACGCCGTCGATCTTGACGAATCGGTAAGCCAATGCGTTGTTGGCGTTTTTCTCCATGCTTTGTACGCCGGTTGCCCATGCTTTTACAGGTAAGCCGGTGAATAAATCTTCGTTCGATCCGCCGATGTTGGTGCCTTGAGCAAAGTCGTCCAAACATCTATCCACATTTCCAGAACTGGAGTTAATGATGGTTCTCGGCCCGTCGAACGGATCGTCAATTTCGGTTGGATTCAAGGCACCCGCCGAGCATGGGTTGTTGAGGAATTTGTTATATTGTTGAGCGCCCGTGCCTGAACCGCGCACCCGTTTACAGATATGCACTAAATTAGTATCCGGTGCGGTCACGCCCGGATACTGGGTGAACGAATAATTCAGACCGTCTTTTTCGAATACGAATTCGTCCCAGCTTTTGATTTGGCCCGAAATGATAGAGGCTACTTGATATTTGCTGAGGCTCGGCATACATCTTTCGACTTCTTCAGGCGCTGCACCCTCAGGATGAGGGATTACGCAGTCGCTTGGGATACGCCCCTGATCTTTTTGAACGACTTGCAAGGCTTCATAGAGATTGTTTGATACCGGAATACCGAAAAGCAAGGCCGCGACGGCTCTGATTTCCAATTGCGCGGCGCCCGCAGGCGTCACTTGACCGAATCCGGCCGGCGTATTAACGCCTCTAAATTGCAACGGGTCGACGTCGGAAATGCCGATATTCGGATATTCTTTGGCCAGATCGTTGGAACCCGGATTGATCGTGCAATTCCAAGTTTTGGAAGTGCCTTGCTTTAGGCAAGTGCCTTGATTAAGAACGTTCAAAAAGTCGAGCTGTGCATTGTCGATCAACGGATTGACGCCTTGCGCCGAACCACCGGCCGAACGCTTGGTGAACAGCACATTCCTTGGGCCTTGAAGACCCGGCACTTTAGCCGGCGTTAGGGTACAGAAATAAGCCGAATAAGAGGACCCGACTTTGTCCAAATCGGGATCGTTGCCATTTCTGAAAAAATCGAGCGTGCCGGCTTCGCAAAGGTTTTCGAACATGTTTTTGATGGCATTGTCCATCGCGCTCGCACCGGACATGAAAATCTTGAGATCCGGGGCTGTAACGGTAGGATCCAAAGCCATTGAAGGGCTTGAAAAACCGGTTAATGTCGCAGCGGCAATCGCTGTCGATAAGATATGCTTTTTCATTGTGCTTCTCTCTAGTGATTGTGAAGTAAATGGATGAATGTCTACCCGGACTAAATAGCCCGTGCGGCATCTAGGCCGATAAAACCTTACGGCGT
>NPIE01000726.1_pt1 | contig 23171 bp, 21 predicted proteins | sample 8637661 | NCBI WGS metagenome assembly NPIE01 (sample SAMN07420842, study PRJNA396082) | bioreactor metagenome | isolation source: sample BA12 brine-fed electro-methanogenic bioreactor BA | place: Japan: Kochi | collected 2016-12-09
CATCGTCAAACCTTGCTGCGTTTCTTTTAGTATACCCTTACAGCGCATGCCATGCATTGCGACGCTACCGATACCGCGTCTGACATATCCCCGCCATTCTGCAAAAGCCCATCAAAACAACCCTTCGCCCCCTCCCTCCCCCCAACAAAAAACCGGGGCCGGAGGGCTGCGCACCTCCTGCGCGATCTTGCCGCTGCCCGCCGGGGCCGCTATAATACAGCGCTCTGGGTGGGTGGTCAGCGGCCCTTCGGCTGCACCAGACCAGGTAATCCTTGCTGTGGGAGTGGGCGTTTCAACATGGCGGTTTGAGATTAATCTGCACAATGTCGTAAGCTGCTGATCAATCGCTGCGGCGCTGCCCTGCCTGCGCCGGCCCGCCTGTTTACCGTTCTATTGCCACACACAAGGATTATCACCATGAACACCCCCACCGCCCCGCTTACCGGGAGCCAGATCGCGGCTGAAATCGCCCGGCGGCGCACGTTCGCCATCATCTCCCACCCCGACGCGGGTAAAACTACCCTGACCGAAAAACTGCTGCTCTATGCCGGCGCGGTGGATGAAGCCGGCGCCGTGCGCGCCCGCAAGAACCAGCGCCATGTTACCTCCGACTGGATGGCCATGGAGCAGGAGCGCGGCATCTCGATCACGTCCACGGCGCTCCAGTTTGAGTATCAGGATCACATCTTCAACCTGCTTGATACGCCCGGCCACCAGGACTTCAGTGAGGATACCTACCGCACGCTGGCCGCGGCAGACAGCGCCGTCATGGTGCTGGACAGCGCCAAGGGCATCGAGCAGCAGACCCGCAAGCTCTTTGAAGTCTGCCGCCAGCGCCAGCTGCCCATCCTGACCTTCATCAATAAGCTGGATTTGCCGGGCCGCGACCCGCTGGAACTCATTGATGAGATTGAGCAGGTGCTGCATATCCACGCGGCGCCGGTGAACTGGCCCATTGGCAGCGGAAGCGGATTCCAGGGGGTGTACGACCTCTGGAACCGCCAGGTCATGCTTTTCCAGCGCACCTCGCGGGGCAAGTTTCGCGCCCCCGTCCAGGTCGGCGATCTGAACGACCCGCAGCTGGCGCGCATCCTGAACCCCAACGCCTACCGGCAGCTGCGCGATGATGTTGAGCTGCTGAACGGGGCCGGGGCCGCGTTTGACCCCCGCACGTTCCTGCAGGGCGAGCTTACCCCCGTGTTCTTCGGCAGCGCCCTGAACAATTTCGGCGTGGAGCCATTTCTGGCGGCGCTGATCACGCTGGCCCCCGCCCCCCGCCCGCGCGAAAGCAGCCAGGGGCCGATCGCGCCGGAAAGCCCCGTGTTCAGCGGCTTTATCTTCAAAATCCAGGCGAATATGGACCCGCGCCACCGTGACACCATGGCCTTCCTGCGGGTTTGCTCCGGCCAGTTTGAAAAGGATATGACCGTTCAGAACCCCCGGCTGGGGCGCGCCATCCGCATGACCCGCCCGCACCGCCTGTTTGCCCGTGACCGCGAAACGCTGCAGGAGGCGTTCCCGGGGGATGTCATCGGCCTGAACAACCCCGGCGTGTTTGCCATTGGCGACACACTCTGCGCCGACGGCAGTTTTGAGTACGCCCCGATCCCGCTGTTCCAGCCGGAACTGTTCGCCATCCTGCGCAACACCACCCTGGAGAAGTACAAGCAGTTCAACAAGGGGCTGGAGCAGCTGCGGCAGGAAGGCGTTATCCAGGTGTTTCACAGCCTGGATCAGCTGCGCCGGGAGCCAATCCTGGCGGCGGTGGGCGACCTGCAGTTCGATGTGGTGGCGGCGCGCCTGGCGGCGGAATACGGTGTGCAGACGGTGCTGGAGCGCATCCCCTATACCACGGCGCGCTGGGTAGTTGGCGATGATCAAGCCGTCGATGCCCTCAGCCTGACCTCCCAGAGCCTGCGCGCCCGCGATCATGCCGGGCGGATCGTGGCCCTTTTCCCCACGGAGTGGGAGATGCGCTACTGCATCGAGAAGAATCCCCGCGTGCAGTTCGTCTTAATCAACGAAGCGCCAGAAGCAGAATAGCCCCCTGCCCCCCAACAAAAAACCGGGGCAGCAATCCCCGCTGGGATTGCCCTGCCCCGGTCGTGATCCCTGCCGCCCGCTGCCTTAGCGATCCAGGTCGCGGTAGATCACCTCGATCCACTGGTCGCTGACCAGCTCCACGCGGAATTCCAGCACCTGTTCTTCCAGGTCGTAGCTGGCCTCCACCGCCGGGGACGTGCTCACCATCCGCATGCCGTTCGGCAGGCGCACCTGCACGCTGGCCGCCTCCCCCAGCATGCCGGGCTGCTTCTGCAGCAGCAGCCGGTAGCGGAGGTACGGGCCGAACGGCTCCACCAGCGCCGGGGTGGTATAGCCGAACTGGAAGCGCTCCCCGCTGTTGTATTCCACCAGCGTCTGGGTGACAAAGCTGGTGTGCGCCTCGCTCGCCACGATCTCCGGCTCAAAGGTCAGGTTGTTGGTTTCCACCAGCGTGCTGCCCGCCGGCACAAACACCTGCAGCAGGTTGTCATAGTCGATGTTGTTGTAGTGCTCCGGCGCGAAGGCCGGGTCGCGCAGCGCGACCGATTCCGGGAAGTCATAGGCCACGGTCAGGCGGCTTTGCAGCCGGCCGTTGCGCTGGATCGCCACGTCGTAGATCAGCTGGCGCAGGATCGACCGGTTGGACTTGCTGCCCAGGTTGGCATCCGCCACCAGGATATAGTCATGCGCCACCGCCGGGGCCTGCACGCCGCCCCAGCCCAGCGTCGCCACCGCGGTGTTCAGCGCGGTGTTCTCGCGGAAGTAGAGCATGATGTGCTTTTCCTGCAGCGCGCGCAGCGTGGCCCCGAAGATGTCGGCGCCCCGCGTGCGATCCACGTTCTGCCAGTTATCCAGGATGGCCTGGTACAGCGCCGCCAGGAATGCCTTGTGCGCGTTATCCGTCTCCTCCGCGCGGATGGCATACACCACCTGGCGGAAATTGGCGGGCGTCACGATCTCGTCATAGCCCGGCACGATCACTGTGCCCAGCCCTTCCAGGATGTACTCGAACCCGATCATATCGATCGCGATCACGCCATCCACCGGGCTGTGGGCGTTGCCGCCCGCGTCATAATACCAGGCGGCCATCTCCGCCGTGGTGGGGAAATCCGGCGACCAGGAGCCATCCCAGGCGGCATAGATCGGGTTGGCGTACTGGATCCACCACCCCGGCACGTCCGGCATCTCCTCCGGCGCGGCGGCGCGCGGCGGGATGGGCGTGCGGGCCGTTGTGGCGCTGTAATCGTAGGCCGTGATGCGCGCGTTGCGCACTTCCAGCCAGCCATAGGTGCTGATATACCCGCCCGCCGGGCGCAGCTCGTCGCTGTTCTGGGAGAGCACCAGGTAGTTGCGCGTCCCGCCCAGCCCCAGCGCCTGGGTGAGCAGCTCCGGCCCGTTGATCAGGATGGCGTTGATCTCGTCCAGCTGGGTATGAAAGCGCCCCAGCTGCTCGATCGTGTCCAGCCAGCTCACGGGGATGCCCTCCCCCGACAGCCGGGCCAGCCCTTCCGCCGCCGTGTTCAGGCTGCGCTGGGCGTCCACAAACTGGCCGCGCCCCAGCGTGAGCAGCTCCACCACGCGCTCGCCGGAGGCCACCTGCACGCTGACGGTTTCCTCCGCCTGCCCGCCGGCCAGGAAGAAAAAGGTCGGCTCCATGCCGTTAAAGATATTGCGCGCCGCCTGCACGACCTCCCGCGCCACGTCCATCACGGCGAAGGTTGTTTCGCCCTCCGGGACGATCCCGGCCAGCGGTGTTACCAGCGGGCGCAGGAAGGCGGTCTGGCGCTGGGCGCTGTTCAGCGCGCCGGCCAGCTCGCTGGTGCTGGCCTGCAGGCGGTCGAAGTCGTTGAGCGTCCACGCGGTGCTGGGCGTGCGGTTCAGCGTGCGCAGCACGCGGTCCAGGCTTTGCCAGGCGTCGGTGACGCTGTTCTGGGCGTTGGTGACGATCACCAGCGCCCCCACGACAGCCACGGCCAGCACGGCCAGCGCCACCAGCGCGACGCCCGCCCAGTTGGTGTGGCGCAGGCGGCGTTTCAGGCGCTGGAGGGGCGTGCGGTGCCGCCGCCGGCGGTGGTGGAGCTCCTGGCTTTTGACGTTCAGGCCGAGCGTTTCGGGGTTCTGGTCTTGTTGCAGGTCGGTCATAAGGCCTCGGGGGGATGATTAAGCGATTGGCGTTTGGTGGTTGGCACCTGGTACATGGCGGGTAGCGCCTGGCTAACCGCCACCCGCCATTATATCCCAGACGGGCGATTCTCTCCCGCCTTCTCCCCGGCGGCAACCCACACAGGACCTACATCTTTTGCTCACAGGTTCTTCATAAGTCACCGGCATAATGAGGGCAACATCGGAGCTTGAAACGAAACAGGAGAATGTAACATGACAAACAAACGTGTACTCGTACAGATGATGATGGTCGTGGCGCTGGTTGGAACCTTCCTGCTGGCGGGCGCGCCCGCGCTGGCTCAGGGGCCGGCAGGCACGGGCGCCGGCTTTGTGGACGCGGACGGCGACGGCATCTGCGACAACTGCGGGGTGGGCGCCGGCTTTGTGGACGCGGACGGCGACGGTATCTGCGATAACACCGGCATGCGCATCGGCTTCGTGGATGCGGACGGCGACGGCATCTGCGACAACTGCGGGGCGGGCGTCGGCTTCGTGGACGCGGACGGCGACGGCATCTGCGACAACTGCGGCACGGGCGTCGGCTTTGTGGACGCGGACGGCGACGGCATCTGCGATAACTACGACGGCACGGGCACCTGGACGCGCACCCGCGCCAACCTGCACCTCAGCCAGCAGCTGAACCAGCAGGCTGGTCAGCAGCTCGGCCAGCAGGCCCGGCAGGGGAATGGCCGCGGCCGCTAAACGCCCCGGGTGATCCCCCCACCCCCGAACACGCGCACGCACCACCCCCCCCGGTGGTGCGTGTTTTTTTGCGCCGCGCGCTCCCTGCCCGCCAGTATCCCCAATAAGCTGCTATAATACCCGAAGCACTGACCGGCAGGAACGGCTGCTGGCCCGCGTTCCGCCGCCTGTTTACTGGGGATACCACCCATGCATGAGCATATCGACGCGTTTATTCACGCCCTGGGGGATGTCTCCCCGCACACGCGCCGCACCTACCGCAACGACCTGGCGCACTTCGGCCGCTGGTACGCCGCGCGGAATGCCGGCCAGCCCGTCACGCTGGGCGCGCTGACCGCCATGACCGTCGTGCTGTACAAAGCCGCCCTGGTGGATCGCCTGCAGTTCAGGCCGGCCACGGTCCGGCGGCGGCTGGCCACCCTGCACCGCTTCAGCCAGTGGGCCGCGGCAGAGGGGCTGATCACGGATATCCCCACGGAGAAGATGAAGATGCCCGCCGTGCCGCCCTCCCGGCCCCGCCGGCTGGACCCGGCCGCGGTGGAGCGCCTGCTGCTGGAAGCGCAGCAGGATCCGCATATGCTCGCTGTCCGCAACTACGCGATCCTGCGCCTGCTGGCGGATGTGGGCCTGCGGGTGGGCGCGCTGGTGGCCCTGCGCCGCGCGGACGTGACCGCCCCCGCGGGCGATACCCCGGCTCGCCTGCAGGTGGGCCGCCGGGTGATCCCCCTGCCCTGCCCGACCTGGGACACGCTGCAGGCCTATCTTGCCCGGCGCCCGGATGCCGCAGATGAGCGCCTGTTCCTCTCCACGCGCGGCGCGGGGCTGCACACCGAAACCGTCCGGCACATGATCAACAAGTACGCGCGCCGCGCCGGGCTGGACCCCGGGGCCACCTCCCCCCGGATGCTGCACCCGCGCCAGCCGTAGCGGTGCGTTGGCGGCGTGGCGGAGTAAAGGCCGGACAAGCTGAGGAGCAAGGGTGTATGCAAAGTAGAAAACGCGGCCTGGAGTGGCTGATCATTATCGCGCTGGTCGGGGTCTGCGTGTGTGCCGTGCTGCTGCTGGACATCACCGCGCCCAACCCCACCCGCCGCCGGGCCTCCAGCCAGCCGCCCACTACCACCGGGGAAGGCTCCACCGCGGAGATCGGGCTGAGTGGCGAGGATGTGCTGGCCCATGACCTGGGCCTGCCCCGCAACGAAGACTCCGATCAGCGGGTGTGTTTCTGCGGGCCGACGTATACCGCCCCCTCCGCAGACTGCCAGAGCTGCCTGCTCCGACTGGAGACCATTAACAACCACCGCCGCCCGGATTTTGTGGGCGCGAATTTTATCGCCGAAGCCAAAAACCGGCAGACTTTGCTTGTTAGTGACCTGGCTCAAATCAGGGACTACGCCGATGCCGCGCGGGCGCTGGGCGTGCCGCTGTGGCTGTACGTCCGGGTGAATACGCTGGTCGCGCCGGAAATTGCGGACATCGTGGGGGCGACCGGCGGGCGGGTGGTCTACTACTTTGCCACGCCGGGATATGTGGATCCGGTGCGCGGCCCGGCGGCGGCGGGCCTGCTGGGGTTTGCCGTGCTGGGTGCGGGCGCGGTGGGGCTGCGCGCCGGGCGCTGGCCCGCCCTGCCCCGGCGCAGGCGGACGCGGCGCAGCTCCCCTGCGGAATCCAGCGTGGATAACGCCCGGCAGCATGTGGATCGCATGAAGGCGAAGGGCGCGATCTACCGTGACGACCCCGACGCTACCGGGTGAACGGCGGACTGCGCCCGCGCCAGCCGTAGCCGGCGCGTTGGCGGGTTATGCAGTGTTACAAACCGGGGCGGGTATGAAAGACGTATTTGTAGCGTCGGTTTGCAAAGCGACGCTACGAATACCGCGTCTGACGTAGCCGTACTATTTTGTAAAAAATCATCAAAGCGACGCCACGCACAGGCCGTATCGAATAACCGAGATTGATACCGCTGTAGCCGCGTCACACAGGGAAACGTCATCACCCGCCGCGGCGGGGTTCCTGGCTGGTAAGAGATGCTGAGGCGTGATCGGCGTCACACATGGGCAGGATGAAAAAATAGCCCGCCGGAGAGAAGATCCAGCGGGCTGATTAATCACACCGCTGCTGTTTCCTGCTAGTTGGTGTTGTCTTTCACAACCCAGGATCCAGCCTCAGCGCCAGTACCACCACCCTGCCCCTGGTTCTGACCGAATCCATGGGGGATCCTGATGCACACCAGACCATCCCCGTTTTGATCCTTGTAGTTCCCCTGATCGAAGTTCTCAATCACGAAGATTAGAGACTCAAGGTACCAGTCATCCCCTTTCGGGCAGCCATTCGCTTCTCCGCCCCCCTCCGCCAGAACAGGAAGGGCCAGCACGAGCATTGCAAGCACCAGCACAACAAAAAGTAGGCGTTTCATGTTTTTTCCCCTCAACTAACCTCATGGATCTATAAATTAGTCTATTTATATCGTGTTTGTCAAGTAAATAATTTATTTCACAAAGATCAGGACAAAGATAAAAATAAAGATCTGACCTCACCTGCGCAGGCCGGGCCAAACCTGTTACACTTCCAGCCGATTGTCTGATCCATATATCTCTCACGTTCGCTGTCATCAGCGAGGACCCACGATGCACTCGATAGAAGAAACGAACAAGGCGCTGATCCGGGAGTTCCTGCGGCGCATCTTCCAGGCGAAAGACCCCCGGGCCGCGGCGGAGCTGATCACCGAGCGCTACATCCAGCATGACCCCGAAATGCCCACCGGCAAGGCTGGCTTCCTGCAGAAGCTCCCCGGCCTGTACACGGAGTTCCCCCAGCTTTACGCCGAGGTCAAGGGCCTGTGGGCGGAGGGCGATACCGTGATCGTGCACTCGTTCTACCGCTTCACGCCGGAGGATCGCGGCGCGGCGGTGGTGGATATCTTCCGCATTCAGGATGGGCTGGTGGACGAACACTGGGGCATCGCGCGCGACATCCCGGAAGTGATGGCCAACGACAACGGGATGTTTTAGCGCGGTTTGGCGGGCATTTCCCCGCTGAAACACACCACCCCCGGCGCAAAACGGAACTATCATGGAAACGGCATCGTATACAAGGTAGTAACTGGCATCTGGGTTAAGGGGGAAATGCAATGGCGGATGAAATTCTGGTGACGTATGCCACCCGGGCGGGCTCAACCGCGGGCGTGGCGGAGGCGATCGCCCGCACGCTGGAAGAAGGCGGCGCGGCGGTGGCGCTGCGCCCGGTGACCGAGGTCACGGACGTGACGCCGTACCGGGCCGTGGTGGTGGGCAGCGCCATTCAGGGCGGGGCCTGGCTGCCGGAGGCGCTGGACTTCCTGCGGGCGCAGCAGGCGGCGCTGGCCGGCCGGCCGGTGGCGACCTTCACCGTGTGCATGACCATGGCGATGAAGAACGAGCAGGCCCGCCAGGGCGTGGTCGGCTGGGCAGCCCCGGCGCGCACGCTGGTTCATCCGGTGAAGGAAGGCTTTTTCGCCGGGGTGCTGGACCTGAAGAAAGTCCCGTCCCTGGGCGACCGCCTGAAGTTCCGCCTCAGCATCCTGGCGGGTGTGTGGGCGGAGGGCGATAACCGCGACTGGGAGGCCATTCGTGCCTGGGCCGCGGCGCTGCGCCCGGCGCTGGGCGTATAGTAGGCGCGCGCCACTGACCGGTAACCCACGCAGCGCCGCCTCTCTCAGACGGCGCTGTACTGTTTTCCCCCCCAGGAGCGCCCCCATGCCTGACCCCACCACCTGGAGCTGCACGCCCCGGCGGAGGTTGACGCGGAAGTGCGCGGCTGGCTGCGCCGGGCGTGGGAAGCCGCCGGGTAGCCTGATGCCGGCTTATCATCCATCCGCCGCACTGATAATGTGCGCCGCCGCGCTGATGATATGCGCGGGCGCGGCGAAGCTGACGCTGCCTTCCCCGTTCACAAAGGGCGCCAGCGCCTCCTCCGCGGCCGCGGCCAGCCGCTCCACCTGGGCCGCATCCAGCAGGCCGGCCAGCGTCCAGCCGTAAACGTCCGTATGCACCCAGTCCTGAATGGACGGGAAGCGGGCCGTGCCGGGCCGGGTCGTGATGGTGGCGTGGGGCAGGCCGGCCCGGCTCAGCAGCTCCCGCAGGGCGGTTGTATCCCCCAGATTGAAGGGGACACGCAGCGCGTAGGCCACTTCCTCCCCGAACAGATCGCGCAGCAGCGCGACCATCGCGGCGTAGCCGGGCGTGCGCTCCAGCGCATCCCACACCGCCACCGCCAGCCATCCGCCGGGACGCAGCACGCGCTGCATCTCCCCCAGCGCCGCCGCCGGATCCTCAAAGAACATCAGCCCGAACTGGCATACCACCGCGTCAAAGCTGGCCGGCTCGAAGGGCAGCGCCTCCGCCTGCCCGTGGCGCCAGTCCACACCGGGGGCCTGCCGCGCGGCCACGGCCAGCATGCCCGGGTTGATATCCAGCCCGACAACCCGCCCGCCCGGCCCCACCCGCCCGGTGGCGGCGCGGGCCAGCACGCCGGTTCCGCAGGCCACATCCAGCACATGCTGGCCGGGCCGGATGCGCGCGGCATCCGCCACCGGGCCGGCCCACTGTTCGAACAGGGCGGGCAGGAAAAAGGTTTCGTAGATATCGGCGGCGGTGTGCGTCACCTGCCCGCGATCGTGGTCGTTCATCAGACCGGCTCCTTTGCATCTGCGCTGACGATCCCCCTCACCTTATGGTAGAGTGAGGAGGATGACCAGTTCATAAAAAGAACCGGTGCGCAGGCCCAGAAAGGAGGCGGCCCATGTCACGCTACGGCCAGTACTGCCCGATCGCGCAGGCGCTGGAAATTCTGGGGGAGCGCTGGACGCTCCTGATCATTCGCGACATGCTGACCGGCACACGCCACTTCAACGACCTCCGGCGCGGCCTGCCCGGGCTTTCCACCGGGCTGCTGGCCAAACGGCTGCGCCAGCTCCAGCGGGCCGGGATCATCGAGAAGCAGGCGCTTTCCTCCGGGCGGCAAACCACCGCCTACCAGCTCACCGCAGCGGGCCGCGCCCTGGAGCCGGTGATCGGCGCCCTGCTCACCTGGGGGGCGAACTGGGCCTTTGGCGACCCCTCCCCCGATCAGCTTGATCCCCTGCTGCTGCTGTGGTGGATGCATGACCACGTAGATCGCGCCGCCCTGCCGGAGGGGCGAGTCGCCATCCAGTTTGACTTTTCCGGGGCGAAAACCGTGCGCTACTGGCTGGTGCTCTCCCGCGCGGATGTCACCGTGTGCCAGACCGACCCCGGCTATGACATCGATGTGCTGGTGGAGGCCGATCTGGCGACGTTCTTCCGGCTGTGGCTGGGGCGCATCACGTACCAGGCGGCGCTGGCCGGGGAGGGCGTGCGCGTGCTGGGCGTCCCGCGGCTGGTGCGCGCCTTTCCGCGCTGGTTCACGTGGAGTCCCGCCGCCCCGGCGGTACGGGCCGCAGCCGATGCAGCGGGCGCTGACCATGCAGCGGGCCGCAGCTGATGACGGTTACCTGTTTGATGCGGCTACAGCAATATCAATCTCGGTTGTTCGACCCGGCCTGTGCGTGGCGTCGCTTTGCAAAGCGACGCTACCATTACCGCGCCTAACGCAGCCGTAGCCATTTTTAGCGCTCGTTATCCCGGCGCCTGCTCTCCAATTGCCAGAACATTTCGACGGATCACGCAGGTTTGCCCCTGAAATTTTGTCCATTGTTGAACAATTGTGATGTATACTGTAATCTTGACGATGGATAAACATTGAAGGGAAAGTTCACCGCAGCATGTATGACGAGCCCACTTTTTTCGCGGTCCTGCTGTTCGCGGCGGCGGGCGCCTCGGCGGTGGCAAGCGTGGGGCTGTGGTCGCGCCGCCGGATCACCGGCGTGCTGCCCCTCTGGGTAGCGTTCCTGGGGTCGTTCATCTGGTCGCTGACCTACGCCCTCTACTGGCTGGCTGAGTCTCCGGCGGCCCGGATCTTCTGGCTGGACGCGACCTATATCGGCGTGGTGATCGCGCCCACCGCCTTTCTGGTGTTTGTGGTGGGGTACACCAACCGCAGCGGCTGGCTCACCCGCTACACGCTGGCGCTGCTGACGGTGGAGCCGCTGCTCACCCTGCTGCTGCTGTGGACAGATTCCCGGCACGGGATTTTCTTCGCCGGGCAGCGCACGCCCGCCTCCTCCACCATCTTTGATGGCGGCCCGTGGTTCTGGATTCACATCATCTACACCTACGGGCTGCTGCTCTTCAGCTATGTGCTGCTGGTGCAGCATTACCGCCAGATGCGCGGCGCCTACCGCCAGCAGACGCGCCTCATCCTGCTCGGGTTCACCCTGCCCTGGATCGGCAATGTCCTCAGCCTGACGGGCCTGACCCCCTGGCCCGCCCTGGACCTGACCCCGGTGCTGTTCACACTCACCGGCCTGATCCTCGTGCATGCGCTGTTCTACCAGCAGTTGTTCGATATCGTGCCGGTGGCGCGCGGCGAGGTGATGGAAACGATGCGCGAGCCGGTCTTTGTGGTGGATGCCCGCCAGCGCATCGTGGATATCAACCCGGCGGGGGAGCGCCTGCTGCGCCGGATGGCCCCCGCAGCGTCGGCGCCGTTTGTCGGCGCGCCGATGGAGCGCTACTTTCCGGGGTGGATGGAGTGGCGCACCACCAGTGACACCGCCCTGGATATAACGCTGGAGATTGAGGGCCATACCGAGCACTATGAACGGCGGCGCTCCCCGATTGTGGACACCCAGGGCAACCGCCAGGGGCATGTGGTGGTGCTGAACAACGTCACCCAGCGCCGGCTGGCCGTTCAGCGCGCGCTGGAATACCGGCTGGAACGCGAGCGCCACCACCTGCTGACCACCTTTCTGCAGGATGTGTCGCACGAGTTCCGCACGCCGCTGACCGTGATCAGCTCCAACGCCTACCTGCTCAACCGGATTGAGGATCCGGCGGCCCGCGCGGAGAAGGTCGCGCAGATCGAACAGCAGGTGCAGCGCATCACGCGGCTGGTGGATACGCTGACCCTGATGGCCCGGCTGGAAAACCAGGAGGAGCTGCTCTCGCGGCCCGTCAGCCTGAACGAGGTGATCGCAACGACCTGCGCGGCCCTGGCAGACCGGGCCGCCGGCGGCCCGGCGATCCGCGTGGTGACAAACCCTGACGTGCCGCCGGTGCTGGGCGATCCGGCCTACCTGGTGGAGGCGGTGCGCCAGCTGGTGGATAACGCCCTGCGCTTCACGCCGCCGGGGGGGGTGATCACGGTGTCCAGCGGGGTGGAAGCGGCGCGGGCCTGGGTGGCGGTGCATGACACCGGGCCGGGCATCCCGGAGGAAGACCAGGCCAGGATCTTCGAGACGTTCTGGCGCAAGGATGAGGCGCACTCCACGCCGGGGCTGGGGGTGGGCCTGTCGATCGCGCGCAAGATCGCGCAGGCCTATGGCGGCGATATCGGCGTGGAAAGCTCACCGGAGACGGGCACGACCTTCCGCATCACGCTGCCCGCGGCTGGGTCAATCCAGCCGGCGGCTGGGTCAGCTCAGCCGGCGGCTGGGTCAGCTCAGCCGGCGGCTGGGTCAATCCAGCCGGCAGGCTAAACGGCAATTCCACACGGATCACACGGATCGCATGGATCAGGCTGGTTAACCCCCGTGGCGTGCGCGGCTTGACATCTCTTGAACGTTTGTTCTAAAATGACCTGTAGTGTCCACTTTAGCCGAAGGATGAACGCCGTCATGAACGCCGACGCCTTTCGCCAGCTGTACGCTTACCATTTCTCCGAGAACCGAAAAATCTGGGATACTTACATCACCCCGCTTTCACAGGCGCAGTTCACGCAGCCGGTGGGCTACTCCGTGGGGTCGGTGCGCGACCAGGTCGTGCACCTGATGCGCGTGGATGAGGTCTGGTTCAGCGACCTGCGCCGGGTTGAGATGGCCGGGCCGTTTGACCTGCCCGCCCTGCAGGATCGGGCGGCCATCCGCGCTCACTGGGACGGCGTGGAGCAGGCCATGCGCGCCTACCTGGCCGATCTGCGGGATGAGATGCTCTTTGAAAAGCCGTTCGCGGAGGGCGAGGACAAGGACCTGATCCTGTGGCAGGTGCTGCTGCACGTGGCCAACCACGGCACGGACCACCGCGCCCAGCTGCTGCGCATCCTGCATGACCTGGGCATGAAAACCGGGCCGCAGGACCTGGTATTCTACCTCTATGAACATGCGCAGCCGGGCGATGCCGGGTAACGGCGACGCGGCCGCCAGCGGGCAGCAAAGGCAATTCAACACGGATCCGGAGGATCAAGGGTCTAATAGCGGGTCGGTTTGATCAGCGGCGTGGGCTACCCGGCGCGTTTCTGCTGGCCGCCCCCGCGGATGATCCCCTACCGCCGGGCATGGTTGCGGCGGGCATACCGGGCGCTTCGCCAGTCGCCCCTGCAGCCGGGCGTGTATCTGGCCTCTGGTCTCTGGCCTCTTGACTCTGACCTCCTGCCGCGGCAGCGCCTACTGCCCACCCTCAAGATCCGCGATCAGTCCCTTCATCTCCTCGATCTCGCTGCGCTGGGCCGTGATGATCCGATCGGCCAGATCCTGAACGCGCGGATCGGAGATATTCGCCCGTTCGCTGGTGAGAATCGCGATCGAGTGGTGCGGGATCATGGCCTTCATCCAGGACACATCCTCAACCGTCGCCTGGCTGCGCACCAGCCCCAGGGCCAGCGCAAAGACGATGATGCTGGCGGCGATAATCCCTATGTTCGCCCGGCGGTTCGGGTACATCTTCAGGTTGAAGAGCAGCATGATCAGCGCCATGGCGGCGCCCATCACCAGCGCCATGAACGCCCGGGTCTCACTGAAGATCACGTGATCCAGCGCGTATGTGTTCAGGTACATCAGCCCAAACATGACAATTGTTGACGTGGCAATCATGAGGCCGAACTTGGCATACTGGTTCATCGGTATTCCTCCTTTGGGGCGATTCACGAAGCGCCGCCCCTGCAGCCGGGCGTGTTTTCGCTGGCTGCTGGCCTCTGCTTTCGCTCGTCCCCTACCCGCCGGTGAGGGCCAGCAGCAGCACGGCGGCCAGCAGGATCAGGGCCAGGACGGCCGCGCCGATCAGCAGCCGGGTCTGCAGCTGGCGTTCCTGGGCGTGGCGGGCTTCCGCCATCTGGCGCGCTTCCTCGATGATCGCCAGCCGGCCGGAAAGCTCGCCCAGGCTGTGCTGCGTGGCGCTGAGCTGCTCGTGCAGGGCGTGGGCCTGATCGCGCTCCGGCTCCAGCACCTCCAGCTTGCCCTGCAGCACGCCCAGCTCCCCGCGCGCGGTGGTCAGCGCCTCGCGCGTGCGGGTGTGCGCCTCGCGTTCGTCGTCCAGCGCGTCCTGCAGGTCGTTCACGCGGTCGGTCAGCAGCGCGATCTCGCGGGTGAGCGTCTGGCGCTGCTGGATCAGGGCGTTCTGGGCCTCGGACTGGGTGACGACCGGCTGAGGGGTGACGCCGGGCGGCGCGCCGGGCATGGGCGGCAGGTCGGCCCATTCATTGGCCTGCAGGCTGGCGAGGGTGGCGTGAATATCTTCCCAGGGGATGTTCTTGCCCCGCAGGTCAGCCACCAGGGCCAGCACGCGGGCATCCTGCTCATCGAAGTAGCGGCGGGCGGAATTGTCGCCGCCCTGGGCGGCGGGGGAGAGGTACTCGCCAAATTCGCGCGACCAGGTTTTTACGGAACTGACGCTGATATTCAACCATCGGGCCAGGTCGCCGGTTTTCATAGTTGTCCGTCCTGATCGGGTAATTTGTCCGTAAATAGCTTTAAAGCGACACGGAACGGTTTAATCGCTTTGATCCGCTTGTCACGGGCAGGCGAGTATGCTACACTGCCCGTAACTGGTTAACAAAAGGCCGCAGGGAGCTGCCACTCCCTCCGGCCCACCCACAAACCGATCGCTCACGGGTTATTGTGGTAGGCCCAGTATACCACACCCAGCACGCATCACAATCGTGCCGCGCCCGTGCATCTTCTGCCGGGCGTTTTTTTGTTCCCGCCACCATCCTGAGAACCGTTAGCTGCTGAGGAGCATTATACAATGACCGCTGTCCCTGCCCAACCTGCCTATGCACCCCCTGCCCCACCGGAAAACGCCGGTTCACTTCCAGAGGTGCTGGCCGCACTCCAGCCGCTGACCGAGGCCGAGCGCCTGGACGCCCGCGACCGCGCCCGCCAGCACGTGATGCGGCTGGCCGGCCCGCGTCCCGCCCGCGACCAGTTCCGCGACTACACCGCCAGCGAGTACCCGCGCTGGCTGACGCTGGGTGTCGGCGCGATGCTCGTGATCGTCTTCGCGGCGGCGGCGAACGTGTCCGTGTTCCGCCTGTTCACCGCCGGGCGCGATCACTTCCTGGAGAGCATCGGCATCGAGTGGCAGGCGGCCATTGTGGGCGCGTCCAGCTTCCTGCTGGCCGAGTTCATGGTGATCGCGGCCACGATCGCGCTGCGCATCTACTTCAAGGGCCGTGACCGCTGGCTGATGGCCGTGCCGATCGGGCTGGGGCTGCTGATGGCCTTTGTGGGCAACTGGGCGATCAGCCAGCCGCAGGTCGCGCTGACCGCCGCCGGGCTGTGGTCGATTCTGGAGACGGCCACGCCGCCCGCCGCGGTGCTGTTCATGGCCGTGATCGGCGAGCGGCTGATTCTGGAATCGCTGCGCAACCGCCACCGCAATGAGCAGGCGTTTCAGGCGGCGCTGGCCGACTGGCAGCAGGCCACCGCGGAGCCGGAGCGCTCCCCCGCCTGGCGGCGCAGCTACGCCAATGCGCTGAAGGAGGCCATCCGCGAAGCCAACGGCAGCGGGCGCGGGCAGAAGGAACGCCGCGAGCTGATGGCCGCGCTGCGCGGGCCGGAATGGGCGGCGCTGGTGCTGCGCGAGATGCAGGCCGACCGCTGGTTTGAGGAAGCGATTGCTGCTCAGGCAGCGGATGCTTTGCATCCGGCGGATGCCCAACATCCGGCGGGCCAGGAGGTGGCCAGTGCCACAAATTTTACGCGGGCGGGGATCGCCCCGCAGTCGCCACCCCTCCCCGGCCAGACCACCAGCCGCAGCAACGGGCCGTTGCCCGGCAACGGGGCGTTACCCAGCAACGGGGCGTTGACCAGCAACGGGAACGGACGCAGCCCGGCGCTGGCCGGCGGGCCGCTGGGATCAGCCAGCGGGCGCTAGATGGCACGGGCCGTCCGCGTAAATGGAAGGAGTGTCCCCGGTGCGGGGCGCGCTTCAGGACGCGCAATCCCGACAAGGTGTACTGCTCCAGTGCGTGCCGGGTGGCGGCTTTCAGGGCCGATGCAGTTGAGCATCGGGGCGATGCAGTTGAGCATCGGGGCGATGCAGAAGGCGCGGTGTAACGCCCTGTGTCCCAAAAAACGTGGGACACGCACCCGTATTTCGGGAAAAACGCGGCCTTTTGCCCGTATTCGGGCGGGATGTCCCAGGATGGGCAATCGGCGGCGCGCAGGCCGAAAACGGACCAGTTGGTCCGAATGTGGGGGGCGCTTGAGGTGCGGAAAGGCGAAGGCAATTCAACACGGATCCGGCGGATCAAACGGATCAGCACGGATCAAAAACAGCAAGGGTGGCTGGCCGAAAACGGACCAGTTGGTCCGCATGTGGGCGGGGGAATATCCGTTCGCCATTGCGACGCTTTTTCTGGCCTCTGGTCTCTGGCCTCCTGCCTCTGCTTTCGCTGGCCGCTACGCCGCTACGCCGCTCGGCGCTGATGCGGCGGCGGATTCGCTCGAAAAGCGCGCCTGGGTTAGAGTTAGCGTCATACTGAATTCATCCCCCGCGCACGAAGAACTGAGGAGACGACGCTTGCTATGCCTGTAACTGTTGCGATTGTCAACGAGAAAGGCGGCGTGGGCAAAACCACCACCGCAATCACGATTGCCGCCGGGCTGGCCCGCCGCGGCCTCACCGTGGCGCTGGTGGACTGCGACCCGCAGGGCCATGTCGCCAAGTACCTGGGCATGCCGGAAGAATCAGGCCTGTTCGACCTGCTCGTGAACGACCAGCCGATCGCCGGCCTGCTGCGCCCGGTCCCGGAGGACCGCTGGGCCAACCCCGAAGGCGGCAACGGCCAGTTTGTGATTCTGCCCGGCGACCAGCGCACGACCTCCGCCGGCCACCTGCTCACCGCGGAGCAAACTCCGGTCACGATTCTGCGCGACCGGCTGGCCCCCCTGCGCGGCGCGGATGTGATCGTGCTGGATACCAGCCCGACCGTGACCCTGCTGGTCGCCATGATCTATGTCGCCGCCGACCGCATCCTGATTCCCACCCAGCTGGAGCTGGGCAGCGTCAACGGCGTGACCAAAGCCATGAGCCGCATCAAAACCGCGCGCGAACGCGGCGCCGCCGTGCGCCTGATGGGCGTGCTGCCCGTGATGCTGCGTCACACCAACGAGCACAACGCCAACATCGCGGAGCTGGTGCGCATGCTGGAGCCGGAGGTCTGGGAGGAATTCGAGGAAGCCGCCGCCACCGCCCACAGCCAGGACAATTTCACCATCGTGCGCTACCTGCTCAGCCGCCACCATGACGGGCAGGTCGGGCTGGTGTTCTCGCCCATCCCGCAGTCCACGATCTGGCCGGAGACCCCGGCCTACAGCAAGACGATCTTCACGTACTCCCCGGCGAACCACACCGCGCTGCAGGGGGCGGAGCGGCTGGTAGACCAGGTCGAGCAGAAATTACGGGGGATGACCAATGGGTAGACGCCGCAGCAAACACGACCGGCAGAGCGCCGGCAGCAACCGGCCCGATGCCACGGGACGACCACAGCCTGACACCGACTTTCTGGATGCGTTCCTGGGCGTGGGCGCGGAGCTGCAGGCCCAGCCGGTGGAGCCGGTCGGCGTGCCGATCCGGGACATCCTGCCCGATCCGCTCCAGCCGCGCCGCGTGATGCCCGGCGCGCTGCGCGAGGCCTGGCTCAGCGGCACCCCGGCGGAGGAAGTGCTCAACCGCTGGGAGGTGGCCGCCCACGCCGCCGCGATTGACGCGGGCATCCCGCTGCGCTGGAAGCACATCATCGACCAGGAGGACGACCTCACGCCGCTGAACGAGGGCGGCCCCGACCGCAAGGAGCAGCCCCTGCCGCCGGTGGCCGCCCACTGGCTGGATCTCGTCCGGCTGGCGGGCAGCATCCACCAGGTCGGGCTGGAGCAGCCGGTCACGATTTTCGCGGCGGATGGCGGCGGCTATCGCCTGATCGTGGGCGAGCGGCGCCTGCTGGCTTTCTACCTGCTGGACGGGCAGGGCTTCGAGGGCTATACGCACATCCCCGCCATCAAACGCCAGGAGGCGCACGTCTGGCGGCAGGCCTTTGAGAACGGCGCGCGCCAGGACCTGAACGCCATCGCGAAGGCGCGCCAGCTCGCGCTGCTGCTCATGGCGCTGAATGAGGGCGAATGGAAGCCCTTCCGGGGGAACGGCCAGCCGGGCCGGGCGTGGTACGCCCAGGCCGCGGAGCTGCGCGTGCCGTACGGCCGGGCGGAGGCCGTGACGACCGTGCTGGGGCTGCGGAACCCGCGCCACCTGCGCCGCTACCGGGCGCTGCTCACGCTGCCGGAGGTCGTGTGGACGCTGGCCGATGAGCACGATTGGCCGGAGGGCAAGCTGCGCGCGATGGTGGCCGCCGCCAGCGGCGATCCGGACCAACTGGTCCGAATCGCGCGGATCGAGGCCGGGCTGGAGCAGCCGCCGCGCGCCCAGCGTGACGCCCTGACCCGCGCCATGGAACGGGTGATCGACCGGCTGGAGGGCCTGAACCAGATCGAGCCGCACGACGACTGGACATTCCAGCAGCGGGAGGCCGTGCGCCGCAAGGTGCAGGAAGCCCGCCGCCGCCTGGAGGAGCTGGAACGCAGGCTGTAGGGCGGGCGTGTAAAAAACGACCACAAAACGACTACAAAATGAGTAAAAAATGGCCACAAATTTCGCCCAAAAGCGGGCCGAGATGCGGTAGGCTTATAGCAATGGCCGCAGCATCGCCGGGCAGCGTCCATTCAGCAGTACGGCAGGGCGGGATTGTGCCACGTCCTGCCGGTCGCCTGGCGATGCTGGAAAGACCCCCCAGGTGTGGGGGAAAGGGTGCGGTTGGCTGTGTTTTTCGGGGGATTTGCGGGGCGATTCGCCTGTGCTTACGACCTGTGCTATACTGCGCCCACGCTGTAAACGCTGTGTGAAAACAAACAAAAAACGCCGTGGCCGCGGCGTTCTTTGTAAGTGGTGAGTGCTATTGTTTTTCGCTTACGTGCAGAACTATAGCACAGGAACAGATCGCCTGCAAGTGTTTGCGATCCTTTGTAGTACTTCTTTCACCTGTTCCTGAAACTCCCACCACACAGATCAATTGAATAGCGTCGTAGAGCTGTTTTCGAACTGGTGAAGGGTGCTGCCCCTGCAGCGCTTTCATCCGGGGGATACTGCGCGCGTACCTGCCGACCAGGAATTGGCCGCGCTTCAGTTGGCGCTGAGGTGCTGGTGAAGGGCAGGCGAGGGCGCATGTGGCCCCCCGTAAACGGGGAAGAGGCGGTTCCAGCTGACTAGTGAATGTTGGCGCATCCGGTCAGCCTGCCGCCTCTTCGGGTCGTTTGCTCATCATTGTTGGGCCCGTTTCACTGATGAGCGACACAGTGTTCGCACGCAGCTCAGGCGTCTTTTGCGTTCTCTGCAGAAAGGTGCTCGACCTGTGTGCTTGCCTGTATCCTACCAGAAAGATTCCAGCGGGGCAACACCCCCCGACCGGGCCGAATCCACGATTCGCCAGCTGGTAGCGATGCTGGAGGCGGGCCGGGGCGACCCCGTTTTTATCGCCCATGCCCTGGCCCGCTACGCGGGGCAGGTGCCGGAAGTCGAGCCGCTGGTCCGAGGACTAGCGGCTAATTTTAACCGTGAAAAAAGAACATATGTGCTAAAAAGGCTGGAACAGGCCGGTCAGAATCCGCCGCCGGCGCCTCAGCAGCCGCCTTCCACGGGCTGGCCGCCCGCCGCGCCGGAACCGGGGACGCTGGAAGTCCGCGTGGACCCGGAGCTGGGCCGCCTGGCGCTGGGCCTGAACCTGACCGCGCCGCTGCGGGTGTGGCTGGTGCTGCGCCACGGCTTCGGCCGGCCCGGCTGGGCCGACCGTTCAACGCTCTACGCGGCCCTGCAGGGCGCGGGGATCACGCTCTCCCGGCGGCACTTCAACCGCCTGCTGAAGGAGGGCGAGGGCCTGTTCTGGGGGCTGACCGGGGGCGGTCGGGTGCATGCGCGGGGCGTTATTCGTGTAGTCAAGGAAGTCACAGCCAGGGCGCTGGTGGAGAACCCCGACCTGGTCGCCACCAACACGCCCGGCGTGCGCGACGTGTACCTCCGCGTGGATGGCCCGCTGACGGTCTTTAAGGCGCGGCTGTATGCCGGCTGGCTGACCCACCGGGAGAATCCCCGCATTGCGCGCGCCACGCTGTGCCGGCTCTTCGCCTGCACCCGTGAAACGCTGTGGGCCTGGGAGGCGCTGCTGCCCCGCACGCTGGAAGTGATCCCCGCCTACACCCAGACCGCGCTGGACCCCAGAGACGACGACCGGCTGGCGGATTGCATCCCCGCCCACGCCTACAACTACCTGACGCGCCACAACCAGGTGCGCATCCGCTGGCAAAGCCCCAACGTGTACCGCACGCGGCTGCTGCGCCAGCACCCCCGCAAAGGCCAGTCCCGCAAGGCCCGTGTGGCCGCGGCGAAAGTGATCCGTGATTCACGACCTGCTGAGAAGAGTGCTGGAGGGCGTCCGGACGACCGGCGCCTCGCCTTTGGCAGGGCCCACTGGGAACCACGGCAGGTTTTCGCCACAGCGGCCCATTTCCGGGCGTTTATGCAGCGGCGGCAGGCCCGGCGGCGGGCGGCGGATGCCAGCGCCGCGCCGTGGAGCGTGTTCCGCGGTTACGACCGCCGCGACCATGCGATCTACGAGCTGGCGCTGGATGAGGCGCTGCTCACCGGCGCATGGGAGCGCATCTCGGTGCGCAAGGAAGCGGTGTGGCGCCGGGCGGAAGAACGCCATCGCACGGGCTGGGCGCAGACGCGGCTAAGGAGGGCAGCGGGGTAGGGGACTCTTATTCCGACTCACAAGCGTGCTGGCACGCTTTTATTGTTGCCTGACTATGCGAATGCGTGGGGAAGGGGGCGCGGATGCACCCAGGACAGGCCATTACCACCTGTGATCGGCAGCTCCCGATCCAGCGACGAACTTACGCGGCGCTGTGCGTGCTGGCGCGCGCGCTGGAGACCCCGCAGCGCGCGTACTGGCTGAGAAGCGGGGCGGCGGTGTATGCCTGGCAGGTCGGGGAGCGCGTCTGTGTTGATCTGCGCCATATCCCGGCCAGCCACGGGCGGCGGCTGTATGTTGAGGGCCGCGACACCGCGCAGAGTATGGCGGCCCTGGTGCGCTACGCCAGCCTGACCGAGGACGATCTGCAGGCGGCGCTGGGCAGGGAACAGGGGCCGGCGGCATGAGGCCAGAAAAAGCGGCGAGCGCCACAGCGCCATAGCGTCCAGCGAAAACATGCCCGGTGTGCAGGGGCAATTCGCGACTCGCCCGGCATGCCCGCCGCAATCTGCCCAATTGTAGGCGGCGCGAGGATGGAATCTCATCCGCCCTGCTATGACGGAAATATTTGTAGCGGCGCAATGATGACGTTTACCTATTTAATGCGGCAATGGCATTATCAATTGTGGCCGATCGAGCGCCCTGTGTGTAGCGTCGCTTTGCAAAGCGACGCTACACTACGAATACCGCGTCTGACGTAGCCGTACTATTTTGTAAAAAAGCATCATTGCGCCGCCACGCAGCCCCCCCCGAATCAATCTGCTTTCAGATTCCCCTTGATCCGTGTGATCAGCCTGAACCGCCGGTTCAGCCTGAACCGGCGGTTCAGCGTGATCCGTGTCAAATTGCCTTTACGCTGCATGGTCAGCGGGCGCTGGCCCTGGCAGGGCGGCGGATGAGCCGCAAAAAAAAGGCAGGCCGCGCGGGCCTGCCTCTTTGCTGCGATACTGAAGGGGCGTGGTCGCTCTAGCGCCGCGGCCACTGCGCCCAGTTGCTGCAGATCGACGCCACATCGCGGCCCGCGAGATCACGCAGCGTGCCGCCGTAGATCGCGTTCATGATCGAGCGCGGGTTGGCGACCAGGGCGCCATCCTTCGTCCCGATGCTGCCGAAGTGCGCCGCGCTGAAGCCATGCCCGACCTCGTGGATCGCCACGGTGGGGAGGTCAAACACGCGCACGCCGCTGGGCTGAACACCTTCGGTCCCGTTGTCGGCCCATTCGTACTGGTCGTTGTAGTAAATCTCGCGCAGGGCCACATCAGCCTTGCCATTGTTGTCAATATCGGTCAGGTTGCCATTCGCGTCCGTCCAGAACAGCGTGTAGGTGACGCCCAGCGTGCTGGTACCTGGCGGGAAGATGGGGCTGACCCCGAGGAAACCAACCTGGGTCAGGTCAGCCTGTACCAGACCGATGTTAAGCACGCCCGTGGCGAAGTAATTCGCCACCAGGCCGGGAGTACCGGCATTGACCGCGTTTTCGCTCAGGGTGAGGTTCGCGCAGGTCTGCTGGTTCCAGATCTGGATCGAGTCGTACAGCCAGCCGATCTGGTTGGTCAGGTTGACATCCCCCGACTGGAAGCCGGTCTTGACGCCATACGTGATCCCGGCGTTCCCGCCGTTGAAGCTCGCCCGGCGCGGGTCGCCATACACGAAATCGTGAGTAAGCTGTCCGTTGCCCAGGTCCTGGCGGAAGTATTCGATGCGGCCGGCTTCGCCGCTGTCGGGGTCGGTGATGATCTCGGCGTAGCCCAGCATCAGCTGATGATCGCTGTAGTCCTGGGCCTGGGTGGGGGTGGGGACGGTCAGCAGGGCAATAACCAGCATGGCCGCCACCAGCACGGTGACTTTAAGCAAATTTTTGGGCATGATGCAATTCTCCTGGTCCGGGCGCGAGGACATGAGAAAAGTAACAAGAAATATCAGTGTTCGCCCGGAATTACGATAATTGTTACCTTATTTATGACAAAAGTCAATGTTCTGCCGAACTGCCAGAGACCAGAGACCAGAGAAAAACACACCGCGGGGTAGGGGCGTGCGGATGGGATTCCATCCGGCATGCCTGGCCCTCGACTGTGACAGAAATATTTGTAGCGGCGCAATGCATTGCGCCGCCTGAAGTTTGGCCTTTTTTGAGC
>NPIE01000583.1_pt2 | contig 23165 bp, 18 predicted proteins | sample 8637661 | NCBI WGS metagenome assembly NPIE01 (sample SAMN07420842, study PRJNA396082) | bioreactor metagenome | isolation source: sample BA12 brine-fed electro-methanogenic bioreactor BA | place: Japan: Kochi | collected 2016-12-09
TAAGAGCTATTCGTCAATCTGCAACCTGGCAAAGGCTAAAGACCAACGATAAGGACGAGTGAAGCATGCTTGAACAACTTCTGGAACAGTTGCAAACCATCATCACCGTGTTGGTGGTGGTGATCGCCGTATTCGTTACCAGCCTCTGGTTGGGGATGGTCTTGTGGACCTTCCGGGATATTCGCGCCCGTACGCGCGATTTGCTGGTGCAGATCATGGCGACTTTCATGGTCGCCGTTCTCACCCTGCCGGGCTTCATCATCTACCTGCTCACCCGTCCTCGGGAGACCCTTGAGGAGGCCTACGAGCGGGCTTTGGAGCAGGAGGCCCTCCTGCAGGCCATCGAGGAGCCGGAGATCTGCCCCGGTTGCAGCACCAAGGTTCGGGCCGATTTCCTCTACTGTCCCTACTGCCACACGCAGCTCAAGAAGTCCTGTTCCGCCTGTGGGCAGCAGCTCGAACTGGAATGGAGTCTCTGCCCTTACTGCGGGGCGACGCAGCGCTCCCAGGTTGTGGAACCGGTGCTCGCCGAAGAGGTTGAATAGAGCCATCCCTTGTTTGAGGGAAAAACAGAAGAGGCGTCTTCAGAAAGACGCCTCTTTTTGCTGGCGCAGGTTCTCAGGGGAGATCCTGCTTCCGCACCGTGTGGGCTTTCACCATGTTGGTCACGCCGTGGACCTCGAAGGGAATGCCGGCGGTGATCACGACCTCCCGCCCCAGATCTGCGTATCCCCTTTCCACCGCTGCCCGCACCATCGAGGTGATCATCTGATCCGTATCTTCGAAGGGGTCGACGAGTACCGGGATGATGCCCCAGACCAGTTGCAGGCGGCGCGCCGTCTCCACAAAGGGCGTGGTGGCGATGAGGGGTGTCTTGGGGCGATGGCGAGCTACCATGCGGGCCGTCCGTCCCGATTCGGTGGAGCTGAGGATGGCGGTTGCGTTGATCTCCTGGGCGATATCCACCGTCGCCCGACTGATCGCCCGGGAGATAAGGATGCGTGCCGAGAGGTGAGAGTCATCCCGCTCCGGCAAGTTCAGAATCTGGCAATAGGGAAAGGCGTTGGATTTTTCCACGTTCTGAGCGATGCGAGCCATCATCCGTACCGCTTCGACGGGGTACTTCCCCACGGCGGTCTCACCGGAGAGCATTACCGCGTCACTGCCGTCGAGGATGGCGTTGGCGACGTCGGAGGCCTCCGCGCGCGTCGGGCGGGGATTGTCGATCATCGACTGTAGCATCTGGGTGGCGGTGATGACGGGGCGGCTCAACTCGTTGCACATACGGATGAGCCGTTTCTGCACCAGGGGTACCTCTTCGGGCGCCGTTTCCACCCCCAGATCCCCCCGGGCGACCATCACGGCATTGGAGACGTAGACGATACGCTCCAGATCCTCAAGGGCCTCCGGTTTCTCGATCTTCGCCACGATGGAGGGGGTGCGGTGCGGGTTCTCGCCGGGTCTGCGATGCTGGGCTGCGTGGAGCTCCTTGTCCATGAAATCCCGCAGCTCCTCCACGTCCCGGGCGTTACGCACGAAAGAGAGCGCGAGATAATCCAGCTCCAGCTCCATCGCCAGCCGGGCGTCGGCGAAGTCTTTCTCCGTGAGGGCCGAGATCTTGAGATCGACGTTGGGCAGGTTCACACCCTTCCGCGAGGTCAGCACGCCGCCGAAACGAACGCGCGCGTGGATGGAGCCGGAACGGATGTCGAGGGCTTCCAGTTCGAGCGTTCCGTCATCGAGCAGAATGCGATCCCCTACGTGGATGTCCGGGATAATCTCGGGGTGGGGAAAGGGGATCTCCGTGGTGGGATCGGAGACCTCCTCCGTCGTCAAGTATACCTCGTCGCCCGGCGCTAGGGCGATACCGTCTTCGGGTAGCTCACCCACCCGGATCTTGGGCCCCTGCAGATCGCCCATCAGGGCGACGTATTGGTTTTCCTCTGCGGCGATTTTCCGCACCATCTTTGCCATGCGCCGTTTGTCTTCGTGTGTGCCGTGGGAAAAATTGAGCCGGGCCACGGTCATGCCCGCGCGGATCATGGCGCGGATGGTCTCAGGCGACTCGGTAGCCGGCCCCATGGTACAAACGATCTTCGTGAGTGGCATTTCCCCCTCCTTGATGCTCAACGCGGAACGTCGCTAGTGAACGCTCCTGGCTCGTCACCAGTTGATTCTAGCACGCTTTTCTGCCAGCGCAAAGGGGCGCTTTCATCTGGGCCAGTTCGTATTACAATGAGACGTTGGGTGAGCGGTGACGATCGGCCAGAGCCAATTGGATGCCTTCCCTCATCGATTGCCCATCATCTTGTTACCATGTTGAAAAGGAGTGCTTTTATGGTGCCATCTACCGTCCCAGAGACCGACGGACTTTACGCTGCCCTGCTCAACCGGCGTTCGGTCCGCCGTTACGACCGCCAGCCTCTTTCAGAAGAAACCCTCGCTGCTGTTCGGCGCTGGGGGACTGAGGCTTCCGGCCTGGTTGCGCAGAATCGTTACACGCTGCTCGTGCGGGATGTGGTCACCGGTTCCGATCTTGTGGAGGCGCTAGGAGCCTATGGGCGCATGCTCAGCCCGCCCCATTTTCTTGTGCCCTATATGGTGGGAGAGGATCACGTACTGCTCGATCTGGGCTACCGCACCCAGCAGCTGGTGATCCGCATGTGGGAGGAGGGGATCGGCAGCTGTTACATCGGCGCGCTGGATCGAGAGACGACGCTGCGCGCCCTCTTCGTGCTGCGGCGGGATGCTCGCATCGCCGCGGCGGTGATCTTCGGACGTCCTGCTTCCAGCTTGGGGCGCGGCATCAACGCGGTGATGCGCACGGCGATGGGTTCGACGGCCCGCTTGCCTGTGGAGAAGATCTTCTTCAACAAGTCCTTCTCTCGCTCGGCGCTCCCCTCGCGAAACCTGGAGCCCCTGATTACGGTTGCCCGCCAGACCCCCTCTGCCCTCAACGTTCAGCCCTGGCGCTTTCTCTGGTGGAAGAAGCAACTCTGGCTCTTCGTCCGGCGCGAGAATCCCCGGTACGGGGCCGGGGATAAGCAGGACTATCGCTACTTCGATGCGGGGCTCTGCATGGCCAACGTCACGCTGGCCCTCAGGGCCCTGAAGCGGGAGGGAGCGTGGTCCCTGCTTGCTAAGACGGAGAGCGACCTGCCCCCACATCCCGCGGAGTTGGAGCCCATCGCGGTGCTGCGCTTGGGATGACCCCCCTCTGCGCCGGCGCTGCTGCTTGTAAAGGTGTAAAGTCCCGTTTCTTTGCTCGCACCCTCCGGGGGTGTTCCACGGGAATCATTACGTACAGACCCTAACGTTTGTCTCGTTCGTGACCCCGGTAGACGAGGCGGATGGGAGTCCCGGGGAAGGGAAAAGCTTCGCGGATGCGGTTCTCGAGAAACCGGGTATAGGAGAAGTGGACCAGACGAGGATCGTTGATGAAGAGGACGAAGGTCGGCGGATCGACGTCTACCTGGGTGGCGTAGTAGAGCTTCATCCGCCGCCCCTTCTTGCTCGGCGGGGCGTGTTCGGCGAGGGCGCGCCGCAGCAGATCGTTGAGCGCACCGGTGGGAATACGTTGGCGTCGTGCCTCGTAGATCTCCAGGGCCGTAGGAATGACCTTGTTGACCCGGAGCCCCGTCAGCGCCGAGATGAAGAGAATGGGCACGAAGGGGAGAAACTGGAGCTCTGCCCTGATCTGGGCCTCGACGAGGAGCCCCTGCTCCTTGACCTCCGCGGGCACAATATCCCACTTGTTTGCTAGCGCGACCAGGCTCACGCCCTGCTCCGCGATGATGCCGGCGATGTGCGCGTCCTGGCTGGCGATCCCTTCGCTTGCATCCAGCACCAATAGCGCCACGTCGGCGCGCTCGGTGGCCTTCAGCGCCCGCAACACGCTGTAGCGTTCCACGCCGGGATCGATCTTTCCCCGCCGGCGAATGCCTGCCGTGTCGATCAGCACCACCCGTTCTTCTCCCCACATTAACTCCGTATCGAGGGCGTCGCGCGTGGTGCCCGCCACCGGGCTGACGATGGCGCGCTCCTGGCCCAGCAGCTGGTTCAGCAGCGACGACTTGCCCACGTTGGGCCGCCCCAGAATGGCGAGATGGACGGCCTCGCGCTCCTCGGGTTCTTCCAGGGGCGGCGGGAAGGCCTCCACGATCAGATCGAGAAGGTCTCCGATGCCGTAGCCATGAATGGCGGAGACAGGATAGACTGTGCCCAGCCCCAGCTCGTAGAATTCGAGGGCTTCCTGCTCTCGTCGCTGGTTGTCGGCCTTGTTGGCGACCAGGTAGAGGGGCTTCTCGGCCCGGCGTAGCAGATCGGCGACCTCGCGGTCGGCGCCGGTGAGCCCCGTGGCGGCATCGACGACAAACAGGATCACGTCCGCGTCCGCGACGGCTTGTTGGGCCTGCGCCCGGATGAGGGGAATGAAGGGGACCGAGTCCTCCAGCAGGGGGCTGTCGGGCAAGGGACGGGCACCCCGCTCCACGCGCTCGGGCAGAATCTCGATCCCGCCCGTATCCACGACGACGAACTCGCGCCCGTTCCACTCCGCCTCCGCTACGATCCGGTCCCGGGTGGTGCCGGGGATGTCGCTGATGACGGCGCGTCGCTCTCCGACCAGACGATTGAAGAGGGTGGACTTGCCCACGTTGGGACGTCCCACAATGGCTACGTATGGCTTTGGCATATGACTCCTGGTCCGGCTGAAATGGTTGCTACGTCCGATTATACCACGGGAGGGGTGTGGTGCGGGGTGAGGCTCAGGAAGCGTGGTTGGATCTGGGATCGGGCTCCTCGCCTTCGGGTGTGTAGGAGGGGAGGATGAAGGAGAAGGTACTGCCTTCTCCGGGGGCGCTCTTGACCCACACTCGACCACGGTGCTTCTCGATCACCGATTTGACGATGGCGAGGCCCAAACCGGTCCCCGGAATATCCTCCGTCTGGTCGTTCTGAACCCGATAGAAGCGCTCGAAGATCAGAGGCTGTTCGTGCAAGGGGATGCCCAATCCGTTGTCGACGACGCTCACTACGATGTGGGCGTTGTCCTCCCGGGCTTCGACGCGGACAAAACCCCCGGCGACGTTGTATTTGAGCGCGTTGCTGATCAGGTTGTGCAATACCTGACGCAGCCGTCGCTGATTGCCCGTCACCCACAACGGGGGCAATCTCTCCTGCCAGACGAGATCGATCCTGGCCTGGCGGGCCTGGTCGAGGATTCCGAGGCAGGTCTCGCCGATTAGGGTATCGAGGCGCAGGGGGCGCATCTCCAGATCGTAACCGGCTTCAATCCGCCCGATGTCCAGGAGATCGCCGATGAGCTCGGTGATGTGGCTTAGGCTCCCCAATGTCTTCTCGATAAAGCGCTGCTGCATCTCATTGAGGGGCCCCACGCGCTCCAGCAATTCCACGTAACCCTGGATCGTCGTCAGCGGGGTGCGCAGGTCGTGGGAGACGGTGGAGACGAACTCCGACTTGAGCCGGTCCAGCGCCTTGAGATGGGTGATGTCCTGCATCACGATCACGCGCCCCAGTCCTGGCACGGCGGTGAGCTGGGCGTTGAAGACCTGCTCTTCGTTGAGCACGATTTCGGTGTGCGGGTGATGATTCCCGTCGGCAACTTCAGCGAAAAGCTCCAGGAGCGCGCTGTTCTGAATCATCTGCGTGATAGGTTGGGTGGCAGCATCGGGGGGGATGGAGAAGATCTCGCCTGCCGTCTGGCTCCAGAGCACCAACCGGTCGTCCTCGTCGGTGACGAGGATGGCCTCCTGGGCCTGCTGGAGGATGGTGCGAATGCGGCGTTGTTCGGCCTGTACCGTCTCGAAGAGGCGGGCGTTCTGGAGCATGGTACCGGCGAAGTCGGCCAGCGAGGAGAGGGTGAAGAGCTGGGGTTCAGAGAAGCCCTTGTCCCGCTCCCGGTTGACCACGGCGAGCACGCCAACGACCCCCTGATTGGGTGCCTCCAGCGGCACGTAGAGCAGCGCCCGGACCAGATAGCCCGTGGCGATGCGCACCTGTCGCTTGAGCATGACGGGGCGACCCGAGCGCATGACCCGCCACGCATTCTCGTCCCGGGCCTCGACGTGGAAGCGCCGGGCAATATCGTCGTCCATGTTTTTCGCCGTGCGGAGGAAGAGCTTGTCTCCCTCGCAGAGATAGATGAAGCCCTCTTCCGCCTGGGTGAGATTGACGGAGACCTCGACGATACGGCGCAGCACTTCGTCAGTATCCAACGATGAGGCGATGAAGCTACCCACGGTGTAGATAACGTTGAGCTCCTGGGCTCGTTGATTGAGGGTGTGATGCGCTTCGGTCAGGGCCTGCCGCAGTTGCAGGGGCGAGCGGTGGCGGCGGGCATGCTCCAGCGCCGAGGCCAGGATTTGGCGGTGCGCGGGGGTAACAAAAGGTGGATGCAACACGGAGAGGAGTTGAATCTCCGGGAGGAGGGGATTCAGCGATTGCCAATCCGTATCCTCCCGTAGCAGGAGCACGACCCCATGGCCCGCTACCTGTTCCTTCAACGCAGCCGAGAGTGCCTCTTCTTGTAAGATCGCGCTATCGAGCAAAACGAGGGCGGGAGGCTTCCCATCGCTTCTGGGTGGGGGCGATTCCGTCAGGGTATAGGGCGTGTATCCCTCCGGCAGCAGAGCTTCTGTCCCCTCTGCCAGGCGGGTGTCCCGGGTTAGCACGAGTATTGAATCCGTGGTCATCTTCTCTTTATCTGGTGAATGACGGTTCATGGCAAGGCGGACTCGGGCTCTCTATACCTGGCGTGCGCGCGGACCATCTTGCCCCCTTCTCTTTTTGACCCTGTGAAAATGTCACTCTGCTTCTATTCCCGAACATCTTTTCAGCCGGGGTCACACGCCTTCATCATATCCAACTTTTGTAATCGCGCAACTCCCTGTCCCTTTTTGGGGCCATCGCATTTGACGCGCGCAGCCCCGTTCCCGGGGCGCCTGGATAAAACCCAGCCTTGGCCCCGCGTTGCAGACCTATGGCCGGAGGGCCGCCACAAAATCCCTTCTAGAAAAAGCCGCTTTAGCGGCGCAATGGGAGAAGATTTTCAAATGCGCTCGCCCTGTTGTGCTTTTGTTGTCCGGCCTGGGGCATGGCGTGGGGCACATCGACTTTTTCTGCGGCAAAATCCGGGTATAGTTAGGAGTGATGCCTTCCCCCGGTACACCATCGAGGGAAGAAAAGGGTGAGAAGGCAGGGGTAGTCGATAACGACCCTAGTCGCTGCTTGCGTTGTCCTATTGGCGACTCTTCTGAAAGGAGGGGATAACCGCAAAGGACGCAGAGGCTGCAGAGAAAACTAGGTATTCTTAAGTTTTGCGTCTCGACCGTTTAATAATTTTACACTCAACGTAGCGTTCTTTGCGCTCTCTACAGTTAGAACGCTTTTCTTCAGTAGCGCCATTTGTTGATTTGCAGATTCTCTAGGAGGGAAACTATGAAACTCTTGATTCGTTGGGCAATTTCCGCGTTTGCGCTTTTCGCCGCAGCCTGGTTGGTGCCGGGTATTCGGGTGGAACAGGACGCCTGGACCATCTATGCGGTGATGGCAGTCATCTTGGGTCTCGTGAACGCCTTCATCCGGCCCTTTCTCAAGCTGCTGACCTGCCCCTTCATTATTCTCACCTTGGGGCTCTTCACGCTGGTGGTCAATGGCCTCTCGTTGTGGATTGCCTCCGCCATCGCCAACAGCGTCTTCAACGTAGGCTTCTACATCGACAGCTTCTGGGCCGCGTTGTTGGGCTCCATCATCGTCAGTGTGGTGACCGTGATCCTGAGCACGCTCCTCAAGGACGAGGATGATTAGGTGGTGCTCTCCATGGCGGGCCTGGGCTGACCCGGGCGCGACCTTCGATGTTTGACCTCAGACTTTGGACTATGCGCGGAGATATGAACCGATGATCCTACCATCTATTCCGATAGAAGAAACCCTCGAATTCCTCGTGCACCTGCTGAAGATTCCCAGTCCCACCGGGGATACAGCAGAAGCGCTGGCCTTCGTCGCTGACGCCTGCGCCGAGTTGCCGTTGGAGGTGCAGCGCCTGCGCAAGGGCGGGCTGCTGCTCGTCTGGACAGGTGATAACGCCAATCCTCGGGCCCTGACCGCTCACGTCGACACCCTCGGCGCGATGGTGCGGCAGATCAAGGGCAGCGGACGGCTGGAACTGAGTCTCATTGGTGGCTACGACTGGCACACGCTGGAGGGCGCGGGCTGCACCGTCGCCACGAGCGATGGTCGCGCCTATCGGGGCAGTATCTTGCCCACCAAGGCCTCTGTCCACGTCCATGGGGGCGGCGTGCGCGAGCTGGAGCGGGTGGGCGCCAACTACGAAGTACGCCTCGACGCCCGCACCGACAGCGAGGAGGAGACCCGTGAGCTGGGCATCAGCGTCGGCGACTTCGTCTACGTCGATCCCCGCGTGGAGGTCAACGAGGGCTTCGTCCGCTCCCGCTATCTCGACGACAAGGCGGGGGTTGCAGCTATCTACGGCGCGCTGCTGGCCCTGCACCGGGCCGGGCAGGCCCCCCGCTATCGCCTCGAGGTGCTCATCTCCGGCTTCGAGGAGGTCGGGCACGGCGCCTCCGCCGGCCTCTCCTCCGACGTGGAGGAGCTGGTCGCCGTCGATATGGCGGCTGTGGGCGAGAAGCAGAATTCCGACGAGTTCAGTGTGGGTATCTGCGCCAAGGACTCCGGCGGTGTCTATCACTTGGGCCTGCGGCGAAAGTTGGAGGCGTTGGCGCGGGAGCACGAGATTCCCTACCGGTTGGACATCTACCCTTACTATGGTTCCGACGGTGAGGCGGCCTGGCGGGCAGGAAGCGATCTGAAGGTGGCGCTCTGCGGGCCGGGCGTCGATGCCTCCCACGCCTACGAGCGCACCCACCGGGAGGGACTGGAGGCGACGGCGCAACTGCTGGTGGCGTATCTCCTCTCCGTATGAGCGAACGCGAGTGGATCTATTACGAGAAGACGCCCCGCTCTGACCCCATCCTCTTCTTTTACCTGGTGCGTTTGACGGGGCGGGATGTCTTCGAGCAGATGTTTGTGCTCGGCATCACCAATCTCGTAGCGGTGTTGTCCCTGCTGCTCCCCCCCCTGTTCCCGCCGGCGCTGGCCGGTCTCTGGGTGGCGGCAGCGCGGACGGCACGGGCCGAGGAGCCCACCTTCAGGCTGGTCCTGGAGGCGGCACGGGCGCGCTGGCGGGCGGCGTGGGGGCTCTTTCTCGTGGCTTTGCCCTTCTACGCCATCACCCTGATGAACGTGGCCTTCTACGCCCAGGATCAGGTCCCGCTGCCTTTCGAGGTGGGAGCGGACTTCGTGCCCGTGGTGCGCTACACCTGGGTCTTCATCGGCCTGCTCTGGACCGCCATCGTGCTCTACGCCGCGGGATGGTCGGTCTTCGAAGAAGCACGAGTGGTCCCGGCCTTTCGCCAGGCGCTGCGGTTGCTGGTTCAACATCCCCTCTACACCCTGCTCCTGATTCTGCTCCTAGCCCTGCTGCTGGTAATCAACATCTTCGTGCCGGCCTTCGCCCTTTTTCTGACGGGAGCCACGCTGGCGGTGCTCTCCGTGCGCAGTGTGCAGTTGCTCGAACACGGCGTCCCGCAGGACGTGCCGCCCGACGTGATGGAGCAGCGGTACGGATGAATCTGGATTGGCGGCTTCCCTACCTCACGGCAGATTTGCCGGGGGTCGGCGGACGGCTCCGGGAACGCCTGGAGGATTTCGTCGTGGAGGAGGTGCCCGCTTACGAGCCCTCTGGGGAGGGAGAGCACACCTTCTTCGCTGTGGAGAAGCGGGATGTCTCCACGCCGGTCCTCGTCCGCGAGCTGGCCCGCACGCTCGATGTGCCGGTGAAGCGCATCAGCTACGCCGGTCTGAAGGACGCCCGCGCTGTCGCCCGGCAGGTGCTTTCCGCGCACTTCGTTCCGCCGGAGCGCCTGCTCGCCCTGGAGCTGCCGCAGGCCCGGATTCTCTGGGCGCGCCGGCACCGCAACAAGCTGCGCATTGGCCATCTGCGCGGGAATCGCTTCACCCTTCGCGTCCGGGGCGTCCATCCCGACGCGGAAACTCGGGCCGCGGCCATTCTCTCCGTGCTTGTCGCGCGCGGCGTCCCCAACGGTTACGGGGTTCAGCGCTTCGGCGGGCGCGGGGATAATCACGAGTTGGGTCTGTTTCTACTGCGCAACGACCGGGAAGCGCTGCGCGAGCGTGGCATCCGCTCCTTGCCCTACCGCCAGCGGCGCTTCTACGTGAGCGCCCTCCAATCGGCTCTCTTCAACCGCTACCTCGCCGTCCGCATTGAGACGGGCCTGCTGGACGATCTATTACTCGGTGACCTGGCCCGCAAGGAGGAGACGGGCGGAATGTTCACCGTGGAGGACGTGGAGGCCGAACGCCCTCGCGTGTGCGCCTGGGAGATCAGCGCCACCGGTCCCATCTACGGTTACAAGATGCTCACCCCAGAGGCCGAGGCGGCGGCGCTGGAGGCGCGCATCCTTGCGGAGGTCAATCTCTCCCCCGAGGAGTTTCGGGGCGAGAAGGCGAAGGGCACCCGCCGTCCCGTCCGCTACCGGCTCGAGGACTTGACGTGGCACGTAGAGGAAGATGCGCTGGTGCTCTCCTTCTTCGCGCCCAAGGGCTCTTTCGCCACCCTGTTGCTCCGTGAGTTGATGAAGCCCGACGTCGAGCCCGAGGAAGGGGACGAGCCGGAGGAGTAGCACCGGAGAGGTTTGCGGTTTGCCCCTCATTGCGTTTCACGATCAACAACATCTTCACTGAACTCCCCCGTAGGCCATTCCAAGAAAATAAGCCATCCAAACTCTGACGTTTCCCCAGGGATTTGTTCGAGATGTAGCGCATTTTGAGTCTGGGAACTACCCTAGCGTTTCTGCCATACGATTCCCTGCGCAGCCAGCGTGATGCTAGGGCTACTGCTTCCAGCTAAAAGATACTCGCTGCCCGCGTCTCGGGGGCGGTGCTGGCGTTAATCTGGAGGGCAAAGACCGCTTCTTTTGCCCAAGCGCCCTGGGGATGGGGCTTTGGACATGAAGTGCGATAACCCTACGTGATTCTAATGTGCTGCTGATATTGTTGTGGCATAATGGACCGGAAGGCTTCGTGAATCTTTACGTTCCCGAATCTCACGAGAAAACGGAGTAGAAGCGGGAAGTTGTTCTGGACAAGTCGAAAGACGGCCATTACCGAATGAAATGAGGTTTTGCGGCTATGGATAAAAAGCAGCGCAAACGCACAAGTTTCTCTTTGATCTATCTGATTGTCGTGCTGGTGGGGGCCTGGCTCTTCCAGCAGTTGGTCTTCGAGCCGCTGCGGACCCAGCAGCGGGAGGTGACGTACAATGAGTTTCTCGCGCATTTGGAGGCGGGTGAGATCGAGGAGGTCACGCTGGGCCCGGAACGTATCCGGTATACTCGGCGGGATGAAGAGGCAGGGGAGGAGCAGCTGCATAATGTGGTGCGGGTGGAGGACCCCGACCTTGTCGCGCGTCTCACCGAGGCCGGCGTCGAGTTTTCCGCCGATCCGCCCCCAGGGACTCTGTTGACCAACATCTTCGGCTACCTGCTCTTCCTCCTGCCGCTCGGTGCTATCTGGTTCTTCGTCTTCCGGCGGATGGGGCAGGGGGCCTCGCAGGTCATGTCTATCGGCAAGAGCGGCGCGCGCGAGATCGAAGGGGAGATGACGGGCGTCAACTTCGGCGACGTGGGTGGGCTGCAAGAGGTGGAGGTGGAGCTTAAGGAGATCATCTCCTTCCTCAAGGACCCTGGGCGCTTCACACGGATGGGAGCCAAACTTCCCAAGGGCGTGCTACTCGTCGGTCCCCCCGGCACGGGGAAGACGCTGCTGGCTCGGGCGACGGCGGGCGAGGCCAGTGTGCCCTTCTTCTCCATCAGCGGCTCCGACTTCGTGGAGATGTTCGTCGGCGTGGGGGCCTCCCGCGTGCGCGATCTCTTCGAGCAGGCGAAGGGGCGGGCCCCCTGTATCGTCTTCGTCGATGAGATCGACGCCGTGGGCCAGTCGCGGGCGACGGTGGGCGCGGTCGGGACCAACGATGAGCGCGAGCAGACCCTCAACCAGCTTCTGCACCAGATGGACGGCTTCCAGCCCAATCAGGGCGTCGTCATCATGGCGGCGACCAACCGACCCGAGGTGCTCGACCAGGCCTTGCTGCGCCCCGGACGCTTCGACCGTCAGGTGCAGGTTCCCCTGCCCACCGAAGCCGGACGCCGGCAGATCCTGAAGATCCATACAGCGGAAGTCCCGCTGGCGGAGGACGCGGACGTGGGGCGGTTGGCGCGCATCACCTCAGGCTTCTCCGGCGCCGATCTGGCGAACATCGTCAACGAGGCGGCGCTTCTCGCCGTGCGGCGGGATCACGAGTCGGTCACGATGGACGACTTTGATCTCGCCATCGAGCGGGTGGTCGCCGGCCTTCAGCGCCGGAATGCCCTCAGCGACGAGGATAAGCGTAAGGTCGCCTATCACGAGGGAGGGCACGCGCTGGTCGCCTCCCTTCAGCCCGACACCGAACCGGTCCACAAGGTGAGCATCATCCCCACCTCGAAGGGAGCGTTGGGATACACCCTGCAAATGCCGGAGGAGGACGCTTATCTGCTGACGCGCACGCAGCTGGAGCAGCGACTCACGGTGATGTTGGGTGGGCGAGCCGCAGAGCTCCTCGTCTTCAAGGAGCCGACGACGGGCGCCGCCAACGATCTGGAGCGGGCCTCTCAGCTCGCCCGGCGCATGGTGACGGAGTTTGGCATGACCGAGGCGCTGGGTCCGGTGCGTTACTCCGAGGAGCCGAGCATCACCTACCTGCGCCGCACCGGTGGCCTGCGCACCGATCTCAGCCCGGAGACCACCGGCTTGATTGATCGAGAGGTGCGTCGGATCGTCGAGCGGGCGGAGGAGCACGCCCGAGAGCTACTGACCGGGCATCTGGATGCCCTGCACGAGATCGTCGAGCAGCTGGTGGAGCACGAGGTCATCTCCGGGGCGGAGATCGCCCGCATTGCAGGCCTGAAATAGGCCCGCCTCACATCGTGGAGCTGGGGACGCCTCACTGAGGCGTCCCTTTGCTTTCAGGCAGTGGGGACGTCCGCTTTGATGCGCAGCGTCCACGCGCCCGCTTTGCCGGCTACGTAACGCCGGCGCAGGGCGGCGAAGTCCGGGTCGAGGGTGGAGAGGGGCACGGCCTGCCCGTTCACTAACACCGGCGGATCTACGGCGCGCACCTTGGGGAGGGCTGTCAGGTCGCCCTCGCCTGCCACCCGCTCGAAATCGACCTCGCGCCGGAGCAGGGAGAGCCAGCGCCGCACCTCCGGCGCTTCGGCGGCTCGCAGGCGGGCCATGAGGGGCCGGTCGGTGCCCTTGAAATCCGCCTCCGTGAGCAACCCCGCTTCGAGCGCGGCGCGCAGGGCGCGGGCCAGCACCGCGTACCAGCCCACCTCCTGCACATTGCACCAGATGGCCTCGTCGAGGGCGATGAAGCGCTCCCCCAGCCAGCGGGCAGTCTCCCTCTCGTTGACGACGATGCGCCCTTCCCACACCTTCAGTTGGGCCAGCAGCCGGTCGCTCTCCGTGGGGGTGAGGTAGCCCTGCTCCAGCCCATCCCGCAGGAAATAGTCGAGGCGGTCGGCGCAGAGGGCGGGAAGAGGCTGCTCCAGCAGCGTGTAGTGCTCCGTCTTTACTACCCTCCGCCAGTCGAGCCCGTGATGGGCGAGAAGGGAGGGCAGGTCGGTGCCGGCGATAAAGCGCTCCGCGTGGCGCTCGTGGTAGGTATGGTCGTGGTTGGGGAAGACAAAATCCACCACGTGGGAGAAGGCGGTGTGGGGGACGTCGTGGAGGAGACCCGCCGCCTGCTCTTCGAGCGAGGCCCCCAGCTGGCGCAGAAGGAGCATCACGCCCACCGAGTGCTCCAGGCGGGTGGTGCTGCGCTCCGGTTTGACGAAGGCGGTGGCCCCGCCCTGGTAGATGTGGGCCAGCCGCTGTATTGCCTGCGAAGCGTAGAGCTCGCGCAACAACGGCGCTTCGATGTCAAAGGTTCCGTAGAGGGGATCGGAGAATCTCAGCATCCCCGATCCCCCGGCGATGGGAGGGGCTTCATACCGCCAGCTGCTCCGCCAGCTCCACGTACTCCTCTTTGACGATGGACGCCTGGGGCACGTCGAGGAAGGCCAACAGCTCCCCGATGAGGGTCGCTTTGTGCTCTGCGTCTTGTCGTGACCAGGTGCGACTCTTGATCTCCAGGAAGGCGCCCATCCCCTCCGGCTGCACGATCCGGTCCAGGTTGATGGCGAAGTCCGTGTCGCCGTAGCGGACGTGGTAGCGGCGCCGCTTCTTCTGGACGGCGATCTCCTGCTGGGGGGCGAAGTATTCGCGGTAGAAGCGCAGACTGCGGTTGGCAGGCGCGTCGAAGCGGGAGTGGGAGAGCAGGACGGAGTTCTCGTATTCCCGCTCCTTGGTCTTGGTGGTCAGGGTCAGCCGGTAGATCAGGTCGATGATCTCGCCGCTCTTCAAGTCGCGCACTTCGTCCTCCCGGTAGCGGAGGACGCTGCCCCAGCGGTCGTCAAAGAGGAAGTAGACGTCGTACTGCACCCGGTTAGAACCCCGGGTGACGGTGAGCACATCTTTTGCCGCCAGCAGCGTGGCTTCCAGGGCGTCGAGTTCCCCTGTCTCTACCTTGACCTGGACCTCGAAGGTCTTCTCCTGGGCCACGCCGCCGATGGCGATGAGTTTTCGAAGCACGCTCTCCTCCCGGCGGATCAAGAGGGCGTCGATCCTACCGGCGAGGGCGTCGGCTTCCTCCTTGAGGGCCTCCACCTCCACCGTGAGAAGCTGGCGGTCGCGCATCAGCCACTGCCCGTTGGCCATGACGTGCTGCACGTCCTCGGCGTGGGTGGCGTAGACCAGTCGCGAGTAGACGTTCTCCGAATCGTGTTGGAAATGGGGGGTGTGGCGGATGCCGTCGGTGGCGACGACGATGAGATCGGCCCGCTTGCCCGGCTCCAGCGACCCGGTCAGGTGGTCGATGTGCATGGCGCGCGCGCCCATGATGGTTGCCATCTCCAGCGTCTGGCGGGCGGGCACGGCGGTGGGGTTCATCGTGGCGACCTTGGCGATGAGGCTGGCCAGGCGCAACTCCTCGAACATATCCAGGTCGTTGTTGCTCGCCGGTCCATCGGTGCCGATGCCCACGTTCAGCCCGGCTGCCAGCATCTCAGCCACGGGGGCCAGCCCGCTGGCGAGTTTGAGGTTGCTGGAGGGGTTGTGGGCCACACCTACATTGTGGCGGGCGTAGATGCGGATGTCGTCGGCATCCACGTGGACGGAGTGGGGTGCGGTCACCTTGGCTTCGAAAACCCCCAACTGCCGGAGCCAGGGGACGGGGGAGCTCCCGTACTGTTTGCGGTGGTCCTCCACCTCCTGGGCCGTCTCCGCGACGTGAATGTGCATGGGGACGTCGAACTCCAGCGCCAGGGAGACGGCGTCCTCCAGCAGCTGGGGGGTGACGGTGTAGGGCGCGTGGGGGGAGATGGCAGGCAGTACGAGATTGTGGCCTTTCCAACGGACGATGAAGTCTCGGGTACGGGCGAGGGCCTCTTCGTAGCTCATCGCGTCGGGGGTGGGGAACTTGAGGATGCTCTGGGCGCAGACGGCGCGCAGGCCCGCCTGGGCGGCGGCGTCGGCGACGGCCTCTTCGAAGTAATACATATCCATGAAGGTCGTCGTGCCGGAGCGTATCATCTCCGCCGCCGCCAGCTGGGTCCCCAGCCAGCAGAAGCGGGGCGTGACGAACTCTCGCTCGACGGGCATCATGTACCCCATCAGCCAGACATCGAGGCGTAGGTCATCGGCCAGTCCGCGCAACAGGGTCATGGGGGCGTGCCCGTGGGTGTTGATGAGGCCGGGCATCAGGACGGCGTGTCCCGCGTCCACCCGCTCCCGGGCTTCGAAGGCGGCGGTGAGCTCCTCCACCGGTCCCACGGCGGTAATGGTGTTCTTGGTTACCGCGACCGCGCCCGGTGCGTGGATGGTGTAGTCCCCATCCATGGTGAGGACCGTATCCGCGGTGATCAGGGTATCGATCTGGTTGCGATCTTTGCCCATGTTAGAACCCTCCTTTTCTCATCGTAAGGGGTGAGTGGTGAATAAGATAGGGACGCCTCACCGAGGCGTCCGATAAGCCAACAAAACATCAACCTGGCCGCTGGGGGCGCAGCGGGGGCGGAGTCAGCCTTGAGATTACCGCCTCGAAAGCCGCTCTAGCCCCCGAACTCCTTGAGGAATTCGGAGAGACTGTGGCGCACGGCGTAGGCTGCTGCCTCGGCGCGGTTGGTCAACCCCAGTTTGGAGAGGATGCTGCTCACGTAGTTGCGTACCGTCCCCTCTCCCAGATAGAGCGCCTTGGCGATCTCCTTGTTGGTCTTGCCCTTCGCCACCAGACCCAGCACCCGCAGCTCCTGCTCCGTGAGGTCGTTGAAGGCGGCGGCCTGCTCCTGACGGGCGGCCTGTCGGACCCGTTCGAGCACCCGTTGGGTGACGGCGGGGTCGAGCAGTGCCTCTCCCCGGCCCACGCACTCGATGGCATGGACGAGGTCGTCGCTGCCCACCTGCTTCAGCACGTAGCCCGCCGCGCCCGCGCTGATCGCGTCGAAGAGCATCTCGTCTTCGGCGTAAGAGGTCAGCATGATGACGTGGACTTCCGGCCACTCCTCCTTGATCATCTCACAGGCCTCGATGCCGTTGGTCCCCGGCAACCGGATGTCCATCAGCACGATGTCCGGATGGTGAATCCGCGTCTTCTCCAGCGCTTCCTGGGCGGAGGCAGCTTCGTCCACGACGACGAAGTTGGGGTAGCGGCTCAGGAGGGCGCGGAGTCCTAAGCGCACGACCTCGTGATCGTCAACGATGAGAATTCTCAACAAGTTCATCAGGTATCCTCAATTCTAAATCTACTGGTCTTTACCTTCATTATCCATAGGGTACGGTTAAGTTCAAGGTCACCCCCTCTCCGGGGGCACTGTCAATCTTCAATTTACCGTCGAGCAGGCGGGTACGCTCGCGGATGTTGCGCAGGCCATAGCCCTTGCCGAGGGCCAGCGCCTCCATCCCCACGCCATCGTCCTTGATGGTTAGATCGAAGGCCTCCGGCCCATAGGTGAGCTGCACCCCAACCTTCCGGGCGTGGGCGTGACGCGCCGTGTTGGTCAGCGCCTCGCGCACGATCTGGAAAAGGTGACGGCGGCGTTCCATGGAGATCAGTCGCCCCGTCTCCCCCTTCGTTTCCAGCTCCGTCTCTAACAGCGTGTTGATGTGGAAATCACGGAGCAGCCGCCGGATGCCCGGTTCGAGATCGTCGTCGGGCATATCGCTGCGCAGATCGAAGATGTACCGGCGGATGTCCTGGATGGTCCGGTTGAGGCTCTCCATGATTCGGGTTAGCTGGGCTTGAGCCTTTTCCGGTTCCGTCGGGATATAGTGCTGGATGCCCTCCAGCATTAGACCGGCGGCGTAGATCGATTGTATGATACCGTCGTGCAGATCCCGGCTGATACGCTCCCGGTCGGCGGAGAGCGCCTGGACGCGCTCGACGTTTTCGATCCACTCTTCCACTTCGCTCTGGATGATGGTGAGGGTGAGCGCCAGTCCCAGCATCCAGAGCAATCCCACGGCGGCCCAGAGAAGATCGGGCGGGAAGGGGAGCCGCCCCCGGTGCAGCAGCTGCGCCGGAAAGAAGGGGGCGGTGGGAACGAGCAAGAGATTCAGCAAGCCGAAGCCGGCTGCACTGGCCTCGACGAGGCGCAAAGGGGTACGGATCTGTCCCCGCCATTCGGGCGTGAGGGTGCCGTAGCTCTGTCGCCGGATGCCGGCCCCCGTCAACAGGCCGGCGGGAAAGGCGAGAAAGTAGCGGAGCAGCACCTCTACGGTCAGTGCCACCGCGGGTGCCGCCGAAGCACGCACTGCGAGGGCAATGACATAAGGCAGCGCCCAGGTGAGATGCGTGAGCAGTAACAACGTCCGCAACCGGATCTTTTCCTGCTGTTCGGGGAGGAAGGTCTGAATGCCGAAGGCCAGCAGATGCCCGTATCCTACCCCCAGGAGAACGGTGCGCAGCGTGGGAGGCAGCAGGATGTTGCTTTCCAGCAGGGGGGCCAGCAGATCGTTAAAGGCCACGGTGGCCTCACACAGCGCAAAAACCCCTAACCATCCCAGTCTTCGTGCTAACAGGATGCGCCGGCTGCGATACTCCAGGAAGACCACGGTTAGAGCTAGGACCAGGAAGGTCAGGCCGCGGAAGAAGAGCCCCAGGACAGTCCAAAGTGACATTGAATCCTCTTAGGTAGTTCCAAGATTTAAAATACGCCACATCTCGAGCAAATCCTTGAGAAAACGCCAGAGTTTCGATGGCTTATTTTCTTGGAACGGCCTTAACTGGCAGTATACCACATCCCGCAAGGGGATACAACAGCTCTCGGGTTGTCACTCCCCCACAGTCGAGTAGAATATGTGGTTGAACGCAGGTAGCCACGCAGGTGGGAGTCTCTTTGTGCTCAAGCCGGGACTCGGCTCACCCAAATCTGGACCTGAAGCCGGTTCCGTGCGTCTCACCTCGAAGGTTGCCTGAGGGCGCGGTTGCGAACCGCGGACACTACTACACTTCAACATAAGGAGAGGATGACTCATGAAGATCGCTGTGTTGACCGGCGGCGGCGACGTCCCGGGACTGAATCCTGCCATTAAGGCTTTGACTTATCGCGCTATTGAGGATGGACATGAAGTGTTGGGTTTTCGTCGAGGGTGGGCCGGACCTCTTTCTTATAACCCTGCCGATCCAGAGGGGAGTGCCCGCTGGATCATGGCCCTCGACAAGATCAATACCCGCCGTATTGACCGCGAAGGGGGCACCTTTCTGCACACCTCGCGCACCAACCCCAGCAAGGTCAAGGTCGATTTCGCGCCCGACTACATCAAAGCTGATTTGACCAATCGTGAACAGGACGAGATCGTAGATCTCACGCCTTACGTGCTCAAAACGCTGGAAGCTCTGAAGATCGACGTCCTCGTCCCCATTGGGGGTGAGGATACGCTGGGGTACGGGGCGCGGATCCACCGGGAGGGCTTCCCGGTGGTCAGCATTCCCAAGACGATGGACAACGATGTCTTCGGTACGGACTACTGCATCGGCTTCTCGACGGCGATCACCCGCAGTGTGACCTTCATCCATCAGCTGCGGACATCCATCGGTTCTCACGAGCGGATCGGGGTGGTGGAGCTCTTCGGGCGCCATTCCGGCGAAACGGCTTTGGTCTCTTCCTATCTGGCCGATGTGGATCGCTGCTTGATCTGCGAGGTCCCCTTTGATCCCCAGCGGGTAGCCGAGCTCTTGATCCAGGACAAAAGGGACAATCCCAGCAATTATGCGATGGTGGCGGTCTCCGAGGGGGCGACGCCCATCGGGGGCGAGGTGGTGGAGTGGGGCGAGCCCGATGCCTACGGTCACCGCAAGCTGGGTGGCGTCGGACAGATGGTGAGCGATATGCTCAAGAAATATTCCGGTGAGAACACCATCTACCAGCAGTTGGCTTATCTGATGCGGTCGGGGTCTCCGGATTCACTGGACCTTATGGTCGCCCGCAACTACGCCAACGTGGCGATGGACCTGATTCACGAGCGGAATTTCGGACGCATGGTGGCGCTGCGGGATGGGCAGTATTCCAGCGTCGTGGCGGATGCTCCACTGCTGGGAGAGAAGCAGGTCGACGTCGACCGGCTCTACGATGTGGAGAGCTATCGGCCCAAGATCCGGCACGTCCACCGGATGCCCATGTTCCTCTACTGATGGGCGCGGGCACGGGCGACCGTGATCACGTCTTGATGCCAGAGATAGCCGGGGTTGTGAGTACTCAAGCAAGGAGGAGGTAGGGATGAAACGCATAGGGGTTTTGACCAGCGGCGGTGATGGCCCTGGACTGAATGCGTGTATCCGGGCGGTGACCCGGCAGGCGCTGAAGCAAGGGGCGGAGGTCATGGGGGTGCGCTGGGGGTATCAGGGGTTGGTTCAGAATGACATGCAGCTCCTCAACAGCCGGGACGTGGGGGGCATCATGGGGCGGGGCGGGACCTTTCTCGGCACGGCACGTTGCCCCGAGTTCCAGGATATCAAGGTGCGGCGCACGGCCATCCGCCACCTGAATCAGAACGGGGTGGAAGGATTGGTCGTCATCGGCGGGAATGGGTCCCTGACCGGCGGCCTGAAGCTGCACGAGATGGGTTTCCCCGTCGTGGGGATCCCGGCTTCCATTGACAACGACATCAGCAATACGGACATTGCCGTCGGCGTGGATACGGCGCTCAACACCATCCTCGACGCCATCGACAAGATCAAGGACACCGCTTCTTCTCACAAGCGGGCTTTTCTCATCGAGGTCATGGGCCGCGATGCCGGCTATCTGGCGTTACAGAGTGGTCTGGCCGGCGGGGCAGAGATGATCCTGGTCCCCGAGCGCGAGGGCCCAGCGCTGGAGACGATCGGCGAACAGGTGGTGGATAGCTACATGCGCGGCAAGGGCTACTGCATCATCATCATCGCGGAGGGGTGGAAGCCCGGCACCCAAAAGGTCACCGAGTACCTGCGCTCGCGCAAGGAGGACCTCGGGTTTGACGTCCGGGTGACGGTGCTGGGACACCTGCAGCGGGGTGGACGCCCCAGTGTCTTTGATCGCACGATGGGCACGCGCATGGGCTCAGTGGCTACCGAAGCGCTCCTCAACGGAGAGAGCGGGGTGATGGTCGGATTACAGGGTAATCAACTCCAACTCGTCTCCCTGGAGGACGCAGTCTCCCAGTTGAAGCCCCTCGATCCCCGGCTGCTGGAACTCTCGGAGATCATGGACTGAGATTCTTCCTCCCTTACTTGTCACGGCCCAGGAGACGCGCGGTGAGGGCCTCCAACGTCTCCTGGGCCACGCCCTCTCCCTGGGCGCGCGCCAGCGCATCCAGGGCTTTTTGATGATAGGCTGCGGCGCGGGCTTGGGTATAGTCCCGGCTGCCCTCTGCCTCTAGCAGCTGTTGGGCTTGGGCGATGATGGCCTCGTCCAGCACCGGCTGCGACAGCAGTCGGCGCAGCGCGGGACTGCGCGCCAGGCCATGGAGGATGGGCAGCGTCTTCTTGTGCTGGCGCAGGTCGGCCCCGACGGGTTTGCCCGTACGCTCGGGATTCCCCCAGAGGCCCAGCAGATCGTCGTGCATCTGGAAGCTCAGGCCCAGATTGAGGCCAAACTCCCGCAGGGCCTCCACCCGTTCCCCCGGGGCCCCGGCGATCAGCCCGCCCAGCTCGCAGCAGAGCCCGAGCAGGACGGCGGTCTTCCCTTCTACCATGCGCAGGTACTCTTCTTCGCGCACGTCGTCGAGGATCTCGAAGGCAATATCGCGGCACTGGCCCTCAGTGAGGGAGAGGGTCGTCTCCAGGTAGCGCCGTTGGGCTTCCAGGACGACGGCGGGGGGGACGCCCGTCTCCTGCAGTCGGGTGAGGGCTTTGAAGGCGATGGCGAAGAGGGCATCACCGGCATTGATGGCCTGGGCTTCTCCCCAGAGCGTCCAGAGCGTCGCCCGTCCCCGCCGCGTGATGTCGCTATCTTCGATATCGTCGTGGATGAGGGAGAAGTTGTGCAGCAGCTCCACGGCGGCGGCAGCCGGGAGAGCCTGCTTCCAATCGCCCCCCTGCGCCTCGCAACTGAGGAGCAGGAAAACGGGACGCAGGCGCTTACCCCCATCGCTCTTTTGCGGTTGGAGGGATTCATCCATCCAGCCCAGGTGGTACTGGAGCATGCCATAAAGGAGGCGCGGGCTGCCGGGCCTGGCGGTGACGGCCTGGGACATCTCTTCTTCTAGGGCTGGTAGGTAGTGTGCAAAGGGATTCATGGGCCTTCTCCTTCGATGTTGATCCGTGGGTTCAGGGATGGTGAATCAAGGGGGCTTCCCGCAGCCGGGCCACGGTGCGGGAACCGGTGACGTACATTGTCAGGCGGAATTGCCGGTAGAGGATTTCCAGATAGTCGTGCAACGCCTCGGGGGACTCGGCTGCGGCCTGGAGCACGGGGCGGGCCATGGAGCCGATGTCGGCGCCCAGGGCGATGCTCTTTGCAATATCGATCCCGCTGCGCAAGCCGCCGCTGGCGATGAGGGGAATGGTCGGGCTGAGAGCCCGGATGGAGCGCACACATTCGGCGGTGGGTAGGCCCCAATCGCGAAAGGCGGCGGCGACAGCGTGCTCAACGGGCGTGCGGCTGCGGTACATCTCCACCTGGCTCCACGAGGTGCCGCCTGCGCCCGCCACGTCGAGGGCCGCGACGCCCGCGTCGAGCAGCTGCTGCGCCACCCCCTCAGAGAGGCCCCAGCCTACCTCTTTGACAAGCACGGGCACGGGCAGCTCCCGGCAGACGGCTTCGATTTTGGGCAACAGCGCGTCGTAGTGGGTGTCGCCCTCCGGTTGGAGCGCCTCCTGGAGCGGGTTGAGGTGAAGAATGAGCCCGTCGGCTTCCGCCATCTCGACGACTCGTAGGCACTCCTCGGCCCCATAGCCGTAGTTGAATTGCACAGCTCCCAGGTTGGCAAGCAGCAGAATATCGGGGGCGTACTTCCGCACCTGAAACGAGGGGCGAGCCTCCGGGACCTCCAGGGCGATCCGCATGGAGCCCAGCCCCATCCCCACACCGGCGGCCTGCGCCGCTTCCGCCAGCCGGCGGTTGAAGTAGGAGGCGCGGGCGGAGCCGCCGGTCATAGAAGCGATCAGGAAGGGGAAGCGGAGCGTGCGGCCCAGGAAGTCTGTCCCCGTCTCTACCTCCGAGAGGGCAAGCTCCGGCAGCGCCTGATGCACGAAGTGATAGCGCTCCAGCCCGGTTGTCAGCCGGTCGAAGGTCACATCTTCTTCCAGGTTGATGGTGATATGATCGTTTTTTCGCTCGCTGATGGGTGTAGACATCTTGCGTACCTCTCTTCCAGCTATCTTACCTGACGCGCTCTGTAAGTCAATCGGTCCCGTAAGATCAGCAGGTTGGGATTTCGTAGCCGGTCGCTGACCGAGATCGCGCTACGCCCCTTGCACTGCCTCTGAAGCGCGA